>Ga0307379_10014424_pt1 | contig 10190 bp, 21 predicted proteins | sample UN2MG_FD_202237 | JGI IMG/M metagenome (GOLD analysis project Ga0307379, IMG submission 202237) | Soil microbial communities from Risofladan, Vaasa, Finland - UN-2 | ecosystem: Environmental > Terrestrial > Soil > Coastal area > Acid sulfate soil | place: Finland: Risofladan, Vaasa | collected... | reverse complement strand
ACCAGATGCATTAGGCACTTTTGTTTTCATTAAAGTTTTTAGTAAAAAATTTTCAACCAAATATTTAATAGAGTCTGTAATCATAAGCTGTTTTATGATTTGTTTCTTTCTGTCTTCCATTCTCCGTTACCTTTTGACAATATCTACGATGTCTTTTATATCTTTATAGATATCTTCAAATTCTTTAGAAATATCAACGCCTTTTTCTTTGGCTATCTCTACTTGCATTTCCAATTTTTTCTGAAGCTCTTTTGCTTTTTCTTCAGCTTCATTAAATTCTTCATTAGTCTTCGTCCAAAATTTCTTTAACTGTGGGTATAGATAAGGATAAGCTATAAATCCAACTATGAAAAATATTGCAAAAACTAAAATTAAAACTAATGTACTCATTGTGTCTCCTTTGATTTAATTGCAATGAATTGATATGTTAATACCATTCATCATCGCCAGCTATTACAACACTTTCAAATCCATCATATTCCTTAATTCTAATAAGATTATCATCATGCACATTTACCACTTCTAGTTTATCCAGTCCACCCATATATGGAACACTGGCTTCTGGAAATTTTTCTTTCCAATCCATCTCAAATTCTTTCCTTAGGTTATCTGGAACACAAACGCCTCCATAGTGGCCTTCGTTATCTTTATTGTATTTTTCAATATAATCTACAAATGATTTATACTCAAGCATAAATTTAATTTGCTCACGTGAGCCTCCGCTCCAACTTGTCCAGCCAGCGCCATATCCAGGACTGATCAAAAGCTTTCTCATCTTTTTAGCTCCTACTTTTTATCTAGTTCCTCTATTCTAAAAATAACGTCATCAACCATATGTCTAGCATTATATAAACCTCTCAATATAGCATGTCTTACTATTTTTGAATTCAAAGAACTTCTAGATAAGTCAGATGCAGAATCCTCTAAACGAAGACTTGCCACAATTAAATAACGTAATAATTCGCTCTCCAATGATTCTGGACCTGTGTCATTTTCTATATCTAGAAATTCTTCTAGAACAGTATCAATATTTGTTTTAGGTCCCATATTAATATGGGACAATATTCTGTGAACGGATCAGATTGTATTCTGATTTCTATCTTGCACTTCTGCATATTCTTCCACAAATTCTTCAACCACTTCAGGAGCAACACATTGATGTAATTGTTTTGATTCTTCTTCCACTTCAGGAAGTTTGTTCATTGCATCTTCGATTGCTTTGAAAATTGCATTTCTTGCAGGATCCATAAGCATTGTTACAGCTTCTGTTTCTGCTCGAACCCTTGCTTCTTTTGAAAATTTTAATACTTTTGCATGTACATTTGGGTTATCTTGCATAATGGGAGCAATAGGTAATCCAACTCCAATAATGAATGAAACCAACATTTCACCATGAGACGTTCTCAAAAACTCAGCCGCTTTGGTTTGGCCAGTTTTCTCTAATCCCAAACACATTGAATCTCTTATGCCTCTAATAGCCTGAGTTGTACCTGCTCTCCATACTGTTTCTATTGCATCTTCTTTGGCTTCAGAAACTAATTTTTCTTTAAATGTCGGTTTGATTTCTTCTTTCAAAATATCATCCATATTTGTTTTTTCTTTTTCTTTCATGCGATTTATGAATGTCTTTATATCTTTTTTACTATCTTCTATATCTTGAATTTTATTTTTTATTGAATCAAGCATCTTCTTTACTTCAGGAGACATATCGTTGCTCATGTTATCACCATGGTTACAATTTAACACGGCTGAGTTAATAGTGCCATCCTCAGAGATACCATTTACATGCAATAAATTGAAAGCTGTTGCTGTCTCTTTTTCTAAATCAAAAATTTCATCTATATTAGTTTTAGTACAAAATAACTGTCCATTAGTATAAAATCCCTTATTAAATATTTTTAGATTTTCATCTAGATCAAATGATCTATAGTATTCTCCTCCCAACATATAATATACTTTAGATATAATAACATTTGCATTTCCTTTATCATCAATAATATTTTGAAATGTTAAATATGCTGGGCCTGTCGAATTATGAGTATTATGATGTTTATCGTAACGTGCAAGTGTGCTAATTTTTCCATCAATAAAACGAGCCTCCCAACTATCGGGAAAACTCGTACTATCTAGCTTTAATTTAATAGTTTTGATATTGTTTTCAATTTTCACACATATTGAACCGTTGTTCAAAAATGATAATTTATCATATTCTTTTTCAGTGCATAGTTTATTTTTATGCAAAAATGAAAGAACTTCATTATATTCTACATTAAAATTAGTTCTGTCACCAAAGGGTAATGATTCATAAATTTGCAATAAATTTATATACTTATCATCAATAGTCATTTTTCAACTTTCTCAAACTTCCATTTTCCATCTGGTTCCATGTTAGCACAAACTGGTTTCCCTGATAGAAAAGCTTCATTAATAGCAATTGTTCGTGCATCTTTACAATTTACAATGTTTTCCTTCATTAGGCTATCAATCTGTTCTCGATTTAAAATTGGAATATAATCCTCATCACGTTGCCCTAAATGAAAGTTTAGAAAGGTTTCTTCACGTTTGGCTTTAGCTGGTATAGTTTTGCGCTCACGATAAGATTTATTATTAATTAAAAATTTAATCATACCACCTACAGTAATAACTAAATAAGCTGCTGAAATCATTATAGCACATATGATGATTATTGATATTAGATTCATGTTTTATCTTTCTATAGAGTGTTAGGACAGAGTCGAACTGTCTAGCACTTGAGCCACATTCAAGCCGCGCTCCGTTTGCGTTCTAACACTAATTTAGCAGGCCGGGTACGATTCGAACGCACATCTTTCAAATTTGGAATTTGATGTTTTACCAATTAAACTACCGACCTATGTTTATTTTCTATGAGTTAACTTGTTTAATAAATCTCTTTGGGTAAGCTCATTTAACAAATCCGAAGCACCCCTTGTCATTGTAAGGACTTTCACCAACATGTCAAGCTGTATAGGCGATAGCTTTTCCGCCAAAACTAAAGCAACACTATGTATATCTACATTTTTATCATCTTCTTCATTATGATATTTATCTATAAGATCTTTTACATCTTCTAAAAATCCTGTTATTTTATTAACTGGTTTTGCCTCTGGTTTTGCTACAGGCTTCGGAGTGCTAAAATTGCCGCCATACTTGCACATTGTCATTTAAACTTTTCCTTTGCTTTTGGTACGATTACATTTCTAACAAAATTCCTAGCATAATCTGTGCTTTTATTAGATGAGTCTTCACACCAAGTCAATCTAAAAACACTCATATATCTTTCAACATCCTTCCTCGACCAAAATATTAATGGCCTGTGAATACTCATTCCATTAATTTTTGAATGTGGTTTTATTCCATACACTACTCTTTGTTTGTGTTCGTTGAATGAAATGCGCTTTTGAAAAATTCTCATGATAATAGTTTCAAAATCATCAGTCTCTGTATGTGCCGTAAAGACACAATTAGCGTCAGTTTCTTTTAATAATTTTCCTAAAAGAAAAAGCCTTGAATCTCTTGCTTTCTCTTGTAATCCTTTTCCTTTTTCAACTTTTCCATCTAGAATATAAGCATTTTTGAAAAGATGGGTAATGAATTCAATTTCTTTTTTGTTCTCCACTGGTCTTAGTTGATGGGAAACATGTGCAACCATCGGTTGAAATTGATTCATAATAGTTTGAACTTGCAAACAAATATGTAGTAGGCAAGTAGAGTCAATTCCCCCAGAACAAGCTACAATCGGTTTTGTAATTTTGTTAAGCTTGCAATAATCTCTGACCGAGTTAATCATTGCTCGAACAAAACGACGATCAGCAGACGATACGTATAAAGGGTAATCAATACCTCTATCGTCAGTTCTCTTCATTGCTTCTAAGTTCTCTATTCTCTAGTAACAATTTATTGTTGTTCTCTTGCAGCTCTGTAATCTGTGCATATAATCTTTGTCTTTCACTAAGCATTGCAATTACGTCACTACTAGACAATTCTATTCGTCTTGTTCCAATATTAATATATGCTGGAAGAGGGGAAGTGTTCAATAAATAATTCCACTGCTCATCTGTAATTTGATTTATAATGCCAATAGTTACCATCAACTCGCAACAACCATTTCCACTTTCCGAACCTCTACCAACATCTTTACAGTCAGCGCCAGAAAATTTACAATCACACCCGCGACCCCCACCATATGCACAGTGTTGTTTTCTAATTACTTTTAATACATGTAAAATCTTTTCACGTTTATGATATTCATCACTCATCGTTTTTATTCCTTATTAATTTATATTCTAAACCAGGAGGAAAATCAGCAACTCCATCGTTGTTCTCTATGTCTACCATGCTCCAAATTTCATTTTCATAACAAATTAAAGTTGGTTCTACTGAACTAGGAAGACTTAAAGAAATTCCTAATTCATCCATTTTTTTATACAACTCTTCTAGTGCTCTATGAACTGGATGAGTTTCACTTGCTCTAACGATCATTTAGAAACCTTTCCGTTCTTGGCAAGATTGACATTGGCATATCTTGTATCTTCAGTAACCTCTTTAATAATCCAATCAGGAATTGTAACCATTTGATGCTTGCTTGTCAACTCAACTTCAGCCAACCAAAGGTCCATCAAACCAAAAGGAGACATAAATGAATCAACTTCCCATACGGCATTCTCATTTTTCACATAAAATCTAAGCTTAGAAAGCTTATGTTTTGCCATTTCAAACATGATAATAGCATCATGTTCTGGGATTTCATATTCAAATTCATCTCGCTCAATGGTTCCTTGTCCTTTAATTGTAAGAAGGGCTTTAATAAATTTATGTGTTTTAGGAGTTTTAACAATTCTAATTCTAACACAAGGGTCTGTAGATAAATATCCTTGTTGAATTTCAACTGCAAATTTTGTTTCTTTTATTGGAGTAACACTAAATTTTTCTGGATCCACTAAAAACTTTCGTTCTATTTCTTTCATGATTTTATTTCCAACCGCTTGATACCTTTAAGATTTACCACACTGAACAGAGCGGCCTCAAATTCGGGTGGTGGTGGGACCCCTGTTTGACCGAATCGTGTTGGCGAAATGCTCACTTCCCACCTCCCAGAATGGCTTCTTCGATCTCGCCGAGCATGACCGTGCCGTCGGCGTTTGCGATTGCGATGATACGATCCAGCACGGCCTGCAACGCGTCCCGTTCTCCCGTCAACCTAGCAACCACCGCAGCAACCTCGCCCGCTACCATGCGGTGAAATTCGGGCGAGCACTCCGCGCCAACGAATGCGCCATTGCCTAGCGAGTCGGCAATCTGTCGTAGGGCAGCGTGCGCGGCGTCGCGCTCTTCTTCTAGTGCTGATAGTACTGTTGTTTTTGATTCTGACATTGTTTTACCTTTTTTCTTTTAGCTTTTGTTGAACTTCTTCGTTGAATTTAACCAAACGTCTATTGCAACCATACTTACATTTTTCATGCATGCCTGGTTCGGATAAAAATACTCCGTCCCGATAGAGATGAGAACAAGTATATTCTTTTCCCTCTGGAGAAAAAACCTTTTCTGTCATAGATAAATAACATACATTTCCACTGTTCTCTATAAATCTAACTCCTTGAAACAAACGACGTTTCTCATCAAGTGTTTCTTCTAGCAACGCTAATGATTCTGTTGTTAGCTCTTTCTTTAGTGTAGGTAGCACGTTGAGAAACAAATCCTCAGCATCTTCGTTAGTAAAAGCATATACAGGATTGTTCCCTTTGTATGTAGAAAAAAACTGAGCATACAAATGAGGAAATTCTTTATTGGAAAATCGTGCAAACTCTACTACGTTTTTATAATTTTCTTTAGTCAACGTGTATGTTAATGAGGTAATCGTTTGTTGTGATGCAATTTTTATATTTTTGACAACCCTATCAAACGCTTTCACTCCAACGATTTCGTTCCACTTTACAGCATCAAAGTGATCTAAGGATAACTTTAATCTCTTTACATGTTTTGCGGGTGGTAAAACGAAAGCATTAGTATTTAGATGAAATCTATATTTGCTTCCGTTTTCTTCTAAAAAAGGATACAACCAAGGGACAACAGAAGGTTCACCTCCTGTAATATGAATGATAGCGCTATCACCATAGTCCTTTACAATTTTTCTAAATTTTTGTTCTGATAGAGTTTTGCCGTCTTTTAAATTTACTCCGTTACAATATTTACATTTGAAATTGCAACGCTCAGTAATAAATACAGATACTCTTCTAATTGGAGGTTTTTTATTTTCTGCTAAATAAATTACAGTTTCATTTATTCTTCTTTCAAAGTCGTCCCAATATAAAGATCTTCTGCTCAAGAACTTGCCCACCCAAAGAATAAATAACTTACATTTCCTTTTTCAGTCTTAAATTTAATGCAACCGGCTGGACCCCATTTATCATCAATCCTTTCATCACATTCATCAATTAATTTTTCTGCCAAAACCATTGCTTCTTCTATGGTTTCCATAACTTCATCAGAAATTAGTTCGTAACTATCTTTTTCAGCAAGAGAACCTGTATATCCCCTATGCCCAAAATCATAATATGCGTCTTTTTTCGCAAAATTAAAAGCTTCAAGTGTATTCTTTCCATCTGATGATTGGAAAAACGTATTGGCGCCCATTATATTTCTCCTATTATTACTTATTGATTATTAGCTTTTAACCGGGGAGAGAGAGATATTCTCTTATAATTGGAATCAACATTCTATTTTTTAATCCAATTTCTAACATTTTGTCCTTATCAATTTTCTTTTTTAAAACAGCATCAAAAAGTTCAGGTTCATCGCTTTTAAATATATAAAGTATACCATTCCAAGGACCATCCCCTGTGAAAACTGGCCCTTTAACGTCCCGTCTCCAAAAAACAATACGGCTGGTTGGCCATATTTGAACTCGATAGTGTTCCAAATTATAATCAAACACAACTAAAGTTTGGTCAATTATTCTTGATTTATATTTAAGAATATTTTTTGCTAATTCAGATTCGTTTATTGTTTTATATTTTTTCAAAATATCATTCATTAATTTAAACCAAACAATATTCCTTTTGAAGCCGCCTCCCAATACTTTAATGTAGTCTCAGATATTTCTGCATTTCTTTCAATGGCGAGCTTTAGAATAAATCTATAAAAATCATTAGCTTCTTGACTTAATCCAACCAATGCTAAACATCTAATTATTCTACTTATTCTCAGATGATTGTGATTGTTCTTTGAAGTCCAACCATAATCATTTTTATAAAAACTTTTCATTAATTTTAAACAGGAAATTAAACTATCTTTTAGTTCGTCACTGTTTTTGAACCTGTCTAAAACATCTTCATCCATGACAGGACAGTTTTTAATATAACCGCTTGGCTCTGGCAAAGGGAATAGCCATTGAATATAATCGTGCGTAAATTCTAAATCGGTGTTAGAAAAATATAGGATATGTAAAAGAGATCTTCCAGAACTATCTGGCCCCAAATTTAAATGAAAATCTATAAGCCTACTATTATTTATGTTCATTTTCCAAACGGGTGTTCTAGATAACGTACAGCAGCTTCGGAGTTTCCGTCAAATGCCTTTGTAGTCCTTTCCATTTCATCTTCATATGTTTCAATCTCACACCTATCACACCATGAGTTGTCACAATGAGAGCCACATTGTTTGCAGTGATTTGGTGAATCCCCACCTTCTACGCATCCACACCCAAGCCAAAAATACCCATTCTTATTAATTCCACATTTTTCGTTTTGAGCTTTGCGTAGTTCCCAGTTTTTCATTTACATTCCTTTTTGGTTAACCCCACCAAGACACAAGCCACCAACCCGGCTTACCTTTTGTTTCTAATTTATATTTTTTACAATATTCTTTAAGTTTTTCATCATGTTCTTTATAGTCTTTTAATCCCTCAATTCTTTGAGGATATCCTCTCGACGCTGTAGTTTGGCTTTTTTCAACAGCAATAATTACCATCAAACAACCATCACAACAATGTATTGCTGCACATAATCCATCATGTGTTCTTCCGTTTATCAATGCTGCAGGATGACCAGGCGGTAAATCATCAACATCAAAATCATCATCAACATCATTGAAACTATTAGAATAACTATATTCATTTCTTAAAGGGATTCCATAAACTAAAATTGCATCTGTACTGGTGCTCATTGTTTATTGTACCTTTTTTCCCAATCAATTTTTTTCATATTTATTGAAGCTTCAATAAACATTACTCCCAATTCTTGCAACCAATCTTCGCCAAGAGTATCAATTCTAATCCGTGACGCTAAAGTAGGATATCCAAAATATTGAGTTTCAATATGCAAAACGATTCCTTCTTCAACGCCTTCATCTACCAAAGAAAAGGTAACGCCACCATTATCAATATGTTTATGAAAAGTAAATTTTTTCATTGTGATGTCATTGTTTGTTGTCATGTTTTTCCCCTGTTTTCAGGGATATCCTTTTATTTTTCATTGTGTTTCCTGTGGTTCTTTTGGTTTTTGGATTTTCTTTGAAGTTTACCAGGATGAACGGGCTCTTTCATTTATCATAATATCTTTCTGCTGAAAGAAACATTTCACCCAAATCCCTTAGTTCTTTTGTATTAGCATCATATAAATTAATAGTTGTGTTTCCAGTATTTGTATTTACTTCTATAAAGACTTGCAAAAATTCGCCACCAATTCCAATTGACCATTTGTTGCCAGATACAGTGTCTTTGTAAACGTCTTTGGTTGTTGTTGCTTTATCATAATGCCTTGCCGCACAAAAAAACATATCACTAATATTTTTATAATCACCCTTACAAATATTATATAGTTCAATCACAACATATCCAGGATGATAACCATAGTTGATTACAATAGCATTATTTTTAATTGCTATACTCCATTTATCAAAACCACATGAAACTTTATCTTCAAAAGGCTTAATTTCTTGCGCGTTAACTTCTGCTTGTGTTTTCATTTCTTTCCTTTAGCTTTGGCTTTGGCTTTGGCTTTGGCTTTGGCTTTAATTTCTGACTTTAAACATTCGGTGCATCGATATGGTGCCAATCCATGATCATCTGGATCGGGCGGTAAATCAACATGCGCCGCATATAATACGCACCACATAACTACATCGTTATCTTCATCACAAAATTTACAAGTATCACAAGTATACTCACCACAAGCAATGGTAACAATTACTTTTCTAGTATCCATTTTACCCAATGCGAGAACTGATGAAAACCTTAGGTGGTCCAACCATCAATCCAAGATTTTCCATCTTTAATTTCAAACCTAAAAGAGGACCATGCATATTAACAACTTTTTGTAATAACATTTCCATGTTATACAATGTTACCTTTCCATAATCTTCTGATTTGCCGTTATCTTCGTGTAAATAAAACTCATAAACAAAATTTCCTGAACAAAAATCTCCAGTATAATCTACATTGCAATTAAATGTATTTACTAATGCCGCCATTACATCTTCATATGAATCCTCTTTAAATCTTTCAGACCCAATTATCCACGTGCAATCAACTTGTTTTTTTTCATCTATTACTTTTTGTGGTTTAGTTTTTTCACCAGTTTTAATGTCAAACCGATCTTCATAATGAAACCGCTCAGGGGTTATAGTTTGTTTCATAAAAGCTTTTATTAAATCTTCTTCTTTTATTTGATAACCTACTCTCAAAATAAAAGTGTAGTCGATTCCCATTTATTGTTTCCCGTGTCTGTAGTGAAATGTAATAAAAGGTGGGCCATCCCAGATTCGAACTGGGGACGCTCCGGTTATGAGCCGGACACTCTTACCGCTGAGTTAATGGCCCTAAATAAGAAGCGTTCTGCTTCCTATATTTCCATCTTACACCACTTCAACCGGCTGTCAACTCCTAAAACTAATTGACTATATATCGTGCGTTATTAATCTCCTTCCCAAATTCCTTCAGGTCTTGCATATGCAAGAAGTAAAAGCTGAAGCAAAGCTTTTCTAGCATTACCCTCTGTTGGTTTCCAATAATCATCATTAGTATCATCACCTAATTTATTAATTGCTTTTACAAGAACTGGAATTGATTCAGCTCCTGACATGCCATACAAAAAACGAATGCCTTTTTCTTTATCAATTGTTTTATAAAAATGTACAGAATAATTATATGTTACATTTACACTAGCATACTTGTA
>Ga0307379_10014419_pt1 | contig 10191 bp, 9 predicted proteins | sample UN2MG_FD_202237 | JGI IMG/M metagenome (GOLD analysis project Ga0307379, IMG submission 202237) | Soil microbial communities from Risofladan, Vaasa, Finland - UN-2 | ecosystem: Environmental > Terrestrial > Soil > Coastal area > Acid sulfate soil | place: Finland: Risofladan, Vaasa | collected... | reverse complement strand
CCCGGGAATCAGGGATTAATCAATCTTAATGGAGGTCTGGGCCTCCGCTGTTCGGTGGCGGCGATACAATCAAGAAAGAACGGCGAAACCGGGGCTTGTCCCCCAAAGTCCCCCACTGAAAAGAACTCGGAAGGAACGAAGCAGCACTTAAATACCAGTAACCGCTTGCCGGCCTGAATACCACTTCATCAGTCGCACACCCGGCATTCTCGTCTGCTGGAACCGGTACATCGCCATCCTGGCCCCACTGGTAGGAAACAACACTACTCGTGTTCTGGTTTAAAGAATACCAATAGCCGTTGCTCGGGCGAAACACGGTCGGCTGCGAATATCCATAACAGCCCATATTTGTTGGCATCGGGATATCTCCCGCCGCGCCCCATTGCTTTTCCACGATGCCCCAATCCGACGATTTGCGGATATACCAGGTGCCGTTCGCGGGGCGATACACCGCCAAGTCCGCATAAGTGTCATTGTCATAATCGGCCGGCAGCGGGATATCACCCGTTTGCCCCCATTGCCAGGAATAGACCGTGCCGGTTCCCCGGATATAGACATACCAGTAACCGTTGCTGGGCCGGAATACCGCTATGTCCATAATCCCGTCGTGGTTGTAATCGGCCGGCACCGGGATATCGCCAGAAGTACCCCACTGGATGTCAAAGGTGGGAGAATTACCGTACCAATGATTATTGCTGGGCCGGAACACGCACTCGTCCGCATCCCCATCACCGTCATAGTCTCCCGGGAGCGCCACATCACCCTTCGCTCCGAATTGATAATAATAATTGGAACCATCTGAACCATAAAAATACCAAGTGCCGTTGCTGGGCCGCCATACCACCGCATCCGGATAACCGTCTGCGTCAGCTTGGTCTGTCGTTGAACCGTAGATGGGCACGAAGGGCGTGAAGGTGATCTTCAGCCCGTTGGTGACGATGGCCTCGTAACGGGAAAACTGCTCTCCTATCGTGCCGGTGATATTTTCGATGCCGACGATCGCGGATGCGCCATAGTCATAGGCTGCACTTCCCGAGTCCACATCGGCGTAAGCGAAAATGATCGTGTTGGCGCGGTAAGGATTGTCCTTGCTGCAAAAAGCGCACGAAAAGGAATATGCAGTAGTCGGGTAATCATAATGGGGCACCCCCCGCCATTCGACTGAAATATAGTTGTTGCTTTCGGTGTTTTGAACGATTTGATAATAGACCGCTCCCGTCGTATGAAGATCCCAATCATCCAACAAAGGAGCGACAAAATTTTGTTCAGCTGATGGATTTGGAATCGCATGATAGTCCATATAATAGCCAGCTCCTTGCGCGCTGCCAAAACCCAGCACAACATAGCCATTGGTGGAAATCCGCAGGTGGGTCACCAGTTTCCCATAGTAATAGAACTTGTTGCCCTCCGGAATAACCAAGTCATAATAGCCGTCATCAGCACCCCCGACCCAACTGGTGATCTTGGTGCTGCCCGTGTGCGAGCCGATGCCCGATGGGTTCGTGTTCATGATGTACTCGTAGGAATACAGGAAAGACGAAACAAGCAAAACCATGCACAAAATAATCATCTTTTTCATGATTCCCCTCCCTTATATATGGTAATTTTATACAACATTAATTTTTCAATTTTCAATGGTTCAATTTATTTCCCCGGTATTCTCCACCAACTCATCTGCCCATCAAATCATCAACCCATTTGCCCGATAACCCAATATGATCTTCAGCACTATCTCGGATATATTTTTTCCTAAGTACTCCTGCGGCGGGATCCAGTCTGGAGGAGAGGACAGGACGGTTTGGACACAACTCAAAACCGCTTCCGGATCAGCTCCAGACAAAATGTTACTGCCGCATTCGATGGTCTCCGGGCGTTCCGTGACATCGCGAAGCGTGACATTGGGCACCTTGAAAATGCAGCACTCCTCCTGGACCGTGCCGCTGTCGGAAAGGACACAGAAAGCGTGGCGCTCGAGGGCGATAAAGGAAAAGAAGCCTGGGGGATCGATCAAGCGGACATCGGGATTGGAAAGTCTGATGGCAAATTGTGAGATCTTTTGCCGGGTGTGCGGGTGAAGGCTCAAAAAAAGGGGCAATTTGTATTCCTTCTGGATTTGGTCAAGCGCTGCCAACAAATTCTTCAAGCGTGGTTTCAGATCGACATTCTCGGCACGGTGCAGCGTGACCAGGAAATATTTTTTCTTTTTCAAGCCGAGTTTTTTATGTACCTGCGATTTCGCAATTTCGGGCTCATAGTGGTGGATCACTTCCAGGATCGGGTTGCCGGTGACGAATATCCTCTGTCCTTCGATCCCCTCTCTCAATAGGTTCTGGCGGCTGCGCTCGGTGTAGGGCATCAGGATGTCGCTCGAATGGTCGATGATGCGACGGTTGACCTCCTCGGGCACGCGGTCGTCGTAGCAGCGGTTGCCGGCCTCCATGTGAAAGACCGGGATGCCGCGGCGCTTGGCCAGGACGGCACTCAAGCCGCTATTGGTGTCGCCGAGCACCAACAGGCGGTCGGGCTTTTCCTTAGCCAGCACCTCGTCCACTTTTTCCAGCATGCGCCCCGCCTGTTGGCCGAAGGTTTCTCCTTTGATTCCCAAATAATGATCAGGCCGGCGGATTTTCAGCTCACTAAAAAAAATATCGCTTAGATGGCGGTCGAAATTCTGGCCGGTGTGAACCAGCACGTGGTTGCACAGCTTGTCCAGCGTAGCAATGACACGGCTCAGGCGGATGATCTCCGGCCGGGTACCGAGAACGGTCAATATTTTCATGCTTTCCATCCTTTCAGCTCTTCTTTCACAACATCAAGAGTAAGTAAAAGTTCAGCCATACCGTTCACATCAAGCCTGCAGGTATTGCTGGAATTGTAATCCTCGAGCATGGCGATCTTCTTCTCACCTTCACTGAAATATAAGTTATAGTTCAGCCCGCGGGTGTCGGCCGGAATGCGGTAGTAGCCGCCCAAATCCTCGACCTTGGCCAGCTCCTCACGCGTCAGCAGCGTCTCGTGGCGCTTTTCGCCGTGGCGGGTGCCGATAACCTTGACCGGATTGTCGGCCTTGAATATCTTTTTTAAGGCCAATGCCAATGTCTCAATGGTGGCAGCTGGCGATTTTTGCACAAATATGTCGCCCGGCTTGCCATGGTTGAAGGCGTACAGGACCAGATCGACGGCGTCAGCGATCGACATCATGAAGCGCGTCATTTCCGGGTCGGTAACGGTCAGCGGCTTGCCGACCTTGATCAGCTCGATAAACAACGGGATGACCGAACCGCGCGAGCCCATGACGTTGCCGTAGCGGGTACCACAGAGGACGGTGCCGTTCGCCCCTATCTGCTGCGCCTTGGCGATCATCACCTTTTCCATCAGCGCCTTGGAAAGGCCCATGGCGTTAATGGGATAGACCGCCTTGTCGGTGCTGAGGATAATGGCTTTTTTCACTCCTCTGGCTAAAGCGGCGTTAAGGACATTCTCGGCGCCGATGGTATTGGTGCGCAGGGCCTCCATAGGGAAGAATTCGCAGGAGGGAACCTGCTTGAGCGCTGCGGCGTGGAAAACATAATCGACACCGCTCATGGCCGCAGCTAAACTGTCTGGAGCGCGCACGTCGCCAATATAAAACTTCAACTTGGGACTTTTGTAAAACAAGCGTTGGTCTTCCTGCTTTTTCTCATCGCGGCTGAAAATACGTATCTCCCTAATTTCAGTCTTGAGAAAACGCTTTAGCACGGCGTTACCAAAAGTGCCGGTGCCACCTGTAATGAGTAAGATATTGCCTTTAAACATTATTGTTCTCCTTGAGAACAAGTACTTGTTGATGGGTTAATGAGTTGAAGGGTTGATGGGTTGAAGAGAGAAAATCCTCGTTGCACTTTTTTCGAACTTTTTAACTCCTGAACTCTTGAACGTTTTAACTTCTTCACTTCTGAACCCATTAACTCTTTAACCCTTAAACCAGTTGACTTGTTCACTTGAGTCCCCAACTGCTATAAGGGGTAGGATCTTTAACTAATTGGTCTATTAATTCATCCCATGTCGGTTCTTTATATCCTGTTGCTTTTCTAAATCGCTCCCCTATCATGCTGCGGTTGGAAATCTCGCTGTCTTCGGGAACGATCTCGATGTCAAGCTTGTAGGCATCGCGGATGCAAGTCAGCAAGTCGTGTTTGTTAATGGCCGGAGCCGTGACTTGATATAGACCGGACAATTTGGGATGATCACTGATGATCTTCCCGACCAATTCCGCGATATAATTGGTCGTCACCCCAGAATAGATTACTTTTTTAAACCCTTTGACCTGTTTACCTTTCTGTGTAAGAAACCATTCCAGAAGCGATTTGAAATGGCTCAATTCCCTACCGATTATAGACATGCGCAATGTCAAGGCATTGGGGGCATTTGAAACTTCGCCCAAGAATTTGGATTTCCCATATAGATCTTCGGCATCGGAAGGATCCGCTTCGAAATAGTTGCCTTTTTTGCCGGAAAACACGCAGTCAGTGGAAAAATGTATCAAACGACCTCCCCAAGTTGCAGCCCAATCAGCCAGAAGATGCGGAAACAGCGAATTGATGGTGATACTAGGAATGGCCATTTTGCCTTCGTTACGTTGCTTGACGATACCAATGCAGTTGATCAGGTAGGAGGGTTTTTCTTTCGCTAAAGTTTTGTGCAATGATGAAAAATCCAGCGCGTCGATCCTTTCGATAACGGATTGAGAGTTGAATATCGGGATCGACCTGTAAAATGGATCTTGCAATGAGCCATAGATCGTACATTTTGTTTCTGGAAAGTGACTTGAAAGGGTCTGGAATACTTTATGCCCGAGCATTCCTTCACCGCCTAGTACAATTATTTTCATTTATCGCCCCTTAATTGATTGATCGTAATGATGTCCTGTTTGATCCAATTCATATACTCTGTCAATCCATGTTCAAGGCCTCTTTCTGGTGCGAAGCCGAAAGCATTTTTCGCAGCACTGATATCGGCCAGGGAATCACGTACGTCGCCGGGACGTGGAGGAGCGAATTCTTTGCCTACTTCCGTTCCGGCTGCTTCCTGGATCAGGCGGGCCAGTTCATTAATTGTGACCCTCGTTCCACTGCCGATATTGAAAACCCCGCAAGCACTTTGGGACTGCGCCGCTAAAATATTGGCCGCGACCACATCGGAGACGTTGACGAAATCACGCGTCTGTTCGCCATCGCCATAGATGGTCAAAGGCTCGCCTTTCAAAATACGGTTGGCAAAAATAGGGATCACGTTGCCGTATGCGTCGTAGCGCTGGTTCACTCCATAAACGTTGAAATAGCGCAAACAGACGTTGCGCATGCCGTATAGCTTGTTGTAAACCAGGCACATCTTCTCTGCGGCCAGCTTGCTGGCGCCATAAGGGGAATCGGGGTCCAGCGGATGGTCTTCGGCAATGGGCAGGGTTTTTAATTCACCAAAAATACCAGCCGAAGAAGAAAAAACGACACGCTGAATGCCGTGTTTGCGGGCCGCTTCGAGGACATGGAGAGTGCCGATCATATTTATACCTGCATCGGTCAAAGGATCGTCAATAGAGCGCTTGTTGCCCACACTGGCGGCCAAATGGAAGACTACGCCGCAGCCGGTCATGGCTTTTCCCACTGTTTCCCGGTCGCGGACATCACCTTTGATGAATTTCACTTCCGGCAGCAGGTTTTCCTTGTAGCCGCTGGAGAGGTCATCCAACACAATGGGTGCCTTGTCCAGTTCCAAGAGGCGCTTGACGATATTGGAGCCGATAAACCCGGCGCCGCCAGTGACCAAGACTTTCTTTCCATTCATTGGCTGTTAACCCTCCGAATTTGTTCATCTTTCACAAAAAAGTTATCGGGATCATCCTCATGGCGGATCTCATCGACAGGAGCTTTTTTCCCTGCTCCAGCATAGAGCCGATTGGGGGCATTAAAAACCAAACCCGGCACGATGCTTATGCATCTGTAACAATGTACCACTCCTTTTGGAACCAATATAGAACCAGCGTTGTTTAGGCCCATATAACATTCCATGCGGTTGCCATAGGTCGGACTTGCCTCCCGATTATCCCATAGAGTAACCTTGAAGTTACCCGGCCCCACCCAGGCAAACAGATCCGCCTGGTCGGTATGCTCGTGTGGTCCGCGCAATACCCCCGGGTTTGTTACACTGACGTAGGCCATCTCAGGATGAAACTCTTTTACTACCTCATCATGCCTGAACAACTCCGCCAACCAACCCCGTTCATCAACAAACTTTTTAATCGTCGTTACGATAACCCCGTCAATGAAACCTTTCTGGGTTTTCATGACTTTGTTGATACTAAATTATGCAAATATTGGCCATATTGACAATTTCTTAAGGAATCGGCAACTCTTGAAAGTTGAATATCATCAATGAAGTGATTTCTCCAGGCAATTTCTTCGATACAGGCAATTTTTAACCCCTGCCTTTTTTCAATTGTCTGCACAAAATTGGTTGCTTCGGCCATCGTTTCATTAGTCCCGGTATCAAGCCAGGCATATCCCCGTCCCATCATTTCCAATTTCAGCCTTTGTTGTTTGCGAAATTCTTCATTTACAGAGGTGATCTCCAGTTCACCCCGCGCGCTTGGTTTTATCTCATGAGCAATTTTCACCACCTCATTGGGGTAGAAATATAAGCCAACGACCGCATAATGAGATTTGGAATTTTTTGGTTTCTCTTCAATGGAAACCACATTTCCTTCATTATCAAATTCAGCAACACCATATTGTTCGGGATTATTAACATAATATCCAAATACAACCGCCTTATTCTCAATATTCACTATGTTTACAGCTTTCTTCAGTAATTCATGCAATCCGGCCCCATAAAAAACATTGTCTCCCAAAATTAAGCAAACGCTATCATGGCCAATGAATTCTTTACCGATGATAAATGATTGCGCCAACCCTTCTGGTCTTGGCTGTACCGCATATGATAAAGAAACACCAATGCTTTCCCCATTCCCCAGCAATTCTTCAAATCTCGGCAAATCGGTGGGCGTCGAGATGATGAGTATTTCTCGAATATGAGCCATTAATAATATAGATAGCGGATAATAGATCATGGGTTTATCATAAAGAGGCAAAAGTTGCTTGGAAACGACTTTGGTAACCGGCCACAAGCGGGAGCCGGCCCCCCCGGCTAAAATAATTCCTTTCATGATCGCACCCCGAGCCTTGCCAAATTGTACTTTTTTTCTTGGATCGCTTGCCACCAGGTTTTATTGTCTATGTACCATCTGATGGTTTTTTTTAAACCGGAATGATAGCTATGCCTTGGTTTCCAGCCCAACTCATTTTTAATTTTTAAAAAATCAATCGCGTAACGATAATCATGCCCTGGCCGATCGGAGACAAAAGTGATCAAGTCTTGATACGATTTACCATTGGCCCTGGGCCTGATATCATCCATGATAGAGCAGATGTTTTTAACAACATCCATATTTTTAATTTCGTTGCCGCCGCCGATATTGTAGGATTCGCCGATTTTACCATTATGTAAAACCTGCCATAAAGCGCTGCAGTGATCATCAACATAAAGCCAGTCGCGAATATTGGCTCCCTTACCATAAATTGGCAGAGGTTTTTCATGTAAGCAATTGATAATCATCAAAGGAATTAACTTTTCAGGAAATTGATAGGGGCCATAGTTGTTTGAACAATTAGTCAGCAAGACAGGCAGATTGAAGGTTTTGTGCCAGGCATTCAGCAAATGATCAGAAGCCGCTTTTGAAGCGGCATAAGGTGAATTGGGATGGTAAGGAGTTGTCTCTGTAAATAATCCTGTTTCCGCCAATGCTCCAAAAACTTCATCGGTAGAGATATGTAAGAACCGGAATTGATCTTTTTCCATACTCGCCAGGGATTTCCAATAAAACAGGGCTTCTTCCAAAAGAGAAGCGGTTCCTTTTATGTTGGTATCAATGAAAACCATTGGCGAGTCAATGGACCTGTCCACATGGCTTTCCGCGGCAAAATTGACGATGGTTTGCGGTTTAAAACGCGATAACGTTTCTTTTATCAACTGTCTGTCGCCAATATCGCCCTTAACAAAAAAATATCTTTGCTCATGCCATTTTTCTTTGATTTTCTTGAGATTATCCTCATTCCCGGCGTAGGTTAAATTGTCATAATTGACAACCTTTCCATGAAATTCGCTATTATTGAATAAATGGTGAATGAAGTTGGAACCGATAAAGCCGGCGCCGCCAGTGACAAGAATAGTTTCAGACATGGATCTCCTAAAAAAAAGAATTTATTTTGGAAAGCTAGAATCTTTTTGTATCCTGAACAACTTCAGCCAGAGCGTCACGCCAATGGGGCATCAGATCCGTGCCCAGTTCGGAGCGGAGGCTTCCATCCAACACTGAGTAAGCAGGACGGGGGGCGGGCAAAGGATATTCAGAGCTGGCGCAGGGGCGCAGATCCGCTTTGATCCCAGCCTGACGAAAAATCTCGACAGCAAAACCGAACCAGGTGGTTTCGCCTGTGCATGTGCCGTGAACAAGACCACGCCAACCTTCCGTCACGGCCATTTTCAGTTGTCGGGCCAGAGCCCGGCAGCTGGTTGGACTCCCAACTTGATCATCCACCACCTTTAGCTTTTTCCCTTGCGCGGCGGCATTACGCATAGTGATGTAGAAGTTCTTTCCCCAGGCATCATAGAGCCAAGCGGATCGCACAATCAGATGTTTGGGGGCCTTACGAGCATTTTCTTCACCCAGCAGTTTTGATTTCCCATAAACCGATTTTGGGTTAACGGCGTCCGTTTCACGGTAGGGTTTTGTCGAATCACCATCAAAAACATAATCCGTACTAATCTGAATAAGCAGGGTTTTCTGCCTTTCACATGCTTCGGCAAGCCAACCAACCGCTTCACCATTAATACGCATGGCTACTTTCTGGTCTTTCTCACAACGGTCCACCTGGGTGAAGGCCCCGGTGTTGAGAACCACTTCGGGATGGAATTCAGTCATGACAGACTGGATGGCCTCTCGGCATCCCAGATCCAACACCGATTCCTCGGGCAAAATCAGCTCATGTTCTATCCAATTTTCCCGAATAGCCCAGGCCAGTTGCCCGGCGCCGCCAGTGATAAGGACTCTCATTGCACTCATCGGTTGTAGATCCTTCGGGTAAGTTTTTCTTTCACTAATTTTAAGGTCTATTCATTAATAACCAAGTGATTTGATTTCCTTTTTGTTGCTCTGCCACCAATGCAGAATCAGCGTCAAAAAAATGAAAAAGAAAAAGAAAAGGAAGCAAGCTAAAATGACAATAACACTTTTCCGGGGCTTGATATGCCGGGTAGGGAGAGTGGGCCCGGAAATGAAGCGGCAGTTGGTGAAAAAAGCAAGTTCAAATCTCTGATTGTCAATTTTCAAATCATTGAAAACCTCTTTTACTGTACCTTTATTGAAATCCTTGTTTTTAAACACCTCGACCTTGATGGATTTGATTTGCGAAAAAATCATTTCGCCGCGTCTGCCAAGTTTATTCAATGCATTATTGCACTTTGAAAAATGTTCTTTGCGAATAACCAACTTTTCTTTTTCGCGCTCCAATGCAGCAAGATATCGACGCTGGTCGGCCAGGGCTGATTCGATGCCGACCAACTGCGTGACCGGCCCTAGGAAGCGGAAACCACCCTCCTGGACCGAAACCAACTGCCGACTTTCAATTTTTGCCGCTTCGGGATACTTGGTTAATATGGCCTTGATATCCAGCATTTTTTTGGTATTCTGCCACAAATTGAACTTAAGGTTGATCATCTCGTTCTCATTCTTGCTCAGTTCCGAAATAACCATGCTATATTCATTTTTGACGTAATCGTACAATGACACATACAATAGACAATCGTGGACATATTGGCCGAAAAAGTGGATATAATTGTAGGCTTTTCGCGGCGAATCTGATTCATAGCTCAAGTTTAATCCCAACACCGAGTTAGATTCATCCTTGGGCATTTGGGCAAATTCACGCATATCTCCTTTGGAATAAGCATACACTGGCTGGATCCATTGGCTGATGTCAGCCGCTGTCCGGAAACTGGTTTTGATTTTGTTCAGGTCTTTTTCACTGAAAGATTTATACTCACTGGCAGATTGATAAAAACGGTTGGGATTGGAAAACTGCGGGGCACTCTTTTTAT
>Ga0307379_10014418_pt1 | contig 10191 bp, 9 predicted proteins | sample UN2MG_FD_202237 | JGI IMG/M metagenome (GOLD analysis project Ga0307379, IMG submission 202237) | Soil microbial communities from Risofladan, Vaasa, Finland - UN-2 | ecosystem: Environmental > Terrestrial > Soil > Coastal area > Acid sulfate soil | place: Finland: Risofladan, Vaasa | collected... | reverse complement strand
GCCGTACCGTTCGTTTTGTACGGGAAAGAGGTCCTGAAGGGGATCTCGCTCCCCGATGGGGTGGCCGGTTCCCACATCGACATCGGACCAACCCTGGTCGAGCTTGCGGCTCCCAAAGGCTTTCCCTACTACTCCCTGGGTCATAATCTTCTCGAACAACGGAAACCGTTTCTGGGCGTCGGGAGGGGAAAGGTCATCGGGGCCGACTTTATCGCGGATGTCGCTTTGGCCCGCACCGTGTACCCCGTATCCGGGACCGGGAAGCCCGGGAATCTTCCCCCGATTGAGGAACTGACGAAGCTTCACAACGCGGTCCACGGCGTGTCGTGGTGGATCATTCGAAATGGCTCCGCATTGCCCGGCAAGAATTGAGACCGAAGCCAATTCGTTTCCTCTGGCGGCAATTCTTTCGGATAAGGAGGTCCCCATGAGCACGGTGAACGTCGAAAGACAGGGGGGCGTGGCGACAATGACGATGAACCGCCCCGACCGGATGAACGCGTACGATTTCGAGATGGGGAAGGAGCTGCTGGGCGCCGTTTCGTCCCTGGGCGCCGACCCGGCCGTCCGCTGCATCGTGCTTACCGGGTCCGGGAGGGCCTTCTCGGCAGGCGGCGACGTCGCCATGATGGGATCCTTTCGGACAGAGGCCGCAGAGCACTTCCTGGAGCTCATGATCGGGCTGCACGCCTTCATCGCCTCTCTTCGGCGCTGCCCCAAACCCGTCCTCTCCGCGGTCAACGGAGCCGCGGCGGGGGCCGGGTTCGCCATGGCGCTGGCCGGCGACCTCGTGGTCGCCGCGGCGTCGGCCCGCTTCACGCTCGCCTACCAGAACATCGGGCTTTCCCCGGACGGCGGGGCCACCTTTTTCCTCGCCCGGGCCGTCGGGACCCACCGGGCGATGGAACTCACCTTGACCGGCAGGACGCTCACCGCGGACGAGGCGGCCGGGTGGGGGATCGTCCAGCGCGTCTTCCCCGACGACTCGTTCGAAGCCGGGACGGCGGAACTTGCAACGCGCATCGCCTCCGGTCCCACCCTCGCCTATGCAAGGGCGAAGGAGCTGTACAACCGGGCACTGTGCCAGCCGCTGGAGACGCAGCTCGAGGACGAGCGCCAGCGCATCGCCGCGTCCGCCCGGACCGGGGACTTCCGCGAGGGGGTCCGGGCGTTTATCGAGAAGAGGCCGCCCGCCTTCCGGGGGGAGTAGCGCAAGCGTCCTGGCAGACGCCCTTTCCCGCTCCCCTTGACCTGCCCATATGGGTATGTCAACATACCCATATGGGCAGACCGTTAACCGCCAGGCAACGCAGGGTGCTTACGTTCCTGCGGGAGTTCACCCTCTCCCACTCCTTTGCCCCCACCGCGAGGGAAGTGGCGGACCGCTTCGGGATCGCCGAGAAAAACGCCTTTTATTACATGGAGTTGCTTGGTCGCAAGGGATACATCCGCCGCCACCGGAAATCCCCCCGCCGGATCGAGTTTCTCGGGGAAGCGGCGCTTCCTGTCCCCCTGCGCGTCCCGGTGCTGGGACGGGTGCCCGCCGGAAGCCCCCGGGAGGCGATCGAACTCGCCGAGGAGGAGCTCCTCCTGGATCCGTCCCTGGCCGGAGAGGGGGAGATCTTCTCCCTCCGCGTAAAGGGGGACAGCATGGAGGGGGCACACATCTGCGAGGGGGACTACGTCCTCGTCCGGGCGCAGGAGACCGCCGAAGACGGGGAGATCGTGGTCGCCGTCGTCGACGGGGAGGCCACGGTCAAGCGGATCCGCCAACGGAACGGAGGAATCCGTCTCGAGCCCGCCAACCCCGCCTACCCGCCCGTCGATGTGCCGGAAGACGCCCTGTCCTTCCGGATCGCGGGGAAAGTCGTCGGCGTTTTCCGGAAACTCTAGGACTCGGGGGGAGGCCACCTTGAACGATCGCGCACGCCATGCGGCATCCGTATCCTCCCTCGCCGCGGACATCGAGCGCGTCTCCGCCCTCTGCCTGCACCCCGCGCCGGGGAAGCTCGCCGGCTTCTTCGGGACGGGCGCCCACCGGCTGGCGCTGCGCGCGTTGGCCCGCCCCCTCGTAGCCGGGGAGCCCGTGGTGGCGGTGGACGGCGGGAACCGGTTCGATCCGTACGAGATCGGCAAGGCGGAGAGGGCGCTTGGGGAAAGCGGCAGGGTGGCGCTCTCCCGCATCCTCGTCTCCCGCGCCTTCACGTGCCACCAGATGGAGGCGCTCCTGTCGCGGCGGCTTGGCCCCGCACTCGACCGCGCGGAGGCAAGGATCGCAGTCGTCTTCGGCCTGCCGGAGACGTTCACCGACGCCGACGTTCCCTTCGCGGAGGCGTGCCGGGTCTTCCGGAGCTGCCTTTCGGCGCTTCAGCGGCTGGCAGCCGGCGGCATACGAGTGGTGCTGGTCGGGGAAGGCGACGCCGGGGAGGTCCCCGCGGAGGAGACCCCCACCCTCGTCGCCTCCCCCTTCACAGCGGCACTCGCCGCTTCGAGGGACAAGTCGAGGGGAGGGGCTCGCTTCGTCCCTCGCCGCAACCTTCCCGGCGGTGCAGCCGCTGCGCCGCCGCGGAAACCGGCCGCCCCGCGGAGCGGCGACCGGAGCGGCTTCTTCCGGCACCTCGTCCGAATCGCCGACCCGTGCCTCCTGTTACGCCGGGAGGATGACGGATGGAGAGCAACGCTCCAGGCAAAAGGCGAGGCGTAAATGGGCCGCACGGTGCTCCCCTTCACCCAGGAGCTGTACCGCGAGGAGGCGTCGTGGAAGGCGTTCCGGCGCGCGCTGCGCCGGGAGGACCGGGAACTGTTCGACGAGCTGTTCGCCGCGGCAAGGTACCACACCGCCGCCTGCACCTGCGCGGGGCGCGCCGTCCCGTTCGAGGCGATCCTGATGAGCATCCTCCTCGAGGAGCGCCGGGCGGTGCGGGAGTTGTCGCGGCGCGTGGAGGAACTCGAACGGCGGCGGAAGGACGAACCATGAACCCCTCCGGCGGCGGCTGCCTGCACCGGGGCCCCCGGCTCGCGGGGGGCTTCCCCTCCGCTACGCTCGCGATCTTGCGCCCGCTCGCTGCGGGTTCCGCTCGCCTAAACGGACCCCGCTTTGCGGGGATACCGTCTCTCGCTCCACACGCCGCTCCGCGGAACCCCCCGCATCGCCTAAGGGTCCCCGGGCGTTGGTTTCCTCGTATCCGGACGCCCTCCCGACAGGGCGCAACCGGAGCCGGACATGAAAAGTCTTAAGAACGTCCTTTTGCTTTTGAAGGGGTGGGTGCTCGACCTCCTCCCCGCGCGAGACGGGGTGGAAGTATGGCTCCGGACGCCCGCGGGCGACACCGTGACCCTGTTCGCCCCCTTCCGGCCCTCCTTCGCGGTGGCAGGCCGGGGCGTGCGGGAGACCGCGGTCCGGGCCGCCGCCAGGCGCTGGGGATGCGACGTCCGGAAAGGCGAGGGGATCGAGTTCTTCTCCGGGAGGACGGTCCCGGCATGGACGTTCGCCGTCTCCGCACCTCCCCTTCTCCGGGCAACCGTGCGGAAAGCGGAAAGCGCGTTCGGGCCGGAGGCGCTCGCAAACGCCGACATCGCCCCGGAGCAGCAGTTCGCCCATGCCACCGGGCTCTTCCCGTTCTCCTTCGCCGAGGTGGAGTGCGCCGAGGACGGGAAGATCCTCTCCGCACGGGTCCTTGACTCGCCGTGGGACGTCGACACGCCGCTCCCGCCGCTTTCCCAGGCGTTGCTGCGAGCGGAAGGGACGGGGCACCCTGCACACGGAGGGACGCGGCCGCTCGCCTTTTCGGCCGACGGCACAACCCACGTCCTCTGCTGGGAGGACGGCGCGCAATTCCTACGGACGTTTCTGCGGCTCCTCGACGCGGCGGACCCCGACCTCCTGGTGACCGAATACGGCGACGACGACCTCCTGCCGCGGATGTTCGCCTTAGCCGCCAGGCTCGGCGTGCCACTTCCCCTCGGGCGCACCCCCCGCCCCCCGGGCGAGGTGGCCGGGAACCGGCCACGCCACGCGCGGGAGGGGAAGGGGCCGGAAGGAGGCGGCGTCCGGCGCGCCCGCGAGCGGTCGTATTTCTCGTACGGCCGGGTGGTCTTCCGCGCCGCGGCGCACACCCTCTCCGGCCGGTGGCACGTGGACGCCCGCAACTCGTTTCTCTTCGGGGAGACCGGCCTCCCGGGTCTGATCGAACTTTGCCGTCTCTCCGGCCTGCCCCTGCAGCGCATGGCCCGCTCGTCGCCGGGGACCGCCATCTCGGCGATGCAGGTCGCGGCCGCGCTCTCGCGGGGAATCCTCGTCCCCTACAAGAAGCGGGAGCCGGAAGGCTTCAAGACGGGGGACGGGCTCGTCGCGACCGACAAGGGGGGGCTCACCTACCTCCCCCGGCCCGGCCTGCACGAGAACGTGGGCGAGCTCGACTTCGCCTCGATGTACCCGTCCCTCATGGACCGGTACAACATCTCCCCGGAGACGATCAACTGCCGCTGCTGCGCTCCACCGGGGGGACGGGCGCAGTCCCGCCGGAGCGGAACAACCGTCCCGGCAGGAAACCAGGCGCCCGGGTATCGGGAAGAGACGACGGAGAGGAAGATCGGCGCCGCGGGGGCGGACGTCACGGGCCTTCCCGTCCCCGGGATCGGTTTCCACACGTGCGTCCGGCGGAGAGGGCTCATCCCCCGGGTCCTCGCTCCCGTTCTCGCGAAACGGCGGCTTCTCAAGGAGCACCAGAAGACGGCCGCCACCCCCGGGGAGCGTGACGTCTTCCGGAAGCGGCAGACGGCGCTCAAGTGGATCCTCGTCGTCTGCTTCGGGTTCCTCGGATACAAGAACGCCCGGTTCGGCCGGATCGAGGCGCACGAGGCGGTCACCGCCTGGGGGCGGGAGAAGCTCCTCTGCGCCAAGGAGATCGCCGAGCGCGAGGGATTTTTCTTCCTGCACGGCCTGACCGATGCCGTCTGGGTCACGCGCGACGGCGCGACGCAAGGAGAGTACCGCCGGCTGGCGGAGACCGTCACCGCCGAAACGGGGATGCCGATCGCGCTTACGGGGGTCTACCGGTGGCTTGCTTTCCTCCCCTCGAAGCGAAACCCCTCCGTCGCCGTCCCGAACCGGTTCGTCGGGGCGTTCGCGGGCGGGGAGGTCAAAGCGCGGGGGATCGCGATGCGCCGATCCGACGCCTCGCCGTTCGTCGCCTCCCTCCAGCGGCGACTTCTTGCGGCGATGGCTGCGGCGGCGGACCTTCGCGCCCTGCGCGCGATGCTGCCCGGACTGCGGGAGACCGTGGAAGCCGCCGTGGCCGAACTTCGCGAGGGACGCGTCCCTCCGGAGGCGCTGGCCGTCGCGCGGCGCCTGTCCAAGGCGCCCGAACGATACGTTGCCCGCACCGCAGCCGCGGAGGTCACCCGCGAGCTGTGCGGCCGCGGCGTGACCCTTCGCCCCGGCTCGAAGATCCGCTACCTGCTGACGGACGGAGGGGGCAGGCCCCCCGGGCGGGGGAATGCCGGGGCCGGGCGAGCCGCCGAGGGTGCGGCAAGACAGCACGGCCGGGCGATGGGCTTTCTGGACGGCAGCGAGTCTCCGGATCTTTCCCGGTACGAGGAGATGCTGCGGGAGGCAGCGGAGGAGGTGCTGGGGCCTATCGAAACGATTTTCCCAACGGAATGAAGGTGCACCGCCCCGCCCGCAAAGCCGCCCCCGTTAAAGGCTGTCGGGGAATCGAACATTTGAAACCCCGTAGTCGGCAAGCTTCTGCACAACGATCTTCTGCTCCAGGAACTTCTGGACCCTTTCGATGTTCGCGTCGCGTACCGCCATGCCGTCTGTCGTGTGAGACGCGATAACATCTGCCAGTACCTCTTTTTCGAGAAAAAATCCTCGCGGCGTGCACGTCCTCCCGCCGGTTCTTTATCGTTACGCGAAAGGCTTCACCAGTTCCAGAAGCCGCGCTTCCATCTCGCGGGTATCGTAAAGCTCGACACATCGCTCCCTGGCCCTATGGCCCTTTTGCCTTGCCTCCTCGGGGTGATGGAGCACGTGGTCGATGGCGCGGGCGAGCCCATCCACGTTCCCCGGCTCGACGAGGTAACCACAGTCTCCCAGAACTTCGGGAATATCCGACACGCGGGTGGAGATGATGGGCTTCGCCATCGCCATGGCGTCAAATATTTTCGCGGGCATCTGCCCCACCGTGTCGCTGGTTCGACGTTGCGGGATGGCCATCACATCCGCCGCCGCAAGGTACTTTGGAAGCTCATCGAAAGGAACCTTCGAGAGCGCCGTCAGCCTCCCCGCCAGCGCCTTCGGGCGGCCGGCCAAGAATTGCCCGGGGTCGTCCAGGCCGACGACCACCAGATGAACCCCGGGGTCCTGAACCTTCAGCACGGCAGCCAGGAGATCCTCCACGCCCTTGTGGCCTCTCGGTGTGCCGAGGAACATCACCACTTTTTTATCCTCCAACCCCAACCGCTTGCGGATTTCCTGTCCATCATGCCGGGCCGGGTCGAGAAGGCGGGTGTCCCGGCAGTGCGGGATCAGCGTTCCGGAAAAACGGTCCTGCAAAAAGCGGTTGCTCACGGTGATTCCGTCGGCCCGGCTCACCAGGCGCTCCATCAGCCAGGTGTAAGGCAGGCCGTTGGGATTGGATAGGTTGAGAAAACGGCCCACCTTGCCCCAGAACCCGGTGTGATAGTAGAAACCCAACTCCCAGTCGTCGATATCGACCAGCAGTGGAACCCCCGATTCCCTCTTTTTCAACACCCCCACGCCGAAACTGGTGGGGCGCAGCTTGCACGCGAACAGAAGATCGGTCTGGATGGAGCGCACCATCTCCCGCACCGTGCAGGCAAACCGGGGCAACCGCCGCCAGGGAAACGGTCTCACCGCCAGGTCCAGATCCTTGAGAGGAAACCACAACGCTTTCCCCTTCATGGGGCCGACGAGTTCCACTTCGTGGTGGCGGGCCAGACCGCTTGCGAGCAGGGCCGCCCGGCCAAGGGAATTATCTGAAAGGTCAAAGCATAAAAAGGTGATCTTCAATAAGGGGTCCCTTTAAATAAGCCCTTCGTGGAAACGTGTGGGTAATTTCTCGCTCATGTTTCCTGAAAAATGCTAATTTTATATAAGGTTACTAGACTTTCACCTCTTCGAAAACTTGGCGAGATTTCCACGTGTGGAACCTCACGCCCCCCGCGCAGTAAACCGGCTCCCTGGATCGTGTCCCGTCCCATCAGCGAGAGGGGTTTTCGGCGATCTCTATCGCCCGGGATCCTTACGAGCATATCGAAAATGCCCCCTATTTACCCACTCGATTACGCGATGAGCCAGAATATTAGGCAAATTTCTGTTTTGTTTTCCGACCGAGCACTCTTACGTTTATCTTGAAAGTCGTAATAGATTGAGTCTGGCCGGAGTCACGCCGTGGTTTAATCCTCCTTCTTTCGCCGCCAGGCCTCCGAAAGCACGGCAAGAGTCTCCCGAAGGTTTCGTTCCTTCGGCATCGACTCCGCGGTCTTCCGCGCTGCTTTCCCCATATCCTGCCGCCGGTCCTTGTCCAGCAATTTCTCCATCCTGTCCGAAAGGGAAACCGGATCGAACGGATCCTCCAAGATGTATCCCGACTCCCCCTCCCTCAACACTTCCGACGCCCCGCACACTCGAGTGGTAACGACCGGCAATCCGTATGCCATCGCCTCCAGACAAACGATGCCGAAGGGTTCGTAGATGGTGGGAAACAGGAATGCATCAGCCCCCAGGTAGAAGTCTCCCGCGCCGGAGACGGGCCCGGCGAAGAGAATACGGCCGTCCGCACCGCCCCGGACAGCCCTTCGGAGATACGGCCGCGCATTTCCTTTCCCGACAACGATCACGCGAAACGGAATCCCTTTTGTGGCCAGCAGAATCGCCGCATCGAGAAGGACTCCTACCCCTTTTCGGCGAAACCCCGACCCTACGAAGAGAAATACGGGCTCCTCCTTTCCGATTCCGAAACGGGATTGCAATTGAGCCCGTGCCTGGCATCTCCCCTCTTCGAGATCCCCTGGAAGACGAACACCGTGATACACAACCGAAATCCTTTCAGGCGCCATCCCGAAACGTCGGATAATTTCCTCCTTCCCCCGCGCGGAGATCGAGATGACCGATTTCAGGATTTCGGATGCAAAGAGCGATTTCTCCAGATACAGGTAGGCAAGATTCAGGGGACGCAGGAAGTCGAGGGGCCACGTCACCGGACGGAGAGGTCTCTTCCTCCGCAGCCACTCCGCGTGACACCCGTCCCCGGCCCGGTAGACATCCGCACCGGGAATCCGTTCCAGGGAGAACAGGAGCCAGTCAGGATTTTTTCTCCCCCATTTCCTGACGGCACGGGCAAAGAGGAGAGGCCGAAGCCATTTTGGGCTCCAGGGAACCGGAACCATCACCCAGATCCCCGCGCTCGCCTTCCCGCCTTCCCAGTGCGAAGACAAAAGCAGGACCTGCGCCCCCTCGGACAGGAGTGCGGACGCCAGTTCATCGAGATACCGTTCCGCTCCCCCATGGAAAGAATAACGATATCGGACAAGGGCGACTCGCAATTCCCCCGCAGGAAGTAAGGGATTATTCGCCATGGCCCCCGGATGCGGGATTATCCCTCCTTCTGAGCACCTTGATATACTCGTCGGCGTACGCACGGATGGAATACTGGCGCTCCACATCCTTCCGTCCATTCTCCCCCAGTTCCCTCGCAAGCGAATGGGATGAAAGAAGAATCTCCAGTTTTTCCGCCCACTCCTCGGCTGTTTTCGCAAAATAGCCGTTCCTGCCTTCCTGAACGATGTCGAGATTCAGGCCGACAGGGGAGGCAACAACCGGAATCCCCGACGCGAGATACTGGATCAGCTTGTAGCCGCACTTTCCCCAAGCCCAGAGGTTGTCGGGAAGAGGCATGATCCCCACGTCGAAGGAGGCGATGTCACACGGTTCATCCTCCAGACGCCAAGACTTCCGATCGACCGTAATTCCCGGATCGAAGGGGAATCGTTCCGATACAATCTTCACTCGAAGGCCCGGGATTTTCCTGGCAAGAGATTGAAATACCTGCCTCAGCGGGTCGAGATACTTCTGGTTCTGCGCCACTCCAAGCCAGCCTATTACGGGATTTTTCCTCAGGGGGCGACCCTCCCCGGAAAATACCCGATACCGGTCCGGGTCGACGGGAGTGGGGAGAACGGTGACTTCGCATCCGGCGTCCCGTGCGAACCTCGCAAGATAGTTATTCCCCGCCACTACAGACTGCGCATGTCGGACGGTGCGAATAAATTTCCGAAAATGCTTCCCGGAAAGAACCAGTCCGTGCTCGATCTCGTGAAACATCACAGCGTCGTCGAAATCGAAAACGATTCGCGGATTCGCCCGCGAGAGTTGATAAAGATCCCATGGGTTCAGGGAGGTCTTTTTCTGGAGAATCACCACATCAAAGGTTCGTGTCTCCCGAAGCACCCCCCACCTCCCGATAGGTCCGGAGGGGATCTCGAGGATGCGGCATTCGATCCCTTCCCGTTCCCAGAGCCGGGCAGGTTCCCGGAACCGGAGCCGGGTGCTCGGAAGCTCCCGGCCAGCAACGAGAATGCAAACCTTCATGGCGCACCGCCTCCGCCCGAAAGCTCGCGATACAGAGAAAGTACTCGCTCCTCGTACGATTCCCAGGAAAACTCGTTGATGCGCTCCCGTGCGGAAACACCCATCGCGCGGACCATGTCCGGGTTCCCGCACAGGAGGAGAAGCTTGTCGCGGATCGACCAAGGATCTCGGGCCGGAACGATAAAACCGTCCACCCCATCCCGCACCACCGAACCCGCGTTTCGGGTAGTCACTACCGGAAGGCCCGCAGCCATCGCCTCGTAGGTCGTCTTGGCGCTGCCCTCCACAAGGCTGGGCAGCACGAATACGGTGGCCTCCGTAAAGAACTTGGCGGCCCCTTCCTTCATATGCCCGAAGAACCGGATTCCGGGACGATCCCGGTATCGGCCCAGGTGGGGCAACAGCTCTTCGTGGATCTGCCCTACGACCCAAAGTTCCGCGCCAGGGATGGCTGCTTCCTCCCATGCGCGGGCCAGGTCGAGGAACCCCTTCCTGACGCAGACCATCCCCACGTACAGAACACGGAAAGGCCCCCTCTCTTCCTCGGATGCGGAAACGAATTCATCCAAGGAAAC
>Ga0307379_10014417_pt1 | contig 10192 bp, 5 predicted proteins | sample UN2MG_FD_202237 | JGI IMG/M metagenome (GOLD analysis project Ga0307379, IMG submission 202237) | Soil microbial communities from Risofladan, Vaasa, Finland - UN-2 | ecosystem: Environmental > Terrestrial > Soil > Coastal area > Acid sulfate soil | place: Finland: Risofladan, Vaasa | collected... | reverse complement strand
TAGCAAGCGGATACTCCGCCCGGATATAGAAATAACCTTCGTTAGCGCCGACCGCGCAGGCCGCGATTATCATGCCTTCGATAATGCGATACGGATACGATTCCATGAGCATTCGGTCCATGAAGGCACCGGGGTCGCCCTCATCCCCATTGCATACTATGAATTTCTTGTCGGTTTTCTGATTCCGCATGGCAGACCATTTAAGACCGGTCGGATAACCGGCTCCGCCCCGACCACGAAGACCACTATGTTCGATCTCGGAGATGATTTCTTCAGGAGTCATTTCCCGAACGCACTTCTGCATCGCGTTGAATCCGCCGTTGGCAATGTACTCATCGATATCTATCGGGTCGATGTCGCCGTGATTCTCCGTAGCGATGTGTTTTTGCCTGCCGAGGAAATCAGCGATCGGCTTGTCCCGAATATCGATTGAATGACGCGTCACAGGTTCGGTCTTTTCATCGCTCAGAATCGTCTCAAGCATCTGCGAAACTGAGGTTGAAATTCTTTTTTGTATTCCGTTTACCTTGAAGTGCCGCAGAATAACATCTCTTGCATCTTCAGGTTGAACTCGGGCATAGAGAAAAGATTTTCCGTCGGGCGGCACAACTTCCAGCAGCGGTGTCTGGTGGCACATACCGACACAGCCCACACGTTTGACCTGCAGTTTGATGCCGGTGTCGGCCAAAGCTTTTTCCAGAGCGTCCCGCAGTTTGCCGCTGCCGCGAGCCACACAGCATGAACCCAGGCCGAGACGAACTTCGCCTCGGAATTCGGATTTGTCGGCTTGAACTTTTTGCGTTTTCTTCTTCTGGCCCGCCTGGCTTTGCTCGTATCTCAGGAAATCGCCGATAACCGTCGAAACTGTGTCGGGAGTCAGGTGGCCGTATGTCACGTTATCTATCTGCACGGCGGGCGCCAGCGTGCAGCATCCAAGGCATGCAATTTTTTCCACCGTAAACAACTTTTGGGCGTCCGTATCCTCCCCTTTAGTGATGCCAAGATGGCGATAAAACGCCTCGTAGACACGGTCGGCTCCTTTGACATGGCATGCAGTCCCAACGCAAACGTGGATAATGTGACGGCCCACAGGCCGATGCCTGAAGTGATCGTAGAAGCTGGAGACACCTTCAATCGACGCCGGGGTAATCTGCGTGATTTCGCAGACCCGCTCAAGGGCTTCTCGGGGCAGGTAACCGAAATGGCCCTGTACGGCGTGCAATATCTTAAGCACGTTCTCGGGTTCAGTGCCGATTTCATCGACAGAGCGATCCACAAATGTCAAATCCAGCTCACCCATTAATTGCTACTCCCGATGCAGTACAGGTTCTCGACTCCCCGGATATATATGCGTCCGTCGGCGAAGGCCGGCGAGGCATGACACTTCTCGCCCAGCTCGCACTTAGCCAATTCCTTATATACGGATCCGCCCTCGGCAATAAACATGACGCCCTTCTCGCTCAACATGTAGAGGTTGTTGCCGACCATACTCGGCGACGCCAGAAAATATTCCTTCATATCCTTCTCCCAGAGCCTCTTGCCGTCCGAAACATTATAACTCTCAAGCAATCCCTCTGTTGCCAGCAGGAATATCGATTCACCATTGCTGACTGGTGAGCAGATGTCCGGCCCGCCTTCCTCGCTTATCCAGGCGATATGAGTTTTGGTCACATCTCCTTTACCGTCCGGTTTTATAGCGACCAGCTTCGAGTACGGTTCTATGATAAAAACCAGTCCGTTTGCGTATATCGGCGACGGTGCAATATCGCCGGACAGGCAGTTTACCCGCCATAGTTCCGCGCCGTCGGCAGGATTGTACGCGACTACCCAGGGATCGCCGCAGGTAATAACCTGAAACTGCTCGCCGATACTTGCGACGATGGGCGAGCTCCAGGAATTCCCGACCGGCCTTTTTGTCTGCCAGACAACCCGGCCTGAAAAGCCATCAAGGGCGATTAGCTCGGATTTGTTATCCTCAACGCCTCCCTGGTCGTATTGAATCAGGAGAAGATTCTGATACATCGCGAGTGAAGATGCATATCCATAGGAACTATCCGGCCTGCCCAGGTTTTTCTCCCATACCTTTTTGCCTTTGAAGTCGAAACAGCCGACATCACCAGTCGGAAATATAGCGTAAACTCGCCGGCCGTCTGTCGCAACGGTAGGTGCGGCAAAGCCGGTCTCCTCCATCATTTCGAGAGGCTCTTCATTGCTTTTGGGCAAGCCTAAAACATCGCCCTTCCAGAGGAGCCCCCCCGTGGATGTATCGAAGCAATAAACCTGCCGGCTGTTGGGATCCGCTCCCGAGAGAAAAACACGGTCGCCCCAGACAACAGGCGAATTATTCCCAGGCAGAGGTATCTCGGTTTTCCAGAGAATTCCTTCTCCCGTTTTTCCGCTCCAGCGGGAAGGCACATTGGCATGAGTACTGACTCCGGCTCCATTAGGACCGCGGAAGCTCGCCCAGTTTTTGGCGACATCATCAATAGAATACGATGCAGTACCGGCAGCGCCGGCCTTGACAAAATCGATTTCCGGTTTGGTTGCCAGAAGTAGCGCAACCGAACCTAATACCACCAGGCCGCCGGTTACCGCCCACCGGGCAAACTTTGCCTTGCTGACCTGTTCGTTGAGCTGGTCGGCGCCCGGCTGCGGAGCCGGCGGTTTCTTCTTAAAGGCTATTGCGGATCTGAGGCTAATAATAAAAACCAGTACTCCGCTCAAGAGCAGATAGCTGCCTTTGCGCGAGCGATCCACCGCACGGATCCGCTGCTGTCTGACTTGTAGATCGAATTGGCGAATCCGAGACAAAAGCTGCTCATCATCGGGCTTGCTGCGTATTTCCAACCTGAGATCCGCCAGCGCCGTTTCTTCAGGAGTGCCTACCATTTTGCTCCGGCCATAATTCATGAGAATAAACGCACAGACAACAATGCAGAACACGCCGCTCAGAATAGCCGTTGCGACTGCACATCGGTACCACGAGTTTGTCGCCTGAACCTGCTCAGGAGCACTATCATTCTGAGAGTTCGTTACCATTTACCAGCCTCCTCTTTCGCTTTCTTTAAACGGACATGCTCCCTGGGGCAGTAGTTAAAGCATCGGCCGCATGCCAGGCAACTTGCCCGGTCGGCTTCGTAGTCGGTCCTTTGACGCCAGACGGAAAGTCCGATCAGCTTCAGTCCGATTACCAACCCGATGAAACCTCCAAGAATCCAGCCGCCAAGTTCGAACCTGGCCCTGATATTCGATGCTTGCTCATAAAGCTCCTTGATTTCCCGGCCCGTCGCCCTGAAAGCAGTGCTGGGGTCTGTAAACTCTTCCGTTTCGCCGGCCTCTTCCATGTATATCTGCTCGGCCAATCTGACCGTTTCGTGCGCGCGTGATGTTACGCCTTTGAGGCTGGAACCGGACCATCCACCCATGAAAACCAGCACGGGCAATAGTAAAAGCAGAAACGCCAGCCTTTTTTTGGCTACGTGATACTCTTGTGCCGGCCACAGCGTTGCCGGCTTTCTTATCGCCCCGAATGGACACGAATCTTCGCAGAGCCTGCAACGGATACACTCGTCCGGGGTAATCGTCACACGCCATTTAGAGAGCCGTGAAAGCTGCCTGAGAATAACGCCATAGGGGCAGAGAAACCGGCAATAAGGGCGGCCGACGAACACGCCGATAAGCAACAGGCATCCCCCGAGGATTAAAATATTGAGGCTTCCGCTCAAACGAAAGATTGAAACGAACGGATCGTATCTGCATATAACGAAAGCGCTGCCGGTAGCGGCAAACAGGACCGCCGCCGCTAAATAAACATACGCAAACAGCCTTAGTCCGCTCTCGAGCCAGCCCGGCACGGAAACCGGTCGCGATAAAACCATGTCCTGTATCGCGCCGAGAGGGCACACCGCCGCACAGAAAGTCCTTCCGAAGAAAAGCGTAAAGACGAGCGGCAGCAGGAAAAACGCCACAACCACAATCGGCACTGCGTAGTCGCGGTCAAAAAGCGAAAAAACAATATTCTGAATAGATCCTATCGAACAAACGCAGCCATTTCGCCAAAAGCCGAAATAAAGCAGCGAAAAGATTGTCAGGGCGAATATTGCCCGCCGGCTGCGCTTCTTCAAAACAAGATACGAAGCCAGTCCAAGCGCCGCCAGAAGTACCGCGGCATCGATATACTCGTAAATATCCTGACGAGGACCCGGAGAAGTCGGGCTTGGTATGACATGGTTGGTTTCGACAAAATCGGGCGGCGGAAAACGCTCTGCACCCGAAGTGGCTCCGGCTAAAATGAGGGAGATAGCCATGCCGAATAAAATATTGCGAAAAGGTCTCATTAAGCTTGGTTCACCTTCTTAAGCAGGTAAGGCTCGTCGGCGGGGACCCGCTTAAACGCCCCTGTGGGACAAGCCACGGCAATGGAACATTCATTACAATTCAAACAACGATCATGGCGCACCTGAAGGAAAAGTGAGCCGTTTCCGAAGGCGGCACAACCCTTAACGCACTTGGCACAACCAATGCAGAGAGCTTCATCGATGTCGTATTCGTAATATGGTTCTTCGACGAAAGTACGTTTAATCGCCCCGGTCGGACAAAGCTCGTTTTCTGCGCCGGTATCCAGAACCGTTGCTCCCAGCTCTAAATAACCGGGACAGAAATCGCAATATCCGCATATCGCGTATTGCTGAATACATTTCACAGCAGAGTCTTCCAATACGCAAAATGTTGCGCATCTGTCGCAAGCTATGCACTTGTACGGATCGATCTGCCAGACCATGTCATTTTTCCTGTTCTTGCGGGCCGAAGCACCGGCCACGACCCCAAGGGTGGCCAGGCATCCTCCCCAGAGCCCGTCTCTCAGGAAATTACGCCTGTTGATTGCTTTCTCATTTTTTGCCATTATCAACTCCCGTCAGAGTTCGTCTTGCCGAGGCCGCCTGAGGCAAACTACAGTGTTGAAGAACCTTACAGCCGGCACAGATTCCCTCGCTAACACATTTACCCTCGCTCACGAGTCTCTGCCTTTTGGCAAACAATGCGGCCGAACCCGCTGCCATTAGCCCTAAAGCGGCATATCTCAGGGCTCCGGCAAACAGCTCTCTGCGGCTCCGAAATTCTCCGGAATGTTTTCTCACTATCGGCCTTTCACTCTGGAAAATACTTTTACTATATTGTCAACTGTGTCCAGTACGAAGATGCGGCCTTCCCTGTCCACAGCAACATCAAAACCGCCGGTCTGACATTCCTCCGGGAGCATGCAGATACTGGATTTGCCGCCTGCGCCGAATTGCTCCGGCCCGGCAACCACACCCACAAAGCTACCTCCGGAATTATAAATCTTAACACGTACCAGACCCTTCTCGCAGGTAACGAAGCCGCCGTCGGGCAATACGGCAATATTCACGGGATTGCAGCACCCGCAGAATCCCTCCAATGCCGCCGAAGGTTGACCCCACCAAAACTCAATATCCCCTTCGAGAGTATACGCCTCGATACGAAGACGGCCGGGATTAACTACCCGTAACAATCCGTCTTTCGGTACTGCTATATCGAAATAAGGACTCGGAATCGCAAATCCCGGGATATTTCTGATGGAGTCTTTTCTGCCGATCTTTATAATAATGCTACCTTCTGTATCGTAGCGGATAACAATACGATTGCCCGCATCGGCAACAAAAACATTGTCTTCTGAGACAGCGATACTGGTAAGAATTGCATCCTTGCCCAGACTGTCCCAACTCGCCTGCTTTTGTCCCTGGGCATCATAGACCTCAACGTGGTCCTTCATCCCGGCGTATATTGTGCAGTCTGTTGTCACGGTCAGGCATCTGGGTGTATCGTCAAGTTTTATTTCGCCGAGTCGATCACCGCTCTGGGCGAAGATACGAATGGCTTTATCACCGGCCACATAGACAGAGCCCTTCGAATCCACGGCGATTCCGTGCGTATTGGCAAAGCCGGTCTTAATCGCCCCGGCGGATTCTTCGTAGAGAATCATGTTCGGGTCGATGCGCGCCAGCTCATTAACTTCATACTTAAATTCTTTGCCGAGACCCCCGCCCTTGCTGCCGACTACGTCAAGCCTTACAACAGCAACGACGGCAACCACAACCGCCAGGGTAATGAGCACGCCGATGATTATCTTGATATTTATTGTTCCGGTTATTCTATTCATCTTATCACCTTGAAAAAGCATTATAGCATGTAATTCATTTATTTCAACGCGGCAGTTCTACTTCTCGGATATGTCAAGACATATCATATGCTCCGTGTCGCGCACAATTAACCGACCAGACGCAATTGCGAACGGGCCCCATGATTCGTGTCCATCCAGGACTTTCGCATGTGCCAGCGGGAGATAGCCGGAAGGGCTGGCCTGTGCCAAAGTCAGCTCTCCGGAATCGTTCATAAGATAAATGAGCCCATCTATGATAGAATACGGCCCGTTTCCGAATTTGTTAGCGCTCGTACTTGTCCAGACGACATTGCCCTGCAGGTCGAGACAGACCAATTGCTCGTCCGGCCTGACTCCGTAGATGTTGCCGCCGTAATAAATAGGGCTTTGCTGTATCGAGCCGAATACTTCGGTTGTATGGAGAAACTCGGATTGCGCCGTAATTTTACCGTCTGTCTCGGTCAGCCGCAACATCGTGCACCCAAGCTCGTATTGGCCATAGCCGGCGGTAAAGAATAACCTGTCGGGACCGACAACAACGGGCATCGGAACGTTAAAGCGTACTTTCCACTCGTCGGTCTTCCACAGAACGCTGCCGTCTTCGGCTGATATTCCAATCACGCCACCTTTGATTTGATTGCCGCCGCAATAAACGTAGAAACGCCTGCCGTTAAACTCCATCGGCACGATGGACGAATGCGTCATTATCCAGCCGTCCGGATTAGGTGTTTCCCAGACGATTTCGCCGGTTTCGCAATCCACCGCCATCATCAGCACATCGCCCGCCGGGGCGATAATTGCCCTGCCGTTTTCGATGATAGGGCATTGCGCCGTGTACCATTGCGGAACCGTGGTTTTGAATTCCCTGACGAGATCGAACATCCAGCGAAACTCTCCTGTCTTCGAATCCAGGCAGGTCACATGGCATTTCGGCCCCATCGTCACCACATATTTGTCTGTTACCGACGGGACCGTTCGGCTCATCCCGTGCCATCGTTTGACCTTGACGGGATAAGAATACCGCCATATATCCCTGCCGTCATCGAGTGAAAGGCACCTGACGACATCCGCCTGCTGCTCGCGGTCGTAGTCCATAAGGTATACGCGTCCGGCAAGAATCGACGCTCCGGCGAAACCTTCTCCGACATCAATCGACCACAGAATCTCGGGGCCTTTTGTCGGCCATGTCCTTGCAGGCGAGATATCTTCCGAGCTGATTGCGTCGAAGTTCGCTCCTCTGAAACGGGGCCAGGCACCCGGCAAATCCGCCGGGGCACCGTCGAGTTTCACCAAGGTCCCTTGTATCTTCACAGGAGTACCTTCACCTTGAATCGCCTGGGCGTCGTCCGGTGGAGTGGGGATGCGCTCAGTCAGGTCTGTCGCCGCATCGGCGCTGAGCCATACGTACAGCAATACAACGCCCAAAATTGTCAGTCCGGCAGGTATTGTCCTTACAATGGTAGATTGTCTCATGCTGTCCTCACCATGACCTTGTATCAATTACTCACTTCTTAACGCATCAAGCATTTCGCCGCCCAGGGCTAAGTTCGCCGCAATCCATATCCATATCATGCCGCTGACTCCTATTGCGCCGATCGTCAAAACCAGCGAAAACGATGCCGCCTGTGCCCCCGGGGATTTCAGAGCAGGGCCGACAGCGAATAACGCTGCAATAACTCCACACACCAAACCGCCCAGCATCAGGCCGCTGTGCTCGTAAAATATCATCTTTCTAAGCGTGATTTTATTGAATCCCACGGCCCGCAGCATAGCAAGCTCGCCGCGCCTGTCAAGCACGTTGCGAAGAACTATCAGCCCGAGCCCAACACTGCCGAGAATCAATCCTAAACCGCCCAGCATCTGAAAGATCGAAAGATACGTGTTCTCCACGGCACCAAATTCCGCCAATCGCTGGGCCGCTGGCATCAAATCCAGTCCGAAATCTTTCAATCCGAACGATAGTTTATCCGTCACGGCGTCGATTTTCTGCTCCGGGCAATCGATAAGGAGCATTCTGTATCCTTCTTCGGATGGGAAACGTTTTATAAACTCATCCTGCGGTATAATCAAACTGCCCTGAAGGATGGAATTTTTCAGCAGTCCGACGATTTGCAGCTTGAAACTATTGCCCTTATCATCGCTGTATTGCAACTGGTCCCCGACGGATTTGCCAAGGGCCCATATCACGGTTGCATAATCGCCGACCGCCGGGACAACATCCCGGCCCAGGTCGCGATTGAGCAGATTCCAGGCTTCTTTACTCGCCGCCCCTTCAATCACATCGCTAAACGTAAATGAGCCTCGCTCCTGAAGCTTCTCCGGCTGAACTCCCAGCAATTGCGGGCTCTGCGCGCGATTCAAATTGAAGCAGCTCGCATCATCTCCATCACGGACCTGTAACTGAACCGCCTGCATATCTTCGAGGCTGGGGTCGTCCAGGCCCATGGATCGGCGCCCCGCCTTGCTGCTCAGATCATGAAGTATTCCGATAGATGACTGGCCAAAGAGCGAAAAGCCTCCCGTTCCGGATTCTCGTTTGTAGGCATCCGCTAACGGATCGTGCCTGTTGGCTCCGACGGCAATTACCAGGAAAATGCCGCACGCCAGCAACCCGACAACCGCCAGGCTGCGGCCGCTTCGCCTGGTTGAGTTGCGCAATCCAAAACCGGCTAACGATGTGATTGTCCTGTTCCAACTGCCGGCAACGATTTTCAGTAAGGAATGAGTTAATCCAAGTCCGGCGATCAAGAGCAACGCCCCGGCTCCAAAAAATGCAGCCGAGACGGCACTGCTGTCTCCTTTTCCGAGTACGGCGAGCAATACTACAGCGCCAACTGCCGCCGTTATCGCTATTGCCAGCCCAATTCTGCCTTTGGAAACCCGTTTTGATCCGAAGAATTGCCATTCCGGATTCCCGGCAAGAAGCTCGCGGGCCGGCCGGGAGACCTGCTTGCGCAAGGTCAGCCATATTGCGATTAGAGATACGATTACAGCCGCGGATGCTCCTGCAAACAAAGTCGTTGGTTTGGCATAAAATTGTATTGTCGAACCGGCGACCGCTGATTGCCAGGCGGTTGCGAGTCCGTATATCATTATCCTTGTATAAAGCAGCGCCGCTGCGCTTCCGACAATGGCGCCAATTACTGCCAACACCCCGCTTTCAATCAGCAGCAGTCGCCTGAGAAGCTTCGGTGAAAATCCGACGGCCAGCAGCATTCCGATCTGCCCGCTGCGTTTCTCGACACCGAAGACAAAAATCAGGCTTGTCAAAATCAGGGCCGCGATTATAAGAAACATGCTCAGGCCGAGGAAAAGTCCGCCAAAATCGGTCGAGCCTCCGCCCGCTTTTATGCCGCTCTGGCGCACGGGCTGAAAAAACAATCCCACCGAAGCGGGATTTACCGTCTTTAGCAGGCTCCCAGCTAAATTTTCTACGGATGTTGTGCTGCCGGGATAACGCACGCCGGTCAGGTTTCCATATCTGTTCGCCCACATCTTCCTGCCGGCTTCGAGTGTGATAAACGCCTTGGGTGCGCCGCGATATTTATCCCAATAGTCCTCGTCTTTCTGACGTATCTTATCCAGATTGACAGGGATACTCGAATCCCAATCTCTGCAGTTATCGACATCCGCCAGCCCGGGGAAATCCGGCATAAAGTCCGGATCGACGGCCGGGCTCGCCATCGGAAGAATCCCCCTGATACGGAAACTTTCTGCCTGTTCCAGGAGTTTCCGCATCGGTGTTAGAGCAAAATAACGAAGCTCGATCAAATCGCCGGCTTTGGCGCCAAGATCGTCGGCAACCCACTGATTTATAAGAATTTCATCATCCAGCATCTCCATCGGAACTATGCCGGCTGAATCTGCGGAACGCCCCATCGCCGTGACCATCGAATACGGCGTTGCTTGTGTCGCGGGCATCCTGCCCGCGTTTCGAGGGCGGGACGCCCTCGCTACGCGCAGCTCATTGACGAAATACGTCAGGATTCCAATCGCATTGTCGCTTGCTCCCAT
>Ga0307379_10014415_pt1 | contig 10192 bp, 12 predicted proteins | sample UN2MG_FD_202237 | JGI IMG/M metagenome (GOLD analysis project Ga0307379, IMG submission 202237) | Soil microbial communities from Risofladan, Vaasa, Finland - UN-2 | ecosystem: Environmental > Terrestrial > Soil > Coastal area > Acid sulfate soil | place: Finland: Risofladan, Vaasa | collected... | reverse complement strand
CGGAGAGCGGCAGCGACCGCGCGGAGTTTCTGAGCATCGTTCGTGTCGCGTTTCGACATGTCCGGCCCTCGCATCCGGCCTCGAAGGTGAAGCGGGGGCGGGCGGTCGAGGTGCCGCTTTTCGGGTCTAGTTCCCTAGCCCCCGCTCAGATTTTCGCACGGTCAACCCCCAGGGTCAACTTCCATTCTGTGCCAGACCCGGCACGCCCGGTTTCACGGCGAACTCCAGCACCTTCCGCAGCAACTCCAGCCCCTGGTCCATGTCCACTGGGATCGGTTGCACGCCGTCATGGACCTCGCGCCGCTCTGTTCGTCGCCAAGGGTTCGGACTGATGCTCTCGAGCCAGCGGGCGGCGGCCTGCCAGCCCATCTTGCCTGCATAGACCCTCTGCTCGGCTTTCATGATGGCCTCGGCGCGGGCTTTTTTCAGGGGGGCGCACAAGGCGGCAAAGGGTTCCTTGCCTTCGCGCTCCCACGCCTGCCAGCGCTTGAGCGTGCTGTAGTCAATCCCCACCGACCCGGCGGCGCTCTTCATCGAGGCCCCCGCCACAATTTTCCGACCGATTTCCGCCACGAGTTTGGCCGAGCATTTCAGCCGCCGTTCTGCGGTCATTGTGTGCTGCCCTTTCCGTTGCTCCGTGCCCGCGCCCGGGCAAGTGCCAACAGGTCTTGGCGGGCTTCGGGCGAGAGCGTCGCCCAGGCCGCTTTCAAGGCCGGGGCCAGGTCCGCCGGGGGGTCCGCCAGGCCGGAATCGTGGGCAAGTGCGCCGCTTTTTGCGCCGCGCTGCTGGTGCGGCAAGGCGCAAGTCTTTGTGGGTTCGGCACTTACGATTTTCGGTTCAAATCCCCCTGCCTCCACCAAGTTCTCATGTAAATCTGTGCATTCGCTTGCAACGCTTTGCAAAGCCGGTTTTTCCCGTCCCCCCTGGTAGCGGTTGCAAGCCATTTCCGGCATTTCCCGTCCTTGCTGCGCCGCTTTCTGCGCCGCGCGGTCGAAGTGGTCCTCGGTCACGCTCAGGTAGTGCTTGCGGGCGATCTCTGGCGAGTGCCCAAGCCACTTGGCCGCCACATGCGCCGGGAAGTGCTCCACCAGTTCCGTTGCCCGCGTCGCCCGAAGGTTCACAAACAGTTTTTCCCAGGGTTCCACTCCCGCACGCGCCAACGCCTGAAGAATCACCTTGCGGTAGTGTTGATTCGCCGTGCCCACCGGATACTGCGGGCAGCAGTGCACGGCCCCCGCCTCGGCCGCCTCAAACGCTTCCCGCAGCGGCCCCGCCAGTTCTGGGAAGATCGGCACGACGCGCGAACCCTTGCCGTCGTACCCGGCGGTCTTAACGCTCCGCACCGTGAACCGCTCCCGCTCCCAGGAAACGTCTTTCCACGTCAGGGCCGTCACCTCGGAAGGCACGCGAAGGCCGCCCCACCGTGCTAGGGCGAAGGCCAGACGCCAAGCCGATGTCGGCAGGGCGTCCAGCACTGCCGAGGCTGTCTCGGGCGGCACGAAAAAGAAGCGGTCCTCGGAGAACGTGCCGCACCTGATCCCGTCGAAGGGGTTGTCCCTCAGCAACCGACGCTTGATCGCCGCCCGCAAGAAATGTCGGGCCATGCCGCACCGCCGCCGCGCCGTGCCCTCGGCAAGCGGCGGCTTGCGCCCTGTCCGAAGCCATATGCTGAAGTCCTCAGCGTCGCCGGGGCCGATGGCGTCAAGCGGCTTATCGGCCCCGAAGTAGTCGAGGAGATCGCTTTGTACCTGCCCGTACACGATCCGCGTGCCGCGTGCCACGTCGCCCCGCCCTTCGATGTAGCGCGATAGCCACGCGCCCAACGTCGGGGCACTCGGCGCGGCCTCGGCCAGACCGCAGACCGCCAAGCGCTGGCGCAACCGGCCCGTCACGCCGTTCACCCACTCCGCCGTTGAACCGGGCAAGGGCAGGCCGTGCCGCCGGTGGGCAAGCAAATGCTCCACATGGCGCTTGACCTCCAGGGCAACGTCCTTCGTCACCCGGCCGAGGCGTATTCGCCGACGCCGCCCGTCGGGACAGATCACCAGCACGGCCCGCGTTCCGGTCCGCCGGTTCGTCGAAAGGCTTGCCATACGTCACCTGCCTTTCCCTTGTCGCCCTTACGGGGCGCTCCAGACCTCTTTGCCCGCCGCATCTATCAGTCCCAGCCTCGGCCCATCCTTGACCACGCCCAGCGCTGCGCGCACATTGCCGTTCTCGTCGGCCAGGTTCAGCCCCGCCCCTAGTGCGGTCACGTCTAGCCCGGCGCGGGTCTTGCCGTTCTCGTCGAAAAAGCTCAGCAGCGGCCCGTCCGCGCCCACGCCCAGCGCGGCGCGGCCCTTGCCGTTCTCGTCGAACAGGGACAGCCCCGCCCCTAGTGCGGTCACGCCCAGCACGGCGCGCTCCTTGCCGTTCTCATCGAACAGGCTCAGCCTCGGCACGTCCTTGACCACGTCCAGCACGGCACGGACCTTGCCGTTCTCGTCCTCAAGGACGAATCGGTTGGCGCGAATCTCGTTGCCGCCCGCCCGCGCCCCGGCCAAGGCCACCGCCCTTGCCAAGTCAATGGCATCTAGCAGGAGCGTCTTATCTTCTGGAGATAACTCCAGAGGCGCAAGCCGCATCGGATACTCTCGATAATGGTAAATCCGGTCCTTCTGTATGGACTCCAACTTCCTCTCCCGGTTCAGAAGTCTCGATGTGTTCTCTTCGTTCCTCTGATTCCGAGCCTCGGCGAGGGCCGCTAATCTCGCCTCAGCAAGGGCGTTGTCCAGCAACAATCGCTCAAACCCGTCAAATTCAGGGGCCGCCGAACGCTCAGGGGCCGCCGAAGGCTTACCTGGAAAGAGGTCACTTGGCGACCGTCTCGATTGCTCGGCGGGGCTTTCCGGCTCGACCCTGGCAACCTTTTCGCGCACGGCCTGCAAGTGCGCGGCCTTTTGCATCAGCATCAACGGCCATTGCTGCCTCTCGCCGGTCTCGCCGACCGCGCCTTGGGCCTCGGCGCTCGGCGCGCTTGCCGCCGACGCCCACACGAGCGCCAACGCCCCCAAGCCCAACCCCAGCGCGGCAAGCAGCCAACAAGTCCGCCGCTTCGCGCGCCCCAGTTCCCGCTCCACCTTCGCCAGCCGTTCCTCGGTCGTCATGTCCTGCCCCCTTTCTCTGTGCCCGCCTGGGCGGGCGTGTCCCTTCAGGTCCGCTTGCCCTTCCGTTTCGCCGTGCCGCGTTTCCGTTTCGGCGGACGGCCCCCCTGGTTCAACAGGCGGATGCCGCAAAGCCGCGCCGTCTTTCGGATCGCCTCAGCCGTCGGCGCGTGTTCGGCGCCCACCAGGCGCGGGGCGATCTCGCGGGCCGTTAGTCCCTTTGCCGCCAGTGCCGCCAAACGCTTCCGCCGCTTCGCCGTCCAAAATATAAGGCCCGCCATGTTCCCGCCTTTCGTTTTCTCCCACCTGTGCTGAATCTTAGACAATGCCGCGCATGTTGTCAAGCAAAATCCGGTGCTACTCTTTGACCCCGTTTCCCCTTGACTTTTCCAGAATCCCACTCATATTTCTATGGCATGAAACTGATCCTGATTCAACTGAAGATTCTGGCCCCTTTCTTCGCCCTCTCCCTGTTGTTCCTGGGCCTTGAGGCGCTCTTTCCTCAAAACACACTGATTCATGTCCTGAGCAACGGAACCGATTATCTGCTCCTGAGCGTAGCCATCCTCCTGGCCGCCGTTCAGGTCTTCTGCTTCGTTTTTGCCAAGCGCCCGCAACCCTGAGGAGTTCCCATGGGAACGCTCGAAACCGTCCTCGCCTGCCTGTCCGGTTGGGCCGTGTTCGGCATCATCGTCGCCCTGCCTTCCCATCCCGTCATCCCGGCCTGCATCGCCGGGGCGGCCGTGCCGCTCCTCTGGTGGGGCGTGCGGGCCGTCCAACTTCTCCTCCGGCGTTCCAGCCCTTAGCCCCCTCTCTGCCGCCTTTGCAGTTCCGCCTCCGCCGCGTCGCGGATGGCGGCCAGGTTCTCTTCTGGTGCGGCCGGCGGCGCCGGCGCGGGAGGCGCGGTCGCCTTTCCCGCCTGCACGCCGCGCGCTACGGCTTCCGCAAACTCCGGGGCCGTCCTCGCCCATGTCCACACTTTGCGCGTGCGCGGCTACCCCTGGTCGGCCCTCTCGGAAAGTGCCCTGTGCGGCCTCGGATTCTTGACAATTCAGGGGGGTTGGCGCGGCTAACTGTTGACATGGGACGCGCTTTCGCCGCTGGGCCTCGCGAAATGTCGCCCTTCGTCTTGCCCGTCGGCACGCCTCGCAGTATCGGCGGCGCTTGGGCACTTCGCCCCCGCAGCCAGCGCAGATCCGCCCGCTCAGCCCGCCCCCTGGCCTGACTGCCTTCTCGTACCATCCGCAACGCCCGCCTTCAAGGACGACGCACCGGCCACGCTCGCGGACGATGCACCCCTGGCCGACGAAGTTGGCGCACTCTTTCACGTCGCCGAGGTGCGGCGTGTCCGGGCTTCGACCCCCGCCTGCCTTCGGGTCGCCGATGAAGGCCGTGCATATCGAGCAGCGGGCGGCCTCGGCCTCTGCGCCAACAAGGACGCGCCGCCCGCACCGACAGGTCAACGTCTTACGGTTCGCGCTCATGGGTTGTCCTTTTCTGCCGCCGCCTTTTCAGGAGCGATTCCGGCGGCCTGGAGTGCCGCGATCTGCGCGGCGATCCGTCGGCCCGTCGCGCCGCCATCGGGCAACCACGGCTTGACGTACCCGGCCAAATCCGCACGGAGTTCGGCCAGGGACCGGCCGTTGCCGTTGCCGTTGCCGTTGCCGTTGCCGTTGCCGTTGCCGTTGCCGTTGCCGTTGCCGTTGCCGTTGCCGTTGCCGTTGCCGTTGCCGTTGCCGTTGCCGTTGCCGTTGCCGTCACCAGCCGGCGGCGGCCCGCCAGGGCTAGCCGCCGCCCGGCTGGCGTTCTTTTCTTGTTCTCTTATCAGTTCAGTTCTATGCGGCGCACAAGTGCCCGCCGCTTCAGGGGTTGCGCCGGTACAACCCGCCTCAGCGGTGCATGTCAACCCGCCTACGCGGTGCTTTGTAGGGCGCGTTTTGGCGGGTTGAGCCTTCTTCAACACGCAGCACCGGGGGGTTGACTCACCCGGCAAGAGAAAATGGAGCAGAGATGCAGGGGAGTTTCGAGTTCCCCGCCGATGCACGACCAGGAGCGGGGGATCGTGCTTGAGAAGTTCTCGTTTTACACGTTGGACGGTCCGACGCCGCATCGCCAGATCGCGCTCAAAGTCCGCCTCCCGCAGGGCTGCCGGCTTGCTCGGGTATTCGCGGAAGCGGCCATACGCCCAGAGCCGTTTTGCGTCCGACGAGAGACTTGGAAGGGCCTCGATCTCGCGCGGGGCTTGGTAGAAGACGCGGCCCTTTCCGGGAAACGGTTTCACGCTCGCGCTCCCTCAGCCACACCCTCGCCGTTTGCCTCGACGGCCGGGGCGTTCGCCGCGTCCTGGCCGTCGCCGATCCGGTCCACCGGTTGCGCGGCCAGCCACGCCTCTAGGTCCGCGCGCCGAATCAGCCGACGCCCGCCGAGTTTGATGGTGGGCAGGCCGTGCTTTTCCGCCAACACATAGACCTGCCTTGATGACACTCGGATCGCGTCGGCGGCCTCGGAAACGCTCAAGGCGATCCGGTCGGTCGTCGGCAGGTCGGGGGTCTTGCGGTCGGCGATCATGGCATGGCCTCCCGCCGCGCGCGTCGGCCTTGCTTTGGCCAGCGCGTCCGCATGTAGCGGACTCGGACGCCAAGGGACTCCAGGCGTTCCTTCGCCCTCTGCGCCGTCTGAAAGTTTCCGCTCGCTCGGGCCAGTTCCATCGCGGCAAAGGCTTCCGCCCGCTGGACCGCGAGGTCGGTAGTGTCAGTCGTGCTCATGCTTGTCCTTTCGCATCGCCCCTCTAAGAGCCTGTGGGCGTGCGCGGAAGGTGTGCGGAAGGGAACGGCGAAAAACGCGGTTGGGGTTGACGTGAACGGCGTTTTTGGCGAGTCGCTGCGCGGTTTTTTGCGCGGCGCAGCGTCAGTCTCGGTCGTAAGCCTCAACGTCCCCTTCATCGGTTTTGTGGCCTTTACGGATGTCGAGGCCGTGCATCTTGCGAAGTTTCTGATACCCAGACCACGCGCGGAAGGTGGACGCGGGCACGCCAGTAGCCTTGGCAATCTCGCGTTCGGATGCGCCGGGGTTCTTCTGCACGTAAATCATGAGTTTCGCCAGGCGCTCGTCGCGGTCGGGAACGCCCTTCCCGCCCTCGGCGGATTCCAGTTCCCGCCTGTTTGCCCAGCGGTCGAGTTCGTCGGGAAAGGACACGTTGCCGGGAAGGTGTTTGCCGGTCAGGTCGTGCGCGTAGTGCCAGAAGCCGCCCAGGTCAGCGCCCCGGTCGTACTCTGCGCCGGCCTTGTTGAGTTCGTCTAATACGCCCGCGCACTCGACCCCTTCCGCGCAGTCGTAATCGTGGCGCGCCTGCTTGAAGATCTTCCGGTGCTTGACGGCCACGAGCAAAGCCTGGCGTGCCACCTCGCGTTCTTCGTCTGGGACCATCGAGGGCTTTCGGCCCGGCGGACCGGCCTTCCTCCCCCACTCCCGGAGAGCGGCAGCGACCGCGCGGAGTTTCTGAGCATCGTTCGTGTCGCGTTTCGACATGTCCGGCCCTCGCATCCGGCCTCGAAGGTGAAGCGGGGGCGGGCGGTCGAGGTGCCGCTTTTCGGGCCTAGTTCCCTAGCCCCCGCTCAGATTTTCGCACGGTCAACCCCCGGTGTCAACTTCCAGCAACGTCTTTTTTAGGGGAGGGAGGATCGCCTCTGTGCCAGTCCCGGCACGCCCGGTTTCCCGCCGGCCGCCAGCACCTTCCGCATCAACTCCGCCCCGAGATTCACGTCCACCGCGATCGGTTCCCCGCCGCCCTGGTGCGCGACCTCTGATCGGTCGCGGTACTTCTCCGGGTTCGCCCCTTTCAGGAGGAACATAAGCAAGACGTCCGAGTACCGTTGCCGGTGTCCGCAAACCTCGCCCTCGTAGTACACGGGCTCGCGCACGCCTTCGACTGCCCGCCTGCGCGCCTCCGCCTCCAGCGCCTCGATCGCCCGCTCCCGCGCGTCCTCGAATGCCTCGGCGTACTTCGGGTCGCTTTTGATCCAGCGGCAATGGTTGCGCCTCGAGACCTTCGCTGCCTCGGCCGCGAGCCGGATACTTCCCCCGCAGGCGAACGCCTCTAGAAACGCCCGCTGGTTCGGGCTGAGTCCCCGTCCCGCCCATTCATTTTCCGGCCCCCCTGTCCGCCGTAGCCTCGGCGAAGGCGGATCGGCCTCTTTTTTACATGGGGACTTTGTGGGACATTTCTGTCCGGCCAGTTTCCGTACCGTCATCGTGTGCCCCCTTCGTCGGTCTTGAGCATCGCCACGATCTCCGCCCGGACGTTTTCAGGCAGGGCCGCCAAGCGGCGCGCCAGGTCGGCCACGTCCGGCGGGTGGTCCGCCAGGCCGGAATCGGGGGCAAGTGCGCCGCTTTTTGCGCCGCGCTGCTGGTGCGGCAAGGCGCAAGTCTTTGCGGTTTCAGCACTTGCGTTTTTCGGTTCGACTCCGGCCCTGCCCACCATCGAAGTTTGTAAATCTGTGCATACACGCGCAGTGCCCTGATAAGCCGGTTTTTCGCCTTCCCCCCGGTGGCCGTTGCAGGCCCTCACCGGCATTTCTCGTTCTTGCTGCGCCGCTTTCTGCGCCGCGCCCGAGGCCCGGACAAAGTGGGCTTCCGTGACCATCAGGTAGTGCTTCAAGGCGATCTTCGGCGAGTGCCCAAGCCACTTGGCCGCCACGTGCGCCGGAAACTGCTCCACCAGTTCGCTTGCCCGCGTCGCCCGAAGGTTCACAAACAGTTTCGGCCAGGGGTCCACGCCCGCCTGTGCCAGGGCTTGCAAGACCACCTTGCGATACATCTGCCCGGCAAAGTTGGCCGGATACTGCGGGCAGCAATGAACGGCCCCGGCCTCGGCTGCCTCAAACGCCTCACGAAACGGCCCCGCCAGTTCCGGGAAGATCGGCGCGACGCGAGAGCCCTTGCCGTCGTGCTTGGCGGTCTTGACGCTCCGCACCGTGAAGCGGTTGCGTTCCCACGATACATCGGCCCACGTCATGGCCGTCACCTCGGACGGCACGCGAAGGCCGCCCCACCGCGCCAGGGCGAAGGCCAGGCGCCAAGCCGGAGTCGGCAGGGCGTCCATCACCGCCTCGGCCGTCTCGGGCGACACGAAGGCGAAGCGGGACTCGGAAAACTCGCCGCACTTGATCCCGGTGAACGGATTCTCCCGCAGCAGCCGCCGCTTGACCGCCGCCCAAAAGAACTGCTTGCATATCCCCACGCGCCGCCGGGCCGTGCCTTCCGACAGTTTCCGTTTCCGTTCGGTTCTCAGCCACACGTTGAAATCTTCGGCGTCGCCGGGGCCGATAGCGTCGAGCGGCTTGTCCGCCCCGAAGTAGCGGATCAAGTCCTTTCGGACGGCCTCATACTTGAATCGCGTGTTGCCCGCCACGTCGCCCCGCCCCTCGACGTAGCGCGTCAGCCACGCGCCCAACGTCGGGGCACTCGCCGGGGCCTCGGCCAGACCGCAGACCGCTAGGCGTTCGCGCAAGCGGCCCGCGAGGCCCCCGATCCACTCCGCCGTTGACGCGGGCAAGGCCAGGCCGTGCCGCCGGTGGGCAAGCAGGTGCTCCACATGGCGCTTGACCTCCAGGGCAACGTCCTTCGTCACCCGGCCGAGACGTATCCGCCGACGCCGCCCGTCGGGACAGATCACCAGCACGGCCCGCGTCCCGGTCCGCCGGTTCGTCGAAATGCTCGCCATACGTCACCTGCCTTTCCCTTGCCACTCTGCGAAGTAGCGGAGCGCCACTTCGCTACAAAGCACGAGTGTCGCCCTACGGGGCGCGCCCGGTCCCGCCACAGGTCGAGCATTCGATAATGCCTCGTCCGCCACAGAAATTGCACGCGAATGTTCCATCATGACCCTTCCCATTACAGAAGGAACAGACGAACCCCCCCATCCCGCTGCCATTACACGTGGGGCAGATAGCCGGTCCCGGCGGGGCCGACTGTGGGGCAATAGCCGGGGCCGACTGCGGGGCAATAGCCGGGGCCGACTGCGGGGCGATCTTGCCTGTCCCGTTGCAGCGCTCGCAACGGCGGGTCATCTTGACTCCAGCCCCGGACCTGACGGTCACCCTCCCAGTGCCGTTACAGAACGGGCAGACGCGCTGCGGCTGCGTGGGGGTGATCTTGCCTGTCCCGTTGCAGGATCCGCATCTTTTCGCCCCGCTCGGGGTTATCAACCTCCCCGTGCCGTTACAGTCCGGGCAGATGCTCGACCCCGGCGGCGGCGGCGCATCCGGAGGAGCCGCTTTGACGAGAGGAGTTGCCTGGAGGGGCGTTGTGGCAACGCCGTCGGCGCCGCCTGCCGCCCATATCATTTTGCCGTCCGGCCCGAACAAGAGTAGCGAAGATTCCGGATAGATGGTCCTCCTGCCATCAGGGGAGACGAATAGGGTCGCCCCCATCTTGGCGCGGAGTTTGCCGTTCTCGTCGAGCACTTCCAGCATCGGCCCGTCCCCGATCACAGCCAGCCCGGCGCGAGTCTTGCCGTTCTCGTCGAACACGTGCACCCCCGACCCGCCCTTGGTCACGGACAACTCGGCGCGCTTCTTGCCGTTCTCGTCGGACAGCATCAGTGCTGACTCGTCCCCGATCACGGTCAGCATAGCGCGGAACTTGCCCGCCGCGTCGAGCACAAGCAGCCCGTGCTCGCCCCTGACCGCGTTCAGCACCGCACCCATCCGGCCGTTCTCGTCTAACAAGATCAGTCCCGCTCCGTTCGCGCCCGCGCTCAACCGGGCCTCGCCCTTGCCCTTCTCGTAGAACAGGGCCAGGCTCGGTCCCCCGGCCTCCACACTCAGGACCGCCCGCACCTCGCCCTGACCATCCACGAGTTCAAACCGCTCGGCCCGGACCGTTCGCCCGCCGGCCGCGCCTTGGGCCTCGGCACTCGGCACGCTTGCCGCCGACGCCCACACGAGCGCCAACGCCCCCAAGCCCAACCCCAGCGCGGCAAGCAGCCAACAAGTCCGCCGCTTCGCGCGCCCCAGTTCCCGCTCCACCTTCGCCAGCCGTTCCTCGGT
>Ga0307379_10014410_pt1 | contig 10194 bp, 28 predicted proteins | sample UN2MG_FD_202237 | JGI IMG/M metagenome (GOLD analysis project Ga0307379, IMG submission 202237) | Soil microbial communities from Risofladan, Vaasa, Finland - UN-2 | ecosystem: Environmental > Terrestrial > Soil > Coastal area > Acid sulfate soil | place: Finland: Risofladan, Vaasa | collected... | reverse complement strand
ACAATCCGAAGAGGAAAGGGAAAATTTATTAGACGAGATTATGAAGATTGTGGAGGCAAGATGAGAGAGTATAAATTTCGTGCTTGGGACAAAGAAAACAAGGTTATGGAGGACTGGGAGAGTCTCCTTGAGCAGCCAGCACACCATCTGTTTACACGGGATGACCTGCTTTTAATGCAATTTACTGGCCTCAAGGATAAGAACGGGAAAGAGATATATGAAGCTGACATTCTGCGAATTGTAACAGAAGACGGAAAAGAGATTGAAGCTGTGTGTGAGTTTGGCGTTGCCCGGAGGACAATGGGTTCCGGTTGGGAAGTAGATATACCATCTTTCTATTTTAGGCGTGGCGATGGCTTAAAGTCATTTCCCATAGTGAAAAACTGGGCTGGGAAACACGACCTAGAAATTATCGAAGTCATTGGGAACATTTGGGAGAATGGCGATTTACTTAAGGAGTCCAAGTGATTGAAGACCATGTAACAAACTTAGAACTATCCCAAAAGCTCAAGGAATTGGGAGTGAAACAAGACGCTTTTTGGTCTTGGTATGAAGCAATAGACAGAGATGATACGCCGAGGCTAAACAGAACTGATGAAAATTGCCCTACTTGTTGCCTCCCAAAACAGTCTTTTGAAGAAAAGTATTCCGCCTTCCTTGCTTCAGAGCTGGGGGAGAGATTGCCGAATTTTGTTTCTATCAGCCTTTGTGGTGGGGGAAGGCACGCAGAAAGAGCAGATTATCTTGTTTGTGAAAGCCAGAGTATCAGGGAGACTTGGATTAGGAGAGTAGAACGAGGTCTTCCAAATGCTGACGAAGGATGGAAATGGCATGACGAAAGAGACAAAAAGCTATCAGATGCCTTAGCCAAAATGCTTATCTACCTGATTGAAAACAAATTACTTGAGGAGTCCAAATGATAACCGTTAAAAGTCAATTAGGGGATGTCTGGCTCGATATGGTCAAAAGATTATATCCGGACCAAAAAACTAAGAAAGCCAGAGAAGCGATGAGAATTGCGGAAAAGTTAGCTGAGATTTCAAACAAAGCACCTTACTATCGCTAAGTCCAAGGGCTTCTTAGCCCTTGAGGCAGGCTGGTTACTCTGCCCAAACCAGATTGCTGGCCTGTGTCAAGAGAGAAGAAGCAAATTTAATAAGTTAGTTACCAGGAAAACTAATGACTGCCCAAGAAGACATTATCAGAATTAAAGACAAGAGAAAGGGAGTTTTCACCGTGGACAATGTGGTAATGAACGGCTACGGGAAAGCTCTGGGGGCGACTGGAATCGCTTTTTACGTAACTCTTTGCCGGTATGCCAACAACCAAACCCAACAGGCTTTTCCTTCAATCACCACAATTCAGAACGAGACGGGAATGGATAGGAAGACGATTATTGCCGCCGCCAAAAGAGCCGAAGAGTTGAAACTGATTAGGAAGCAGGTAAAAGAAGGAGCCTATACAGTTTACACCCTGCTCGAACCAAAGAAATACCCGTATGGAAATTCCACCAGTATGGAAACTCCACCAACTGGTGGAGATTCCACTACCACCCGTGTGGATTTTCCCTATACCAGTGGAGATTCCGAAGAGAACGAACTAAGAAGAACGAACTTAGATAACGGTAAGTTAAAACTTATAAGAAAGAACCTTGAGGCTAAGGGGATACTCCCAAGTAAGCCTATTATTAAAAGTTATCCACAATCCTGAAGTTATTAAAAGAAAGGAGAAAACAAATGTTTAAGGTAGGTCAAAAAGTGAAGGTTGTTAAAAATTGTTGCTCCAACATAAAGCTCTATGACCGATATGTTGGAAATGAAGGAGTAGTTACTGACCCAAGGAACAAGGGTACGTGGATTGATTGTAGAGATGGGGAAAACCATTATTTTTATGAAGACGAACTCGAACTTATTACTAATCAAAAGGAGGTATCTATGCCACCGATTTATATCTTAAAAAAGGAAACGCCTGAGTTTAAGAAGGAAACGGTATTTAAGGTGGGTGGTTGTTATCAGAACGGCGATTATTGGTATGAGGCCAATGACAAATGGGGGACTCTGATGAAATACGACAAACAAGTAGTCGAGAAACAACCAGACTGGTTTGAAAAGGTAGAGCTAGTCCCTATCCCCTCAAACAAGCTAGCTCAGGTTAAAAAGATATTAAAGGGTAAGTAAAGGAGGTGAAAAAATATGGGAGTATTAATACCTGTCGAGATTGATGCTAATTACGATACCGATAGAGAAATGGTCGGGAAACTAAATCAGCATTTAGAAGTTTTTTTCAATAGTAAAACGGATAGGGTCTCTTTTAACTTGGATATTGGAGAAGACGACCACTTCATAATGGTTTCGATTAAGCTTGGGAATTTGCTTGAAGCTATTGGTAAGGCTAAACAAATTCCAGAGGAATGAATAGTTTTCTGTCGCCTGCTCTCAAGAAAGAGTAGGCAAGAGGAAATTATGATTCAAGAGGAATTAGCTAAAGCTAAAAAGAAATTAGAGGAAGCCTTAAAAAAGTGTGAGGTGTTCAAGCTGGGGGGTTTGATGGAAGAGATAGACAAGTTAGAGAAAGAAATGAAAAGGAGAATGGGGAAATGAAAAAAGTAATAACTATATGCGATAGGTGCGGAGACGCCACGGGGTTAGAGGAGGCTTATTATTGGCTTGAGACAACACATAAAATTATCAACTTATGCGAAAAGTGCTGGTACGACTTTAAGGTGTTTATGGAAGAAAAAGGCAGGGTTCATCTTTGGAAGCGAAAAGAAATTAAAGCCGAATGGATTGGAAAGTGGGATGGGTTTGAGGGCGACCCAAATAATCCCTTTCCGTTAAAGAAAGAAAAATGAAACTCAAAACTAAATTAAAACGACAATTCAGGAAACAAACAACTGGTGTTCCTTTGGGTAGAAACTGGTTACTATTTCTATCCCTTTTCTTAATCGGAAGGAGAATCTATGTATCTATTCCTACTCCCATTGTTAGCCCTGCCGTTCATATTGTGGAGGCAAGAGAAGAACCTAGACCTGCCCCTAGAGTTAGTGAAAGCCCGAAGAAAGAAGAAGTTAGTTATTCAGAGCTTATCGAGAAGTATGCCCGTAAGTTCAGTAAGAATAAGACCGAGGAATACAGATTAACCTATCTTTTACACTGTCTTTTAAAGCACGAGTCCTACTACTACCTGAACCAGAATTGCGGGGATAATGGCAAGGCTTGTGGCCCGCTTCAATTCCACCAAGAGACTTGGAATAGATTTAGGGAACAAATGTTAAAAGAAGGTTTAATTACCGAGATAGGAAACAGGGAAAATCCGGAGCAAGCAATTGAAACTACAGCTTGGGCCTTGACTCACGGAAAAGAGAATGAGTGGGGACCGATTAGAAGGAGGGAATGTAGATGATGACTATTGACCAATTAGTTAAAGAATTTGATTGCGATGCGGCTTTTTGTGAGGGCGATGGAGACTTTCCCGATTTAGTGAGGGTCTCGCCTTACGATACTAAAACAAAGCAGTGGGTAATGGGGATGACTCTCATTACCTCTTGGGATGAGGTCTTGAAAGCGAAGTGTGGGAAGGTTTGCCGAAAAGAGGATAAGTTAGCCAATGAAAAGTTAAAATCTAGCACCAAAGGCCAAAAGCCAGAAAGGAAATAAATGAAAGCAATAGATTATCTGTCTATTTACTGTATTGTTGCCTCGGCTCTTACATATCTTAAGGGGGATGGTTTGGACTCATTTTTTTGGTTAATTGTTTTGTTAATCGTATTATTTTGGCCAGAAAGGAAATAAATGGAAAAAGGCAAATGTCCAAATAAAGCAGAATTTGTAGTTTCGTGGGCAGGGGAATTGAAAATGGCTTGCAAAACTCATGCTGGGGATTTACTCATTCTCGGAGAAGTGATGGGTTCACCTGTTGAGGCAAGACCGATTATTACGGATGAAGATTGTTATGGGAATGATGATTTTGAAGAAAGAGAAAAGGTAAAGGCAGAAAGTGAGTCCAAGTGAGGGAAAGATGAAAAAGCACGATTGCCGACACACGGATTGTCAAGACTTGGGATTGGGCTATTGGGTTAGTAAGATACTCTTTTTCCACGACCCTAGTTCTGCGGCTAGTAACTTGCGCCACTTGAAGTGTAGAAAATGTGGTGAAGACCTATATGTAAAGGGGGAAAATGTCTAATCAAGGTATTAATCTAGCACTAAGGAGGGAAAGATGAAAAACCAGTTTGAGTGGAAACTGTTTTGCTTCGATACCTATCAGGGGGTGGGTGGGCCGGCAATGGAGGAAGAGGTAATTGCTTTAGTCAAAGCGTCAAACTATCAAGAAGCAGAGAAGAAAGCTCTTCGGCTAACAGGAAGAAAAAGGGCGTTGCTACAAGAAGTCGAGGAGGTGTCAATGTCTAATCAAGGTAGCAGTGAGTGGGTTGCATATCGGGATAGATTGCGTTTTCGGTTAGAAAGAATAAGGGGACTCGTTGAGGGAACTGAGTTGTTGAACGGCTCGGAGGTTAGCTGGAAAGCGATGGTCTTTAATCAGCAGAAGATAATAGAGATTGCTACTTGGACAGCCGATGATGAGAAGGAATACCAAGCTTTTATCCGCAACTTGTCAGAAAGAGAAAGAAAAGCCGAGAGGGAGAGGGTGCTGGATAGGGTCAAATTGGAGAAGCGGGTGGGAACTGAGAAGATACCACTAGATGACATTGAGAAAGGCTACAACCTAGCTGTATCTGACCTTGAAGCCCTAATCGCTAGGCTCAAAAAAGAAGAATGAGAAAACAAAGTAAAGCACCAAGAGCCAAACTAATTAAAGGACTAAGAGACGAAGCGGATAAGTTATACCAACTTGTTGTTATCAAACTCAAACCAGAGTCAGTTATCAGCGGTGAACCGACAGAAGTCGCTCACCATTTCATTCCCAAGAGCCAAAGCAACAATTTAAGATATGACTTTGACAACGGAGTCCCGCTTACCAATAAAGAGCATTCTAGACATCACTTATCAGGCGACCCAAAGATAGTGGCGGGAATACTAGAAAAAATGGGGGGTGATTGGTTTAACAGCTTACAGGTAAAAAGAAACATCCTTTGCAAACTAACTGTAGGCTATCTGGAAAACAAAGTTGAGCAGTTATTAACTGATTTACAAGAAAAGTTGGGAGGTGGAGAATGAAGGTATCTTTATTACCCGAAGAAATCCGAGCCATTATTTTAGACTATGTTCTTGAGAATTTTGGTGAAGATTTGGGAGTATCGAACACGAATGAAATCAAAGCCAGCGGGCAACTGTTCGAGCAAGATTATGAAACTGAGTTTTCAAAGAAGTAACTTACTAACTTAGAGCAAAAAGGAGGAAAGAATGTTAATTCTTTATTTTCTTGGAGGGCTAGGAGCAATGGTTCACCTTTATAGGCATAGAGAAAGATACAACTGTGGGTCTTACATCAAAAGGAAACCTCTTTATGAGTATCTACTAGTGTTTGTTTTCTGGCCAATCTATTTTTTAATATTAGTTGAACTCTAGTCCCACCAACTAGAAGAAAGGAAAAAATGCTAATTCCAGTAATAATAATCATCTGTGCTATAGGGTTAGGCTTCATACTAGGTATAACTTGTCCTTGGAGGCTCAAATGAAACCATTATCTGAAATACAGAAAGAAGTAGAAAAAGTCTCAATTGAGGTTATGGCCTATGCCTTTGAAAAAGGGAAAGAGGATGATGATTTTGTGGGCAAAGAGGAAAAGGCTAAAGCTAAGGTCTGGGCCGACCGCCTTCTTGCCCTCATTCGTTCTGACCGAGAGGAAATGGAGAAGATATTGGGAGAGTGCAGACTGAAGCAAAGAGAGATGTTTGGAATAGAGAGATTTCAAGGACAAACAATTGAGATGCAAAATTTATTAAGAGATACCAATCTAGTCTCAACGGGTTATAACCAAGCCAAAGAAGAGTCTGATAAGTTAATTAAAAAGCATAAAGAAAAACTCAAATGAAGAAACTTAGACCCTGTAAAAACTGTGAGAGCATCAGGCCTTGGGGAATGATTTTTGTTGATAATGAGGGAAAGTGCGTTGAGTGCGGAAAAATGATAGCACCGAGGAGAAAACATAAATTTGCCTTGCGAAATATTCTCGCCACTCTTACTAAGTTACTGAAGGAAATGGAGGGAAAGAATGAACAGAAAATGTGATAAATGCGGTAAAGACCTAAATAACGATTCAATGTATGACTTTCAAGTGGCGGTCAATGGTGTCTGGGTAATCAATATCTGTGTTTGTGAGGACTGTGTTGATAAGCTCGATAAACTATTGGCTGACTATAAGAATCTACCCTTACAGGGAGAGAAAGGGGAGAAATGTTGAAAGTTGGAGATAAGGTTTGGTTCAGGGGCGAGAAGCAGGGCTACACGGTTAAGGCGGCCAATGGGGTTTTTGCTATCTGCACGAAGCCATTTAATCCCAAACGAACAGTTCTCTACACGATAGTGAGCTACTTGGAGAACGCACGAGGGCCGGAAAACCTAGTGTTTGGTATGGGAGCAGAAACGAAGGAAGAGTGTGAAGAAATGCTGGAAAGACTGGTTAGGGGTGAGAGTGAGGTGTCTCACAGACACAGAGTTGAACTTGATATTGATAGGCTCTCCCACCCCCAAAAGAAAGGAAAGAAATGAAAATACCTAAATGCCCTAAGACAGTTAGCGGAGAACATAGGTGGATTGAATATGAATATGGGATGACTGGTTTCCGAGATGAGACATTCTCGTTAGCGAGTCTCCACGGTGAGAAAAAAGAAAGTTATACTCACTCTGTTCCTGAATATGGGTGGAAAAAGATAGAACCTTATTGTAAGTTGTGTGGCTTAATAGATGACCGCAAGGAGTAAGTGAAATGGAAGAGAGTGAGTATTTGGAAAGGAGACCACAAGAACAATGAGAGTTTTCCTGCCCAAAACAGTTGATGAGGGTTTATATAGATTTTGCGCTGACTGCGCCAATAAAGGGGATTGTGTCGAGTCAGAGTGTCCTTTAAGGTATTTCAGTCCCCATCCGGCTGTCCGCAAGGCCGTAAGGACGCAACGATTAAATGTTTTTGTTAAAGAGACTATGAGGTTTGAAAAAATCCCAATAGAAGATATTAAAACAAGAAAGGAGACGCAGATGCGAATTTCCTTTATAATCGCCTCTTATCGGCCCAAAATGGCCAATAGTTGTATTGAGTCAATCCAAGCCTCAGTGGGAAGCGAGCATCAGTTCGTTATAATAGACACAAGACCCGAGAACCTGAATATCTTCCAGGCGTATGATATAGGTGCAGAACAAGCAAAATATTCGATACTCTGTTTTATTCACGAAGACACCCGCATTCTTTCTTCTTCATATTGGTTAAATGATGTAAGCAAGTATTTCGCTGACCCAAAGGTGGGAGTGTTGGGAGTAGCGGGGTCGAAAGACCTAACTGGCACGGGCAGGTGGTGGGAGGGAATGGGACAACCAGGCGGAAACAGGCTATCAGGAATAGCCATTCATACTAACGAAGAGAACACTTGGTCTAACGCTTATGGAGCTTTTGACCAGGTTTTGGTTTTAGATGGGCTTTGCTTGATTATCAAATCTGAAACTTACCGTCGGCTCAAAGGCTATCACTATGCCGATATGCCACCTTATACTGGTTATGACTTTTATGACATTGACCTTTGTTTCAGGGCGCATTTGGCGGGATATAAAAATTACACCATCCCTCTTGTCATCGAACACCAGTCAATCGGAGTTCAAAAAGAGACTTGGTTTACCAACAAGGAGTTATTTATTAGCAAATATAAAGAGCATTTGCCAGCAAGACTATGAAGTGGAAGTGTCGGTTGGGTTTTCACTCTTGGGTAAAGCAGATACACTCTGGAAGCGGGCTGATGCTTTATGGTCAGAAGGAGTGTCTTGATTGTGGAATTAGGGCAACAGGATATACCGCAAATAATCCTGTATCTAAGTGGGGTATTTATGGAAGGAGAGACAAATGACTAATGATACACTTTGGACACCACCAGCCCAAAAAAGGCCAGTCAAATTAACCTGTAAAAAGTGTGGTCAGGAAGTTAGCTGGATACCGATAGGGAAAGTAGATGGGCGGACTGTCTGGGCTCCTATTTGCAAACATTGTGAGAAACCGTGGACGGCGGCTGAGCTAAAAGCGGCTCAAAAGCAAATTGACAATCGGAGAGTAGTTCCCCTTGAAGAATACCAAAGGAGGAATATCGGAAAAGGGGAATTTAGTTTGCCTGAGGAGAACCCAGTAGCTAAGGCATTTATTAAAGCAACTAAGAAAGATAGAGTTTTTTTTGAAGGAGGTAAAAATGAGGCTGGAGGAAATCCAAAAACTGCTTCAGGAGATACAGGAAGCGGTGCAGGCAGAAAAAGAGCCAAGACAGCTCGTAAAAATGCAAAGTAGGCTAGTTGAGGCGATAGTTTCGATTGAAGAAATTTATGCCAATCAGTGGCTGGTAGCTAAACAATCAGGAAAAAGAATGACTGACGGTTATGCAGAGATGATGGCTCAAGCAGGAACTCACGGATTAAGAGAAGGAGTTAAAAGTATGTTTGAAGTTATTACTAATTTGATAAGGGTTAGGAAATGAAGTGCATTGTCTGCTATTCAAAATCTGATGTTATATGGGAGGGTAATAGCTTGTGCCTGAAACACTTTAAGACTTTATGGAAGTATCTAATTGGCGATGAGAGTGGGAAAACAATTACAAAGATGAAGGAAAAGGCCAACCACGAACACATCCAAGTTTTTGATAAGACGAAAGAATTTGAAAAGTGTTTGGAAAAAGAGGGAGAGGGTGAAGTAACTCGATAAAGCTATGATTAGGAAAGTTCTTGAGTTAGTTAATAAAATTCCAATTGAAGAGAGAAGAAAATTAAGAGGATTGGCTTTTATTGTTGAGAAAAATATGTTTCAAATTTCCGAAGAAGGACAGTTTATTGCAGGGCAGTATTTCGCAAACAATTCGATAGTGTTTTATGAGAATTTTATTTATACGGATGAGGATTTAAAAAATGTTTTTATCCACGAGCTTTGCCATCATTTTGGTATGGACGAAGAACAAGTTAGAAACTATATGAATAAAAAATGACTATTCCAATAATCATTCCCTGTTTTAATCGGTTCAGGTTGGTCAACCAAACGCTAGACAGCCTTTTTGAAAACACACCAAAAAAACTATATAAGCTTATTATTGTTGATGGTGGCTCAACTGATGGCACGAGAGAATGGCTACAGACTCAAAACTTTGAAGGTTACGAATTGATTTTACAAGAGAATAAAGGGCCAGGAGGAGCTAAAAATGCTGGCGTGAAAGCTTCTGGTGAAACCGAGTATCTCTATATTTCTGACTCAGATATGTATTTTAAGAAGGGCTGGCTGGAAACTTTAATCAAGGTTTATCAGGGTTTGCCTGAAATCGGTATTCTAGGGGCGTTAGGACACCCGTGGTGGCCTACTATCGGTAAGCAATGGGTAGGAGGAGAACCAGGAGTAAGGGCAGGAGCAGAAATTGACTTCGTTGAGCAACAACCAGGCTATTCTTGGTTTATGAAAAGGGAGATTTGGGAAAAGTGCGGCCCGCTTCAAGAAGGAGTAAGTTATGGTGTAGATGATACCGAGTTTTGCAATAAAACTAAAGACTTGGGTTACAAAATCGGTTATTTAAAAGAGGAGTTAGTTTTGCATTGCGGAATTAAAAGAGCCGATGGTTCGGTTACTTACGGAGCTTTAGACCAGATTAAAGATTATCCGGAGGAGGTGATTACAGAATGATTAAGCCAAGAAAATTAAGGAACCTACCCGCTTATATTAAAAAATTGAGACTTAAAGAAAATGGAAAATATCTATTGTTTTTCCCAAAGAGCTTTTTTGTGGAGAATGAAGATGCAGGGGAGTTTACAGAATACCTATCTAAAAGGTTATTGGGATTGGGAATCGGACATTTAATAATTTTGTGTGAAAACACGAAGGGGGTTAAAACTATTGAGGCAAATGATAACAAAACTACAGATTGAGCCAACCACTAGGTGTAATTATAAGTGCGTTTTCTGCACCCGTTCAGGTTATTCTCGCTCAAGAATTGGCGATATGAGCCTGGAGAGTTTTAAGGAGATTATCCACCAGTTTTTGCCTGACCTTAAATATGTCAAGGTT
>Ga0307379_10014406_pt1 | contig 10195 bp, 14 predicted proteins | sample UN2MG_FD_202237 | JGI IMG/M metagenome (GOLD analysis project Ga0307379, IMG submission 202237) | Soil microbial communities from Risofladan, Vaasa, Finland - UN-2 | ecosystem: Environmental > Terrestrial > Soil > Coastal area > Acid sulfate soil | place: Finland: Risofladan, Vaasa | collected... | reverse complement strand
GTACCTGCACTTAAGACACTACGCCAACGTGTTGAACAGGCAGCACAGCGAGGTTACGTACCGGGACTTGATGGGCGTAGGCTCAAGGTCAGGTCTGCACACTCAGCACTTAACCTATTGATCCAAGGAGCAGGTGCTGTTATATGTAAGCAGTGGCTGATACAGATCGTGAAGATGGCAAAGCAAGAGAAGCTAGACGCCAACCTTGTTGCCAGTATCCACGACGAGTATCAGTTCGATGTCAAACGTGAACATGCAGAAAGGTTTGGTGAGATCACCAAGAAAGCTATGAAAGAAACTGAAAAAATTCTCAAGGTTCGTTGTCCCTTGGACAGTGAATACAAAATAGGACGCAACTGGAGCGAGACACATTGACAAGTGTAACCCTGACAATTGAAGACTATGACTACGCCAACCAAGTTGCTGACAGGATTTATTCTGAATCCAGACGGCAGGGACTGTACGCTGGTGGGGCTGTGGGTTATTACTCACGCCGCAACGAAGTGACAGGCGTACTTGGAGAGATAGCAGCAGCAAGGTTCCTTGGTATTGAGTTTGAACCAAACATAAATCAATTTAAGAAACCTGATGTTGCCAACCTACAAATACGATCAACACGCTATCCCAATGGCAAATTGATTATCCGTAAGCGTGATCCTATTGATGATCCTTATGTTCTTGTTATCATACCCGATAACGAGACTGCTGTAATGGCAGGATGGATTGATGGCAAAGACGCAATGACAGAGGAGAACTGGCATAACAAGGACAAAATCAAACAGGTGCTTGGACCCGGCGAGGCTGCTTGGGTTATCTTTCAGAACCAACTCAAACCCATGACTGAACTGGAGATACAGTAATGTCATACCTAATCCTAACCGTGGAGACGCTCGTGCTACTTGGCGTATGGTTTAACACGATCCTAAACTTGAAGACATACATGAAGAACAAGAAGCGTACTCGTGATGATGACGACGACTATTCTCAATACGATCTATTCTTTACTGGCGAAGCTGATATGAGAGAACATGAATCAAGATTCGATGGTTGAAAAAAAACTGTTGACACCCCGAAACACAACGAGTACTATGTATACCTCATCAACAGCCACCGTTGAGTGGCACTACAAAGGAGAAAGTAAATGACTGTAATTTCTGGAACCGCTTACTGGGCATCTGTTGTAACCCCTAACACCACGTTTGATTCAGATGGTGTATGGCAGATCGACGTTTGTCTAGACGATGACAATCTAGCCAAGGTTCATGGTGACGGACTTAACGTCAAGAACAAGGGCGATGATCGTGGTAACTTTATTACAATCAAGCGTAAGGTTCGCAACGCTCGTGGCGATAGCAACCAGCCACCATCTGTTGTTGATAGCGAGAAGAAGCCAATCAAGGACATGCTTATTGGTAACGGTAGTAAAGTGAATGTAATGTACAAGCCTTATGAGTACACCTATCAAGGCCGTGCAGGTAAGAGTGCGGACCTTCAGGTTGTACAGGTTGTCGATCTTGTGGAATACAGTGGCACAAAAGCTGAAGATGCTTTGCCTGTCATTGATGGTGGTTACAAGCATGACACAGCTATCTCTGAAGATGTTCCTTTCTAAGAGATAGTACATTCACGGGGCTGCGGTCACGATATAGAGCAGCACATCAGCTTGGAGTGGGTGGGACCAAGCTTCAATAAAAAGAAAGGCATAACATGTCAGAACATAAGTCCATTGAAACCGTGGTTGAAGATATATACAGCCTCTTCTCAGATGAGAACGAGCGTGTCGTATCTGATGCTGATATGGAAGCCTTCATTGAGCAGGTCTGTATGTCAGTGCGTCGATCCATTGAAGAGAAGCGAGACAAAAGGGCCAACCTAAGACTGTCTCTTGTGGGGCAACCTGATCGTAAGATTTGGTATGAAGTAAACCAAGCCCCACAGGAGACACTTTCTTCAAGCACCCGTATCAAGTTTTTGTTTGGAGACATTCTTGAAGCACTACTTGTTCTACTCACTCGTACATCAGGACATGAAGTAACGGATGAACAGAAGGAGGTTGAGGTCAACGGTGTGCTGGGACACATTGATGGTAAGATTGACGGTACACTCGTTGACTTCAAGAGTGCATCACCCTTTGGCTTTAGAAAGTTTAAGTACGGACACTTAGCGTCTGATGATCCGTTTGGATATATCGCACAGATTTCTTCCTATGCTAAAGCTGAAGACGCAAAAGAGGCAGGGTTCCTTGCCATTGATAAATCCAATGGTGAGATTGCCTACCTACCAATACATGATCTGGAGATGATTAATGCTGAAGAACGGATTGAGAAAGTTCGTGGAGTTGTTGGACATAGCACTCCTCCCGATAGGTGTTATAGCGATATTCCTGATGGCAAATCTGGCAATCGTCGTCTTGATATTGGCTGCGTATATTGTTCTTTTAAAAGAACTTGTTGGAGTGATGCTAACAACGGTGAAGGACTTCGCGCCTTCAAGTATTCAAACGGTGTACGCTACCTTACCGCAGCTCAAAAGCTTCCTGACGTTGAGGAAGTTCCTGTGGATAGTCTCGACTAATGCCAAGAAAACCTGCGAAGCGGTCTTCAAAAAGAGGTCTAAAAAATAAGAAGTTTAGATCGGGTTCAGAGGTAACTGTTGCTGAGTATCTTCTTGAACTTGGTGTTGCCATCAAGTATGAGACTGAACGCATCGAATACCCTGTCGTTACAACCAGAAACTATACACCTGACTTCCTGTTACCTAACGGTATCTATCTTGAAGTTAAGGGATGGTTCAAGGCTCATGACAGGATAAAGCATCTACGAATTAAAGAGGCATACCCAGACCTTGACATACGCTTTGTGTTTGACAACCCAAACAAGAAGCTAACCAAGGCACCCACCGGAAAGACATATGCTCAATGGTGTGAGAAGCACGGCTTCCTCTACTGCAAACTAGCTGATGGTATCCCAAAGGATTGGCTGCAGTGACAGACATCTTTATTGAGATTGAAGACTACATGCAGGAGATATCCTCTCCTGAACGTATCTTATTTATGACGGTTATCTTACAAGCGTTGCTTGATGCGTCCAAGCCATCAACAACAAATGAATCTGAACGCGCCAAGCTAGACAGAACACATGCACAAGCATGGTTCTTTGCCAGTGTAGGCGTAACTGCTGAAGACTTTGCAACTGTATGTGATATGGCAGGTATTGATCCGGGATATACACGAAGCTTTGCATACAAAGTTATACGCAGCAAAGAAGTTAAATACACAAGAAAGAAAATAAACTCTATCTTGTCAAACATCTAGAGGTAACAATGACACAGTACAAGTTCGATGAGAACCTGTATCTTGATGAGATACAGGACTACGTAGACGCGACTTATTCACAGCACTACGCATCAAGTAAGTACCAAGCCACCGATACAATCCTTGATGCTGATTATGGCGAAGGATTTTGTATGGGTAACATACTGAAATACTGGAAAAGGTATGGAAAAAAAGATGGAAAGAACCGTAAGGACTTGCTCAAGATTATCCACTATGCTATTATCATGCTTCATGTCCACGATACCGCCAATGAAAAGGAGTAGCTGATGCCTCATTTCCGCTCTAACGAAAACCCTATGTTCCGATCCAAGTTCAGTGAGGATATTTTCAAACATAAGTATGCCCATCATGGGTGTGAAACTTGGTCGGCACTAGCTAATGTTCTAGTGGATGATGTGTGTCAAGACTACATGACCCAAGACGAGAAAGACGAACTCAAGCGTATGGTTACTGACTTGAAGTTCATTCCGGGTGGACGCTACCTATATTATGCAGGTCGCCCCAATAAGTTCTTCAATAACTGCTACCTCCTACGTGCTGAAGAAGACACACGTGAAGACTGGGCCAACCTATCTTGGAAGGCTGAGTCCTGCCTAATGACAGGTGGTGGCATTGGTGTTGACTACTCTGTGTACCGTGAGGAGGGCCGTGTGCTTAACGGCACAGGCGGTCTTTCCAGTGGGCCTATACCCAAGATGCAGATGATTAACGAGATTGGTCGTCGTGTCATGCAGGGTGGCTCACGCAGGTCAGCTATCTATGCCAGTCTTAATTGGCAACATCCTGATGTAACACAGTTTCTTGCCGCTAAAAACTGGTATGAAATGCCAGTAGGTAACACAGGATTTACTGTTGGACAAATAAAAGAGCAGGACTTTAACTACATTGCTCCGCTGGATATGACAAACATCTCCGTCAACTATGACACTGCATGGCTTACTAACTATTGGAAGACAGGAGAAGTAGGTGAGGTATTTCGGACAAATGTTCGTCAAGCCCTATCAACCGCCGAACCGGGGTTCTCTTTTAACTTCTTTGATAAAGAGAATGAAACGCTACGTAATGCTTGTACTGAGGTAACATCTGAAGATGACTCAGATGTATGCAACTTGGGTAGCATTAACATGGGCCGTATTGATAGCCTTGAAGAGTTTACTCAGATCGTAGAGCTAGGAACCAAGTTCCTTCTCTGCGGAACCTTACGTGCCAAGCTACCTTATAGCAAGGTGTATGAAACACGTGAAAAGAATCGCCGCTTGGGTCTTGGCCTTATGGGTATGCACGAATGGCTGATTAAGAAAGGATACCGTTATGAAGTTACCCCTGAACTACATCAGTGGTTGGGAATCTATAAAGGCATTTCTGATAGTGTTAGCCGTGACTTTGCTGATGCTATGTCTGTTTCCCGTCCTGTGGCTAACAGAGCAATTGCACCCACGGGTTCGATTGGTATTCTGGCTGGGACTTCCACTGGTGTTGAGCCTATATTTGCTGTTTCGTACAAGCGACGGTATCTAAAAGGTCAGAACAGATGGCACTACCAGTACGTTGTTGACTCCGCTGCACAAGAGATTATTGACGTGCATGGCGTAGACCCTAACAACATTGAGTCCGCACTTGATCTTGCACAGGACTACAAACGTCGTATAGCTTTCCAAGCTGACGTGCAGGACTATGTTGATATGTCAATCTCTTCAACCATTAACATCCCCACATGGGGAAGTAAGCTCAACAACGAAGATACCGTTAATGACTTTGCTGACACCCTTGCATCTTACGCCCATCGCCTACGTGGCTTTACTGTGTATCCTGATGGATGCCGTGGTGGTCAGCCACTAACATCTGTCCCTTACTCTGAGGCAGTTGACAAACTTGGCGAAGAGTTTGAGGAGAGTGTAGAGACGCATGACATCTGCGACATTACACAGCATGGTGGTTCTTGCGGAGTATAATGCGGAGAATAGAAATGTCTGAAGATTACTATGAAGAAGTACTGCTACTTCGTAAGAAGGTTGAGAAGTTTGAGACTATTCTCAAACATGCTATGCCTGAGAAGACGGGTGCGTTCTTTATCTGCGGTGAAGCAGGTGAGAAGGATGGTATGGGGTTGCCTGAAAAGATTATGGTTTGCCCCTCAATGGGTCTAGATGGTTTTGCTACATATGTAAAAGACCAAAACTATTCTTCGCCGGGGTGGTAAGTATGTGGTATCATGGATACAACATGGCTCGTGAACCTTCCTATCTAATGGGAAGGAATCACGGGACCATCGTTGAAACGGAGTACACAAGCAGGGAACACAGGGTAATCACTCAGCTTGAGAAAGTCTGTAGTGAAAACTGTGTGTCATCGTGGAGCATTGGCTACTTCCCTGATGAGTACAAAGGAATTACATTTAGGTTTTTTGCTGATTGTGACATCGGACTATTCAATGAAGCCCTGCAACAAATTGAGGGCGGTGAATGACGGCATGTTGCAAACAGTGTAAGCTTGACGAGGACAAGGAGTATTGTCTTGGCTGCGGCAGGACAGTCGAAGAGATACGTCAAGCATATCAACTCTCGCTTATTGAAAGGAGAAAACAAAATGGAACTAATATACAAAGATGTAGGACTTGTAACACGGTGGGCTGCGAAGAAAATCACAGCAGCTAGTTTTTGGGGTTGGCTTATGCACGTCTCTGATAATTGCTATCAAGACTGGGCAAAGACCCACAAGTTTAACAGAGACCTGTAGGATTGGATGGTCCCGTAGCTCAATGGATAGAGCAACAGCCTTCTAAGCTGTAGGTTGCGGGTTCGACCCCTGCCGGGATCGCCAATTTTTTCTTGACTTACCCATATCAACACCCATATAATACCCATATCAGCGCAGACATGGCTGATGCGGTGTTCAATCTTGCTTAAAAGGAGAATACAATGAACGCACTAGTAACAATTAATCCAGCCTTCCAGTCTATACTGGACAAGATGGATCAGTTTGGTTTTGGTTTTGAAGATCAGTTTGAGCGTTTGTCCCAAGCACACGATCATTTTTTGTCATCCACTTCCTATCCCCCTTACAATATTATTAAGGATGACAACACCTATCGTATTGAGATTGCTCTTGCAGGTTTTAAGAAAGAAGATGTTGACGTTGTTTTGGCAAAGAATGTTCTCACTATTAGTGGCAATACTCCCAAAGCAGAAGCCGATAAGAACATTGCGTATCGCGGAATCGCAACCCGTAAGTTCAAAAGGTCATTTGCATTGTCAGACAACACTGAAGTAAAAGCTGCCAAGATGGAAGACGGTATGCTTGTAATTGAAATTCAAAAGGTTGTATCTGAAAAAGACCAAGAAAGAAAAATCTCAATCGACTAAGGAGGTGCCGTCTGGTAGCGCGTTGCTATCAGGCGGCTACCCCAAAGGTAAACATGACAACATTTCACACAGACAAACTCCCCACAATTTATATCGGCTATGATCCAAAGGAAGACGCAAACTATCAAGTGCTGCGTCACTCAATCCTTAAGAACACCAGTAGCCTATATAACATTGTTCCTCTTTCAATGCCAGACCTAAGACGTTCAGGACTTTACCGGAGAGCAGGTAAGGAACTGGATGGAAAGGTTGTTGATACATTTGATAACAAACCTTTCTCAACTGAGTTTAGCTTTACCCGTTTCCTTGTGCCATTTCTAAATCAGTACAGCGGCATGGCACTGTTTATGGACTGCGACATGATGCTACGCACTGACATTACCCAGTTGTTTGCTGAGTATGGATCACGTACCGATTACGCAGTGCAGGTAGTTAAACATAACTATCAGCCTAAGGCACAAGAAAAGATGGACAATCAGGTACAGACAGTGTATCGTAGAAAGAACTGGTCAAGCTTTGTTTTGTGGAACTGTTCTCATCCTTCACACTATAAGTTAACGGTCGATGACGTTAACACAAAGAATGGGAGTTGGTTACATGGCTTTGAATGGCTCAACGATAATGAGATTGGTGAAATCTCCGAACGGTGGAACTGGTTGGACGGACACTCTACAGCGAATGATCCTTACAACGTACACTTCACAACAGGGGGTCCAATTTTTTCCGGTTGGAAACCAAGCAGATTTATCGACCAAGAGTACGCACTTGAATGGAAAGACATCAGAAACAAATTAACAATAAATGAATCGCTAGGAGAACTCAATGCTTAACAGTCAACTAACCTTTGTCACATCCTTTAGTCAGGATGGCTTTTACAAGTATGCCAAGAACATGCTTGAGTCAGTTGCTGATAAGTGGCATCCCTCACTAAAACTGATTGCCTACTATCATGACTGTGATAAAGAAACAGTTGGCGCAATGCCAAGGGCAAAGAACATTGAGTATCGTAATCTAAATCTAGTTCAGGACATGCTTAACTATCGTGATCGTATGAAGGTACACGATGGTACTGAAGGTGGTAATGTTCCCTATAACTGGAGACTAGATGCAATCAAGTGGTGTCACAAGGTCTATGCAATGACAGACCTTGCATTTGAAATGATGGAGAAGGAGGCACAGGCGGGGTGGCTAATCTGGCTGGACGCAGATACAGTAACAACCAAGCTGCTAAAGCCAGACAGCTTCACCAACATTCTCCCATCACAGGCTGAACTTGTTTACCTTGGCCGTAAAGATGTTGATTACAGCGAGACATCTTTCCTAGCATTTAACCTTAACTACGAGTCACCCGGATTTATGCTTGGTGACCTACGTGGCTGTTATGATATTGGAGAAGTTACTTCATACCGTGAGTGGCACGATGGTTTTATTATTGAACGTCTGCTAAAGATTTACATTGCTCATGGCATGAAGGTCCACAACCTTACGCCCAATGTTAGTGGCCTTGCAGCGTTTGCCAACTCTGAACTATCAGAGTATATGGTACATTACAAAGGCAACCGCAAAGCGGAGATTGGCAATGATGTTGCGCCAGATGTACGCCTTCCACGTTACGAACAACTCAACACACTTATCCGACATTACAAATCAAAGAACATTGTAGAGGTAGGCACATGGAATGGTGGTCGCGCTATACAGATGGCGACTGCTGCCTTTGAAAACAGTGACACAGTTAATTACGTAGGCTTTGATTTGTTTGAGGAAGCCACTGAAGAAATGGATAAGGTTGAGCTTAATAGCAAACGACACAACACCATTGAGGCAATCAACCAGCGCCTAGCTTCTTTCCAAGAAAAAATGCAGTACGAAGGAAAGACATTTACTTTTAAGCTATACAAGGGGGACTCCAAGGAAACTCTGGCACAGGCCAAGGAAGATATTGCAACGGTTGATTTTGCATATATTGATGGTGGACACAGTGAGCCTACTGTACGTAATGACTTTGAGCATCTAAAGCACTCACCTGTTGTTGTGTTCGATGACTACTTCTCTGAAGACGAGGAGGGACGTATCCTTGGTGAAGAGTATCTTGGAACTAACCGATTGGTAGCTGAGATCAAGGATAAGCGTGGCATTGTATTGCCATCCACTGACAGGGTAAAGGGTGGTGGACATACACACCTTGCAGTTATCCTTATGGATAATGACATTGACAACATTCCACCTGAACTTACACGTGTACCTATTGTTGTTAAACCCCGTGACTCCATGCCCAAGGAAGACATCCTCCACAATGTGTACGAGAACCTAACAATCATTAAGGATTGGGACTTTGTTGAAAGCCTAACACCTAACGACAAACATGCACTAATTGTTTCTGCTGGTCCATCTCTAGACTTCGATGAAATTAAACGTGTAAAGAAAAAGTATGGTGACAAAGCCTACATCTTTTGTGTAAAGCATAGCTACCCACTACTGCTAAAGAACGGTATCCAGCCATATGGATGTGTCATTCTTGATCCACGACCACTTGACGGGACAAGCACACACGGAATTAAACGAAAAGATTTGTTTGAAAAGGTAGATAAGCACACTAAGTTTCTTGTTGCATCTATGACAAACTCCGATGTTACCAAGTTTATTATGGAAAAGTCTGAGAATGTACTAGGATGGAACGCATATTCACAGTCTCTCAAGCAAAGCTACGACGAAGGCAAGTTTAGTATTGATGGAAAACCACAGATTGCTGCTGATGCAGTCTTTGTTACAGGTGGTACGTGTTCAGCAATGAGAGCCATTGGGATGACACATATCCTTGGGTTCAGAAACATCCACCTATTTGGGTTTGATTGCGCTATTCCTGATGAAAGTCTTACTGAAGAGAAGAAGCTTGAGAAGGACGAGCAAGGTAGGCTAAAGTATATGCGCGTTGAACACAACGACAACTACTTCTGGACCACAGGTGAGCTATTGGCTATGGCGCAAGACTGTGAGAGACTATTTTCTAGAGATGATATTGATGTAAAGTATTATTTCTATGGGACAGATACCCTTGCAGGGTCTGTATTCCTACAGTCAGAGGCAAACAAGAAGCGGTCCTTTGATGACAAGCTAAAAGAATACAGCGGCTTTAAGCCTGAATATCTATAAGGAGAAAACAGTGGACTTACTTAACGCAGCTAAATCAATTATCCAAACCGTTGCCCCTACCATTGGCACTGCCGTAGGTGGACCTCTTGGGGGCATGGCAGTCAAAGCTATTAGTGAAGCCCTGCTAGGTAAACCTGATGGTACTCCTGACGAGGTGTCCAAGGCAATTGAAAATGCTACCCCTGAAGAACTTGCCAAGCTCAAAAAGATTGATGCTGATTTCAAAGTTCAAATGAAGAAGCTAGACATTGACCTTGTTCGTTTGGGTGCAGCAGACCGCAACAGTGCACGTCAGCGTGAGATGGTTGTTAAAGACAAGATTCCGGCTGTTCTAGCGGTGTTAACAATG
>Ga0307379_10014405_pt1 | contig 10196 bp, 9 predicted proteins | sample UN2MG_FD_202237 | JGI IMG/M metagenome (GOLD analysis project Ga0307379, IMG submission 202237) | Soil microbial communities from Risofladan, Vaasa, Finland - UN-2 | ecosystem: Environmental > Terrestrial > Soil > Coastal area > Acid sulfate soil | place: Finland: Risofladan, Vaasa | collected... | reverse complement strand
TCCATGTCATCTCTGACGTAATATTGAACTCCGTTGCTATCCCGGTATAATGGTACCTTCAAGGCTGCATAAAGACCAAGCGTATCCGCCCAGAATTCAGGAGGATTTAGTTCGTGAAAAACGATTCCGGATGACTGCTTAACCTTGTAATATCTTAAGTCGCCACCACCTACTGTTCCTGTCCAGTAGAGTCCTAGGTTTTGCTTACCAGGACTAGCGTAATCAAAGAGTGGCATGTGTGCATAGTTCTGCGAGAACACCCCATTTTCAAAACCAAGAGCATACTGGCTGGCTCCTACAAAATAAGGTTCCTTGGCTCCTGCTGCATCCTTGTATTGATAAGTATTGGCGTCTGTGAAAGTAACATCGGTGCCTGGGTCTGACTGATCGATCTTACGGAATATCATATTGGAATTGTCTGGATCATCTGTCCTCTGGAGCATGGTGTTCTTGGGGGTATAGATCTGGTTGCCTGCTGTAACTGCTTTGATCCCTTCAGCATCAGAGAATAGTTGCGAGAGCTGGACCGCTAGATTGGGCTTATTATAGGTCCCGGGTGCCAGAGAGGAATTGCTAGTCTTGAGATCTAGGACATTACCGGTTGTACCTGGACTAGCAGATGAGGTAATAACTGCCTTGGAAAAAGCAAATTGGCTATTCAGGACATCTACTGCTTTGGGTGTGGAAAACAAGTCCTTGGTTCCTGGGTAGATAGATCCACCTACGCCGCGGATATCAGCTGGTCCAGGATGTGTATCGCGACCAGGCCATTGTCCCTGAGCGTTATGCAGCTTAAAGGAGCCATCCTTGAAAATGATCGTATCGCCGTTCTTAACCCGTAGATCGATATATCCAGTCTCAGAGTACCATGTTACCTTGGTAGGCCCTCCTCCACTGGGATTGCTAGGTACGCCATAACCAGAGTTACCACCGGTCAAAGTAACTGTCCTAGGTGCATTCTCGGAATCTATATAGTTAGCCTGGACTAGGAAATTCATTTCGGCGCTGTAGTCATCTACTAAGAAACTACCTGGCGACCATTGATATCCACCCCTAGGATCAAGAACCACCCCTTGTGCGTGGTAGCCAACGATAGAGAGCCTGGCGCTGGTGAATTCTCTAAACGGGTTATCATTGTAGGCGGCATAGTAATCAAATGTAGCTGCTGGCCACGCAGCAGAGTTACTGAGGTTGCGCTTATCGGTTGCGGAATAGTCCACATCATAGATGGAGTAGACCACGCTTAAAGGTATCTCTTGTGTGATAACGATAGTATCATCATCGGCTTTTAAGGAGTCGATGGATCCAAGTCTAAGTTTGATAGTATCGCCCTCCTGCATAAGAGTGCCTTGCGCAAGGGTGATACCGAAACCATCATTCGGCCTGATATAGGATGCAAAATTCTGATTAAGCTCAATGGTTGTATCGCCGTCCATCATCTTATACTAAGAGCCAAGAAAAAAATCCAGGGTCTAAGTATATGTCCATCAAAATAAGACGCTATCAAGCTGACGAATCGGGGTTTACTTTTACTGGAAGAAACAAGACTAAGGTTACTATCCCTGGTAACGTAGGCATCACAGATCCTACCCAGCAACATCTTACTCTAGACATGCACGTAGACGTCCTGGAAGGTGCCAATACCATGCTCTATCCAGCTACATTTGGACAGCGTGGACAAGTTGTAGGTGCTCAGTGTTTAATAAGGAATACGATCGTAACCAGTAGAGAGCACGGATTGATGAATGAGCGTCGCCACCTGAACGTTATAGACTCTAATCTCGACTGGTATTTAACCTCTCGCTCTAAGGAGGATCAGCGCTCTATCTTTGGGCACGTAAACAACAAGAACTATGGTCACGATACAGGATCACTCCTTCCTGATAATCCATGGCTCCTATATAACTTACCTCCTACTGATGCACCGGTCTCCGCCTTTACCACATCGGCTGTAAAACGTCGAGCGAATATTCCTGTAGCCTGGAAACACATCGATCAGTTTGCATCGATGTCGAAATTTCCTAATATCGCCATAGGGGATCTGGATTACAACATAGAGTTCGAGAACCAGATCGTTAGCATGACACCTGTGCAGATGGCTACACATGCTGATAAGATAGATAGTAGATCGGCAGTGGCTAGTCTTATCGGTACCGCTGCGGCACCACTGCTTACTAGCCGTGCTCCCTCACAGTTTAATCGTAAACCTATGCCTGGGGATCAAGTATCATTTCGTTTTATAGAGTCGACCTCAGGTGTAGCGAGAGTTGATAAGTTAGCTGTGATTGCAACTGTCACGGAAACCTCTACAGCTTATTCCATTACACTTGTGGCGGGACTGGCAACCTCGCAGGCAACAGAGGCAGTTACTGACATATACATGTTCACTGGAATCCTATCTCCTTACACATGTGATGACTGTACCCCGACACTGGATCCAGTAGGAGGTGTAAATTACCAGGTCGGTGTTGCTAATTCGCCATTGGTCATCCCTAGCATTTATCCTAATGGATCTAGCTCGCGCCATATGTGTCCCTTGTACGTGGGAGCACCTATTGTAGTTACCGGTAATATTGCAGATACAGGCTACAATGGATATTTTACTGTGGCTAGCCTGAGACCAAACGGTACAGACCTTGAGGTAGTCCTAGATACTCCACTGAATGTAGGAACAGTGGCAACTGATCTAGAGGATATTCGTGTCGCTTGGCGCGATCACTCTGAAGCCCAGGTTCTCTTTACGGTTAACTGGACTATAGATGATGTCTATGCTAACATACACGAGATCCAGTTACCACCCTCTGAGCTACAAAAGACTCTCAACGACCTACGTGATGGCCGTAGTTTTGCCTGGCTTGATCAGCGTCTCCTGCAACAGACCGTAACAGCTACAAGCACGATGACCCAGGTTATTGAGCTACAGCCCAACTGCTATGGTGTGACCTTACTTACACCACAAACCCTAGAGCTCCTATCTGGATTTGATGGCTGCACATCCTATCGTTTTGCACTGGATGGTAAGGAGCAGAGCTCGAGAGACATAGTTTGTGGAACCGATCCTACCGCTGGTCGCCAGGGACATAACTATCTGCTCCAGAAATACTTTAAGAACCTAGGTCAGGCATTAGCTAAGTACGACGCTAATTTCTATGACTATGGTAGTCCCGATGACAAGCGCACGCATGCCATGTACCCATTAGTAACACCCTTTATACCTAGACAACAGACCTTACAGGTCCAGCTCTTTGCGGGATCCAATACTATGACTGGTAAATCACTCTTTTTTGTCTCTACCCACGAGCGTCTGCTAAATATTTCTAACGGACGAGTAACGGTCACCTAATCTAAGCAGGCAAATTCTCCATGCATCTTCTGTATTATCTTATCGCGCTCATCGATGATGTGTTGAGGCACATCTGGTAGAACATCAGGAGGGTATCCGGTATCGACCCTAAATACCCTACGCGTGCAAATCCCCTTAGTGGATACATGCACAGCCCAATACCAGTGCCTATTGGCAGGATTGTACCATGGCGAGATATCTTTTAATCCAGTTCTAGAAGTTTTCCTAGCCCCGGTGTTACATAGATTCTCGCTCTGTGTAGCCACTCGCAGATTAGATAACCTATTATTTACCCTATTATGGTCTATGTGGTCTATGTAGTTACTTCTGGATACGTCAGTAATATCCCATTGCTGATTAAAAGCTTTGTAAACGATCCTATGTACAACATATTGTTTACCGGCTATACGGCATTGATCATATCCGCGACTGTTTGTATAGACTTTAACCTTAATCCACTTATTATCCGGCTTGTGAAAAATGATCCCGGTCTCGTAGACCTTAAGCTTAACGCTGTTAAGGCTAAGTTCGACCGATTTGTATTTTATTACTACAGGAGTTGATTTTTGCATATAAGAAGAATGCGAATTCAATTTTTAGAAACCGAGTGGACGAGGAATAAATATCCCGGCCTAAGTTATATGACAACGAGATATCGATCAATATATCCGCTCTCACAAAAGGCAAGCTATGTCGCTAACAACCCGCTTGATTGGGTTCTAACCTTGGATAAGGAGAAACTCTTACCGGACACAGTTCATGCGGAGGGTGAGATTATCTGTTATAGTACAGGTACAACACCTGTAGCGGGACAGGATATATTCTATGATCCCAAGACTGGATATCAGGCTCTGTTTCGCGACATCACAACGATCTTCCGTAATACAGGTGATGAGGAGACTATCTTAAACTATCCGCGTCTGGTAAAGATGGAGTCGCTGGCTCGGATTCCTGAGGAGAGCTATGGAACAGAGACAGACAATTGCATTGAAGGTCGTGCACCAACAAGAGAGATTGTTCGGGGCTATCTTCGGGGTCAGTCTGCCACTAACAAATACATACCGTTTAGCGTAAAACTACACACTTTAGTTAACCGTGCATCAGCCCCGTTATCATCCACAGCTACTGGCCAGATTGCTATTCGTATGCGCCTTGCTCCTAACTCGGAATTTTTCTTTGGCACTGAATATGACAGCGCCAATACGACCTACGCTATTAAGAACCTGAAACTTACATACCAAGTTATCCCCGACGATGGTAAGCTACAGCCAGTGGTATTAAACTACTACCACTCAGACCGCGCTATCCTGGATTCTAACAACCAGAATATATCTTCTTTTGTTCCAGGAGACTGCGATACTGTGCATATTTCTTTTATCAACGAGTCTCTTGAGCAAACCTCTACGGCAAACTATCTTATGTGCTCTCCACCCCCAGGAATCCCTCCTCTTGGATACTCTGATGACTCGATAACACCAAGCTCCTATGGTCTAGAACGGGTCTATTATGCTGTAAACGATACTGATACCGCGCTGGTAGGATATACCCTAGAATCGCGCGAGGAAATTATAGCCAACGGTCTACGATCATTTGATCCCAGGCTCAGAAACTACTCTACCTTGCAACGACTAATGCGTGATCCAGTCTATCCTGACGGTTACTTGGCTGGTATAAATTTCGGTACTAGCATAGACTTTAGTCGCCAAAAGTTTGCTGCTGAGATGCAGAGCCAGTGCTCTAATTCAAATGTCTACGCAGCCTACTTGTTCTTTAGTCTCAATAAGACTATCATGGCTTAAGAGACGCGAGCACCAAGGCCAGGAATAAGGGGCTAAGAAAAAAATCTCACTATGTATATATGTCGATGTCGAACACTTCAAAGACCGTATTCGAGGATCCTACTATCCAGAATTCTTCTAGGACAGTATTTCGTATAGCTGATGTTCCTCATGCTAATCTTCGTCTAGCTGATTTAGGAGTCTACGATACACAGGTAACTGCTGGAACAGGTCTCTATTATCCATCTATTTTAGGATGCATAGTATCTGCTAAACGCCTATCACTCTATACGGGAGGTACTTTAATAGATCAGGTACAAGAATTACCAGCTTATGCCTCGATGAAACATCTACGAACCACTAATCGTGGTTCAGAGGATATTAACCGTTTTGAGCTGCTTAACGGTATGGGCCTGGCCCTAACCAACCAGAAACGTGATTCAGATGGTAGTATTATAGAGAAGGGTGATTCCTGGACCCTGATGTCGGAGTATAAGGATTATCGACAACAGTACACGAATACACTCGTTACGCCAGGTGGACAGCGCCACAACAATCAATTTCAGATCGCAGGAGCTGCACTGGATAAGACCAGTGGTATGATCGACTTAAAGGATTACCTTCCATTCCTACAATCTACCGAGATCTTGGATCTACCAGACCTGACACTAGTGATTGATTGGAACCTAACAGCCACTGATTACTACCAGGATACCAATGCTGTGACATCAGTTGCGACTCCATCCTATCTACCTATTAGACCAACTCTAATCATGGAGGAAGTAATGGGGCTGCCACCTCGGCCCTCGACTGTGGTAATCCCTTATATGCAGTCTATAGTAGAGCGATTCGTTGTACCGGTAGCTGCTGATACCACTGTGGTGCAATCTACCTTCCGCTCTGGTGCATTTAGAAACCGTCTTGTAAAGGACCTGTCCCTCTTTAATAAGGTCACTGATAATGCCAACTGGCTACGAGCTAAGGAGCGTTCTCCAGCTATGAAAGGTGAAAAGATTCAGCTGGTCGTAAATGGTTCTAAGTACCTACCAGATCAAGGTATTGACCAGGCAGCGCAAAAGTATCGATACTGGAACGATACACACGGGCCACTAAACTTGCCTCTTGCTGCAGGATTAGAGGGTCTAGTAGATACATATGGAAATGTATTCTCGATTGTAGACGGTGGAACAGAGGCTCTTAGTAGTGTACAGCTGGTTAAAAATTACTCCGTAACTGCCGTAAAGGTCAACGATATCATAGAGCGCCTGGATATTGAATACCAACGTACTGGCGCTGGTGTAGGTGATCAGAGTAAGGCATTTGATCTGCTCTGTTTCGCCACATGTGCTAATAGATTGGAACTAAAGAACGGAAATGTTCGTTTAGACTATTAGATGAAAAAATGATCCGTAGTATTCATTATCCTGAAAACCGTACATAGACTTTTTATTAGGTTGCTCAAGTACCATCATCGGTTATATCCCTGTGATCACCCAGGGTTTGAATTTATATACTTACCAGAGTAGATTTGAATAGCCTCCAAGGGGCTATTCAAATTAAAATCTCCATGAAAGTAGGATGTCCAAAATAATCGGTCTCTTAGTATTCACGTTATTCGCTCTTGCCGTGATTGCTATCCAGATATATCAGGGTATCCGTAGTAAGATATTCTCGCGATGATTCATGAGGGAATCGAACCCCCAGCCCAGATGTGGAGCACCCGGATGTTACCATTACACCAATGAATCAAACCTGCAAGCGTTTTCAAATTGACAGTTTGTATAAATCGCTGACGCTCACATGGACACTACTAGGAGTCGAACCTAGAGACCATGGATCCAAACCATGGATACTGATCTAGATATCCTTACCGTTACATCATAGTGTCTGTATAATGACTAAGGAGGAATACGATTTATAGATTGTGGACCCCTTAAGTACTTTTTTTGAAATACATTATCGTTTAGGTACATATACATTTGCCCTAGCCTGCTTCATCTTGGCAATGGCGGCTAGTTGCTTAGGCGTGGCCTTTCTCTTGGGTCGACCAGTCTTGGTAAACATCTCTGTAGCTGGTTTGGCTTTCTTCTTAGGTAGAGGATCGCCCATCTTGCGACGCCTAGGTGCTTGTAGGAAGGTTGGTAGGAAGCTAGTACGTGCACGCGCGAGTGGTAGGTCCTTGGTCTTCTCTGAGCGCTGGTTCATCTTGGCTGGAGCCATCGTAACTGGTGCATTTGAGCTCATAGATTTTGGAGGCATATAACTATGCGTAGATATTATTCTGACCCCGAGTCTGAGTCTAAACCTGCGCCTAAACCTTGATCGTAATAGTCGTGTGCCACGTTAGATGAGTGCCCTAAAACCATATTCCAATACTCTATTTCCTGGGGGGCTCGTCCGCTATCGTTAATGTTCCAGGTCTCATAGGACTTGCGTAGGTCATTGTTCGATGGAAATTTCCACTTATGGGATTTTAGTATGTGAGATGCCGGAGCATATTGTTCACCGTTGGCCTTTCCTAACAACCATACACCTAAGTTTCCACCCTTAAGGAACTTACAGAGCCTCCCTTCTACATCGAATGTCTTAGGTTTACCGTTTTTCTGATTTATTACGTGCCAGACACACTCATCTAGGTCCAGATAGTTATAGTATCCATCCCTCTTATCGATTCTGGTGTTGAAAATCTCACCGACCCTGAGTACATACCCATAACTGAATATTGCTGCGATCTTGCCAACTACAGTATATCTATCTGCTGCTGCAGCCAACTTAGGTTGGATCTCTGTCCAGATAGGGGCATTGGACTTGACTGGAAGAGCAGGGACTGTCAAGATGCGGTTAAGCGACCGGCTGTAGGATCGCATAGCATGCTTATCCCCGAATCCAGTCCTAGTCATTAGGCTGCTTATGATCCGCATGATAGAGGTTAAATGTGCGATGTTGCTGATTTTCCATTGTTGTTGGCAGAAATCAGCAATCTCCTCCTTCTTGTCGTTTAGTCTATCGTAGTAGACCTTATCAGGCTCCCAGCCGAAATGTAGATTGACCTTGTTTAGTATGCTACGGTAATTAGCGAATGTACGTTTGTTGGCGATGTAGTTATCACTGGACTGGATAGATTCTAAACTAGCAATCCTATCTCCACGTTTCTGGATATTGAGCTTGATCTTGGCACTCATTGTATATATCATATACTGTCATTTTTAGTACGTGGAAAAAATGATTGCATAGATTCTGTTATTCGAGGATGACGGAGTATATGGATCTAGAGCAATATGTGCAGGAGACCATGTCTGGTACTCCTACTGTGGTAGTGGACATATGTGGTAAGTCCAGGCCTAGGTATGTACCGGTATCGAAACGTATTATGTATGCAGGTAAGTTCTTGGACATATGTGGTATGGATGTGGATCCTGGTCTGGGTGTATGTTATCTGGAGTGTAAGTATGCTTCTGGTTGTAAGGCGGACCATTGCAGGCAGACTTTAGTGTATAAGGATGGTGTGGTGATATCGTGGGGTAAGTATACGGGTGTCCAAGTGTGATCCATATTTTATTATCCTGTATAAATAGATTTACTACTTTTCTACAATTTCTGTTCTACCTGTTATAGCAGTAAGATAAATAAGTACTAACCATTTTCTGCTAAGTTAAAAAGTAGCGAATTATATACAAAAATAGTTTAAAAAAAATAAAAAAAAACAAGAGCAGATAAGATTCCAGAGTCTCAAAAAAAGTTATAATCTCGCTACTTTATACCATATTGGCAATAGAATAATCTTGGTCTATATTGTTTTTGAGGCCAAAAAAAATGCACCTACCCAATCGGGTAGGTGCATTTTTTTTGGTTTATCTTATTGTCTTGTTGTTAGCTAGTAGATCTAAATAAGTGCATCATTTATGTATTAAAATCTGCTACTTATCTGGTGATTTCCTGGCTTTGATCTTGAGTGGTCTGGGTGCTAGATCTTCAGCTGTAGATACTAGCTCGTCTGTTGCTGCTAGTTCTTGTGCGGCATCTGTCTGCATTTCTGCGCAGGCTGTGGCAATTGCAGGAATTGTAACAGCCTGTTGGGCTATTTGTGCTGTAAGCGCGGTGATCTTGTCCTGTATGTCTGCAAGGACGTCGTGGATGTCGTCCCTAGTAGACATCTGTACACTGTGTTGCGCGTCCCTTTCTTCTTTGGCGCGCTGGAATAAATCCTCTATGAACCCCATATCGTAACCTGGTGGATCTGGGTTGATGGCGCGTGTGTCAGGGGGTACACTAATGGGTTCTGTAACTGGTGTAGTAGCTAGGAAATGGGCAAATCCCTCGTGCCTAAGGCCTGGCATAGAATAGATACCCGGGACACTACCTGGGATTCCCTTGTTCAGGGTCTGTTTGGGAATGCCTAGTCTCGAGGCAATTTCCTTGGACCCCAGCCCTGGGGACAGGGTAAGTATATCAATGATCTGCTGTACTGTGTAAGACATGGTGATACGCGCACAGGACCCGCGGGGCACCAGGATTTCAAGGGATCATTTTTCCCGTGGGATAGTAAACTTGAAAATCTGCTACTTTCTACCTTAGAGGAAAAAAAATGATCCTAGAAAGACTTGAATCTGTAGTAATCTCAGAATAGTAACCAACCACCACAATGGATCAGATTGCAGACAGAGCCCTGTACATCAAGTATGATCTTATCCCCCTGACGAGGGAAGATAAGGAACTTACTGATAAATTACGGGATCATATGGTAGATAACGAGGCACAGATAATTTCTAGACCAGGGGGAACTATAACACTGCGCCCCGTAGTTTCCCGTAGGATGAATTTAGACAAGTTCAAGAAGGATCACCCTGATCTGTACGAACTTTACCGTGAACCAACAACCTGCTATCAGGTTTGGAAAACGCCCAACAATAAAGAGCAGGAAAAGCTTAGAAATCCCCCAATTCCTGATCTTCCAGCTCCCCCAGAGTTTCTATAGTTCTAGTGGAACATAGGGATATTAGGAACCTGTTCCTAAGTAAACTCTTGGAACGTTTCTGCTCTTGTTTTTCCTATCATTTTTCCTATCATTTTTCCTA
>Ga0307379_10014404_pt1 | contig 10196 bp, 9 predicted proteins | sample UN2MG_FD_202237 | JGI IMG/M metagenome (GOLD analysis project Ga0307379, IMG submission 202237) | Soil microbial communities from Risofladan, Vaasa, Finland - UN-2 | ecosystem: Environmental > Terrestrial > Soil > Coastal area > Acid sulfate soil | place: Finland: Risofladan, Vaasa | collected... | reverse complement strand
CCGCGAGGTGGCGGCGGAGGTGCTGGGGGAGATCGAGGGGGCCGGGGATGGCTGATTTCCCGCGGACGATGGTGCTGGAAGCGACGCAGGGGCGCCTGGCGGGAGGGGCGGCCCCCGATGTCTTCCATGGGGTCTCGACCGACAGCCGGTCGGTTCCGCGGGGAGCGCTGTTCGTCGCGCTGAAGGGGGAGCAGTTCGACGGGCACGATTTCGTGGCGGGTGCTTTCGAGAGGGGCGCGGGGGCGGCGCTGGTGTCGCGCGAGGTGGGGGCGGGTCCGCTGATCGTGGTGCCGGACACGTTGGAGGCGCTGGGGGCGCTGGCGGCGGCGCATCGGAGGGCGCTGTCTCCGCGGGTGGTGGCCATCACGGGAAGCACTGGAAAGACCTCGACGAAGGAGATGCTCGCGGCGATTCTCTCGCGGGGATGGAAGACGGCGCGGACGCCGGGGAACTACAACAACGAGATCGGGGTGCCGCTGGCGCTGCTGGAGCTGGAGGCGACCCACGAGGCGGTGGTGGTGGAGCTGGCGATGCGGGGGAAGGGGCAGATAGACTACCTGGCGCGCATGGCGCGGCCGCAGGTAGGGGTGATAACGAACATCGGCGTGTCTCACCTGGCGCTTTTGGGCAGCCGGGAGGCGATAGCGGAGGCGAAGTCGGAGCTGCTGGGCCATCTTCCGGAGGAGGGGGCGGCGGTTCTGAACGGGGACGACGAGTTCTTCCCGTTCTTGAGGGAGCGGGCCCCGTGCCGGGCGATCTCGTTCGGTCGGGGCGAGAAGGCAGATGTCCGGGTGGAGGATGTGGTGGTGGGGAGCGATGGGAATACGGAGTTCGTGCTGCGCGGGTGGTGGGGGGATCACCGAATCGCGCTGCGGACGGCGGGGCGGCATCACGCCCTCAACGCGGCGGCGGCAGCGGCGGCGGCGATGGCGGCGGGGGCGGAGGCCGAGTGGATTGGACCTGGTCTGGAGGCGTTCGAGGGGGCGGAGATGCGGAGCAGGATAGTGAGGGCCGGTGCCGGGTTCACGATCATCGATGACTGCTACAACGCGGCGCCGGACTCCATGCGGGTGGCGCTGGAGCTTCTCGCCGATCTGCCCGGGGGCGGGAAGTGGGCGGTTCTGGGGGATATGAAGGAGCTGGGTCCGATGGCGGTGGAGTGGCACCGTGAGGTGGGCGAATCCGCTGCGAGTCTGGGGCTGGCGGGGCTGGTGACGGTGGGAGAGCTGGCGCGCCACGTGGCGGAAGGGGCGCGGGCGGGGCTTTCGTCCGATCGGGTCTTCGAGGCGAGGGACAACGAGGAGGCCGTGCGGATTCTGACAGACCGTCTCTCCGTCGGGGACGTCGTGTTGGTCAAAGGATCGCGAGCGATGAAGATGGAGGAGATAGTGCGCCGCCTGGAGGAGCCGTCGGGCGATGGGAAAGGCGGGGATGTGAATGAGTGAGCAGCTCGGCTTGGATCGGGTGGCATCGATCGCGGCGCTTGCGCTCGTCCTCGTGCTGGTCTTCGGAGCGCCGGTCATCGGGCTGCTGAAGAGGGCGGGGGCGGGACAGCGAGTTCGGAACGACGGGCCGCAGCGCCACCTTCAGAAAGAGGGGACGCCCACGATGGGGGGACTTCTCATCATCGGCGCGGCGGTGGTGGCGGCGGTGCTGGGGCAGCTTTGGGTGGCGCGCCGGGTGACGCTGGAGATGGGGCTGCTGCTGGCGGTGACGCTGGCGTTCGCCTGCATCGGGGCGGCCGATGACTGGATGAAGATCAACCGGGGCCGCTCGCTGGGGCTGCGGGCGCGGCAGAAGCTGCTCTTGCAGCTCATCGTTTCGGGTGCATTTGCCTATGCGCTGGTGGGACAGCGGGCGGTGGAGGCTGCATCGGGTAGTGCCAGCGCGGGGCCGGTGACGCTCGGGTGGGCGCTGCTCTGGGTCCTGGCGCTGGCGGCCACGTCGAACGCGGTGAACCTCTCGGACGGATTGGACGGCCTGGCGTCGGGTCTGTGCGCCATCGCGGGAGCGGGATTCGTCGTGCTGGCGGTCAGAGCCGGGGACCAGCCGGCTGCGATCGTGGCGACCGCGCTCACCGGGGCCTGTCTGGGATTTCTCTTCTACAACCGTCATCCGGCGCGTATCTTCATGGGCGACGTCGGGGCGCTGGCGCTAGGCGGCGGGTTGGCGGCGCTGGCGGTGTGGCTGCATGAGCCGCTGGCGCTCATCGGGCTCTGTCTGGTGCCTTTCATCGAGGCGGGGTCGGTGGTGATCCAGGTGATCTCCTTCAAGACGACGGGGAAACGGGTGTTCAAGATGAGCCCGCTCCACCATCACTTCGAGCTGTCGGGGTGGCCGGAGCGCCGGGTGGTGGCGGTATTCTGGGCGGTGGCGCTGGTGGCCGCCGCCATCGTGGTGGTGACATCGCTGTCGGCATGAGCGAGACACGAGGAAGAGACAATCGGTTTTCCGGCAAGCGAGTGCATGTGATCGGGCTCGGCGCCTACGGCACCGGGCGAGAGGTGGCGCGGGTGCTGGCGGCGCGGGGGGCGGCGGTGACGGTCTCCGATGTGAAGCCGGCGGCGGAGCTGGCGAGTGAGATAGAGGCGCTGAGGGACACGCCGGTGGAGATATTGACGGGCGATAAGGCCTATGGGGGGATCGAGGATGCGGAGCTGGTGGTGCCGAGCCCGGGGGTGCCGCTCGACGCTCCTCCCCTACTCCGCGCCCGCGAGCGCGGCGCCGATATCGTCAGCGAGATCGAGGTCGCCTTCTGGATCGCGCCGTGCCCGATAATCGCGGTGACGGGGACGAAGGGGAAGTCGACGACCTCGGCGCTGATTGGCGAGATTCTGAAGGCCGAGGGGAAGATGGTGCGGGTGGGCGGGAACATCGGCCGGCCGCTGATTGCGCTGGCAGACCGGGCGACGGCGGAGGAGCTGCTCGTGGCGGAGGTGAGCAGCTTTCAGCTCGAAGCGACGCGGAGCTTTCGGCCGAAGGTGGGGGTGCTGCTGAACCTCTTCCCCGATCACCTGGACCGCCACCGGGACATGGCCGAGTACCGGGCGGCGAAGGCGAGGCTCTTCGCCAACCAGGGGCCGGAGGATGCGGCCGTCATCAACCGGGACGACGGGGAGGCGTGGGGACTGCGGGAGGCGACGCGGGCCGAGGTCGTGCCGTTCAGCATCTCGGGGGCCGCGGCGGAGGGGGCGGATGTGTCTGAGGGGTGGCTGCGGGTGCGAGGGCGGGCGATCTGTCCGGAGTCGTCGGTGCGCCTGCGGGGCAGGCACAACCTCTCGAACGCCCTCGCCGCGCTGGCGGCGGCGGGCTGCGCGGGGGCTTCGCTGGATCGGGCGGCCGACACGCTGGCCGGGTTCGAGGGGCTGGAGCACCGACTGGAGGTTGCGGCCGTGGTCGGGGGCGTGACCTTCATCAACGACTCGCAGGCGACGACGCCCGACGCGGCCGTTGCCGCACTGGAGGCGTTCCCGGAGCATGTCGTGCTGATCGCCGGAGGCCGGCCGAAGGTGCACGACTTCGAGAATCTGGCCCAAACAATCGCCATGCGCGGCGCAGACTTGGTAACTATAGGTGAGGCCGCCGAAGAGATTGCGGCGGCGGCGCGGGCGGCGGGTGTAGAGAGCATCGAGCGGGCGGGCGATCTGGGAGAGGCGATGGAGATTGCTCGAAGACGAACGCGGGCGGGCGACGTGGTGCTGCTCTCGCCGGCCTGCGCGAGCTTCGACATGTTCCGGAACATGGCCGAGCGCGGCCGGACGTTCAAGGAGATGGCGGCGAAGATGGCGGACGTCGAAAGGAAGGGCTAGCAGTGTCAGCGATTCGATCCGTACAGGTCCCACAGGCGGAGCTGGCTCCACAGGAGACGCAAGGCACCGACCTCCTGCTGCTCGTTCCCACTCTCGCGCTCGTGGCACTGGGCGTGGCGATGGTGTTCAGCGCCAGCATTCCGCTGGCGGCGCTGAACGAGAGCGAGGACATCTACTACTATCTGAAGCGCGAGATTCTCTTCGCCGCCATCGGGCTGAGCGCCATGTGGGCAGTGAGCCGGATGGCGATGAAGTCGCTGGAGCGCTGGGCGGGGACGCTTCTCTTCTTCTCGACCGCCTTGCTGGTGCTCGTGCTTTTCGTGGGCATCGAGGTGAACGGGGCCCGGTCGTGGCTGCCGATCCCGGGCACGGGGCTGCGCTTCCAACCGAGCGAGGTGGCGAAGCTCGTGCTCGTGATTGCGGCGGCGCGATACTTCACCAAGTTCCCGAAGGGGATTCCCAACCGACGCCGCGCGCTGCCGCCGTTCCTGGTGCTCGGCGCGACAGCCGGCCTCATCGCCATCGAGCCGGATATGGGAACGGCAGCGGTGATGGTGATGGCGATGATGATCTACTTTCACATCGCCGGAATGAAGCTCCCTCAGCTTGCCGCCGCGGGGTCGGTTGGGCTCCTCGGCGCGGCTGTGATGATCTGGCAGCATCCCTATCAGCTCGACCGTCTGAAGGGCTTCATCTTCAGGACGGAGCTTCCGTTGGCGGAGGGATACCAGGCGACACAGTCTCTGATCGCGCTCGGCTCGGGCGGGTTGATGGGGCGCGGATACTCCAAGAGCGTGTGGAAGTACTTCTACCTGCCCGCCGCCATCACCGACTCGATTCTGCCGGTGATCGGCGAGGAGCTCGGGCTGATCGCGACGTGGACCGTGTTGGGGCTGTTCATGTTTCTGGTGTGGCGCGGGCTGGCGATAGCGGGGCGGTCGCCGGATCGCTTCTCGGGGCTGGTGGCGACCGGGATCACGTGTCTCATCGGCGTGCAGGCGCTGCTGAACATCGCGGTGGCGACGCACACGCTGCCCTCGACCGGAGTGCCGCTGCCGTTCGTGAGCTACGGCGGATCGTCGCTCGTGCTGTCGTTGATCGGAGTTGGGCTCCTTCTGAACGTCTCCCGAAACCAGATGCGGCGAACCGCGGCGGCGGAGGGTCAATGAAGCCACGCGTGCACATGATCGGAATCGGCGGGATCGGGATGAGTGCGCTGGCGCAGATACTGCTGGCGCGCGGATTCGAAGTCTCGGGCTCCGATTCGCAAGCATCCGAGATGACAACGAAGCTGACGGCGCTGGGCGCCCGGGTGAGCATCGGGCACCGCGGGGAGCACGTGGCGGGGAGCGCACGGGTGATCGTCTCGGACGCCATCCATTCGGACAATCCCGAGATGGTGCGGGCGCGGGAACTGGAGCTGCCGGTGCAGAGGCGGTCCGAGCTACTGGCGGAGCTGATGGCGGGCTCTCGCGGGATCGCCATATCCGGGACCCATGGGAAGACGACCGTGACGGCGATGATCGGGGCGATCCTGGTCGAGGGCGGGCTCGACCCGAGCGTGGTGTTGGGCGGTGAGTTCGCTCCGTTGGGGGGAAACGCGCGAGTGGGGCGGGGGGACTGGTTTGTGGCGGAGGCGTGCGAGGCATATGAATCGTTTCTCGACCTTCGCCCGGAGATCGCCGTCGTGACGAATGTCGAGCCGGACCATCTCGACCACCACAAGACGGAGGAGCATCTGCGGGAGAGCTTCGTCCAGTTCCTGGGAGGGGTGGCGCCGGAGGGGAGCATCGTGCTGTGCGCCGACCGGCCGGAGCTGGGGGAGCTTGCCCTTCCCGAGGGCCGGCGGGTGATCTGGTACGGCTCGCACGAGAAGGCCGGGGTGCGGGGGACGGAGATCGAGACAGCCGGCATGGAGGGACGCTGCACCCTTCTCCTGGAGGGGAAGGCGGCGGGGGTGCTTCGTCTTGCCTCCCCCGGCGTTCATAACGTCATCAACGCGCTTGGGGCGACGGCGGCGGCATTGGCGGCCGGGGCGGATGTCTCGGCCTGCCTGAAGGCGTTGGAGGCGTTCGCCGGCGTGGGGCGCCGCTTCGAGGTGGTCGGAGAGGCGTCCGGGGTCACCGTCGTGGACGACTACGCGCACCACCCGACGGAGGTCGCGGCGACCATCGCCGCCGCCCGGGCGGCCTACCCGGGGAGGCGGGTGGTGGCGCTGTTTCAGCCGCACTTGTACTCGCGGACGCGGGATTTCGCGGAGCCGTTCGCGGAGGCGTTGCGGGAGGCGGACATGACGGTGCTGACGGAGATCTACCCGGCGCGGGAGGCGCCGCTGCCCGGCGTCACGTCCGCGCTAATCGCCGATCGGCTTCGCGCATTGAGTGGAGAGGACGCGGTGCTGGAGGTGGCGAAGGATGAGGCGGCGGCCGAGCTTCCGGCGCACCTCCGAGCGGGGGATGTCGTTCTCTCCATGGGCGCCGGCGACATCGGCGGGATGGCTCGAGAGCTGGTGCGGCGCCTGGGTGGAACACCCCGCGCGGGCGAACAGGTCGTCGCGAAGCAATGAACACAGGACAGCAGACCTCTATCGCAGCACCAATCGTGGCAATACCGCGCCGGCAGATCGAACTGGCGGAGGCGGAGCTGCGCAGCGTCGTGCGGGGGCGGGTTCTCCTCGACGAGCCGATGGCCCGGCACACGACGTTTCGGATCGGGGGACCGGCCGACATCTTCGTACAGCCACTGGATGGAGACGACCTCGCGGCAGTCATCCGTTTCGCCCGCGCGAAGGGGCTTCCGTTCAAGGTGATCGGGAACGGAAGCAATCTCCTGGTGGGGGATGGCGGAATCCGAGGGATCGTGGCGCGGCTGGCGCCGAACTTCAGCGACGTGGAGTGGCTGGAGGACGGGGCGGTGGTGGGAGGGGGCGCGAGGTTGCCGCGCCTGGTGAAGGATGCCTGGGAGGTCGGGCTGAGCGGGCTGGAATCGACAGTGGGGATTCCGGGAACGCTGGGGGGCGCGCTGGCAACGAACGCGGGCACGGACACGGGATCCATAGGCGACTTGGTGGTCGGGGCGACGGTACTCGATGAGGAGGGGGAGCTGCGGGAATGGACGGCGGCGCAGTTCGCCTATCGGTACCGTCACAGCAGCGTGGCGAGTTCGAAGGTGATCGTCGTCTCGGCGAGACTGCGGCTCCAGCGGGCGTCCAAGGATGATATTCGGGCGAAGGTGGATCGCCTGCGCCAGAAGCGGGCCGGGAGGCAGCCGCTCCGGGACTGGTCGGCGGGAAGCGTCTTCAAGAACGAGCGGGCGGTGGCGGCGGGAAAGGTGCTCCACCGTGCCGGCGCCAAGGGCCACCGCGTGGGCGATGCGCAAGTCTCGATGAAGCACGCGAACTTCCTCGTCAATCGGGGCCGGGCGAGGGCGGACGAGATGCGGGAGCTGATCGCGTGGGCGCACTCGCTGGCGCTGCGCCGCTATGGGATCGATCTCAAACTCGAAATCGAGATGGTTGGGCAGTGATGGGAAATCGGAAGCCGCTGCGGGTCGTCGTGTTGACGGGCGGAACATCCGCCGAGCGGGAAGTGTGCCTCATGAGCGGCCGGAAGGTGCTGGGCGCGCTGGACCGGGAGCGGTACGAGGCCGTCTCGGTGGACCTGGCGGACATCACGGCATCGGGCGACGTGGCGCCGCTGCTGTCGGCCTTCGGGCCGGGACGGCGGCCGGATGTCGTTTTCGTGGCACTCCACGGCGGTGCCGGGGAGAACGGCACCGTGCAGGGGATGCTGGAGCTGCTCGGGGTGCCGTACACGGGGTCAGGGGTGCTGTCGAGCGCGCTGGCGCTGAATAAGGTCGTGGCGAAGAAGTTCTTCGAGCGAGAGGGAATCCCGACGCCGCGATGGATGGCCGTGCGCGAGGCGGAGCGGGCGGGGGCGGCGGGGCGGATCGTTTCGACGCTCGGTCTGCCGTGTGTCGTGAAGCCGGGGCAGGAGGGGTCTTCCATCGGGGTGACGATTGTGAAAGAGCAGGGAGCACTGGAGCAAGCGATGGACCTGGCGTTTCGGTACGGGTCGGAGGCGCTCGTGGAGGAGTACATTACGGGCACCGAGATAACGGGGCCGGTGCTGGGGAACGACGCTCCTCAGGTGCTGCCGTTGATCGAGATTGTGCCGAAGAACGAGTTCTACGACTATCAGGCGAAGTACACTCCCGGGGCGACGGAGGAGATCATCCCCGCCCGCATTGCGGAGGCGCAGGCGGAGCGGGCGCGCGAGCTAACGCTGGCGACGCACCAGCTCATGGGGTGCCGCGGCATGTCTCGCGTGGACATGATCGTGGCGCCGGATGAAGTGTACGTGCTCGAGCTTCAGACGATCCCGGGGCTCACCGACACGAGCTTGGTTCCGCGGGCGGCGGAGGCGGCGGGCATAAGCTTCCCCCAGCTCGTGGACCGGCTGATCGAACTCGCTCTCGAAGAACGAGGGGGTGGTGCCAGTGGATGCGAATCATAGGCCGGCGCTCGGCGCGGTCAGATCGGCCGGCCCCAGTCCGCTCTGGCGGCTGCGGCTGGCGGCGGGTATCGTCATCCTCCTGTTCGCGGTGGAGCTGGTGTACATAGCGCTGGCATCTCCACGCCTGGCCGTGCGCGGGGTCACGGTCCGGGGCGACCAGCAGATAGCGGGAGTGGTTGCGGAGGCGATTCGGCTTCCCGCGAACACGAACGTGCTGCAGGCGCCGCTGGACGTGGTGAAGGAGCAGGCGGAGAGCGTCCCGGCGGTGCGGGAGGCGCGGGTCTCTCGCGACTTCCCGAACCGACTGGTGGTGACGGTGGAGCGGAGAGAGGCAGTCGCCGTGATCCGGGGGGCGCAGCGCGCTGTCCTCGTAGACCCGGAGGGAGTCGCCTTCACGGTGCCCGAGGAGTGGGGATGGGGGCTTCCTGAGATGGTGGGGCCGCACCTGGGGGATCAGGGAGTGGAGGCGGAGGGGGCTGCTTCTGAGATCGAAATGCTGCTGGCCGTGCTGAGGGCACTGGGGACGGACCCGAGGCTGGGGACGACGCGGCTGCAGCTCGGGAGCGACCAGCAGATCGAGGTGACGCTCGCGTCGGGAGCGAGGGTAAATCTGGGCGAAGGGAATGAACTGGCGGCCAAGGCGAAGCTCCTGGCGGCCGCGATCGAGCAGATCGGAGCGAACCGAATCGCGCGGCTCGATCTGGCCGACCCAAAGGCGGCATTCTGGGAGCCGCGGGCGGACGTCGTGGCTGCGGCGGTGAGGTAGATCATGATGGGGATACTTAGCGCAAGGGGAAAACGTTGGGTCGCACCGATGACAGTGGTGTGCCTAGTGCTCGGAGCGATGCTGGGCATCCAGGTGCACAGCCAGCAACTGCGCGGGGCCAGCCAGGTGGGGCGTCAGACGAGCGCGCTGGTCGGGATGCTCACCCGGAACGAGGCCCAAGTGGAGCAGCAGAAGGAAGAGATTGAGCTGCTGCGGGGGCGGCTGGCGGAGTACGAGACAGAGGCGGCGAGCGAGAAGGGGCTGACGAGGATCATGCAAGAGGAGCTGCATACCAGCCGGATCGCGCTCGGGACGGTTGCGGTGAAAGGGCCGGGGGTGGAGCTGGAGCTATCTGACAGCACGATGAGGGCCGGGGGCGACTTCGGGGCGCAAGACGTGTACGTGATCCACGATTTCGACCTACTTCAGATTGCCAACGAGCTGTGGTGCGCGGGGGCGGAGGCCGTCTCGATCAACGGTCAGCGGCTCCTGGCGGGAAGCGCGATTGCATGCTCGGCACGCCTGATCGAAATCAACAACGTCACCGTCGCCACTCCATATGTCTTCAAGGCGATCGGCGATAAGGACAATCTCATGTCGGCACTCAACATCCGAGACGGAGTGCTGGACCGGCTGCGCGTGCTGCAGTTTCCGGTGAAGCTGACGCCCAAGGACGAGGTGGTGATTCCGCCGATATCGGTTGCGCCGAAGTACCAGCACGCGCAGCCCGTGGAGAAGGAGGCGAAGCGATGATCGCAATCCCCTTCAGCGCCTTGGTGCTCGGATTTCTGGTAGTCTACGTGCTGCTGCCGCCGGTGCCGCCGCGGTGGGCCGATTACGTCGCCATCGCTATCGTGGCGGGGCTGGATGCGTTTGTAGGGGCGGCGCGGAACTGGCTGGAGCGGCGGTTCGACGAGGCGATCTTCATCAGCGGGTTCTTCGTGAACATGGCGCTGGCGGCGCTGCTGGCCTACTTTGGAGACAAGCTGGGGGTGGACCTGTATCTGGCGGTCGTGGTGGCGCTGGGCATTCGGATCTTCACCAACCTGGGGCGGACGAGAGCGCTGCTGGTGACGGCACGGGGGGATGCGCGACGGGCGCGGGCGG
>Ga0307379_10014400_pt1 | contig 10197 bp, 7 predicted proteins | sample UN2MG_FD_202237 | JGI IMG/M metagenome (GOLD analysis project Ga0307379, IMG submission 202237) | Soil microbial communities from Risofladan, Vaasa, Finland - UN-2 | ecosystem: Environmental > Terrestrial > Soil > Coastal area > Acid sulfate soil | place: Finland: Risofladan, Vaasa | collected... | reverse complement strand
AGGAAAATATTTCTACAAAATTTATAATTTTTACAAACTATCCTTATATACAATACCGAAAAAGATGCCTGGATGCAGGTGCAGAGTTTTTTTTCTATAAGGCTGCCGAATTCGAAAAGCTAATTAAGGTCCTAAAACAATTAATTCCCTATTATAGAAAAACTGAAAAGTCACAGTGAACAAATAGAATTATACTAACAAATGGAATTTCTTTTTTGACTACATGTAGAGTATATAAGTAGACTTAACTAACTGGAAAGTTAGCGGAGTGAAGGAAAATTTAATTAACGAAAAATCCCAACGGCGGTAGCCTATAATTTTTCAATACTTTAATCTGCTAACAGCTTGTTTATATTTGAAGGACTCCCCAAAATTTGAGTCTTTTACCCTTATTCTTTACCTTACAATATTAGCAATTTAATAATCGTGGTGGGCCTCATTGATGATACCTAATTATAGCACAAAAATTTTAGTACTATAGATGGTATCAATTTTGGAAGTCACTTCACTTTCTTTAGGAAAATTTTGAAACTAAAAATCTTTGGAAAAAATACTACTATCTATGCAATTAGCAATATTGGATTGCGCTCTGTTTCCTTCTTGCTTATCCCGCTCTATACACACTCTCTTTCTATTAGTGATTATGGTGTACTGGCAACTTTGCTTGTATCAATTCAGCTAATGTCAATATTAATGAGTTTTGGGATGAGAGATACAATAATCCGTTTTGCTAAAGAATATGCATTAAGAGATAAAATTGGAAGTTTATTAGGAACAGCGATTTTAATTAATATTGTGGGAGGCATATTAGTTGTATTGATATCTGTTTTATTTTTCACTCCTTTTTTTTATGTAATATTGCATTCAAATGATATTGGTATATATATTGGTCTTTCTTGTTGTGTTGCACTTATCCAATCAATATATTCGCTGAATATATCTTATTATATAGCGAGAAATGAATCAATAAAATTTATGTTTTTTAGCATTTTGTCTGCACTACTATTAATTTTGTTTAATTTAATATTTATTCAAATATTAAATCTTGGTATTAAAGGTGTCTTAACTGCACAGATAGTATCTTATAGTATTATTTTTCTATTAATTGCTTTTAATGTATTTCCAAAGGTTGGAATAAATATTTCTTTTTCTTTGATACCTAAACTTCTTCGTTTTGGCAGTCCACTCACTTTTTCTATGATTTCATGGTTTGTTATGGAATCATCTACTTTGTATTTTTTGAGTTATTTTTCTGGCTCTGAACATGTAGCTATCTATTCTCTAGGCTACAAATTTGCCTCTATTATTGGGATGATTGTAATATTGCCATTTCAACTGGCTTTTCCATCATTTGTATATGCCAATATTAAGGATCCTGAAATAAGAAAAACAATTTCAAGAATATTAACCTATTTGGTTATTGCTTCTTCACTTGGGGTGTTTTTAATTTTATTTACTTCACATTTACTACTTCCATTAGTTGCTCCTCCAGAATATTCGGGATCTTTCCTTGTACTGTTACTTTTAATTCCAGGATTCGTTTTTACAGGACTTCAGTATTTTGGCCAGACACTTTTGCACATTAATAATAAAACTTATATTACTGGTAGTGTTGCCATGTTATTTGCAGTGATTAACTTGATATTAAATTATATTTTAGTTCCTAAATTTGGAATAAAGGGTTCTATAATGTCCACTAGTTTGACATTTATATTAACAGGAATAACAATTTTTATATTAGGTTTAAATGAATACTCAATACCTCTTGAGAAAAAAAGATTATTAATAAGTAGCGGTATTTTAATATTTTTTCTTTCAATATTTTTTATAGTACAAAATAGCAACCCAATTTTATTTTGGAGTGTTACTCTATTATCAGCTTTCTTTATTATTGTTTTCCTTTTCAAAGGTCGTTTTTTCTATGCCGAAGAAATGCATGCTATTAAGAATTTAATTATTAAGCTAAGATAGATAAAATTTATCATGAGAAGTTTGTTATTGCCATATACTATTAATTATAGAAAACTTAATAAATTTGCTATTCTTATATTTATTTGCATTCTTGTGCTTCATGGGACATATTTTCGTATTCGTTCTACAACTATGGTTCCTACAATAGATTGGTTAGTTATTGCCCGTCTGTTAGCATGTGCTATTGGTTTTATAATTGGAATTATATTGATTTCAAAAAAGCTTCCATTGGGATTTGCTGCAAAGGTCCTATTGATATATGTATTAGCAACAGGAATTTCAGCTATAAATAGTCCATATCCTGTAATTGTCTTTGGATATTTTATTCTGCTTTTAGGTGCAAGTTCCTTAATGATTGGTCTTGTTTATAGTGCAAAAAATACAAAACAACTAGAAAAAATCGAGAGAATATGGTTTCTAACAGTTAGTGTGCTTTTAATAAAAGACTCACTAATAAGCCTGTTATTTCCCAAAATGCAACCTGAAGCTGAGATTTTTAGAATTGGCATGGGTGTTACTCATGCAAATCAACTAAGTATCCTTGCAGGAATTGTTTTCTGGATATCTTTTAAACAAGAGAAAGCTAGTAATTCTAGGATTATATGGTTGTTTAGAAGTTTTTTAATTTTTTTAATAATAGATGCAATTAGCCGGGTATCAATTACTGCCTTTTTAGTTGGAGGTGCTTTCTATTTTTCCTTTAAAGGAAGAAATTATTTAAGCCGCCTGGTAATTGTTGTATGTTGTATTGTTGTATTATCAACTTTTATTATGTTGAGTCATTCCTTTGGCTTTGGTTGGACAAATAATATAATTGATTACTTAAGAAGAGGACAAGATAAAAATGTCTTATCTACCTTTACAGGACGTACAGACATTTGGCAGCTTGTTATTAATGAATCTCTTGAATCACCGATCTTCGGTCACGGCTATGGTGTAAGTAGACTAACTATGGGTCCCTTACCATATGATAGTTACCAACCTGCTCACTGTCATAATGAAGTTTTGGAAGTTTTTTTTACTACCGGTCTTTTGGGGCTTATTCCTTTCTTAATAATGTTTGTTTATAGCCTAAATTGGCTGAAACGATTTTCATGGCTGAGCCGAACTTTTTCTAAAAACTTCGCACTCCACGCGATATGCGTTGTGATTATGCTGCTCGTTTCTTCTGGATTTGAAGCAAGAATAGGTGTTAGACTTCTTCCTACTCAACCAATATTTTTTCTTTACTTGTTAGCTCTCGATCTCGAAAAGGATTTTTCAAGAAGTGTTTCTACTTTAGATATAAATGGTGAATAATGATTAACCGGTTGGCCAAGTTGTATATAAGTACATTCTTTTTTATTTTTTATAAGTGTGCAAGAGTTATTTTGTTTATCTTAAAAAAGAAGCCAAAAGGAATCCTTGTAATTCTCACTTACCATACTATAACGAAGGACAACCAAAGATTGTTTTTGCGACAAATTGATGAACTAATACGAAAATCAATACCGGTTTTTGCTGATTTTCAGGGTCCTATGACTTGCGGAGCATATTATGTAGCAGTTACATTTGATGATGGATTTCAAAGTGTGATTGAAAATGCACTCCCTGAATTACAAAGACGAAAAATTCCTGCGACTCTATTTATCCCAACAGGTTATTTAGGGAAACATCCTACGTGGATTAATAATCAAAGTAATCAATATATTAATGAACTAGTTATGACATCTAAACATATAAAAAATCTTTCTAAAGAATCGATTATAATTGGCTCTCATAGTGTTAACCATCCAAATTTAACAAGTATTTCGGTAAAAGATCTTAATAGAGAACTTATTGAATCAAAAAACAAACTAGAAGAAATATTAAATAAAAGAATAGAATTATTAGCCTATCCATACGGTGAGTATAATCAAAAAGTTTTGGAAATTTCGAAACAAGCAGGTTACAAACGCGTTTTTTCGAACGTTCCTTTATTTCCTGCTACAAAAATTGAGGGATTTATTTTGGGGAGGATATCAGTAGAACCTGATGATTGGTTCATAGAATATCGGTTAAAACTTATGGGGGCTTATCAATGGCTCCCGATAGCGGTTAATATGAAGCGTAGATTGAACAACATTAAACGAATTCTGAAGGCAAGAAGATCTAACTAGAGAAATAACTGGAAAAAGCAAAGAGAATGAAAATTATAAGAGATTAGAGTGTTGTGGTGAAATTATTAAGGCCTGGTTTTAATACAGAAGTTGATAATATTAAAAGGAATTCTTGGACAGTTATTTTACAAAAGTTTAATGATGCATCTATTTATCAAACGTGGCCTTATGGTTCGGTACGTTGGGCCGAGAACAATTTGAGCCATATAATTCTGAAAAAGAGGGATGAGATTGTTGCCGTTGCACAGGTTCGAATTTTCAGACTGCCTTTCCTAAAAGCAGGTATTGCATATGTATTTTGGGGGCCTATTTGGCGCAACAAGTACGCCTCGCCGGAAGTCTTTAGGCAGATGGTTCGGGCGCTAAGGGAAGAATATATCATACGACGACACCTGTTCCTGAGATTGATACCAAGGGAGCTCAAAGGGGAAGAAGAACTTGTGCAATCTGCATTGAAAGATGAGGGATTCCGTCGGAATCATTCGTTTAATGCATATAGGACTATTCTTATTAATTTAAGGCAAACGGTCGAAGAGTTGCGAATAGGTTTTCGGAGGAGATGCCGAAGAAGTCTTGAAAATTCGGAAAAATATGAATTTGAAATAACTCATGGTACAGAATTGGATCTGTACGACGAATTCCTTGGTGCTTATGAAGAATTAGTGAATAGAAAACAATTCGTCAAATACGTGAATGTACAAGAGTTCAGAAAAATTCAGGAAGAATTACCTAACGATCATAAAATGTTGATTATGTTATGCAAGTACAAAGGCCGTCTGGTCTCATCGCTTGTGTCTTCCGGTATTGGAAATACTGCTCTTGGAATATTTGGGGCTACAAATGTGGAAGGAAGGAAATTAAATGCAAGCTATTATCTTAGGTGGCGTGAAATATTATGGTGGAAGGCTAAAGGATATGAATGGTTCGATTTCGGTGGAATAAACCCAGTCAGAACTCCAGGAACATACATGTTTAAGTCTAGCTTCCTCGACAAGAACGAAAGGAATGGAAAAGACGTACAGTTTATTGGTCAATACGACGCGTACGACAATTACCTTAGCAAATTGATTGTCAGATCTGGCGATTTATTAAGATCAAATTATAGAAGACTTAAAGAAAGAATCAATCGAAAGCGGCATTACTTACGGAAAACTGTGGATAAGCGGAATTCGAAAGAGTACAAATGGCGGATGTAGTAAACCGGTAAAAAAATTATCATGTCAGGGAAAGAATACGTTTTAGTAACAGCGGCACGAAATGAAGATGACTATATTGAAAAGACAATTCAGTCTGTCATATCGCAGACAATATTACCTAAGGAATGGATTATAGTAAGCGATGGTTCGACGGATCTTACTGATAAAATTGTAATGAAATATACAGAAAAGTATGATTTTATACATTTTATACGTATAGAACCAAATGATAAAAGGAATTTTGCTTCGCAAGCCTACGCTCTAAAAGCAGGCGTTAAGATGCTCAAAGATATGGAATATGAATTTATAGGTCTATTGGACGCAGATATTTCATTCGAACCGAATTATTATGAAAAAATAATGGGGAAGTGTTATAACAACAAAAAAATAGGAATTGTTGGTGGTTGGATTTATGAGTCACAAAAGGGAATACATAAAGAGCGATTTGGTAACTCAATAAGACATGTTCCTGGTGCAATTCAGATGTTTCGCCGACAGTGTTATAAGGATGTAAATGGCTATATGCCTTTGAGAAAGGGAGGAAAGGATACTATTGCAGAAATTATGGCACGAATGAATGGATGGGAAACAAAATGTTTCCCTGATTTAAGAGTTTTTCATCATAGAATTACAGGTACAGATAAATGCAATACTTTATATGCCAGATATCATCAAGGAAAAGAGGATTATTTTCTTGGTTATCATCCTATGTTTGAAGTATTGAAGTTTTTAGCTAGAATTAAAGAAAAGCCTCTAGTTATAGGTAGTATTTTTAGATTTTTTGGATATATAGAGGGTCTATTGAGCAGGGAGCCTATTGTTATACCTAATGAGGTTGTCAAATATCTTCGAAAAGAACAGATGATGAGAATAATATCTCTGCTTACAATGAAAACATCTACTCCGTCTTAGCAAATTACTGTTAAAATTTTTTATTCAGTTTATATTTCAAAATGAAATCCGAGTTAATCAATTCTAGTATTCTTATATTTTTTAAATAGGTGAAATGTTTTGATTGGTATTATTTCAAAAAAATCTGAAGTTGGATTTGTTGAAGAGTTTTTCCAATTGTTTAAAACTCCCTGGGAATTTTACAAAGATGACAAAGACTACGATGTTGTAATCATAAGTAGAGACGAAGTGAACGACGAAATAAATAGTAAACTTCTTTTAATTTTTGGATCTGAACCTACGCAATTCGATAATAATAAAGGATTCATATTATATAAAAATTATAATATAAATACCTTGGACTTTGGAGAAATAACTATACCTATTTATAGTCAAATTGCAACATTCAAAAATATCTCATATGGCGATGCTTTCTTTAAAGCAAACTCTGAAGTTATAGGGTTGGAACTCAAGAGATACAATCAAATAGTTTTGAGGATTGGCTATAATTTATTTGATGAAGTTAGCCATTTACTAACAATAGGACAGCCGATAAAAAAAGCAAATATTCCTACGCTTGAAAATCATATTGCATTGTTAAGAAAATGGATTATTAAGGCTGGTGTTCCACTAATTGAATTCCCTCCTATTCCATGGGGTTATAATTTCATTACATGTCTTACTCATGATGTAGACTTTGTAAGGATTCGCAATCATTTTTTTGATTTTTCTATGTGGGGATTTATTTATCGAGGATTATTTGGATCGCTTAAGAAGCTTTTGAATGGTAAGGCATCATTTTTATTTCTACTACAGAATTGGAAAGCGGTTTTAACTTTACCGTTTGTATATTTAGGATTTGCAGATGATTTCTGGTTTCAATTTAATAATTATTTAAAGATCGAAAAAGATTTAGGATCAACTTACTTTTTTATTCCTTTTAATAATAGAACTGGTGATAAAGTTTCAAGTCCGAACGCCTCCCTTAGAGCAGCAAAGTATGATATTAACAATCTTAAAGAGCTATTAAATAATTTAATTAGTAAGAATGTAGAAATAGGAATACATGGAATAGATGCTTGGCATGATGTTGAGAGTGGAATTCAAGAAAAGGAAAAGATTGCAGAGATTATAGGTGGAGCCAATTTAGGAATTCGAATGCATTGGTTATTACATGATAAACAAACATTTCATACGCTTGAAAAGGCTGGATACATTTGGGATTCTTCTTTTGGTTATAATGAAACAATAGGATATCGAGGAGGTACAACTCAAGTTTTCAAGCCCATTGGAGCGAGAAATCTTCTTGAATTGCCAATGCATATTCAAGATTCTGCATTATTTTTTCAACATCGAATGGGATTATCAGAAAAACAAGCTTTTAGATTATGTAAGAATCTTATAAATAATTCTTCAATTTACGGAGGCGTTCTGACATTAAACTGGCATCAGAGAAGTTTAGGGCCAGAGAGATTATGGGGAGATTTTTATCTGAGACTTTTAAAAGAACTTCAAGTTAGACATGTTTGGTTTGCTTCCGCTAGTCAGGCGGTTGAATGGTTTCGTAAAAGAAGAGATGTCTTATTTGAGGAAGTTAGATTTAGTGGAAATAAGTTGCGATTAAGCTTGCGGAGTGATGAAGTTGATATTCAACCTCCCTTAACAATTAGAATTTATCGCCCTGTATCTAAGAAATTAGAGAAAAATGATTTTTCATTCTGCATGCGAAATTATTTTGATACGCCGTGGAATGGCGAAAGAGAAATAGAAATCTCAATATAATATTATCATTTGGATACATTAATGACATATTTGGGCTTTAGCTTGCTTGAAAAAAATATAAATAACATGACAATTCAATGAAACATTTAGGGTAAAAAAGTGATTTTAAAAGGCAATGTGGGTATGCTTGTGCATGCGTATTACCCAAGAGACGTACGTGTCCGGCGCGAAGCGGAAGCCTTAGTTGAAGCAGGTTATAGAGTAGAAATATTTTGTCTAAGAGAACCTAATCAACAAGGAACTCAAAGAGAACCTTATAATTATAAAGTAGATAATGTTCATATTCACCGATTGCCAATTATACGCAAACGGGGAAAAAAGTTCAGATATCTTTATGAGTATATGGGATTAATAATACTAGGAACTTGGAAGTTAACATTACTCCATTTTAAGAGCCGTTTTCAAGTTATTCATATTCATAACATGCCTGATTTATTAGTCTTAGCTGGCATAATTCCCAGGTTGATGGGAGCAAAGTTATTACTTGATATACATGATCCTATGCCCGAATTATATATTTCAAAACATCATGTTGATCAGAATTGTTTAATTGTTAAAGCGCTGAAGTTGCAGGAGAAATTTAGTTGTTTGTTGGCAGATCATGTAATTTCAGTTAATGAGTCTATGAGGGAACGCTTAGAGAGCAATGGAATTCCATCAAAGAAAATATCTATCCTGCATAATTTTCCAGATACAAGATATCTTCCCATAAAAAAAGACATTACTCGCTGGCCACGGCATAGAGATGGACTTACTTTGTTATATGCCGGCACCGTAACAGAACATTATAGACTTGATATAATAATAAATTCATTAGTATTAGTCTCTAAGCGTATCCCTCAAATAAAATTCAGAATTATCGGAGATGGCAACGATTTAAATAGAATAATTAAGTTAGCTAATAATCTAGGAATCATAGATTATATTAAACATGAAAGCCCGGTAAATATTGATGATTTAAGGTATATAATGGAAGAAACTGATGTTGGCATTTCCTGCCACACAGGAGATGTTTACGGTGATTTGCAATTTTCCTGCAAAATATTAGATTATATGACTCAGGGTATGCCTGTTATATCAAGTCGTACAAAAGCATTGAAGAGATATATTCCCGAGGAAGCTATTTTTTACTTTGAACCTGACAATACTGAAGATTTGGCAAAGCAAATTATACAAATATGGAATAGGTCAGATTTAGTGAAAAGAAAAATGTCAAATGTTAAGAAAATATTTCCTCAATATACCTGGCAAAAAGAAAAGTACAAATTAATTAATCTTTATCAAGAACTACTTAAATAATTTATATTTTCCACGATTACGCTTAAAAATTAAAAGTGAGGAGTAATCATGATTAATGTCGCACAAATTGGTGTTGGATATTGGGGGCCAAATCTTCTGAGAAATTTAGTATTAAACAAGGATTGTGATGTTAAACTTGTTGTCGATATTTCAGAAGAACGCAGAGTTTACGTAAAAAGCATTTATCCAAGTATTAAAGTTTCTGAGAATGTTCAGGATATCGTAAATGATGCTACTATTGATGCAGTAGTCATCGCCACACCTTTTAAAACACATTATGAGTTATTAAGAAAGTTGATCAAAGCTGGCAAACACGTTCTTGTTGAAAAGCCACTTGCTTCCAGTCTTTCAGAAATTAATGAAATAGAATATTTACAAAAAGAAAAAAACGTAATAGTTATGGTTGGCCATACATTTTTATATAACTCTGCCGTGAGATTTGTAAAAAATATCATCGATTCGGGTGACCTGGGAGATGTTAGGTACATATACAGCCAACGACTTAATCTTGGTCGAATTCGTTCTGATATTAATGCACTTTGGAATTTTGCACCACATGATATCAGTATCATTCAGTATTGGCTAGATGAGTCGGAACCAATATCTGTATCTGCGCATGGTATGGATTATGTCCAAGAAGGTATTTATGATGTAGTATTTATGAACCTTATATATCCAGGTAAGATTATGGCGAACATTCATGTTAGCTGGCTTGATCCTCAAAGAGTCAGAAAGATGATTGTAGTTGGATCAAGAAAAATGGCTATATATGATGATATCGCAGAAAATAAAATAGCTATTTATGATAAAGGAATAGATAGAATGGCTGTTCTTGGAAAAAATATGGATTATGACATACCTGACTCAATAAAATTCAATCATCGTTCAGGCGATGTTTTGCTTCCTAAGATTAAATTTGT
>Ga0307379_10014399_pt1 | contig 10198 bp, 7 predicted proteins | sample UN2MG_FD_202237 | JGI IMG/M metagenome (GOLD analysis project Ga0307379, IMG submission 202237) | Soil microbial communities from Risofladan, Vaasa, Finland - UN-2 | ecosystem: Environmental > Terrestrial > Soil > Coastal area > Acid sulfate soil | place: Finland: Risofladan, Vaasa | collected... | reverse complement strand
AGTCCGTGGCGGGCATGTACTCATCGAACGTGGTTGAGAAGAAGGTGCTGCTGCCACCGCTGACACCAACCTCGTAGTCTTCACCACGCACCTCGTCCATCGACCAGGTGAGGAACGCGAACTCCTGCTGCAGCTCGTTGGGGTAGATACCGGCTGTCGCCGGACTGAGGTCTGTGTACCTGGTGGTGGACATGTACATGCAGCCGATATCTACACGCGCCGTCGCGCCCGTAGCGAGCACAGGGATCACGCCGTTCAGGCCACCCGACCTGACCGCGTTTTGACCCGAGATACTGATCGTCTGCTTGAATTCGCGATCGAGACTCCTGACCGTGAGCGTGACAGATCCAAGCACCGTCGCCGTCATCGTGCATTCGACCTCGTCCCAAATGGGTACGGCGGAAGCCGGGTCGAAGTGGAAGAACGGGCTCTGGAAGCTGGTCGGAGTGATTTCACTTCCAGCGTATGCAGCCAGGAGGATGTAGTCGTCGCTGTAGACGATTGGGAGGTTGGTCGCGCTGTAATCGGCAAGCGCAACCTCCGCGTACCAGACGAGCTTGATGATGTACTGAACGATGCCCGAGGTGTCGGTGACTTTGAACAGACGCGCCTCGCAGAGCGTGGGCCAGTTGATGGCCGAAGCTCCGGTCCAACCTGCCACCAGTGCCCCAGCGCCCGATCGATTCATCCTCACGCGGAACGGCCACACGTGTGAGTGGTTGCGGTGGTACTGACCCACCACTGGTTCGGCGTCGATGTTCACCACCGCAGTTGCCGGAATGCCAGCTATGTTGGCCGTGTAGTCCTGAGTCACGTCGAGCATCAGATCGACGGAGTCTGAACCGTTATCGGGGTCGGGCGGGACGGTGCCTCGGAAGCTCGCGACTCCGAGCGGGTCCTCGAAATCAGGGTTCAGACCTCCGTAGTTCTTGTGACCGGCGAACCGCATGCGCCAGATTGCCCGCACTGCAGTCGAGTTGGCGGGGACGTTGTGGACCGCACCGCAGGAGAGGCCGTGGAAGGCGTTCGTTCCATACAGACCTACACCGTCCACCCAGTCGCCACCCCACACGTCCTGTGCGCGGTTGGCATCGACCATCCCGCGCACGGATCTGGTTCCGCTACCAATCAGGTGTAGAGCATCACCGGTTGCGCCATGAGCCGCCGTCGGCAACGCGTCCTGGTTCAGCCAGCAGTTCACCGAGTCGGCGTTGCCAACGGCGTTCCACGCACCGGATTCGAATAGCCAAGGTCCCCAGCTGGCCAAAGTCAGCCCCCTATGAGCATGGCCTGAGAGGCCGTGTGTGCTGCTGTGCTGGGCTCCCAGGCGGTAGCCCACTTCCCGTCGATCACGCCGTCGCCCACGCGGATGGCCGCGAACAGAGGCCCTGGAAGGGTCATGTAGCCGATGGCACGGAACTCAGTCATCGGGGCCTTGCCACCGACGCTCACCCGCTGCCTGAAGAAAAGGGGAATCCTATTCCCCTCATGCATCGGATGCCGGGGCACCCGAATGCCGTTGACCCACCCTTCACCGGTCACCATGTCCACCCAGACATGCCCGCCACCAGCGTGCTCCAGGTGCAGCTCGCGCACCAGTGGGGCCGGGACGGCCCGTAGGGTGCTCACATCGGCCTCGGCCACCCTGGCACCGCTGTTCAGGACGGCAACCCATTGCCAGGCATCGTTCATGATTCCATCCAGGTCGCTCCGAAGAGGAAGGGGTTGCGGGTGATCGCAACAGGTGTCGCGTCAGAAGCGAGCACCAGGGTCATCACCGCCAGGTTGCTGTAGCGGGGCTCGAGGTTGGCCTCAAGGATGACCCGCTCCCCGAACTCATCACCCGACCCCGGATCAGGCTCGTCATCAGACGCCTGCAGAGGCGTCAGGTCGAGCCCGTTGAGGATTCCCGGCTGCATGAGGGGTATCGCATCCTCTGAAACGGGAAGCCCGTAGCGGGGCGCAGAGGCCGGTACGAAGTTCGCTGGGTCCAGAGGGCTCACGTTCTTCTCAATGGGCCCTGCGTGGACCCTGCCCACCACGCCGGTCCGGTCCATCAGCGATGTTCCACGTGGAACCTCGTAGCCAAGGGTCGACGCCATCGTCCCCAGTCCAGCCGTGGCGATCGTGTCGATGAACCAGGTCACTCCAGTGATGGCCCCGAAAGCGAACCCGTTGAACCTCGCAGCCAGCCAGACCTCCCAGCTGGTCCTCCCCGCACTCACCGGGTAGGCAAGCGCATTCCCGGCAGTGGGGGAGGACACGTATCCGATGTTCCCCTCCTGACCGAAGAAGGCGAAGGCCGGGAGCCCGGAAGAGTCTGGGTTCAGGGCTCCGCTGCCGACGGCAGCCGAACCCGCGACGGTCTTGAACTGGATCAGGGCGAACTCAGCTACCACCTTCGAACTCCTCTGTCCCGATACGACGCCCCTCGTAGACGAATCCGCGCAGGCTGCGATCGATGTGAAAGCGGGCGCGACAGCGTGGGCATGGGTGGATCGTCACGTCAGCACCGATGTTCTCCTGCGTCACCGCGAATCCGATGCCACATGCGGGGCAGGCCATCAACGTCTCCTTGCGGCGACCCTGGTGGATGGGGATGCTTCCATTCCTTCGAATCATCTCGCGGAGCTTCTCCTCAAGCTGCGACATCAAGACTCTTTGTAGCTGAGTGTGAACGTCTGCCTGCCGCCCTCGCCGGGCAGCGGTTCAGATCCGGTTGCGAGTTGGAGCACCGCGTACTTCCCGTAAGCGATGCCTGGCGTCACGCCTTCGCCGGGCGTGAGGTTGAAGTAGTTGCTGTTCCCGCCGAGCGCCGCCTGCTCCATGACCGACAGCGGCGGGCCGATGATTGCCCCACTACCCGAATCGAATCCGGGCTGAAGCGTGTGTGGCCCAGCAAGCCCATCAGGGTAAAGCGTTCCGTAGTCACTGACGCCGCCAACTAGATCGGCATCACCAAGCGGATACTGCGTGGCAACGCGACAGTTCACCCATGCGCCAGCTCCGTACCCAGTCAGGTCGCGGCTCGTCATGTAGAACCGGAGGTCAGTGATGGCAGTCCATCCACTTCCACCGAAGTAGGGTCGGATCCAAACTTCAACACTGGCTGCGTCGGGGACGAGCTGGTGAACGGAGAAGTTTGCAGCGTTCCAGTCATCGCCATCGACGGGGGCTTCGAATAGATCGTGCGTGTTTGCGCCAGTGTTGAACGGGTCGAGGTTCTTCGCCCCCTTGGACCAGTTGAAGAAATTGCCACCGGTTTCACCAACGGATGTGATCTGCTCCGTGCCTGGAACGTGGGGGGCTACACCGTTCTGGGGCGGATCCGGCGGAACGTATGTGGACCGTCGCCACTCGAAGACTACGGGCATTGCTCTTCTCCGTCCTGCTTCCGGTCCGGCGTTTCCAGGGCCTCGATCAGTAACTCCATCTTGATCACTTCCATGTTACCAACGATCTCGACAGTCGAGATCAGACGATGACCATCCAGCCAGGCGTGGACGAAGCCACGCAGTTCAAGCTGGAAGTCTGCTGCAGCGGTGTGAGCCATCAGGCAACCGCCACGGCGTAGGTCACCCCGCCCATGCGGCACCGGATCTCTGTAACATTCGGTGAGGCACCCGTGTCGTTGATCAGCCATACGTCCCCGTTGACCGGCGCTCCAGGATCTCCGGTGCCCACGGTCAGGTTCAGGCCTGCGGCAGCGGACGCGACGAAGCGCGGGGCAGAGGTCTCGGTCTTGGTGACGATCAGGACCGGGGTGGCCTGGTTCTGCACAACCAGGTTGCCGTCACCGGTCGCGATGTCGTTGATGGTCTTGAACAGGAATCCCACAGCCCCACCGGCATCCGCCACACCGGGATCGAGCAGCACGCCCTGCTCTGCGGCAACCTGCATGTTCCCGTCGGTGTAGAGCATCATGCGTCCAGCGAACTCGCAGCCAGCCGCGCTGCCCTCCCAGTCGCGCCCGAAGATAGCCCGCTGGTTGGCCTCGACCTGATCGATTCCAATCTGGAGGCGCGACCCATCAGCAGACTTGTCGTACTCGATCTGAGTGTCGCCCGGCGTTGTACCCGAGATCCCGAAGTCGCTGGTGTAGCTGGGCGATCCTGAGCCAGCCGACACCTGGCAAAGGGCCGAGAAGCATTCAGCCCCCGAGGCCAGGGCTGCAAGCTGCGTCGACGTGGTGATGGCTGCAGTCGCTACGACGTTGTGATGTTGGGCGAAGTCACGAACGGAAACGACATCACCGATGCTCCCGTTCATTGCCGTGCTGCCGTCCTCTGCTCGAACCACGCCGGTCAGGGTGTTCCCGCTCTTGCCCGAGTAAGAGATCACCTCCTCGTTGATGGGACTCGCGGACGACTCCTCGATGACAGCGTACCCGCCGTCGGCGCTGAACTTCGCAGCTGTCGTGAGGGGTATCGTTGTTTGCGTGGCGTCAATCCCAGCCGACAGCGTTGTGACCGCGTTGTTGTTGACCTGTAGAACTGTGGCGTTGCTATGAACTGTGATGACCATGTATGGGCCTCAGGAAAAGATATTCGGGAACTCGTCAGGAAGCTGTGAGTAACTGAGCCCGCCACCAGCATTGCCCAGCGGGGTGTTGCCCATGGGTTGGCCACCGGGAACATACTCCAGAGGCAGAACGCCTGAGCGTCTCTTCTGATCACCGAACGAACGGAATGCGAACCGGATCCCCTGCGGCGGACCACCTGCATCGGCCAGGCTGCGCGGAGGTTGCCAGCTCATGTCGTTGAAGACGCAGTTCTCCCACCAGTACTCAAGGAACAGGATGTCCACCTCGTTGGGCACAATGTCGTCGTAAGGTGTGCTGTTGTCCAGAGAGACGAGGCGAGAGTTGAACGTGACGAAGCCGGTGCCGATCGTGGTGATCTCAGCGATCTCGCCAAAGGTTGCAAGGGCACCGTCAACCCCATTGGTGATCACGATGCGGTCACCAATGACCGAGCCGATCTCCCATGCCGGTGACGGGTTGATGAAGTTGAGCTGCACAGAACCAAAACCCAGAGTCCCGTTAGAAAAGCTCTGAACCTTCGCCCGGTGTGTGTTGTCCAGGATGTAGCCCATCGTCCCAAGAGCACGGTCAGCAACGTCATGCCTGACCACGAACTTGTCCTCGATGGTTTTGGTCGCGTTCTTCAGGTACCCCTCGGTGCGATGCATGGAGTCGAGGAAGCGCATGAAGTCGCCATCATCTGCAACATGCTGACCGGTAACCGTTATGGTCTTGTTGTACCCGTAGCTACCGATGATCGGATGGGCCTGCACCGACGGACTCGGGATGGTGAACCCCTTCGACGTGCGGGGATTGGTCTGGTGGACGGTGATCGGCGCTTTGTTGCCGAGCTGCATGCCCTCAAAGAAGAATCGTCCTAAGTCTTCAGCCATTGATCATCCACCGATTGCGGCCAGCCTGACATCCAGAGCCTTGATTGCGATCGCGTTCTCTTTGATCTGTCTTTCATGCTCTTCTAGCACCTGGGTAGTGGACTCGGCAAACTCCTGGAACCCGTCACCAAGCTCTTCGAATCCAGAGGTCGCCTCCTTGAACTTCTCGGAGACCCTCTCCTCTGCGTCGGCAATCGCCTCCAGGGACTCGGTGAGTTTGTTCACCATCTCGGCCTGCTTGGTGATCGCCTCCTTGGTGGCTTCGGAAACTTCCTTCTGGCTTTCCAGAACCTCCTGCAGCTGTTCTTCGAGCGCCTGCTTGACGGCTTCGATCTGCTCCTTGAGTGCCGACTGGACCTTCTTCGTGTCGAGCTTGTCGTCCTTGGGCTGGGGCTTGGTAAATCCCGATCCAGGTGTCTCAGGCGTGACGGGCTTCGGGGGCTCGACCGGAGCGGGAGGTGTCGGTGGGACGGTGTCCTTGTCGGCCAGGTTCGCGGCAACGATCTCGTCACCCTTGGCGAGAAGTTTGTCTACACCTTCCGGGGGGATCGGCTGCTTGAACACGTCAGGCTCGCCCGGCTTCTTTCTGATGTCAGGGACGCCTGGGCCCAGATCAGGACCCTCGATAGCGCCGTCCTCACCAGTAGCGATCTTGTTCAGCTCTGCAGCGGCCTTCGCCGCCGCCTCACCGAGCAACTTGATCTGTTCGGTGCTGGACGCCGACGCCCCACCTCCCCCTCCTTCGAGTTGCTTTTTCGCCGCCTCCTGCGCCTTGGCTATAGTGTCGAGAGCTTCCTCGTTACCGCCTGCAGCGTCCTTGAACAGCTGCCTAAGATCAGCGTCAGCGATGGCCCCCGAACCCTTCTTGCCGAACGCCTTCAGGTCGGCTTGGCTCAGTTCGTTCAGGAAGTCGAGGTTGATCTTGCCGAGTGATGAGAACTCCTCAACCAGGCCCGTAAAGGCCTTGCTCCCCTGCGTGACGATCTGCAGCGAAGCCCCAGCGGCAGCTGACTGCTTCTGCAACTCCACAACGGCCTGATTCGCGGCCTGCAGCTTCTCATCGAATGCAAGGATCTCGTTTTGGCTAGCGCCACTCTGTTCGGCTGCAGTAACAGCCCCTGCTGCTTTTTCGGCAAACTTTTGTGCATCCAGCAGCTTGTCATTGATCGTGTTCAAATCTTTGACCGCTCCGGTCAAGAAATCCACGTCTTTGCGCCGCACGCCCTGGAGCGTTGAGGTTCCGGCACCGGTTCCACCCGCACCCTTGCCGAAGTCGCGATCGAACGCAGCGTCAGCCGCGAGCTGCTGCTTCTGGAGGCCGACCAGTTCCTGCAGGCGGTTCTCCAGAAGGCCGAGATGCCGTAGCTGCAGACCCTGGCTGTCCAGGAGGTCGAGCACGGCTTCCTTACCAGCCAAGCTCTTGAGAATCGTCTGTCCAATGTCCGACTGTGCCGCGTTGGGGCTGATGCCAGTGACCTGGCCACCGCTGATCTGGAACCCTTCCGACTGACCAACGAAACGTCCAGGCGCATCGAATCCCTGGGCCTGAGCCTGGAGCCCTTTGACCGCCTTCAAGAGGACCTCAGCCGACAGCCCCACGTTCTCGATTCCGATGGTGGTCTGCTCGAAGATGTCTCGGATTAGATCGAGAGGGAACCCACCCTTGAGCGGGATGATGCCCTCACCGCGAGCGATCTGCTGATCGCCAACGAACCCTCCGACGCCGGGCGTGACACCTCGCTCGGACAGGATCTCCTGGATGCGTCGGGCGAATGCCTGATCGACGATGACGTTGAACGGACTATCCAGACGCTCCCTGATCAGGTTTGACGATTGATTTCCAGCCTCCAGCGTGACGTTCTGATCAGAGAACTCGCCACGCAGAGATGCATTGATTGCATCCAGCGTAGATGTGTCGAGCGGAGGCGGTGCTGACGGGGGCGGTTGCTTCGCCTGAGACTCAGGCCTCTCGACCTGCGGAACGCCCTGGTTGAATGGGCTAGCGACCTTGTCTAGCAGCTTCGCTGTGTCTGCCGTGGTCAAGCCAATCTGCTGCGTAATCGCCAGCAACTCCTCGGCCAGGCGCACCCGCTCCTCGGCCACCGTCGCGGAGTCTTCTTCGGACTTGAGCAAGTCCTTCTGGGCCCGCAGCACAGCAATCACGGCGTTCTGCTGATCCTCATCGGCTTCCGTCAGAGCTTCCAGCACAGAGCGGATGCGCGACGGGAAGCGTGAGATCTGATCAAGCTGGTCAGCGACCCTGACCGTTGCCTCTTGCTGTACCCTTGCCACCTCGTTAGCGATGGCCAGTTGAATCTTGTCAGCTTCAACCTGCTTACCCGAGACAAGAGCCTGGTCGAGCGCGACCTGTAGATCTTCAAGCCGCTGCCGCGTGATGCGGGCCTGAATTGCTTCACCGATTTCGAGCAGTGAGTTATGCGCGTCCTCGATGTCTATCGATGCAGATATACCCGAACGGACCTTCTCGGACGCGGCGGCCATCCGCTCAAAGGTTGCTGTACCCTTGACGATGATCTTGTCTAAATTCGCAGCCTCCTCCTCCATGAGCCGCAGTTCTTTTGTAGCTGACTCAAGACCCGAATCGCCAGACGTAGTAAAAACCCCAACGGGCCCGAAGATTCCTGCGCCCCCGATACGATTCACGAGACTCCCGACCTGTGTCTGCAGGCTGTCAATCTCTTCCCTCTTCAGTTCGATCTTCGGTTGAATAAGGGCCCTCTGCCCGACAGCATCATCAATCGCGCTCTGCAGGTTCTGGCTGAACGAGAACAGCGCCGTCCGTTCAAAATCGATAGAGGGATTGATCTGAACCTGTATGTCTGTCAGCGAGGTTGCGATCCGACTACGCAGTCCTGAAATCTCGCTACTCACTGACAGGCTGAAATCGTCCAGAACCTGCCTTGCCTGGTTGACAAGGCTGGCTGCATTCAACCCGCCAAAAATCAGCGAGTGCAGAAGACCTCTGGCGGTCAAGAGGCCACCAATGCTCGCAAGGAATTTCGAGATCAGCTGCGCGGTCGAGCGCACACCGTGCGAAATGGCATCCACCGACGCATCAACACCCCGAGCAACCAGTCCGACGAATGATCCTGATACCTGACGAACCGTGTTTGTCAGAGAGGCCCACGCCAGCTTGGCACGATCGATGGCCAGCTTGATCCGCGCCTCGATGAATGAGTAGGTAGCTCCGGTCACCGTCTTTGACAGGGCCATCTCCCCGGCGAGCACCTTGCTCAGGTTGCGGAACTCTCCGATGACTCCACGTACCAGGCGCGTGACCTTCGGCTCGATGTCCCCGATGCCAAGGCCTGCGTCACGGAGATCCTTCACCATCTGGTCGAGGATCTTCCCAGGTAATTCCAGCGCACCCGTGTCGATGGTGCCAAGCTTCAGGCCCTTCTCTAGATCGGTGCGTGCGACCTTGAGTGCGCTGAAGTCGAAGTCGATGGGATCGGCACCGATCTTCGCCAGCTCCGCGTTCGCGAAGTTCTGGAAGTCGATCAGGTCACCGCTCGACCGGTCGATGAAGCTCTTCACGCCGACGCTGATGTCCTTCAGCACTCCGCTGTCGAACCCTCCCACCTTCACCTTCACAGCGAGGCGCGACAGGTCAGCGGCTGCCTCGTCGGAGGCCTCGCCCAGGGATCCAGAGATCGTCTTGGCCAGACTCAAGATCTCACGTTCGACGCCTTCGACGCCCTCGGCGCGAATCTGGATCGTGGTGTCCCTGGTGGTAGAGAGGCGTGCGACCTCGGTCACGGCTGTGCGGATCGCACGGCGTGCATCAGCCTCAAGGTTGCGGAACGACTCCCTCGCTTCGTCAACGCCCTGAGTCGATAGCGAGATCGTGTCGAGGTCGGGCAGATCGATCTCGATTGGATCCACTCCGATGGCAGAGAGGATCTCGTTGGCCTCCTCCTGGAACTTCTTGAAGTTCGGGATCAGCACACGGGCGAACGCGGACTGCACCCGACCGAGACCCTCGTCCAACCCAGCGCCTACACGGTTCGAAGCGAACAGCTCATCGATCTTCAGTCCTGCAGAATTAGCGGCTGCACCGACCTTGCTCTCCAGTGCGTCTGCGATCTTGACGATCTTGCGCTGTGCCTCGTCGGCACCGCGTGTAGAGATGTTCACCTCAACATCGCTACCGCTCAGGTTCGACACATCGCCCTGCGCACGCTGTGCGCTGCGGCGGATGCTCTCGAAGACCGTGCCGACCTTCGCCCCCTCTGCAGCCAGGAGAGCTAGGTCTGACGTGGCGGAACTCGAAGCATCCCCAATGGATGTGGTGATCGTCTGTGCAAGGCTGCGAACACCTTGTTCGGCTGCTGCGAGTCCAGTGGTGCCCACCTTGATATCCGTAGCTCGCGGATCGGTGAGGTCTTCAATCTCGCGCAAGGCCGATCGAACGGCTCGCTTGGCATCGATCTCCAGGTTCTGAAACGATTCACGCGCTTCATCCACACCCTGCGTGGAGAGCGACAGAGTCTCTAGATCGGGCAGCTGGAACTCGATCGGGTCAACGCCGATGCCGCGCAGGATCTCGTTCGCCTCCTCCTGGAACGCCTTGAATCCAGGGATCAGAACACTGGAGAATGTGGACTGTACCTTGCCAAGTCCTTCATCGAGACCAACGCCAACCCGGTTTGAAGCGAACAGTTCATCGATCTTCGACCCGGCAGAGTTGGCAGCAGCGCCAATCTTCTCTTCGAGGGACTGAGCAATCTTCGAGATCTTGCGCTCGGCCTCCTCCGCGCCC
>Ga0307379_10014397_pt1 | contig 10199 bp, 7 predicted proteins | sample UN2MG_FD_202237 | JGI IMG/M metagenome (GOLD analysis project Ga0307379, IMG submission 202237) | Soil microbial communities from Risofladan, Vaasa, Finland - UN-2 | ecosystem: Environmental > Terrestrial > Soil > Coastal area > Acid sulfate soil | place: Finland: Risofladan, Vaasa | collected... | reverse complement strand
GATGGCGTGCTCGTGACACTTGAGTGCCTCCTCGTCACGCCCCAGGACCGCGAGCGCCACACCCTTGTTGTCCCAGGCGTAGGGGTGTTCCGGGTCGATCTCGAGTGCCTGCTCATGACACGCGAGTGCGTCCCCGTCGCGACCCAGGACGTGGAGCACCACGCCCTTGTTGGTCCAGGCGGAGGCGGAGACGGGATCGATCTGGATCGCACGGTCGTAGCTGGCAAGGGCCTCCTCGTTGCGGCCGAGCCCCCCGAGCGCCGCACCCCTGTTGGTCCAGGCCAGTGCCGAGTTCGGATTCGCCTCGATCGCACGGTCGAAACATTCGAGGGCCTGTGCGTATCGTCCCTCCCCGACCAGCGGCACCCCACGGTTGGTCCACGCGTCGGATTCCGCCGTCCTCACCTCGACCGGCGCGGGGGGCTGGCCCTTGCACCCCAGCACCGCCACAACACCCGCCAGACACACCACCCACAGCCCGGAGAACCCGCATCGTCCCTTCATCGCCGTCCCCCTTCCTGCGTCGTGTCACGTCCCCGGCCCACACACCTGGAAGCCGGCGCACCCTCGGATCTCACGATACCTTCTAACGCCTCACGTTCGCCCCGTCAAGAGGCAAAGGAGCCGACCTTTCGCCCGCGGGGAGGACATGTCGAAGGCGGCTTCACGGGGTGGGACCGGACGTGTGCCGGCTCACGCGGGAAGGAGTTCGTAGAGCGTGGTGCGCTCGCGCGGGGTCCGGCCGGCCCTGCGGATGGCCTCGACCATCTGCTCGACGCTGAGGCACTGCCCCTGCGTGCCCCCCGCCAGGCGTGTGATGTTCTCCTCGATCAGCGTCCCGCCCATGTCGTTCACACCCAGTCCGAAGCTCTCCACCGCCGCGTCCAGTCCCAGCTTCACCCAGCTCACCTGGATGTTCCGGATCGTCTCGGCGAAATAGAGCCGGCTGACCGCATACAGCATGAAGCACTCCTCGGCGGACACCATGCGGTCGATGCCCCGCTCACGGCCGAGCTGGGTCGTGTAGGGGACAAAGGGCAGCGGGATGAACTCGGTGAACCCGCGCGTGTTCTTCTGGATGTCCCGGACGATCTCGAGGTGCTGCACGACGTGGGCGGCCTGCTCGATGTGACCGAACATGATCGTCGCACTCGACATCACGTCGTGATTGTGCACCGTCTCGACGATCTCACGCCACTCGCCCGAGGTGATCTTGTCGGGACAGATGACCTGACGGACGGAATCCTCGAGGATCTCGGCGGCCGTCCCGCACATCGACCCCCACCCGGCGTCTTTCAGGGACTCGATCTCCTCGTCGAGCGAGACGCCGGCCCGTCTCGCGTAGTAGTCCAGTTCCATCGGACTGAAGGCGTGGATGTGACGGTCGGGAAACGCCTGGTGCAGCTTGCGGACGAGTTCGACGATCCAGTCGAGGTCGAGGTCGGGGTTGAGTCCGCCCTGCATGCAGACCTCGGTGATGTCGGGGGTCTCACCGACGCGGTCGATCACCTGCTGGTGGGTGAGGGTATAGCTTTCGCCGTCTTCGGGGGTGCGGAAGTAGGAGCAGAAGGCACACTGCTTCTCACAGAGGTTGGTGAAGTTGACGTTGCGGTTTCGGACGTAGGTGACGACGTTGCGGTTGAGTTCCTGGTTGACCATGTTGGCAGCGTGGAAGACGGCGTGTCGGCGTGCGGGGTCCGTCTCGAGGAGCAGTTCGAGCGCCTCGTGCGTCGTGAGTTCACGACCGTTGACGACCTCGTCCAGCAGGTTGCGGAGCTTCATGACCCGTCCCTTCTTCGTTCACCCCAGGCATTCTACCGGGCCGTGTGGGATAGTCAACGTTTCCGTGGGGGAGTCCGTGACCCCCGTTCCGGCGGGAGGACTACTTCCGGTCGGGGTTGGTGTGGAACTCGGCCCGGGCGAACCACCCGAGCGAGAGTCCCAGCATCGCCGCCCAAAGCGCGGCAAGCACGACACACGCCACGCCCAGGGGCGCGGTCTTCACGGTGACGTAGCGCGGCAGCATGACCGTCTCCTGTGTCGCACGGATGGCGAGGGACCGCAGGTAGTGCGTGACGGTGGCAAAGCGGATGATGCCGGGAATGAGACCGACGAGCCCCTCCCACACCACGATGAACACGACCGCCACGATGACGGGCCGACGGAACCTCACGCCGACGAAGAGGAAGAGCGCGAGGTAGACGAGCAGCGCCACGACGGACACCCCCGCCAGACGGAACCAGTAGCGGAAGTTCTCGACGACCGGGGCCATGCCGAACTCCAGGCCGAGCATCACGTACGCGACGAGCATCGACACCGTCACGCCCACGACGCAGACGACCGCCGCCGAGACGTACTTGACCAGCACCGTCAGCCAGCGCGGCACCGGACGCGTCACCAGGTACGTCAGGGTGTGGGCCTCGTGCTCCGGACGGATGAGCATCGTCCCGTAGAACAGCGCCGTGAACGGGACGACGAACCCCAGGTACGCCACGACGAAGATGATGCCCCAGAGGTAGAGCGTCTCGGAGTAGGAGGGGGGTCCCAGCCAGACGTAGAGTGAGAAGACGGGCGGCAGGAGAAGCAGCACGCCATAGAGGAGTGCACGGCGCGTCCCGAGAAGCTGGACGAAGCTGAGCCGGAAGAGGGCGCCCACGGGCCAGACCGTGGAGGCTGCCGCACGTGACGTGACCGGTTTGTCGTCCTTGGCGCTCACGGTTCACTCCACCAGGTATCGGAAGACCGCGGCCAGGTTGTCGTCCGGGGACGCGATGGACCGCACGTCGAAGTTCCCTTCCACCAGCACCCCCGGAAGCCGGGCGTAGAAATCGTCCGGCCGCGTCGTCTGCACGACGACACCCGAACCGTCCGGCGTCACGGTGACACTGACGACGTCGTCGGCTTCGAGGAGCTTGCCGGCAAGGACACGCGGCCGGTCAGACGCGATCTCGACGTGGTGCGGGTGCTTGTCGATGAGTGCCCGGATCTCGTGCACGTCTCCTTCCGCCAGGATCCGTCCGCGGTTGATGAGCAGGATCCTGGACGTCACCGACTCGACCTCGTGCAGGACGTGACTGGCGAGGATGACGTCGGTGCCGTCTTCGGCCAGTCGTCGGACCAGTGCGAGGACGTCGCGCCGGCCGATGGGGTCCATGCCGGCGAGGGGTTCGTCGAGGATGAGGAGCCTCGGCTCGTGGACCAGGGCCTGTGCGAGCTTGAGACGCTGACGCATCCCCTTGGAATAGGTCCCGACGCGACGGCCGGCGGCTTCAGTCAGCGAAACCACCTCGAGCACCTCCGCCGCACGGTCACGGGCCTTCTTCCGGTCGAGTCCGCTCAGACGCGCCAGCACCGTGACGAACTCCGCCCCCGTCAGGTCCCTGTAGAACCCGTCGGTCTCGGGACAGAATCCGACGTGACGGAAGAGTGCCGGGTTCCGCCAGGGCGACTCACCGTAGACGCGCACCTCGCCCTGCGAGGGCTTCAGCTGTCCGGTCAGGAGCCACAGGAAGGTGCTCTTGCCGGCGCCGTTGGGCCCCAGGAGCCCGGTGATGCCCGTGCCCGCGGCGACCGACACGTCGTTCAGGGCGAGGACCTGTCCGTACCACTTGCTCAGGTTCCGGGTTTCTATGACGGGGCTCAATGTTCGCCCTCCAGCACCTGCACCCGCCGGAAGAGGAGTCCGAGCGCCACGACCACCACCGCGGCCAGAACGAAAAGCGATGCCGACCAGTGCACGGGGGCGTACTCGGGCTTGACGTCGAACAGCCGTGTGGCCAGCTGGGCCACGTTCGCCCGCAGTGACAGCAGGTGAGACCACTTCAGACCCAGGGCCTCGCCCACCAGGCCGTGCGCCGCGTCGGTCACGATCACCAGCATCGCCCACGCCACCGCGACTGAGCCGGAGCGTCGGCTCAGACTCGAACACGCCAGCACCAGCACCCCCGCCACCACCGTGATCAGGAGATACCCCCCGAGGATGCCGACGAGTGTCGGCCAGGTTTCGCCCGCGACAACGATGCTCTTCGACAGGACGACACCGACGATATAGATCAGCACCGCCGGCACGAGCGTCAGCATGGCCACGAACACGGCGACGACCATCAGCTTGCCCAGGACGTAGTCCAGACGGGTGATCGGGCGGGCGTAGTAGACCTGGAGTGCACGCACACGGAGGTCCTGCGAGATGAGTTCCGGACCCACGTACGTCACCACGCTGGCCACGGGAATGAGCTGCCAGATGAAGAACCGACTGAAGATGACCTGCCAGATGACGGCGACGGTGTGGGTCTTTCCGACCAGCAGCTGCCATTCGCTGCTGGAATAGATGAACCGTCCGGCGAGCTTGATGAACTCCTCGGTCCTGGACGCCTGGTAGACGAGGACGGCGAGGACGAACGCCGGTGCGATGCCGAGGAGCACCATGGCGATGAGACCGCGCTTCTTCAGGGCAAGCGAGGTGCCGCAGCGGGCGATGGTGAGACTGCGCGAGAGCCGCCCGCGCAGCTTCCCCTCGTAGTGTCGGTAGCCCTTCTCATGAATGGGCATTTTCGGCTCCCGTCGCAGCGTCGGCGGTCCAGGTGTCTCCCTTTTCGCCCACCGCCTGGACGAAGACCTCCTCGAGGGTGTTGCGTGCCGGTCGGAGGCAGCGGATCTGCACGGCGGTGCGGTGGGCGAGTTCGACGAGGGTCCTCGCGGAGGCGTCCCTGGGAAGCGTGACGCGCAACAGGCCGTGCGCAGCCGGACGGGCGCGGCCGCCCGCCTCCGCCAGGGCCGCCAGGAATCCCGTGGTCTCGCCCTTCAGCCGGAGGTCGAACAGGCCCGCCTCGGCGGTCCGCAGGTCCGCCAGATCCCCCTGGAGCCGAACGGCGCCCATCCCCAGCACCACGATGTGTCCACACACCTCCTCCACGTCCGGCAGCAGGTGTGAACTCACCAGCACACTCACCTTGGCGGTGGAGGCGATGTCACGGATGAGTTCGAGCATGTCGTCACGTCCGCCGGGGTCCATCCCGTTCGTCGGTTCGTCGAGGAGGAGCACCTCGGGGTCGTGGACGACGGCCTGGGCGAGCTTGATGCGCTGACGCATCCCGGTGGAATAGGTCTCGACGAGTCGGTAGCGCTCCTCGTTCATGCCGACGTAATCGAGCACCTCGTGTGAGCGACGGATGGCGTCGTCGGGGGGAAGTCCGGAGAGTTCGGCGGCATAGGCGACGTATCCCACGGCGGAGAGTCCGGGGATGTGGCAGTCGTCTTCGGGCATGTATCCGACGCGCGCGCGGACGTCGAGCGGACGCTCGGTGCTGCTGACGCCCAGGACGCCGGCGGTCCCGGCGGTCGGTTTGATGAGTCCGAGGAGGATGCGGATGAGGGTGGACTTTCCGGCACCGTTCGGTCCCAGGAGTCCCACGGTCCCGCACGGGACGTCGAGCGTCACCCCGCGCAGGGCCTCCACCTCGCCGAACGACTTCTTCAGTCCCACGAGTTCGATCATCGACGTGGCCACGGCATCCCCCGACGTCGGCTCAAAGGGGTTCCCCACCCTAGAAAACGGGCGGTCCGTTTCCCCCGGACCACCCGTTCCATTATATCCCGAAATCGCCCGGACTCACGGCTTTTCTCAGGCCGGTTTCGCCGCCGCCGACTTCAGCTCGTCCACCCGGTTCGTCTCCTCCCAGAGGAAGTCGGGACGTCGTCGCCCGAAGTGTCCGTGACGTGCGGTCTCCTTGTAGATCGGTCGACGCAGGTCGAGGTACTTGATGATCTCCTTCGGGGTGAGGGGGAAGATCTCACGGATGATCCGGGCGAAGGCGGCGTTCGTCAGCTTGCCGGTCCCGAAGGCGTCGACGTTGACCGAAACCGGCTCGGCCACGCCGATGGCATAGGCCACCTGCACCTCGATCTCGTCGGCCAGTTCCGCCGCCACGATGTTCTTCGCAATGTGACGTGCCATGTAGCTGGCACTCCGGTCCACCTTGCTCGGGTCCTTGCCGCTGAACGCCCCGCCCCCGTGACTCCCCTTCCCGCCGTAGGTGTCCACGATGATCTTCCGTCCGGTCATCCCGCAGTCCCCCTGCGGTCCCCCGACGACGAACCGCCCCGTCGGGTTCACGTGGTAGACGGTGTCCCCGTCCAAGAGACCCTCCGGGACCACCTCCCTGACGACGTGCCGGATGATGTCCTTCCTGATCTGGTCATGCGTGACCTCCGGCTTGTGCTGTGCGGAGACCACGACCGTGTGCACACGGGTGGGCTTGCCGTCTTCATCATATTCCACGGTGACCTGGCTCTTTCCGTCGGGCCTGACGTAGGGAAGGATCCCCTGCTCGCGCACCACGGCCAGGCGCTCGCAGATCTCGTGAGCCAGTGTGATGGGCATCGGCATCAGCTCAGCGGTGTCACGACAGGCATACCCGAACATCAGTCCCTGGTCGCCGGCACCGCCCGGGTCCACGCCCATCGCGATGTCCGGGGACTGCTTGTCGATCGAGGTGATGACCGCACACGTCTCCCAGTCGAACCCCATCGACGGGTCGGTGTAGCCGATCTCCCTGATGACCTGACGGACCAGTGCGGGGATGTCCACCCAGGTGGTCGTGGTGATTTCCCCGGCCACCAGGACGAGTCCCGTGGTCACCAGTGTCTCACAGGCAACGCGACTGTTGGGGTCGTCGGCGATCATGGCGTCCAGGATCGCATCGGAGATCTGGTCGGAGATCTTGTCCGGATGTCCCATGCAGACCGACTCGGAGGTGAAGAGGTGTCTCTCCCTGGTCAACGTGCTCTCCTTTCCTGAAGGAATCGACGTCCGTGCAGGAGGACGCCGGGCCGGTCCGGCCCGGTGTCCTGAAGTTGAATTTTACACCGATCCGGGGGCCGACGCAAGGACCTGTTCGAGGATATCGACCGTGCGGTCGGTCGCGCCCCGGGCCGTGCGGATGACCGCCGCGGCCCTCTCACCCATATCCGCCGAAGCCTTCTCGTCGGCAAGGAGTCTTCCCATCGCGGTCGCCAGTTCGTTTGCGTCGGCCACCTGGACGGCCGCGTCCCGTGCCAGGAGCAGGTCCCGTGTCTCCGAAAAATTCGCCACGTACGGACCGAAGACCACCGCCCTGCCCAGGGCCGCGGGTTCGATGAGGTTCTGTCCGCCCCCCGGTCTCACCAGGCTCTTCCCGACGAAAACCACCGACGCCGCCGCGTAAAAGCACACCAGCTCGCCCATCGTGTCCCCGAGGATCACCACGTCGGCCCCGCTTCCCGACGGCTTCCCCCCTGAGCGTCTGAGCACCCGGAACCCGCGTCGCCGGATGAGTGAGCACACCGTATCGAACCGTTCCGGGTGACGCGGCACCACGGCCAGACGCACCGTCGGGTGATCCCCCTTGAGTCGTGAGTAGACGTCCAGAAGGATGTCCTCCTCGCCGGCGAAGGTGCTGCCGGCGACGATGAGTTTCTCGTCTTCGGCGATGCCCAGGTCACGGCGCAGACCGTCGACCCCGGGGACTTCGTCCGGGACGGCGTCGTACTTGAGCGAGCCGGTGACGACGATGCGTCCGGGCGGCGCCCCCACGTCGGCGAACCGTCGTGCGTATTCCTCGGTCTGCACGCAGACGCGCGCGATCCCCCGGTAGGAACCGCTCAGCACGAACCCCAGCATCTTCTGAAGACGGTGACCCCGCTCGCTGAGTCTGCCGTTCGCGATGACCACCGGCACACGACGACGGGCACACAGTCGCACGAAATTGGGCCACAGTTCCAGTTCCATCAGCACCACGAGTGACGGTCTCACACGGGAAAGGCTTCGGGTGATGGCCCCGGTGAAGTCGAGGGGGAAGGTGATGACGTGACAGTCGGCGAAGGTGGTGAGTGCGGCGGCGTAGCCGGTGTCGGTCGTGGTGGAGATGACGACGTCCCAGTCGGGATGTCGGCGACGGAAGGCGGCGACGATCGTGCGTGAGGCCAGGAGTTCCCCGACGGAGACCCCGTGCACCCAGAGACACGCCCGGTCGCCCCGGCGCCGCGGCACCGCTCCGAACCGCTCCAGCAGCCGACTCCGGTACTTCCCGTGAACCAGCATCCGGAACAGCAGCACCGGGAAGACGAGGAACAGTCCGAACAGGTACAGGACATCCCAGATGAGGGACACGTGTCGGTCTCCGTACGCCGTTTGCTCCCTCTCCCGGAGGGAGTGATGGCAACTTAAGCGCTAACCGCGAAGGACTGTCATGCTGAGTCCCGATTTATCGGGACGAAGCATCTGGCCACGCAGCAGGAAAAGCGGGCATTCTGGTCAAATCTCGCCGATTTCCCGGCGAGTGGAGCCAGATTCTTCGTCGTCCCGATGAATCGGGACTCCTCAGAATGACCCCAAGGATGTCGGCACGCATCAGGCAACACTGCCGCCGGACTGGTCTCCTCACCCGGCGGCACCGCAGCATTTCTTGTACTTCTTGCCGCTGCCGCAGGGACACGGGTCGTTGCGGCCCACCTTCTTGCCGGGCCGGACGAACGGCTTGGCCGCCTCGCCGCCCACCGACGCCTCGGCCGCCTCCGCCATCCCGCTCGTCTCGAACTGTCCCACCTCCGAGTGCACCACGTCCGACACCTGCCAGATGTCCGCCGCACGCTCCCGGTAGTCCTCCACCATCTGAACCCGCAGCACCAGTGACGCCACCTCATCCTTGATCGCGTCCGTCATCGCCTGGAACATCTCGTAGGCTTCGAGCTTGTACTCGACCTTCGGGTCCTTCTGGGCGTAGGCCCTCAGCCCGATGCCGCTGCGGAGCTGGTCCATCGCGTGCAGGTGGTCCTTCCACTTGACGTCGATGATCTGGAGGAGGAGGTATCGCTCGAGTTCGCGCATGCGCCCGGCCCCGAGGGCCCTTTCCCGCTCGTCCAGCAGGTCGCGCACGCGTCCGGTGAACAGGTCGATGAGGTCGTCGGAGTTCTTCTGCCACACGTCATCGGGGGCGACCTCCAGTGCGAACTTCGCGTTGGCCCAGTTGACGAGTCCCTTGTAGTCCCGCTCCTCGGGTCTCACCGAATCATCCACGTAAAGCGGGACGTTCGTCTCGACGACTTCCTCGAGCATGTCCCGGACCATCCCGTGGAGGTCTTTCCCTTCGAGGATGTCCTGTCGCTGACCGTAGATGATGCGACGCTGCTCGTCCATGACCATGTCGTACTCGAGGATGTTCTTGCGTCGGGAGAAGTTCGCCTCCTCGACGCGCTTCTGTGCCTTGGCGATCTGCCGGCTGACCATGGGACTGTCGATGGCCTGACCCTGTCCCATGCCGAGCCTGGCCAGGAAACTGCGGACCCAGTCGCCGGCGAAGACCCGCATCAGGTCGTCTTCGAGTGAGGCGAAGAAGCGTGAGTCGCCCGGGTCGCCCTGACGTCCACAGCGTCCCCGGAGCTGGTTGTCGATGCGTCTGGCCTCGTGTCGCTCGGTCCCGATGACGTAGAGCCCGCCGAGTTCCGCCACCAGCCCGCGGTACCCGTCGCCGTCGCCGTCCGGTGTTGCCTGCACCTCGCGCATGTGCGCGAGGGTCTCCGGGTCCACGTCGGCGTATTCGTCCGCGAACTCGTCCCGCGAGAGCCTGTCGGCGTGGCCCGGGTCCCGGCCCAGCACGATGTCGGTGCCGCGGCCCGCCATGTTGGTGGCGAGGGTGACGCGGCCGAACTCCCCGGCCCCTTTGACGATCTCGGCCTCACGTCGGTGCTGCTTGGCGTTCAGCACGTCGTGCTCGATGCCCCGACGCTTCAGCATCCCGCTCAGCTTCTCGGAGTTCTCGATGGAGATGGTGCCGACCAAGAGCGGCCGGCCGCTGCGGTGGGCACGGATGATCTCCTCCACCACCGCCTCGTACTTCTCCGGCTCGGTGAGGAAGATGCGGTCGGGGTGGTTGACGCGTCCGGAGGGCCGGTTGGTCGGGATCGTCACGACGTCCATCTTGTAGATGTGCCAGAACTCGGCGGCCTCGGTCATCGCGGTCCCCGTCATCCCGGCGGTCTTCTCGTAGAGCCGGAAGTAGTTCTGGAGCGTGATGGTGGCGAGGGTCTGGTTCTCCTCGCGGATCTTCAGGTGTTCCTTGGCCTCGATGGCCTGGTGCAGTCCGTCGGACCACGTCCGGTCGGCCATCAGCCGGCCCGTGTGCTCGTCGACGATGCACACCCGTCCTTCCCTGAGAATGTATTCC
>Ga0307379_10014396_pt1 | contig 10199 bp, 7 predicted proteins | sample UN2MG_FD_202237 | JGI IMG/M metagenome (GOLD analysis project Ga0307379, IMG submission 202237) | Soil microbial communities from Risofladan, Vaasa, Finland - UN-2 | ecosystem: Environmental > Terrestrial > Soil > Coastal area > Acid sulfate soil | place: Finland: Risofladan, Vaasa | collected... | reverse complement strand
TTCCCTCTCGATATCCTCAGCCGAAAGCTCCTTCTCTACTACCTCGATACTATATTTTTTTGCCAGGTATTTGAGCGCTTCCGGGTAGCTGAGCGATTCATGCTCCATAATGAAATTTACTGCATTTCCACCCTTCCCGCAGCCAAAGCATTTGAATATACCCTTGGTGGGCGACACCGTGAAGGAGGGTGTCTTTTCATTGTGGAACGGACACAACCCGAGGAAATTAACCCCCCTCTTCCTGAGAGAGACAAACTCCTGCACAACGTCGATTATCTGCGCGGTATTAAGGATTTGTTCAATTGTCTGGTGAGGGATCATTCTGTGCAATTAATTACCGGCACTAATTTAACGATTTTTGGTATACGGTTCACGGTACACGGTGCAAGGTGTTGCAGGTGATTTTATCTGGCGATGCCTATTTGCTCCCTACTGCGTCTTGCGTAGCATATTTGGCGAAGCAAGGCGTCGCGTTAGTTGGCAGAGCTCTCTTGTGATGACGATTTGTTTTTAAAATCATCCAATACTCCAACACACCATTACCCCAACACACCCGGACAAAAACTCAGTCAACTTTATCAACTATCCTTCGTACCCACTCATTTAGCTTGATCTCGCTCTCCTGAAAATGATATTAAAGAACGACACAAAAAAGTATCTGAAGTCAGTGAGAAAGGGGTGCTTCCCGAACGCCTCAAGATATCTCATCTCAGAAGCCTCTATCTCCTTCAGGTCAGCCGGCATATCGTAGTAATATGGTGGAACAAGCCCCGGCTTGAATTTTATGCGCCGCTCCTGGAGCTCTTTGGAATAGAGACTGTAATATTGTTTGGAGAGTGGCCTTACACCTACCAGCTTCATATCACCCCTGAAAAGGTTTATAAGCATTGGTAGTTCATCAAGCCAGATCTTTCGCGAGAGGACACCCCATGTGGTAATTCGGAAATCATTCTTGAATTTGCCGCCCTCCCGGAGGTCATGGAGGCTATAGACATAATCCTGTATATATTCTGAATAGGGATGCATTGTGCGCATCTTGTAGACCTTGATCAGGTCGCCATGCCGTCCGATCCTGGGCAGGGCGATGAGTATCCCGTAATATTTTCCGTTAACATCAAGAGGCACACGGATCTTACGTGCTTCCACAAAAAGATTATTATGGATGAATGATTCATTTACGATCTCGAAACCGGCTCGTGACAGGCGCCCCAGAGCCTCGGCGCGCGACAGGACAATATTATTGTCACGGGTGAGAATAAGGTAAAGCCACCTCGTGATACGCAGCTTCGGGAAGACCCTTTTTACAATAAAATCAAGAGTGTAGAAGATATAGTTTATTCCCGGTGGGAATTTTTTAAGGATCCTTTTCTTGCGAAGGTTTTTTGTCTCCACGCAACACATATAGTAACCGCCGGTCCTGATCTTACTGTTTACAGTATCGAGGAAGTGGTTAAGGTTCTTTATATTGTTTATTTTCTGAAGATTAATGATATAGCTGTAATCTTTTTCGGGAAGGGAGGCAATATTGAAGGATGTTGTTGTAGACACTATTCTGGCTCTCCCGTTCAGTTTGCTGAGTGCTATGTTCAGGATCCCGTTTGCTGCCTCTTCACCGCATTCCTTTTTAAGGGCTGCAATCAGTTCGTCACTTACCTCGTTAATTACCTCTTCATGGAGCTCACCGGTTTCAATCTCTCCCACCATCTCCTGTTCGGTAAGCTGCCTGATGATATCATAGTCCTTCAGTGGCTGGTAATCCTGCAGGGTGGCTTTCTGCACTGCCAGGAACCCCACTCCGAATATCAGCTCCAGGACAGTTGCAACCCCTGCAGTACCCAGGACGATCATTCTGCTGTACCCGCTCTTGTTAAGGATATAAAGCAGAAATATGGCTATTGCCAGCGAAACGATATTACATGCTATAGTCCTTGAAAAGAGCGACTTCAGGTTTACTATCTTACCACGGTGAAGCTTCCCTCCCAGGAATGAAACAATCAGCCAGAAACTTGCGAGTACAAGAAAGAAATTGAGGTGGGTTGGCAGGTAATGGCTCAGGCTGGCTGGTTTGAGCCATACAAAAAAGAGGAACGACACTGCGAGTATGGCAATATCAACCACCAGCGAAAACACCTGGAAAGTGCGCCTCTTCATGGTACAAATTTATAATAATTAAGACAAATTTTTACGGATTTTGGTTGCATTCCCCGATGTCTGGTAGTCGTTTATATGATAGTGATGGTTCCCCAGAATTAATAGGTAAACCAAGCTGAAACTCAGTAGCTTACAGATAGTTAACGACCTGTCTTACGACTTCCTTTGAGAAAAATGGTGTCGATTTTATTTCCACTATAATACTGTTATAACACAGGAAATCAGCTCTATAGTATTTTTTTAGATTTTTATTTTTATACCGGGTCTTTATTTCTCCTTCTCGTTCCGCTACGGCGGGCCGGTTCCCCGGGGCTTGCCCTTGGGTTTAATACCATTTATTGGATTATTTTGCCCATCTTCCGGAACCGGGAATTTTAATACAGCGAACAATACAAGATACCCGCTTTATTACAACATTCGTATAAATTCGTACTATCTTTCGTAAAAATTCGTAGTAAATGCCAAGGAGCATATCAATACTTATACTGTCCCTTTCTATACTGACACCCGCACACTCACAAGAGTTACCTTACTCCGTAAGCAACGAATCACTTTACCATTTTCTTGATGAATTAGCGTCAACCGGACTGATCAGTTTAAACAGCACCATCAAGCCCTATTCCAGGAAATTCATCGCGGAATGTCTGGAAACTGCAAAAAAGAACTCTGATCAATTATCGCCTCGCCGGCAAAAAGAGCTTGATTTCTATCTGAAGGACTTTGGCAAGGAGTTAAACGAGGGCAAGGACTGGGATCGAAGGAAAGATCTGTTCTATTACAAGGACGATCTGTTCACCTTTACGGTTAATCCGATCCTGGGAGGGGAGGCATTCTTCAACGGCAACGGCAATGCTACCTGCTGGCGAAATGGTGCGGAGGCATGGTCATACGTGGGCAGGTGGAGCTTCTTTGCGTCATTGCGCGATAATCATGAAAACCCATTACTGGGTAAGCCTGAATACCTTACTAAACGTGAGGGCGGGCATATCAAGACGGGTACAGACTGGAGTGAAATGCAGGGAGGGGTATCCTATGCATGGGAATGGGGTAGTGCTGCTCTTGTCAAGGACCGCTTGCAATGGGGCAACGGATACAACGGATCAAATATCTTTGGAGGACATGTGCCTGCCTTCTTCCAGTTCAGGCTTCATATTAAACCGGTGGAGTGGTTCGATTTCAACTATTTCCACGGATGGCTGAACTCCATGGTTGTTGACAGTTCAAGGTCATACTGGGTAGCCGGCAGCTATGGCATGGATTACAGGGAGGTCTATCATAAGAAGTTCATAGCAGCCAACATGTTTTCATTTCAGCCCTTTAAGCGTTTCCGGATATCTGCAGGCAATTCGATAATTTACAGCGATTACGACATTCATCCTGTTTACCTGATTCCTGTACTTTTCTTCAAGAGTGTTGATCACATGTATAATTCCGGGATAGATAATATGAACTCCCAGATGTTCATTGATATCAGTTCGCGGCAGGTAAAGCACCTCCACCTCTATGGTACGATGTTTATCGATGAATTGTCAGTTTCCCGTATTACCGATCCCGGCGTACATAATTTTTTCAGCTACAAGGCAGGATTCAGGTTAAGCGATTTTCCTTTTAGCGACCTGAGTCTGACAACGGAACTCACCTATACAATGCCCCTTGTTTTCCGGCATTATGTCCCGACACTCACCTTTGAGACCAACCGGTTCAATATGGGCCATTACCTTAAGGACAACTCCAGGGAGTGGTATATTGCACTGGATTACCGCCCGGTCAGGGCATCTGTTATAAGGCTTTATTTTATCGATGCCATACGTGGACCCGATTATACCGAGCTTGGCGCTCCGCGTCTGGGCAATCCGCTCCTGGAAACCATCGAATGGCACAACACCACAGTTGGTCTCAATGCCGGCTATCAGCTCATCAACGATCTCCATCTCTGGCTCTCGGTCGTCAGCAGTAACATCACCGGCAGGGAGGATTGGACCGGTCCCTTCTTCTATGGAAAGAACACTACCTTTAATGTGGGGGTGACGTTCGGCTATTAGCAGGGAATCAACGCATCAACAAATCAACTATTTAATAATATACATATTCTCGGGGTACCCGTCAATCAGGTACGCTCTCCCTTCTGAGAAGATAATATCATCCTCAAATCCCATCCTCACATCACTGTTCTCCCACTCAGGGACTTTTCCTGTCACACTGAATTCCATCGAAATGCTGGTATTGTTATAAAGAGGCTGTTCTCCTGAGCCGGGAAGGAATTCCTGGTTTTCGGTCCGTCCTATCGTCATACCGGACCCATGACCGAAATAATTAATAGGGTGACAGTAAATCCACGGGTTGAGGTTCTCGGCATTTCCTTTCCCGAGGGTCTTTTTCAGTATCTCATTACCTGTTTGTCCTTCCACCATCTCTTCCAGGATTATCTGCTGGAATCTCAGTCCCTGCGCATATACCTTCTTCAGTCCGTCAGGTGCATCATCCTCATCCAGCCGGCAAATGTATGCAAGATGCTGCATATCGGTAGTAAGGCCCATATAGCTTATGCCAACATCACAATGAAGCAGGTCGCCCCTGCGGATAACATTATCCCTGCCATACAGCTTCTCATTTACGGGAGACCTGATTATATCAATTGATGGATGGAACCAGTTATCCAGTCCCAGGCTTCTTATTTTTTCCACTATCCACCAGCGCACCTCGTCACTGGTTGTAACATCTGGAGTTATAACGGCAGTGGAATAGAACTCTTTTATCAGCTCATGAGCTATCGTGCACATTGTCTTGTAGAAGCTGATCTCCCAGGGCGTACGTGTTTCATACCAGCCGATCACCACCTTCTTTGCCGACACCAGTCTTGACTCCAGTTTTTTATCCAGGGCATTATACATCTTCTCGTAATGGAAATGAGAAAGGCCGTTTGCGTGAGTAAAGTCATCTATAACAGAAGGGTCATAGTTGATTCCTATTTTTTGAGGATCGGCTTTTCTGATATAATCGGCCAGGGCAGTGAACTGACCATCGGGACCGTTTGACCTGTCGTTGAATATACCCTCATAAAAAGATCCTGAGGCGTATGGGCCATGCCAGGTAGCCGACAGTTTCTTAAACCCATCCTTCGAATCATGGAAGATAAGTATCGACAATCTCCGGGCATTATCCCCCGGCCATGTCGTGAGGGTCCGGTACACCGGATCCGTATCATTCTCAAAACATATCACCACCCACATGTCGAGCCCTTCACGGCGCATTATCTCCGGGAGTATGTTATTCACTTTCCACTCCAGGTTCTTATTGTATATGTCAGTTTGTTTCTGGAGAGAGAGTATTGGAGGATAATTTTGAGAAAGAGCCAGGAGGCTGCTTAGCAGGATGAGGTTGATTATTAGAAGTTTTTTCATTTTTCTAAATTTTACAAGTTACAAGTTACAAGTTACAAGTTACAGGTTCTTTTTGTAGTAGTGATGAGGATTATTTATTCCAATTGTTTTCGACATATTCAATGAAAGAGTAAATTTGTTTTCCAAGTTGTTCATATTCAATAAGTAATGGTTTGAAATCATCTCTATCCGGGTATAGTTTGGTTATTGTCAGGACTTGATCAGTTGCTTCATCACAGGAAGCATGGGCGAAGGTCAGGAATCTGATGAATTCGGCTTTATACCTTTTCCTTCCATAACCCTCAACGATAGTGTCCTTAACAGATTTGGATGACTTACGCAGCTGACTTCCCTGTTCAAAGAGTTCTAATTTTGGCAGTTTCAAGGTTGCCTTATGCACCCTGATCGCAAGATCAAATGCTTTCTGATATATCTCCAGATCCCGGTAGCTGCTCATAGTAGATTTAAAGATAATGATTTTATAAAAGATAGGTTATTTTAGGATCTGGTAGCCGCAACCCGGCTGGCTAGCATAAAAATGCTCACCCCCCTATCAGCTATAGCGTCATGCCCCTTAAATAATATCTTCAAATGAAACCTTCTTGACTATGGAAATCCCAAAACTTTCCACTTCTGGAATTAAGCCCACATAACTATTAAATGCACCGAACCTGTAACCCGTAACTTGCAACATGCAACTTTTCTTTTTGGAAATAGGCTACATAACTATGCCTATCACCGAACCTTAAACTGGGCAGTGCCTGCCCTATAGGCCCACCGTCTCCTCCCTCATTTTCCCAACATAATCCTTAATGTCATTTAGGATTTCAAGGGTGATGGTCATCTCGCTGCCGGAGGCTTTCAGGACCTGTTTTGAACGGTCGATCTCCAGGTCGCCTTTACGGAAGTAGATATCGAATTTATCGAAGTATTTCTTCAGGAATTTCAGTTTCTTGGTGTAGTAGACAACCACCGGGTCGTCATAGTAGTTTTTCAGGAAGCTCAGAAGAGTGTTAAGCGTATATTTCTGCTCAGCAATTCTCTCCACTATTTCCGGGTCAGGATTTTCATCATCGAGCAGCAGTTCGGTGGCGATATAGAGTGCTTCTATCCATCCGCCAAGGACTATCAGTCCTGCTGTACTTTGCCTGCCATCCTGTTTGAGGTGTTCTTCAATTCGCTCGTATGATGTGTTCACGAATGCGAGTACGGAGTCGGAATCGCTCATATTGCTTTCGAGTTCCTCGATAGGCTCCATCAGGTATTCGGCAGGGATACCAAGACGGTTACTGAGAGTTCTCAATACAAGCATATACTGAACCATTTCCCCGTTCATTTCGAACATTTTGAGGTAGCCCAGATCGACCCCGTATATTCCCAGGTTGAGTGCAGCTTTTGCGCTGGAGTTATAGGTTTCGCCTCTGTCGTGATCATTGAGTATTTCGGGCTGATAGAGAGCACCCAGCCGGGTGAATATGGTACTCACCTCCACCGGTGTCAGTATCCCGTAGAAGATCTCCCTTTTCCCGGAAGGGATTTCCGATTTTACAGAATCTTCCTTAAAAGTCGAAAACTCCGGGATAAAAGTAACCTCCTTCGGTTTGGGCTTACATGAAAACAGGATTGCCAATGCAACTGCTATAACCGGCACTATTGAGTAGATTTTTCTCATTATCAGACGCATTAACTAAACAGTGGGACTAAAGATATGAAAAAGAGATTAAAAAAGCTAGAACATTAAAGAGCCTGGGGCAAAAGACAAAGGGATTATATCGAACGGGATAGATGAATTAAATTAAACCCGCCTCAGAATTGCAGCGTGAATAAGAATAAGGTTGAGGGTTGATAAGGCTTATTAGTGATTTTCCCTGTAGCGCGGAGCGCTAGGAATGACCTCAAATTGTTTATGGACAAAGAGTAAGCAATTGAAGTTTGCGACGTAAAGCCAAAGTAAGCGTTACTGTTTAATTCCGCCTTGGCGGAAGAGTTGTAACGCGTGGGCAAACGAGATTGCTTACTCCCAGAAACAATTTGCAGTCTTGACTTTTTTGGTTCTTTTTGTGTCAAGACAAAAAGAAGTAAGAAAAATAACCCGATAACGATCGCTGCCTGTCAGCCGGAGCCCTCATGACCGCCGTAGCCTTCAAGACAGCCGTAGCCTTCAAGACCGCCGGAGCCTTGGCGTAGGAGGTGGCGGAGGAGGTGGCGGAGGCTGCGGCAGAGGCCTTAACTTAACCACAAGCCGGATACTGTTTACGGGACGAGCTCTGCGACTTTGCAAGACGTAGCTATAGGCGAAGTCTGAAGCCAACCTTACAAATTCCCACAGTTTTATTGTGATGCAGGAATAAATTATCTATATTTGTACAAATATGCATTTCAAATGCAATACTGTACATGAAATATATAAATCGGCTTATAACTGACAAAATAAAAGACCTGTCACGGTCTTTTCCTGTAATTACACTTACGGGGCCCAGGCAATCGGGAAAAACGACATTGCTTAAGAAAGTATTCCCCGGGTACCGATATGTGAACATGGAAGATCCGGAGCAGAGAATTCTCTTTACGGCTGACCCCAGGGGATTTTTCAGGAATTATAATGATCATGTGGTTTTCGATGAAGTTCAAAGAGTTCCGGATATCTTTTCCTATATACAGCTTTATACGGATGAGAAGCCGGAACCCGGGAAATTCATTCTTTCAGGATCCCAGAGTTTCCTGTTGTCAGAAAAAATTTCTCAGTCGCTCGCCGGCAGGACAGCCGTTCTGTCATTATTGCCTTTAAGCATTAATGAACTGGACGATTCAGGATCTCTGCCTGCTGATTTTGAGGAGGTGGCATACACCGGCTTTTACCCTGCGTTATATTCAGAAGCAATGAAGGCCGCTGATTTTTATCCTGCATATCTTCAAACCTATGTTGAACGGGATATCAGGTTAATCCGCAATATTGGTAATCTTGATGATTTTGTGAGGTTTACAAAATTATGTGCAGGGCGGACAGGACAACTGCTTAATCTGAGTTCGCTGGCCAGCGATTGTGGAATAAGTGTTAATACGGCTAAAGAATGGATTTCGGCGCTGCAGGCAAGTTACGTAATATTTCTTCTGCAACCCTACTATAAAAACTTTAACAAGCGAATTGTAAAAATGCCAAAACTCTATTTCTTCGATAACGGGCTGTTATCTTCCCTCCTGGGAATTGACAATGCGCAGCAAATAGCTGTTCATTATATAAAAGGGCAATTATTTGAGAACCTGATAATATCGGAGTTTTATAAATGGTTTACAAATGCCGGGAAAAAACCCGGATTGTATTTCTGGAGAGAGAACCATGGAAATGAAATTGATTGTATTGTTGAATGGGGGAATAAAAGGCTCTCTGTTGAAATAAAAGCAGGATACAGTTATAATGCAGAATACTTTAGTCATCTTATCACCTGGCAGAAATACAGCGGAGCTAAACCGGACGATTCCTTTGTTGTTTATTCAGGTGATTTTGAAGGGGAGATGGAGAACGGACGACTCGTGAACTGGAAAAACATGAATGTGATCAGGGAAGAGTTTTCTTAACGCTGGTCTGTCTGTCATTGAGAGGAGTCCCGCCATCAGCCTGCGCTGCCACAGGCAGCAACCAGTACCGCTGCCAACGGTAGCAATCTGTCCCTTCCCACATCCTTCCTCTCCTGCACACTAAAGCGTTGAACTCAGAATCCGCTTTGGATAAAGCTACAGTTGGCAAAACACGGAACGATCAGCCAGAAGGTAACCAGATAACTTTTAGTGAAAACACCGTCCTCCGACCGTACAAGCCCTTTGGAAACAGGAACCATCATTCCGGGAAGCACCAGTAACAAACAGAACTTTCGCCTTTGGTTTTTAGCCTTTGGAAAAAAAATTATCTTTGTTCCGTCAATGCTTGCAATGAGATGAATCTACAGGAAAAGGGAGCCGAATCAGTGAAAAGAGACACAGTCAGACCTGAGTCGAAGTGGTACGCTATCTACACCGCTTCCAGGGCTGAGAAGCAGATATATGAACGTCTTATTCAGAAGGGCATCGAGACTTTTCTCCCGCTGCAGAAGACCTACAGGATATGGAGCGACAGGAAGAAGCTGATAGAAAAACCACTCATTACTTCTTACCTCTTTGTAAAGATCAGAAACAGGCAATTCCCTGAGGTTTATACCACTCCTGGTGTTGTACGTTTTATATCCTTCGAGGGCGTCCCGGCACCTATACCACAAAACCAGATCGATAACCTGAGGATCCTGATCGACAGTGATGCGGAGATTGAGGTCACCTCCGAAAAATATTCCAAAGGCGACTTTGTAGAGGTGGTCCGTGGCTCGATGATCGGCCTGACCGGTGAACTCATTAAGATCGGTAATCATAACAGGGTAATTATCCGGATCGACAGGCTTGATCAGAATATTATTGTTAAGATTCCGACGACTTTCTTGCGAAAGATCTAAGGATTATGGGTATAAAGGCATAAGGGCGTAAAGGCATAAGGGCATAACGGTATAAGGGCGTAAAGGCATAAGGGCGTAAAGGCTTAAGGGCATAACGGCTTAAGGACATAACGGCATAAATTAATAGAAGATTATTATGTAAAGTGGAATAGCATAATAAATAGTTCAATGTTTTACTAATAAAACGCTG
>Ga0307379_10014395_pt1 | contig 10199 bp, 9 predicted proteins | sample UN2MG_FD_202237 | JGI IMG/M metagenome (GOLD analysis project Ga0307379, IMG submission 202237) | Soil microbial communities from Risofladan, Vaasa, Finland - UN-2 | ecosystem: Environmental > Terrestrial > Soil > Coastal area > Acid sulfate soil | place: Finland: Risofladan, Vaasa | collected... | reverse complement strand
GTGTTGTTTCTGTTTGACTGTTATACTGGTCATGGGAAAGCTGCTCCTTCCTTGTCTTGGTTTTTGCTATGGAGCAACTCTCCCCCATTCTTATGTTAATGTCAAGATCTGGGTAGACTTAACACCCCTTCGGCGGAATAGCGTCCTGTGGTAGCGCATACTCTCCATACTCTCCAACGAGCAGGCCATAGGAAGAGGCTACTCTTGTGTTGTGACTACAGATAATCGAGGCAAGTGGATTCGGATAGTCCTGTGGTAGGACCCTGAGATCAATGAGAGTAGGCAGATCGAGCTTCTTCAGGGCCTGAACCCGTGGATCGTCAGGAGACAGCTTTGGGATACTTCCATCGTCTATTGGGATGATTGCTATGTCAGCAATCGAATCAATGGGAATGTCAATGATATAAGAGGAGCCGAAGCGCTTTCCCTCCGATGTATTACAGCTGAGCGAGACTATGTGGCCGTTCCATTCCCAATGCTTGAAGATACCACCAAGCAAGATGTCTCCGTTCACAAGAGTTACAGCTACCAAGTCGTAGAGAGTGATGGCTTCGATCTTTTTCTCAAGCTGCTGACTCTCTGCTTGTGCGAACATCAAATCGTCTGGCATTCCGCAGACCTCTCTGTAGCTTCCCGCCGCTCAGCGGTTTCATCCACCTGCTCGACAGAGGCTAGCATTAGCCGATTGTGTTATGCTCTAATATAGTGCAACTTGGCCCAGAAGCCAAAGACTGATGCGGTCAGGAGCAGTCGCTCTGGGTCAGTCACCTCACTCCTAGTGCCTGCAGCTGCTCTTCTGCCTGTTGCCGCAAGTCGGGATCGCTGCTCAAATCCAGGACCTTCTTGAAGTCAGCAATGGCTTTGTCCTTTTCCCCCGCCCGCACGTAGGCGTTCGCACGGTTGCAGTAGGCCAGAGCGTAGTCGGACTTGAGGGCGATAGCCTGGTCGTAGTCAGCAATGGCTTGGGCAAGGTCGCCTTTGTCGGCATAGGCAAGCCCACGGTTGTTGTAGGCTCTAGCATAGTCGGGCTTGAGGGCGATAGCCTGGTCGTAGTCAGCAATGGCGCGGTCGAGATCGCCTTTGTCGGCATAGGCAATCCCACGGTTGTTGTAGGCCTCAGCCAAGTCGTGCTGGAGGGCGATAGCCTGGTCGAGGTCAGCAATGGCGTGGTCCAGATCGCCTTTGCCGGCATAGGCAGCCCCACGATTGTTGTAGGCCTCAGCGTCGTCGGGCTGGAGGGTGATAGCCTGGTCGAGGTCAGCAATGGCACGGGCAAGGTCGCCTTTGTCGGCATAGGCAATCCCACGGCTGGCGTAGACCTCAGCGTAGTCGGGCCTGAGGGCGATAGCCTGGTCGAAGTCAGCAATGGCGTGCTCCAGATCGCCTTTGTAGTGATAGGCAAGCCCACGGTTGTAGTAGGCCAGAGCGTAGTCGGGCTTGAGGGCGATAGCCTGATCGAAGTCAGCAATCGCGTGGTTCATATCGCCTTTGTCGGCATAGGCAACCCCACGGTTGTTGTAGGCCCTGGCGTCGTCGGGCTTGAGGGCGATAGCCTGGTCGTAGTCAGCAATGGCGTGGTCAAGGTCGCCTTCGACGGCATAGGCAGCCCCACGGCTGGTGTAGGCCTCAGCGTAGTCAGGCTTGAGGGCGATAGCCTCGTCGTAGTCAGCAATAGCGTGGTCAAAATCACCCTTGTAGATATAGGCAGTCCCACGATAGAGGAATGCTACTCCCTGGTCAAGAGCTGACACGCGCTGTTCAGTTTGACTCAGTGCATCGCTGAAGTAAGCAACGGTGCCGCCCCAGTCCTCTACTGTATAGCGGGTCATCCCCACAGTGACAAGACTCAAGTAGGCCATCTCTGCTGACAGGCGGGTTTGCAGAGTAAAGCTCGTTAGTTCGGCCATCGTCATGGTCCGGACCTGGCCCTTCACCTCTGACCCTAGTTCAGGCATATGCTCTGGCGAGCGCAACAACTCAAAGTGGACGCTCAGCGGCACGGTTTCTCCAGCCAACCCATACCAGCCCCAGATGACGATGCTTGCCTTACATTTCTGCCCCTCGGCGCGAGCCACAGCGCTCCCATCCGCTTCCGTGATGGCCCGCCTCAGGGGCCGGATCTCCACGTCGTCATACGGCTCCGTTGCAGCCCGCAACCGTGCCAGCACCGTCTCGGTCACGCGATACTTCTGAGGCTCTGGTCCGTCAAAGTCGGCTACGAGGATAATAACTTTGCGAGGCGGCTGGCCCCGCTGGTAGAGATAGTAGCCTACCCCGCCCAACGTGAGAGCAAATATGAGGACCAGACCAGCCAGGGCCAAGCGACGCCAGCGGGGATATTTCCAGGTTCTACGTCCCCCCCTTCTCCGTGGTGAGGTGCGTTTGAAGGCCAGGTAGACACAGCCCGCGCATACAACGCCTGCTACGATAAGGACAGCAGTCCATACTATGCCGATGCTAGCACGCAGCGCCGCTACGATGGCAAGTACAGCGGCCACGACCAGACCACCAATGATTTCAGGCAGCGCCTCACGCAGAATCTCCCGTAGCTTGTTCATCACCTGTTCTCACTCAGCCAGGTTGTCAACCAGAGTACTACAATGGCCGCGTATATCGCTCACCCACACCCCCACCCTCTCACCCTTACTCCCCGCAGTCGCCACTGCCACAACGCTCCTGAGCCGCCGCCTGTGGGCCGCAGGGAGCGGACGCGACAGCGGGGGATCGAGAGGGTGCCGGGCTCAATTGTCCGCAGAGCCTTGGTGACGGAGACGGAGATGTAGATCTAAACCACAACCAATAGCATGGTCGGCTTCAACGGTTGATCGGGCGTTTACATCTTCATACCCAATTGGTCCCAGCCCGCGCCCTTTCGATGTCATCCCGACTTATGCATGCAGCAATGCTTGTATTTCTTCCCGCTTCCACACGGACATGGTTCATTTCGACCAATTCTCTTGTGATCTTCAGTCGCGATAGTGATCCCAGAGTCGCCAGGCTTCACAGATACATATAGTGAAAAAGCAGCCAGCTCAGGACGCCGCTCAACTATGCTTCTGTACCACTTTTCAAGATGACTTCGATCGTACTGTGAAGGCAAGACCAACACGTACCCACCCGTTTGACGCAGGGTAGTAAGGTCAGCATTAGGCAACACATCGGACTCTCGCACTATTGGGTGAGGCGTGGGGTAAACCCCTTCCTGCTCACACGAGTTAGCATAGTCCATGCTGCATTCAATCGCCTGCTCATACGCGCCTGAGTTCCAGAGGGCAACGGTCAGCCATTCGAGGCTTACCCGTTTCATACCCTTCAGTTCACTACTGTATTTCTCGGCAAGGCGCACGCTTTCTACCAGCGCCTCTTTCCCATCATCATAATACCCTAGCCTGCACTGCTCAAGTCCTAGAAGATGCAACGATTTCGCTAATCGTTGCTCAAGTCCCAGTTCCCGATCAATGCGCACACACACTTTGCGGGCATCAACTGCGTCAGTGTGCCTGCCCACTTCACTATACGATTCCGCCAATGCATCATGCACGAAGTACCAGGCTTCAGGGTTCTCCCCTCCAAACACATTGCGGTCTTCCTGAATGGACCGACTTCTTTCAAAGTATTCGATCGCTCGCTCGTGATCACTGCAAACCGAAGCGTAAGCCTTGCCCAAACCATAGCACAGCTCGGCAACATTGCGCTGAAGGTCGGCCTCTTCTGCTAGGATCAGCGCTTCCTTCATCTGCGGGATACCGTCCTCCCGACCATCCATCAAACTCAAAAAAGCCAATGCATACAGTGCGGATAACCTGGTTCGTGGGTCTGAGCTTTGTAGCAAGTCAGTATAGTACTTCCCAGCCAGTTCCAGATCTCCTTGGCTGGACTCTCCGGACAGCATCACCATAGTGCTAGCAATTTCCATCTTTGCAGCCTGTTGGTCTAGCTCATCTAGGGCGAACTCCAAACCTGATTGGTAAGCGTCAAGCGCCTCAGCGAAATGCCGTTTGAAGCGCAATACGCGCCCACGTGCCTGATAGACGATCCACCACTGCCTTGCTCGCTTGTCACTCAAAAGCTCAGACGTGTATTCCAGCACTAAGTCATATCTGCCCTCATAGAGTGCACTTCGCAACAATGTGTCTGCTAATTCAGCGCCTCTCTGCAACATCCCTGCACTCAGTGCATGATGAATGCTCTCACGTGCATCGAGATACCGTTTCTCAGGAAGTGCCTCATAGTATTCATGAATCTGTCTGTGAATTGCCGGTAGGTCGGCCTCTCGAATTTCCTTTCGCGCCACCTCCCGCACCAAACCGTGAATCTCATAATAGCGACTGCCTTGACCCTGTAGCGTGATTAGGAACCTACTCAAGAGCACGTCAAACGGATCATAGTCACCTGCTGTCAGATGGGTGACTGCCGACACTCGGAATGGTGCGCGCAAGACACAGAGCTCTTGGAGCAATCGTTTCGCGTTTGGTGGCAGGGTATCGAAAGCTCTTGTCTGAAGATACCTTTGGGCTTCTTCGGCGATATGGGGGAGGTCATCCAACAGATCTGACAAGGGGATCGATCTGGATAATCCCGCCAATATGGCTAGGAACTTCGGATGTCCGTCTACACGTTCATACGCTTTGGATAGGATTCCAGTTGGGATATCAGCCACCCCGAGGGCCTGCATTAGTTCAATGCTTGCTTCTCTGTCCAGCCGTGAGAGTGGTGATGCACAGTAGGGCGGGTTAAACAAATCGTCTACAACCGCCCACTCACGTGTAGTAATGAGCAGCCTCCCCTGCTGCAATTCACGACTGCAGGCTCTAAGCAAGGGCAGAAACGACTGGTTTGCTGTGAGATCAAACCCATCCCATACTACCATGCAATGGTGCTGATTCCACGCGGCTGCAGCCGATGTGATACGTTGCGCTTCATCGGCATTTGGTAGGCGTAATACTTCAGACAGGCCGGAATCGTCAAAACGGAGTTTGTAAGTATCGGCCAATTCGGTCAGGTAATGCTCCAGTTGGATGTTCGGGTCGCAATTCAACCACAGGACAGGACGGGTCTGCTTCAGCGCCTGAGCAAGCTTTGCTGCTAAGTAGCTCTTCCCAATCCCAGCAATTCCCCCAATCACCACGATATTGTTTTTCCTGAGCGCTTTATCCAGCCTGGCTAATTCCTCATCGCGCCCGAAAAACAATATTGGTATAGGAGGGGAGTAGTCCGCTCTGCTGAATAGCCCGTCCTCCTTGGAGGTTAGCTCCCTCTCTGACCGTTCGGAGAGAGCGCTTCTAAGCACAAGTGCAGGGCCTTCATCTGGTTCCGAGGCAGCACTCCAATCAATGTCGGGCCGTTTTCTCTTGCCATACTCTATGAACGCAGGGATCATATGTCGGCGCTCGAGATAGGCCAATAGCTCTCTGGCCGTGGCTTCTTTCCCGTGGCCCGGCAGGTCATCATAGTCTATTTCCAAGTCAAAAGCGGCATTGCGCAGGCCTTCTTCATCGAAACGTGCGGCGAGAATTTCGCGCAACTTGGCTCGATCCATCTGCTCTCACACCCTCTCGGCAGGCCGCGAACGTGGCTGAGATCTTTCCGATTCACATAGCACATGAGGCAGAATACCCGCCTCAACCTTGACGGCGGGCGGGCTCTGTGCCAGAATCTCTGGCACCAGGGCGGCCCCCACCGCCTTGGTCATCGTCTCGGACTGCTGAGGTCGCGAGACGATTTTTGCTGCATTGTAGTGGTAGTATAGTGCAGTTTCGGGCAGAAGTCAAACAGTTGTGCAGCCTGCGCAATGATGCAGTCGGCGAAGGCGGAACGTCTACAGATCGAACAGCCCGAGCCGCCCCTTGCAGGGCTGGAACGGTAGCGGCTGCGCATCCTCCAGCACAAAGCCATAGGGGCCATTGAACCACTCGCTGCTGCTTTCGGTCACACAGTCAACGACGTTCACCTGCCCCACAATGCCCCCTCGCTCGATATGCTCAGCGTCAGGAAATTCAACCCCCTGTGCCAGCACATCCCGCCGGATTTCGTCAAAGTATGGGTCGAGTGCCTTTGACGCACAAATCAGGAGCGGGCCACGATGGGAGGTGTACCATGTGCGGTCTTCCACGTCCTTGTAGCCGTTGACAATGAGCCACGCCCACGGTTGACGAATCGAGATGGCTTTCATTCCGAGATCATCCTTCAGCCCTCATGTGGGCGCGCCACTACCACGGAATCACCCAAACGCGCCAAAGCAGCGGACGCTTTCGTGTCTTTCGCGAGATTTCGCGTCTTTCGTGATCCAAATGCCCACCCGCCGACTGCTGCCTACTTGACACTCCCGTCCAGGATACCGTACTCGTGCGTCCTTGGATCCTCGAACAAAAAGAGCCTGGGTGGCCGGTAAGTCAACGACGAGAACGCCGCGATCAGGATGACCAGCAGGATCATGCCGCTCCATTGTACAGACCGCCCCATTCTGGGTGCGATCAGAATCCTGTAATTCACCAACTGCCCGGCCACCACGGCCAGGGCGAAGATCAGGATGTCCATCCACAAGTGGTCCCGTCCCACTAAGGCCTTGTACCCATAGAACAGCGCCACGATCACCACGGGCATCGTAAACAGCCCCAGGCCCTTGGCCACCCACAAGTTGTGCGCCGCTTTCCTGATAAACGGGTACTCGACCAGCGCGAATATGAGCCCCGGCCAGAACGCCATCTTCAGGTGTTCCCACATGCTTTCGTTGACCGCAGCGATCAGGGCCGCCGGCCGCCAATAGCCGGTCCACTCAAACACGAAATGCAGGGCAGGGCCTGCCAGTATGATGAACGCTATGCCGGCCAACTCCCATTTGAATATCAACTTCCTCATACCTTGTTCATCACCTGGTGCTACTCCCTGATCCTCCGCAGCTCGATGGTCACCGCATTCATCTTGTCCACGCAGTCCACCTCGATCACGTCAGGGTCCCCCCATTCGGCCGGGTATCCACCGCCGAACTGGAGCATGACCAGATACGGGAACACACTGTGGTACAGGAACCCGCACAGCCCGCCCGCGCTGTGCCCGCTGAGTTCGAGTTGGTCCCCTACCTTGTGACCCGCGCTGCAAGACCCTTTCACGCCCTTGATCGTACCGACGACGCGATACCCAATGCGTGCTTGCTCTCCCATTCTCCTTCACCTCCCAATCTCGTGTTCCAGAGTGGCTCGGTCAGAGACCGGCCACAGCAGTAGATGCTGATATTATGCTGCGACTCTGTCGAAAAGTCAATCAGCCAACCGTTTCGTGTTTTTCGCGAGATTTCGTGCCCTTCGTGATCCAAATGCCCCCATACCCTCCTCATGCTTGACATGCCCCTGCCGCATGCTATACTGGGATCAGGTGGGTGGGTGAAGCGGGTAGGAGGGTGGCATGTCGGTTGAGTTGGAGTGGCACTTTGGGGACGAGGTCCCCAAGCAGGCCCCGCAGGAGGAACGCCGCCCCCGGCGTCCTCGCTGGCGATTCTGGCTGACCCTGGCCGCGGTCGTCTTGGCGGTGGTGGGGGTGGGGCTCTACGCCTGGTGGCGCGTGCGGCGTGACGCCCTCAAGATGGTCGAGTCAGATGTGCAGGCCGTCGCCCAACTGGAGTTGCAGGCCCTGGCCGAGCAGGACGCCGCCCTCTATCTCAGCCTACAGGACGAGGCCGACCCCCATTGGCAGGCGGCCCAGCGGGCTCGCCTGGCGTCCGACTCCGCCTTCCCTCCGCCCCTGCCTGGCCTGGCCGCCACGGCCACCGTCTCGGTCGAGAATGCCCGGGCCGTGGGCGTTGCGGCGCGCGTCGAGGTCGTGCGATTTGCCAGCCTTCCCGGCGGCCAGGCCGTCCCTTTCCGCGCTACCCGCTTCTACCGTCGCGGCGCCGACGGCCGCTGGCTCCACACCCGGACCGATCTCGGCTACGCTGGCCACCCCGTCATCTTCACCGGCCAGCAGGTCGTCCTGACCTCCTTCGCCATTGACGCCGAACTGATGGAACCGGTCGCCTTCAAACTGGAGGGGGCAGCCGAGCAGTTCTGTGATCTCATTTCCTGCCAGTCGTCTGCGCCAGTGCCGTTGGTGTTTACCGACACCTTGGACGCCGCGCTGGAGCCGGGCGGCGCGCTGCCGGCCCCCTTCGTCGTCGGAGTTCCGGCCGGTGAATTGGCCCAGGCGGCGTGGGAGCAAGCCCTGGATGACCTGCTTCTGGACCGTCTCGCCGCCCGCGAGGCGGGTTATCTGGTGGATGAGACGCCGCGCACGGCTCAAGGGGGCGAACTGTTCCGCGCCAGGGGGCGCGCCTGGCTGCGGGCGAAACTGGGGCTGCAGCAAGCACCCTCTCCTCCTGACCTCGACCTCGTCAGCCGGGCGTTGGACGCCCAGGAATGGCTCCGTCTGGATGTGATATGGCGCTTCCCTTTGGCCCAGGACGATCCCCGGCGGCCGTTGGCCGAGGCCGAGCTTGACCTGCTGCTGGCCTTTGTCGAGCAGGAGTACGGTCCATCCAGGGTTGCCGGCGTGCTCGTGGCGTCGTACGAGATACCCTGGGTGGGGGCCGCCCTCTGGGATGCGCTGGGCGAGAACTGGCTGGCCTTCGAGCGCCGTTACGCCGCCTACGTCCGCCAGGTGACCGGCCGCCCACCCCAGGCGGAGCCGCCTGGCGCAGTAGCAGCCCTGGCGGAGTACGACCTGGTGGTGGCCTGTGAGGGGCCTACGAATCTCTGGGGAGTACGCCTGGACAGGCCCGAGATGACGCCGCTATCTTCTGCCACCGGCTTCGACATCCTGCTCTGGTCGCCCGACGGCGCGAGGCTGCTGGCCCGGCGGGACGCGATCCACGGCGGTGGGCTCTACCTCCTGGAGGCGGATGGCTCCGCTGTGCGCCGCCTGGCGAGTGCCCCGCCAGACGCAGTGCCGCTCGGCTGGTCGCCCGATGACAGATACATCGCGTACTCAATCTCTGGCGAATCTCCAGAAGGAGGGGTGGTGGACGTGGAACTCGCCGAAAGCGTGGCGCTGGGCAGTCTTTATTCCCTCGCCTGGTCACCTGACGGCTCGCAACTGGCCTATGCCGCGTTCCAGGATCCGTCGCAGCCTCCGTCCCTGTGGCTGGCTGACGCCGATGGTTCTGACCCCCATCCGGTAGGGCCAGGATCTCAGATTGCATGGTCGCCAGACGGAACACGGATCGTCTTCTCCAGCATGTACAACTGGCCAGGCCTGGAGATACTCGATGTGACTACCGGGGTGACGAGGACACTGCTGGACAGGTCCGCACTGGATGTGCTGTTCGGTCCCGGCGCTGAGCGCCCTTACCTGAGCGTAGAGACGCCCACCTGGTCACCGGCTGGCGACTGGATCGGTTTCGCGGTCAACCAGTACGAACAGACGGGGCCGGTGCAGGGAGGCCTCGTCGTGATCCATCCCGACGGCAGCGATCCGTACGCGCTGCTGACCCACGAGGGGCGCGTCTATGTAAGCGAGTGGTCACCCGATGGCCGTTGGGTACTCTCCCTCGCCTATGCCGGCAACGAAATTACGACTACTGTGACGGCAGTGGACGGGCAGACGCTGTTCGAGTCGAGTTCGTGGGCAGGCGGGAGCCTGTCGCCCGATGGGCAGTACGTGGCGCTCATCGAGGGGAACGGGATGCACACGCTCCGCGTCGCCGGGATCGAGGCCGGCGACTCCTACTCGTTCGAGTTGCCCGGCACCTGTGTGTCCCTGGCCTGGAATCCGCACGGCCTGCTGCGCGAGCCTGCCCAGGACTACCGGTTTGAAACGCCCTGCGGCTGAGAGGGGGATTAGCCTGGCCGGTCTGGGCCAGGGTGACAGGCAAGTGTCATGCTGAGCGCAGGCCAGACCCTTCGCTACGCTCAGGGTGACAAGCGGGTGTCTTGGTTGCCCAGCAGCGCCTGCAGTTGCGCCAGCGTCGTGACGCGCGCCACGCGGGCCACGAAGGTGTGCAGGTCGGGGCTGCGGGCGCGCAAATCCCGCACCGCCGGCCCCACCGGATCTTCCCCTGCTGCGCCCGGTTCGTCGGCGTAGGCCCCGTGGAAGGCAAAGTAGGCCTGGTTCAGTTTGCGGATGCCATAGCCCTGGGCGACGAATTCCTGTCGCCGTGCCTCCATGGTCGCCTCCGCCTCTTCAATCTGGCCCTGTGCCAGCAGTTCGTCCACCCGGACACGCGTCTGCCG
>Ga0307379_10014393_pt1 | contig 10201 bp, 8 predicted proteins | sample UN2MG_FD_202237 | JGI IMG/M metagenome (GOLD analysis project Ga0307379, IMG submission 202237) | Soil microbial communities from Risofladan, Vaasa, Finland - UN-2 | ecosystem: Environmental > Terrestrial > Soil > Coastal area > Acid sulfate soil | place: Finland: Risofladan, Vaasa | collected... | reverse complement strand
TTGGCTATAAAGCGATAAACCTCCTTAGTTGGTGCGAAGCACCAATAAGGGTAAAACAAGCCAAAAGTAGTGCACCGGTGGGACATATGTCAGTATTAACAATCCGTTGCTCTAAAATCTTAACATGTTGAACTAAAAGAAGTTATAAATACTCAGAAAACGCGCTTACAAACCAGCTTACAAACAAGAACCGAAAAACAGCTGAAAGAGATACTATGTACCAGTCTCTATGAGAGTATTGTGTTCATTATCACTACCCTGGGACCGATTGGGCACAGCAGAATCAGATGTGATTTCTTCGGCCAGATTTGTTAGGTACTCTAATCGCTCTGTAAGAGCGGCGCTGGGTTTAAGACCAGCTATGTTCAAAATAGTATTCCATCGATAGGCCCAGTCATGGCGTAGAAGTGATTGGACAATATTGTTCTTTCGGGCTTCGGCTATCCGCTCCGTCTGGGAGTCAAGCTCTGCAAGAACGTTATTGATGTCCGGTGTGTCAAATGGCACCCGTATTACAGAGTCCGGCCAGCCAAAGTGTTCTCTAAAAACATCCGTTTTCGGGTGCTCACCAATCATGACTGTGCCGGCGGCGGCCCCTTCAAAATAACGAAAGCCGATTTCGTTTTGCCCGCACGTTTCGAACTGTCGATCGATCTTGGCCGGATTTACCAGGAAATAGCGACTCCGTTTTGCTATGTTTGCAATCAAACTGCGGTGTTCTGCGGGCCGAGCAGTCTCTTTCCGAATGATCGTATCATAAACGTAAAATATCCTCTTCTGTTCGGCCATCTTCAAAAGAGCTCTATGAGTTACCTTCGATTTACGTCCTATGGAATATACATCAACAGAGCGCAGGGGGGGATTGGGGTAGGGACAGAATTTAATTGCGTCGATGCCCGGCGGTACGTATAAACAGGGTCGCTTAATCAAATCCTGCATAGGCTGAACACTTGCAAAGCAATTGAGAATTACATAATCGAATTGAGACAGAATTTTTGCATAACCTTTCAATTTTTTTACGTCGTCCGCCCATACCTCCGCGAGCCAGCAAATGGCGACTCGGCAGCGCTTTTTCCATTTCTTAAGGGCGTTCAGCGATAATAAATCTCTATGTAGGAGGAACTTAGCGAAAAAGAGTTCATAATTTCTGTCAATCCTTTGCTTTATTACCCCGGGATTAAGGCAGGTAACTGATGTACGGCGTGTAAGTTGGTTTGAAATCCGTCTTATGGTCTTAAATCCGTAAGAGGGCTGCGCGTTCAGGATATCCACATCGTCGAACTCACCGAGCAAATCCTCAAATTCATAATCACCACATGCCGAGAGGAGTTGTTGCAAGTGCCGGTGAGAGAACACGCATATACGTGCTTCATTCTGAGCATCTAAGTTTGAATGTTGTTTCTTATGCATTCCATATCTCACATGTAATATGGCTATAGAGTACTATCATTCATTGTAAATCGGTTTTCTATGTTGTCCTCTTCAGAAAAAAAGTCTCATAAATCTCGATTAGGCTGGTTCTTATAAAGGTTTCCAAGTTCAGCCAGAAACAATCAGGGACAAGGGTGTCTATCAAGGATGCGATTCGATTGTTTTGTAGCTGTTACCTTCATAGGACCGATAAATCCTTTTGTATTTGCATTATCCGAGAAGAACATTTGTTACTATACCAAGCTCATGTATAGCCGTCAGAATTTCACTTTGGTAAATGGGATTCATAATAATAGTTGTATCGGGGCGGTATTTTTTGAGGAAGTCGGGCCCAACGATGCACTGGGCGGTTCCCGGAACGAATTTCCCGGATTTTCGCGGATTGACATCAACAATATATTCTATCTGTTTGTATGAGATATTCAGAGTGTTTACGAATGTGGTCCCTTTGGAGCCTGCACCCCAGATAACAATACGGCTGTTTTGGCTTCCAAGCTTAGACAACGTGCTTCGCCACGAATGGACTTTTTCTCTGTATACATTTTGAAATGTATCGATGAGGTGGCGGATGTTGGCCACCACCCGTTTACAATTCGATACGGTACCGGCGTTATCGTTTCCCGGTCGAGCTTCGATTGTGAGAAACTGGCCGTCGTAACGCTCGGCAACCTCTATTGGTTCGAAGCCTGCTCGCAGAAAGAGATTGGCCAGTGATTCCGAGGTGAAATAGGAACAATGCTCGTAAATAATATCCCATAAGCCCAAGTGTTCAAGGGAATGTAGGGCGTTTGGGACCTCAAAGTAAACAACACAGTCTTTCCGTTGGCCAATTGAGCTGCGAATGTTCTTTAGAAACTCCAGCGGACGGTCAATGTGTTCAAGGACATGCCGGCAGCAGATAAAATCGACGGGATAGTCGCTTGAGACTTCGGAGTAAGCTTTGGGAATAATTGTTAATGCAGGTGGGGCGGTTTGTTCAGGCTTATAAGAGGGATCAAAGCCAAGCACTCGATTATTGCTGAGTCGCTGTAGTATTTTTAGGAAATCTCCCTGGCCGCATCCAATCTCGATAATGTCCTTATCGTGCAGTTGGTATTTCTGGACGAGCCGGCCTGCTGTGTCCTGTGCCCATTGTTGGAACCGTTGTGAAAAATGCAAAGAATTCTCATACGCAGCAGAGTATTGCATGAGTGTGCGGTCAAAGGCAACGTTGTAAAGAAGTCCGCACTCGTGACAATATGCCAGGTGAATCTTAGAAAGCGGGGCGGCCATTGCTTTTGAGCGACTGTCCCACAGAACATTACAGAACACAGGCAAACTCTCTGCCTGAAAGAAAACCATCATCTCAGAATTGCAGCAGACGGGACACTGTAGTCGTTTTATTTTCCTTGCCTGTTTTCTGCGTTTTGGCATTGTTGTTTCCATTTGGTGAAGTCATACGGTGAGCAAATCTGCGTTGACGTTCAATCTGTCAAGCTCCTGTCTGATTTCGTCGCAATAGACAGGATTCATAACAATGATTTTGTGTGGTTTATATTGCTTTAGAAATTCCGGAGCTACAATCTCATGGCCGGAGCCGGGAATATATTTTCCATGCCTATAGGGATTAATATCAACAATATATTCGATTTCCTCGCTAAGCTTAAGTGTGGTCAGAAAAGCGACCGCTTTTGAGCCTGAACCCCAAATAACAACCCTTTGACCGTCGCGATTAAACTTGCGTATAGTCCTTAGCCAATAATCAATCTTCTGAGAACATTTCTGTCTGAATTCGCTTACGGCCTGATTCGAGATATCCATATCATTCTCCGAATCCTCACCGTGACATATTGAATTCCGAGAGGGATAAGCTGTCGCAATCAGGTATTGACCTTCGTAGTCATGGTAAAGGTCGTCAAGTTTGAATCCCGATATACGAAACAGTTCGGCAAGGGAGCCGGCAGTGAAATAGGAACAATGCTCGTAATAAATATCCCAGAAAGCGCCTTCCTGAAGTACTCGCATAACATCCGGCAACTCGAAGAAAACGAGGGTATCCGGGCGGTCTGCGATTGTTTTACGAATCTTTTGCATAAACTCCAGTGTCGGAGCTATATGTTCCAGAGTATGGCGGCAGCAAATGACATCGGCTTCGATATGTGAATATTTTGGGGAGTAGAAATCCTGAATAAACTCTATCTGAGAACCAGTTGTGTCAGGATTACGTTCGGGCACATACGCCGGATCAATTCCAATTCCTCTGTTGCCGCCTAACTGGCACATCAAAGCGAGAAACTCTCCTTTACCACATCCAATTTCGAGAATTGTTTTGTTGTGAATGTCATACTTACCGATTATTTTCTGCGCCAACGATTTGGCGAAGGTGTTGAAGCATTCTGAAAAACCCTGGGTTTCCTCGTAACTGGTGTTGTAGTTGTGAAGCCCGGGATCAAAACGCACGTTGCTTATAAACCTGCAACTCGGACAGAATCCGAGCTGGAGATCGCTTGTGGGATATCTATGGGCCTCCTCTTTGCTCGACATCAACAGACAGCTATGGACCGGAATATCCGTAACGCTATAGAATACAGAAAGTTCTTTTGAATTGCAGTTTGGACAGACATAGTCGCTCTGCTGGAAAACTTCGAAAGAAACCTCTTTTGGCAATTTCAATGTCACTTCGCCCATATTAACTCCTAAACGATTACCGGTTCCGGAATCGGAATCACAAACTTGCCTCCTTTGTCCCTAAAGGCGGCTTCCTGTGAAAGGATTTCGTCTTTGAAGTTCCAGGGCAAGATAACGACATAATCGGGCAACTCCTTCTCGAGCCGCGATGGATCACAGATGGGGATGTGCAGACCGGGCATGTACTTGCCCTGTTTATGGATGTTGCGATCGACGACATAGTCAATCACATCCGCTCCTGTTCCGATGAAATTCAGCATAATTGCTCCCTTGGCGGCGGCACCGTAAGCAGCAATGGTTTTACCTTTCGCTTTTTGATCATGAAGGAGTTTTCTCATCTGCCGGCGAATATTCTGAACCTTATCGCCGAAACCTTCATAGTACTGATACTTGTCCACTGCCAGTTGCTGTTCTTGTGTTAGAAGCTCCCGCACTGATTCCTGTACGTTTCCCCTGCGAGCAACGTATAATCGCAGCGAACCACCATGAATGGGCAGCCGTTCGATGTCGTTAAGATACAGCTCGTTTTGACGGAAAAGATAATCGAGAGCGGTCACCGAGAAATAACACAAATGCTCATGATATATCGTATCGAACTCGCAATAGTCAATCAAATCCTTTATGTATGGCACCTCAATGACAGCCAATCCTTCGTCCTTCAGCAGGATACGAATTCCCTGTATAAAACCGTTTGTATCGGCCACATGAGCCAGTACATTATTTGCATGTACTATATCGGCCCGGCGTTCCTCCTTTGCCAATTGCCGGGCAAGGTCCGGTGTAAAAAACGAGCGCAGTGTGCGTACTCCGGCTTTTTCGGCGGACTTTGCCGGTCCCTCGGCAGGATCAATACCCAGACATGGGACACTGTTTTCAACGTAGTTCTTAAGTAAGTAGCCGTCGTTGCTTGCCAGCTCTACAACGAAACTGTCACCATCCAGTTTGTATTTGTCAATCAAAGCCAGAACATTCTTGCGTGAATGTTCCAGAAGGGTATCGGAAAATGATGAGTAGTAAGGGTAATCATCGCAGAAAAGTTTTTCCGGAGGTACCGTCTCCAGTATCTGAACTAACGAACATCGCCGGCAGTACGCCACCTCAAGCGGGAACTTATCTTCGGAATCGGCAAGTTGTGCCTCAGTAAGCAGGCCATCGGACAAGGGCATCATCCCAAGATCCAGCACACCGATTAAGCCGGCTTGCTTGCAGATTCGACAATGTGCCTGATGGCACTTTTGCTCAAAAATGTCTTTTGTCGAATCCATAAGGATTCTTCCCTTTCCTGTTATTTCCCTTTTTTTATCAACGAATCCTGCCCCTGAAACCGCAGGTTTGCATCAAGAATACCATCTTCGATAAGCTTGCGAATATGGCCAATCCTCTGGTATCTGGGCCCTTCAAAGTCTTCTAAAGTTATGCTGTTTTTCTTATATGCTTCATAAAGCTCCTGAGCGCCGCGGCGAGTATCCCACTGCGGTTTAAAACTCGGCAGCACTTTAGGCAGCCTGTCACAATTAACACGGTAGTTCCGCTTGTCCGGTGAAGCGCCCTCGGCAAACTGAACTTTACAGCCGGGTATTGTTTCACCAACTATCCGGGCGATATCCCTGATTTGCAGGTTTTCCTGTGTAACGCCAACATTGAAAGCCTCGTTGTGAATCAGCTCACGCGGAGCACCGAGCACGGCGGCGAATGCGCGGGATATGTCCTGTATATGCACAATAGGTCGCCATGGACTGCCGTCACTCTTCATCAATATCTTACCTGTAGTAAATGCCCATGCTGCGAGATTGTTTAGCACCAGATCAAAACGTAAACGCGGTGAAACACCATAAGCCGTGGCATTGCGAAGGAATGTCGGCGAAAAATCATCGTCCGCCAAAGCCGATACGTCACGCTCTGTCCACACCTTTGACCGGCCGTAAGGTGTCACTGGATTGAACGGAGCCTCTTCTGTGAGCATATCATCTCCAGCCGCTCCATAACAACTACAGGAAGAGGAAAACACATAGCGCCTCACTCCCGCCTTCTTAGCTAATACTGCAAGCCTGACCGAAGCTCTGTGATTAATCTCATACGTCAATTCCGGATTAAAATCACCGAGGGGGTCGTTCGACAAACCTGCCAGATGGCATACGGCATCAAAACCCTTCAGGTCGTCAATCTCAACATCTCGTATGTCCTTGCAAATATTCGGAACTTCCACCGGATCCTCACCGAATGTGCAGCAGTGGTAAAGATCGCTGTCTAATCCGACAACATCATAGCCTTCGGAAATAAAAATAGGTACCATGACAGTGCCGATATAACCCAAATGTCCCGTAACTAATACACGCATAAAAACTTTACTCCCATATCTTCCAGGGGGCGTTACCCGAATCCCACAACCCATTTAACAGGCCTTTATCGCGAAGCGTATCCATACACTGCCAAAAACCTGTGTGCTTGTAAGCCATCAATTGTCCGTCTTTAGCCAAACGTTCCATTGGCTCTCTTTCCCATACTGTCTGATCGCCTTCAATATAATCCAAAACCCCCGACTCAAGGACAAAGAACGCACCGTTGATCCAGCCTTCGCTGGTTTGCGGCTTCTCTGAAAATTCCACAATCTTATTGCCATCGAGGTCGAGATGGCCGAAGCGGGCGGTTGGTCTGACTGCCGTTAGTGTTGCCAGCTTGCCGTGCGATTTGTGAAACTTCAGCAGCTCATCAAGATTTATGTTCGAAATCCCGTCACCCCACGTCAGCATGAATGTTTGATTGTCAAGGTATGGTCCCAAACGCTTAATCCGGCCTCCGGTCATTGTTGCTAGACCGGTGTCAATAAGATCAATGGTCCATCTGGGGTGGTAATCATTGCTGTGTTTGTGCACGTCACCGTTCTGGATGTTTACTGTCAGATTGCTGTAAAGAGTGCAATAATCTGTAAAATACTTCTTGATGTACACTCCCTTATATCCCAGGGCGATAACGAACTCCTGGTAATTGTAATGTGAGTAATGATTCATGATATGCCAAAGGATGGGCATACCACCTATTTCCACCATCGGCTTCGGCCTGATAATTGTCTCTTCTTCAAGCCGCGTGCCAACGCCGCCTGCAAGGATGGCAACCTTCACTTTTACCTCCTTCAAAATTCCTATGTAATCCAACGCACAAACGTTTCTATGATAGCCTTTGTCCTCAAAGAAAGATGAACTTCAAAGAAAGATGCACTTCTCGCTGAAACCTATCATACCTCGTTCGGTATATCGGCAAAAAAGTCAGGTTGAGATATAAAAAAACTCAAGGGCGATTGGATGATGGCAGATGCGAGTTAAATTGACTCCAGTTTTCCCAGCTGGCTGAGGGCCCTGACCAAAGGTTCCGGAAAAAACGTTGTTATTAGCACCTCAGGTGGATTAGTGCATCCTCTCTTATCAAAGTGCTTAATACTCTAGGAGCGTGTCCGAGTATTAGTTCTCAAAAAACGTAACTCTTTATAATTAAAGAACTTAGTGATTTTGGGCTCAAAATGCTTAAGTTTAGCTTTTGCAAGTACTTATGAATTTCAAAGGTTATTACTCGGACAGACTCCTAGGCGGGATTACAGCTAATAATAACCGTGACTTCATGGGGCCTGGTGGACAAGACTACATTGAGCTTGGGCATGAGCCTTGGTGGTATACTTTAGGTTATATCCTTCCACAAGATTACTCCAACTACTTAGATCAGAATGGCAATCTTCCGATCACCGTCAACTTTGAGGTAAATGTGGAAGACGATGTGTGGCTTGTCACCAACCAGGATATTGCTCCTATAGAAATTGTATCTTCTACTCCTGCTTCAGACCCAGATTGGAGCAATTGGTATGCTGGCGACACGCATTACCATACTGATCTAACTAACTCTATGGACTGGGATAGTTTTAATGGCTCAGGTGAACTTGCTACATGGCTACTCTATTATGCATCGCAAGGCTTTTTTTGGTATGAGCTTGGTGAATATGGAGCCCCACTTGCGATAACATCAGCTATTGCTCCCTCTGTAGGGTTAGATTGGATTACGGTCACTGACCATTCCTACGAGATTGATGGTAGTAATGATTGGGCAAGTTCTGGACCAGAAGCGGATGCGTGGCGAGATCTTTTAGAACCAAACTCATACCAGTTTGCATCTAATTATGCCTACGGATGGGATAATCTGGAAAACAGTCCTGCTTTTTCAGAGTTTTTATTCTTAAAAGGTGTAGAGTTTTCAATAGCTGCCCCAGATCCCCACGAGCCTCCAAAGGTTCCAGAGACTTTGTTTATTGACACTGCTCAATTACATATGTTGACATATGGATTCGACAATAGTGATTTGGTAATTTCTGAACCTGGGTGATCAGCGACAATCATTCTTACCTTCCCTGTTGCCTCAACTAAGAATGTTACTATAAGTATTTCAGTTAATCACGTCAATTCTGGGGTTGGCCCCATGGGGCCAAAAAATCGGATATTCCAGGCCGTGTAATATTTTTATTACTCCATGCATGCATACACGAGCTCTCTGGCCATAATTTTTCGCCATTCTTTGACTCGGCGTTGCAAAGTCCTGAGTTGACTATCAGCAAAATGTCCTGGATATTTATATTGGAGCTGCTTCAGCAAGCTTTTTGCTGCCGTTTCCGGTTCCTGCTGCAGCCAGTTAAGTACTTCGTACCAGACACCTTCGAAAGCGTCTTTGTGCGTGCGCCAATGCCGGGGTTTTGAAGATTTGCTTCGGTGGGTAGGTCGAACTTCACCATCCCGCCACAACCGTGGTAACTGAGTCAGGAATTGCTCAAGGCTCTCACGTCCCGGTCCTTGTATAGAACAGTCGGTAGATGTAAGGGCGCTCAAGGCAGATTGGCCTTGACGAATGCGATGTAGCAACTCTACAGGATCGAGTTGTTTACGCTGTAACCGTAGTTTCTCTTTGATTTGATCATCTACCATCTGATGACTCAGCAACCGATCACAAGGAGTTGCTGGCGGGTCATAGGTCCGTCTTACCTTGGCTCCGTTTCGCGTTTTTTTACGTAATTTGAATGATGGCTGAAAGTAATTTACATATAGACGAGCCGCCTGATAAAGATGAGCAAGGGCTTGGCCAGCGACAATCCCAGAAAACCTTTCGTGTCCTACCATGCGTCGAATCACAGCACCATTCTTCTGCTCAATCCATGCTTGGTCATTTTTATGATATGCCCGAGACCGAGTGAACTCAACATGATGCTTTTGGCAGAATTTCAACAGGGTATCATTTATAAACGCACTATCATTATCAGAATCAATCCCCAATACCGGAAATGGATTCTGCTGAAAAATCGCATCAAGTCCTTCGACAACAAGGGACTGCTCTTTAACGAGAAGTGGTATGAATTCCGTCCAGCCGGAGCTAACATCAGTAGTAACAAGAGTGTGAATAAAAGAACCAGTCATAAATCCTCCACAGTGAACAACGAAATCAATCTCCAAGTAACCTGGATTCGGGCCATTCCAGTCCGCGAACGTACGAATGGGAACCTGCTTGCTAACCTTTGTAGACCGTCGTCTTTTTCTTCGCGATTGTGACGGATTACGAATTGGTGATAACAATCGATCAATAGTTGCTGCACTGACTTTAAGCAGTTGCTTGCGGACCTCCGGATCGAGATTCAGGTGACCATGACTTTCCATTGCATCAACAAAGTCAGGTAATACTGCTTTTAACCGCTTACCGCAGATTCGATCCGCTGCCTCCCACGTTACAATGAGAGCTTCCTTAACGGCTTCATCGTAGATTCGTCGACTGTGGCGAACTTCACACGAATTGCTCCGATTGCAGCTATTGTCAGTTTTACCAAGAAGGCGGATTGCATGTTTGCGATGATATCCACTCACAGCAATGAACTCATCAAGAATCTGTGTCTTTGCCGTTTTAGATGATTTACGATATCGCTGCCCCAGTACTCTAATTAATTCTCCTTTTGCCTGTGTGCTGATTTTGTTGTCCATCGTATACCTCCAGTTTTTGGTAACATTCTAATGAGGCAACGACGGAATTTCGGTAACAAAAATTATGAGTCAACGCGAAGGGAAATTATAATTGACGCTGGACA
>Ga0307379_10014392_pt1 | contig 10201 bp, 4 predicted proteins | sample UN2MG_FD_202237 | JGI IMG/M metagenome (GOLD analysis project Ga0307379, IMG submission 202237) | Soil microbial communities from Risofladan, Vaasa, Finland - UN-2 | ecosystem: Environmental > Terrestrial > Soil > Coastal area > Acid sulfate soil | place: Finland: Risofladan, Vaasa | collected... | reverse complement strand
GTGCGCTGGGAATACCCGATCACCGCCGAAGTGGAGCCGGCGTTCTTCGCGCACGTGCTCGCCAAAAACAAGCCTTCACTGCCCGAGTGCAACGCAGTGGCCGTGCCGCGCGAAGGCAAGACGCTGAAGTTCACCGTGAAGAACTGCCCCGACCAGGCCATCGGTTGGTTCTACGTGAGCTGGCTTCCCGACCAGCCGCGCGGCTGGGACGCACGCGATTGGGCGCGCATCGAAGCCACGCGTGGAAGCAACGGCGAGTTCACCTGCGCCATTCCCGAGTCGCTCGGCGCATTCGACTGGTTCGGCGGCATTACCTTCACGCTCGAAGCCGGAACCATCACCCAGCCGATGAGCTTGAGCACGAAGATATACCGCTGCGGAGAACAGGCTGCGAAATAGCAGAGCAGGAGTGAAGACAATGAGCAAGCCAAGGATTGCCAACAAGGTGCATTTCGTCTGCAATGCTCACATCGACCCCGCGTGGCAGTGGGTGTGGCAGGACGGCGCGGCGGAAGCCATCTCCACGTTCCGCACTGCGGCCGACCTGTGCGAGGAGTTCGATGGCTTCATCTTCAACCACAACGAGTCAATGCTCTACGAGTGGGTGGAGGAGTTTGAGCCGGCGCTGTTCGCGCGCATCCAGAAGCTGGTGAAGCAGGGCAAGTGGCACGTAATCGGCGGATGGTACGTGCAGCCCGATTGCAACATGCCCAGCGGCGAGTCGCTGGTGCGGCAGGCGCTGGTGGGCAAGAGCTACTTCCGGCGGAAATTCGGCGTGGATGTGAAGATCGCCGCCAACTTCGACAGCTTCGGCCATTCGCGCGGCCTGCCGCAGATCCTCAGGAAAAGCGGCTACGACTATTACGTGGTGCTTCGGCCCGAGAAGCCGCGTCATCACGAAGAGCTTACCAGCCCGCTGTTCCGCTGGATCGGGTTCGACGGCTCCGAATTGATTGTGCGGCGCGTGGGCGGCGGCTACGCAACGCGCGTCAACCTCATGAAACCGTTGATGGAGATCTGGCTGAGGGAGCACCCGAACCCCGGCACCGAACTCATGCTCTGGGGCGTGGGCGATCACGGCGGAGGGGCGTCGCGCAGAGACCTGCTCGATATGCAGGAGCTGATCGACAAGACCAAAGACGTGCAGCTTGTCCATTCCTCGCTCGAAGGCTACTTCCGCGAAATGGAGAGCGTGCGTGGCAGCCTGCCCGTTTTCCGGCACGACCTCAACCCCACGTCCATCGGCTGCTACACTACGATGATTCGCGTGAAGCAGAAGCATCGCCGCCTCGAGAACGAAATCTACTCGCTCGAGAAGATGGCCACCGCGGCGGCCGTGCAGGGGCTGATCGAATACCCGAAGGCGAGCATCGACGCCGCGCTCAAGTCCCTGCTGTTCGCCCAGTTCCACGACATGCTGCCCGGCTCCGGAATCCAGGACGTTGAGGAAGACACACTGCAGCTTCTCGACCACGGCCTCGAGCTGGCGGCCCGCGAGAAACTGAAGGTGTTTTTTGCATTGGCGCGCGGCCAGCAGCCTGCCGCGGTCGACAATCCCCCGATCATGGTCTACAATCCGCATCCGTTCGCCGTGCGGGGTCTGGTGGAGTGCGAGTTCCATCTGCACGATTTCAACTGGACGGGCACGTTCTTTGATGCACCCGTCTTCCGCAACGGGCGGATGCTGCCGTATCAGGTTGAGCAGGAGCGGGCCGCAGCTACGCTGGACTGGGCCAAGCAGGTGGTGTTCCACGCCGATCTCAAGCCGGGCATGAACCGCTTCGATACGAGGCTGAACGAGCTGAAGAAGAAGCCGCCGGTCAGCCTGAAACCCCGCAACGGACGCATTCGGTTCAAAACTGCGGAGCTGGAAATCATTGTCAATGAGCGGACCGGCCTGGTCGACCGGTGGCGCGTTGGCGGCAAAGACGTGACTGCTCCAGGAGCCTTCCAGCCGATTGTGCTCGAAGACACGCCGAACCCGTGGGGCGACGGCGAGCGATACCGCGGCAAGCTCGCAGGCCGCTTCAGGCTGATGCCGGTAAAGGAAGGCACTGCCTTTTCAGCCCTGCCGGAGACGGTGCCGTCGGTGCGCGTGATAGAAGACGGCCCCGCCCGCACCATCATCGAGGCAGTCTTCGGCTGGCGGCGCTCCGCCATCTGCCAGCGCTACAAACTGCCGAAGCTCGGCACCGAGTTCGAGGTGGAAACACGCGTGGTATGGAATGAGCCGTATCACGTTCTCAAGCTGTCCGTGCCGCAGGCGAAGCCGGCGAGCGGGTTCCTCGGCCAGACCGCATACGGCGTGCAGGAGCTGCCGATGGATGGCGCCGAGGCGGTCAGCCAGAAATGGCAGGCCGTGATCGCCGGCGATTCCGAAATGGCCGCCACCTGCATCGACAACGGTATCTACGGTTCGGACCTCTGCAAAGACACGCTGCGGCTCACGCTCCTGCGCAGCCCAAGCTATTCGAATTCCGCCCGAACCACGGTGATCAAGGACCGCCACAACCCGGTCATCGATATTGGCGAGCGCACCTACCGGTTCTGGTTCAACGCCGGTCCGGTTTCCGAACGGCTCGCGGCAATCGACCGCGAGGCGCTCGCCAAAAACGAAATGCCGTACGCACTCTCGTTCTTCCCGCCCGGCGGCGGCAAAGAGCCGAAACCCCTGGCCGTGCTGAGCGACAACGCCATCCAACTGGCCGCAGCCAAGCCGGCGGAGGATGCCAGCGGCGACCTGATCCTGCGGCTGTTCAACCCGACCGACAGGCTGCGCCGCACCACACTCACGCTCCCGCACTTGCGGCTGAAAAAGCGCCTGCTCCTGAAGCGCTATGAAATCCTGACGCTTCGCGTCGACGTGAAGACGAGAAAAGCCGTGGAGGCGAACCTGATCGAGGAAGAGACGACTTGACCGCGCATCGAATAGCGACGGACGTATCGGAGAGCTTATGCGAAGCAGTGAAGTAAACGGACATTTTGCACCAAGGCTCCTCACCGCGCTGATCCTCCTTGCACTGCTGGGCTCTTCGGCAGTTGCGGAATCGCTGGCCGAAGCCGTGCTGAAACTCACCGGCGCCCGCACCAGAATCGTTTGGCTGCATGGCGTGCACGACGTTGCCGCAAACAACTGGGACGCCATCAGCGCCGATTACGAGTTGAAGGGCTTCGACACCGCCGAAGGGAAAGCACGCGTGATCCTGCCCGGCCCTGCCAGCTATGCAAACCCCTGCATCACGCCCGACGGACAGCGCGTGCTTTTCACCGACACCACCAGCAACACGCTCTACATCGTCAACTGGGACGGCTCCGGCAAAACAGAGCTGACAAAAGGCTACGTCCTTTGCACGTGGATCGACCCCAATGAGCGGACGCAGTGGGTCTACTTCACGGACCAGGGCTACAGCAAGGGGCAGCTCACCCGCTGCAGGATCGACAAGCCGTCGGTGCGCGAGGTGGTTTGGAGCAAGGAACAGGCCGCCCACACGCTGACGGTCTCGGCCGACGGCACACGCGCCGGCAGCGAATTCCCTTGGCCGGCCGCCGGCGTGGCGATCCTCCCGAACGTCTCGTGGAAGCGATACGGCACCGGCTGCAACGGCTGCATAGCGCCAGACAACAGCTACCGCTTCTTCCACATGGGCGACGAAGTGTCGCACGATGGCGTGATCTTCTACGACAAGGACGGCGCCAACCGCCGAGTGATCAGATTCAGGGGCGATCTGCCGGGCGACTCATGGATACCGCGCTGGACTAATGACGTCCGCTTTCTCACCGTCAACTCGCCGATCGGCGGAAAAGATGCCGACATCTACCTCGGCCAGTTCAATCCTGCCTTTACGGCCGTTACCAAATGGGTGCGCATCACGAACCAGCCCGGACACGACACCAAGGCTTGCGGTTGGATCGGGCGGATGCCGCGCCCGGAGGCCAAGCCCCTGATTCCCGCACCGGCCGTGCGGAAGGCACCGGTCGCCGCCGTCGCACGCCTGCTCGACGAAGCCCATTTGGAGGTTATTTTCAGTGAGCAGGTGCAGCTCAAAGATGCCTCCGCATCGCTTGCTTCGATGGTGCCCGTCGCGGCGCTTGCCCTCGACCCCGAGGGATTCCGCCTCATTGTAACGCTCGGCGGCCGAATGCCCGGCGCCGACACTCTCCTGCTCAAGGGCATCAGCGATTGCCTCGAACCGCCCCACCCCGTGAAGGAAAAGGTGGCGGTGGCACGGCCGGCCTGGCCGGTGAATCGAGCCAACCTCGTGTTCCAATGGTGCACCGCCAAGCGCCCCACCTTCCAGTTCAACCCCGCCGGCGGAGCGTTCGACAGGGTTTACCTGAGTACATCGAGGATTGCCCGGCTCAATCGCGACGGAGCTATGACCTTCCACGGCGGCGGCTTCAGCGTCGCCGACGCCGGCAACGGGATCGTTGCCGAGTGCTCAAAGGCGAACCAGTTCAGCGTGGAGGTTCTCATCACGCCGTCGGGCGTGCAACAGGCCCGCACAACCGAGCCTCGCTTCATCCTCGGCTGCGACGGGGAAGGCGAGGCAGACAAGACCAACTTCGCCCTCGCCCAGGAAGGCCTCAAGCTGGTGCTGCTCGCCCGCACCATGCCCGACGGGAAAAACGGCGCCGTGCAGCGGGTGCCGCTGTGCACGCTGGAGGAGCAGAAGCCCAACCACGTTGTTGTGGCGTATCGGCCCGGCCGGCTCGCCTGCTACCTCAACGGCAAGCCGGTGAAGCAGACCTCCGAGTTGCAGGGCGCTCTTGACTGGCGCAGCGCGAACGGCGAAACCGGCCTGTACTTCGCCAGCCGCCGCGGAGCACCCAATCCGTGGCTGGGTGAGCTGGAAGGCATCGCCGTTTTCGCGCGGGCACTCGACGCCGCCGACGCCGCCGCCGATCACGCGATCTACGCCAGGATGCTCGCCACCCGGAAAGCCCCGCCCCCGCGGATCGAGCTGGAGGCCATACTCGCCAAGACCTCGCAGATCCCCAAGCCATCGGATATCGCCCCCTATCGAGACGCACTTGTGGTCAATGAATTCATAGTAACCAAGGTGATTGGCGGGCAGTACAAACAAGGAAAGGTCCGCGTGGCACAATGGGGAATGATCGATACCCAACCGACCGGCATCGCACAGGCAAACCCCGGAGATGCATTCACCCTCGTTCTCGAGCCGATGAAGGATCATCCCGAACTCGAAAGCGAGGCGATACGCGATACGCTGGATCAGAATTCCGGCCTCGCCCTCTACCTCGACCTCACCGTGAGGTAGGCCGGCCTCACTGTGCACGATGGGGCCATACGCTTGCATCTGGATGCGGCGGTGCTTCTAAAGGCCCGGCAAAAACATTCTGAAAAAATCCGACCTGCGAGCTTGACTTCGGGAAATTCCGTGTTATAATTCATTATAGATGTCTTGTATCCTGAAATACAAGTCCGAGAGGAGTAAGCCAGCAAACAGTGTGGCCCCGCTGCAGAGGTGTCGTTTCCGAGGTAAAGCATAATGAGAACGGCTGACAAGCAGCTTTCGGTGGTTGCGGAATTGCGCACGAAGATCGTGCAAGGCGTTTTTCCACCTGGTGGAAAATTGCCAACGCGCGCCGAGCTCGAGCGGTACTTCGGCGTGAGCGCGGCCACCCTCCAGGGCGCGATGGACCACCTCTCGCGCGACCGCTTCATCGAGTCTAAAGGCCGCAGCGGCACCTTCGTTGTCAAGACCCCGCCCTGGCTGTCCACCTACGCCCTGCTGATGGCGGATCATCCGAGCGCCAACGCATCGCAGTTCTGGACTGCCATCCTCAACGAAGCCTACAAGCTCGACAAGATCGGCAAGACAAGGCTGCCCGTGTTCTACGGGTTCGGGCCCATGCATCTACGCCCTGACGATTTTGTCGATTACTACAGCATTATCGAAGACGTTCGCGCACACCGCCTCGGCGGCCTGATCTTCGTTACGAATCCCGACTACTTCGAGGGCACGCCCATCGTTTCCGAGCGAATCCCCAGCGTGGCGGTCAAGACCGCGTCGGCTCTCGGCATCCCCGGCGTCTACCCGGATATGGTCGCTCTCGTTGAGCAATCCCTCGATTATCTGCAGGCGCTGGGCCGCAGGCGGGTGGCAGTGGCCGGATTGGACCTCAGTTTCACCGGCCGGTATACGCCACAACGACTGCAAGCCGCCATTGAATCGCGCGGGATGGTCACCAGGCCCTTCTGGAATCTGCAACTGGAATCGGTGCGGCCGCAGGGTGTGCAAGCTTGCGCAAACCTGCTGATGCACTGCACGGAGCGGCCCGACGCCATCGTGATCGCCGACGACAACCTCGTGCCGAATTTCACCGCCGGGCTGCTCGCCAGCGGCGTGCGGATTCCCGACGACCTCGAGATCGTGGCCCATGCAAACTTCCCGTGGCCCACACAGAGCATGGCTCCCGCGCGGCGCATCGGATTCGATATCCATCGTCTTCTCGAAATGTGCATCGAGATCCTCGCGGCTCAGCGCGACGGAAAGCCCGTGCCCGAGCTCACGCTGCTGCCGCCGCTGATGCAAGATGAATAAACAGGATTTCGCGCAGCACACGGATTTGCGCGCAAGGGTGAAAACGGACGTATCGATCCAGTTCATTCGGCTTCGGCCGAGGAGGTGTACAAGGCAGAACAGACGTGTCACACGTGTTGTGGTATCTTTTCTCTTGGGCATTAAATGGAGAACAGCATGAGAAACTGGTTTGTGATTTGTGCAGTTCTGACAGTCGGCTTGGTCATTTGCCTCAGCACCGGTGCCTCTGCCGCAACGGAAATCCCAAAAGGCCAGATGACGGTCACGACCATCCCGGCCGCAGACACGCCATCGCGATTTATCGACGGCAGCACGGCTTCAATGGCATTTACATGGGCAGCAACTTTGGAACCGGCTACATCAGGTTGGACCTCGGCGGGCGGTACAGTGTCGAGAGGTTTGAAATCTACAACACAGCCGACGATCGGATCAAGGACTACAACGTCTACGTCACCGATTCCAGCGTTGCAAGCACTACCATCCAGCCGAGTTGGGGAGCTTATGTGGCTACCGGCACGTTCCCGGCTGTCGATGGCATCCAAGACGTTGACCTGGCGCCGAACGAAGGCCGCTATCTGATTCTCTTCATCAAGACCCACGAGTGGCACGTGCACCCGAAGGAAGCCTGGATTTACGGCAGGCCCGCCATCGGCGTGCCTTCATTCAGCGTGGTCGGCTCCACCAGCGCCAGTTCGATCTTCACGCGCTCCACCACGGTGAACGTCACCTGCTTGGGCCAAGTTGCGCGGATGCCGCGTCCGACTGTATGGAACCTGACGCAGACGAGCCGCAACCAAACAGGATGCTTTACGCAGCAACTGATCGCCGATCTGTAGGGGCAAGGCACCGCCCTTGCCCTGGGCGAGGCAGTCCCCGCCCCTGCAACGACCGCGCATTTGACGCGCATTTGTGCCCCGAAGGTGAAGCGGCCGCCGCGGCCGGCGAAAAGGGTGAGCCCACCTGCCGCTTTCCGGCGGGCGTGCTCGGGTTGGCCTGCATTTTCCCCCGCCGTAGGTTGCATCATGGTGCGGCTTTCAGGCCGCACGTGCGCTGCCTCACGGGCAAGCTGTGTTCAGCCGGTTGCGCACGAAGATCAGGTCGAGCACGTTGATCTTGCCGTCGCCGTTCACGTCGGCTTTCCAGTTGTCGCCGGTGTTGACGTCGGCATTCAGCCTGTTGCGGATGAAGATGAGGTCGAGGACGTTGACCTTGCAGTCGCCGTTGACGTCGCCGGGAATGCGGCCGAAGGTAACGGCAACCGCGCGGTCTGACTGAATATTCTGCAGTGTGAGGGTTGTTCCACCGGTCTGCGCCGCTTGTCCGTCAACGTACCACTGGTCTATCACGTGTCCGCTGTCGGGAGTGGCGGTGAAGATCGCGTTGCCGCCGGTAGGGATTGAGACTGTTTCGCTTGGGTCGATGGAGCCGTTGGGGCCGGCCATACAGGCGACCACTGGCTGTTTGAACGCGACGTGGACCGTATGCGCATCCTGAATGTCTTCCAGTGTGAAGGTTAGCCCGCCGGTCTGAACCACCTGATCGTCGACGAACCATTGATCAACGATGTAGTTCTGAAAGGGAAAGCCGGCGAATGTCATGCTGCTGCCATGTTCAGCCAGGGGTTCACCAGTGACGATGCTCGTGGCCGGCGGATCAGGCGCATACACCCAGCCGTTATCACCGGAGGTAGCAACGATCTTCAGTTCCTTGATGACCACGAACACGCCGTGGTTTCCCTGCACCAGAAGGTTGAACGTCGCCTCGTTGGTAGCTGCCTCCTCACGCACATATACACCATCAGGGAACGAGTGCACAATCCAGTGATCGATGGCGTAACCGGGCGGAGGAACGGCGGTGAAAGTCACGACGTCGTCGAGATTCGCTGTGATCGTTCCAGCCGGGGTGACGATCGAATCTACATACCAGTACCAACCGCCCTCCGGGAGCTCCGGCTCAGGGATGAAGATGAGGGCGGCGCCCTCCGCCCCCCAGATCGATGGAAGACCGAATGCTACCGTCAGCGTATGCGTAATGTACGGCTGAGGAGTCACGGTCCAGGTATTACCCGAGTTACCAGACTCCCATCCGTTATGGGTCCACGAGCGGACCACGTATCCGGCGTGTGGGGTGGCAGTGAAAATGAAGCTCTCGCCGGGAGGGATTACGATGTCGCCGCTGGGGCTGATGGTGCCGTTGGGGCAGGCGTCGGCAGTGAGCAGAGCGCCGAATTCCGCCCTCAGAGTGTGGGGCACCTGAACGTTGCTCAGTGTGCAACCCGTTCCAACGAAGTCTTGTTTCTGTCCGTCGATGAACCAGTACATCTGGCCTTCGCCCTCGGATCCAGGCTCACGAGCGGCGGTGAAAGTGACCATATCACCCACACTTACGTCGGTCGAGCCGTCCGGACTGATGCTGACGCCGGGTCCGGCCGTGGCTGTTATCGCAACGCTGAATATCACCTTCACCGAATAGTGAGCGTAGTAGCTGAACGGATGGTTACCACGGCTTTCATTCAAGGTGAGGGTGTAAGTGGTTCCGCCGGTCTGCTTCACATATCCGTTGACATTCCATTGCCCGACCGAGTATCCAGGGGCCGGGCTGGCGGTGAACGTAATGCTGTCGCCGAAACTGCCGGTCATCTCACCGCCCGGATCAATCGAGCCGCCGACGCTGGTAATTGCTGTGATGGTTATGGGCGCGAATGTCACGTGCACCGCGCGGTCGGTCTGAGAATTCATCACCATCAAGACCGTTCCATTGCTCTGCAGCGAAACATTCCCTCCCCCGGTGGTGGGCTGTCCGTCGACTATCCACTGATCCACCACGTACCCGGGATCGGGGGTGGCAGTGAAATTGACGCTGGAGTAGCCGGTTGAAACGGAACCGCTCGGAGTGATGGAGCCGTTGGGGCCGGCCGTGGCCGCGACCAGTGGGAATCTGAAAGTGACGTGTACGGTGTGGTTGGTCTGAATGTTGTCCAGTGTTAAGGATGCTCCGCCGGTTTGCTGCACCTGTTCGTCGACGAACCACCGATCGACTATGCTCGTGGATGTCGGACCGGCGGTGAAAACCATGCTTTCGCCGGCACAAGCTGTGATTGAGCCGCTCGGACTGATCGAACCGCCCGGACTGAAGGTGCCCCCAGTGGCGCTTGTAGCGGTGACCACGGGGTGTGTGAACGCAACCTTCACCGCGTGGTCGGCCAGGATGTTGTTCAGAGCGTATTCCGTGCCGGTGTAGGTTGTGCCGCCCGTCTGAACGAGTTGTCCGTCGAGGAGCCATCCAACGACTATGTACCCGTCGTCGGGAGTAGCGGTAACTGTCAAGCTGTCACCGGCATCGAGTGTGATCGAGCCGCTGGGATCTATGGACCCGTTGGGGCCGGCCTCGGCCGTGACCACAGGATGCTTGAAGGTAACGGCTATTGCGTGATCGGCCTGGATATTGGTCACGGTGAAAGCCGTTCCACCGGTCTGCACCACCAGCCCGTCGACAGACCATCGGCCGACTATGCATCCGGTATCCGGAGTGGCTGTGAGAGCGAGGTTATCGCCGGCGTTGAGTGTGATCGCGCCGCTGGGGTCGATGGAGCCGTCAGGGCAGGCTGCAGCCAAGATCACCGGGCGTTTGAAGGT
>Ga0307379_10014391_pt1 | contig 10201 bp, 9 predicted proteins | sample UN2MG_FD_202237 | JGI IMG/M metagenome (GOLD analysis project Ga0307379, IMG submission 202237) | Soil microbial communities from Risofladan, Vaasa, Finland - UN-2 | ecosystem: Environmental > Terrestrial > Soil > Coastal area > Acid sulfate soil | place: Finland: Risofladan, Vaasa | collected... | reverse complement strand
ATGCTTTCGAGATATAGTTCCTTGCCTTCAACGATGTCGATCCGGGTGGTTTGGCAGTGAGGGCAAATCCAGTCAAGCCCGTTGAGCGTAAACTCCTTGCCGCAGCCCCGGCACCGGGCTTTGGGAGTCACCCTCCTAAACGAGAGCCGCGCTCCCTCGGCGATGGTCCCCTTGCTCAAGAACTCGAAGTAGAATCGGACGCAGTCATCGACGACTCCCGACATCTCGCCGATGACCAGGCGGATGCCCTCCACCTTATCGGCCCCGTTTTCCTGCGCGTGTTCGACAACCAGATCGAGCATCGTCTTCGTAATGGATAGCTCGTGCATCGTCAGCAGATCCTCGGCAGCAGGTCTCCGGTTAACATATCGACGATGCGGGTCGTCCCAAGATGAGTCTTCATCACAACGCGGCCGGGTTCGCCTTCCACCACCTCGCCGATGATCACAGCCTGTTCTCCGTAGCGGTTTTCCCTCATCGCTTCCAGTACGCGCTGTGCATCCGACGCAGCGACCACCGCCACAAGTTTGCCCTCGTTGGCTACGTACAACGGGTCGAAGCCGAGCATCTCACAGGCCGCCAACACCTCCTCGCGCACGGGGATCTGTTCCTCCTCGATGAGGATCTTCACCTGGGATTGCTGCGCGAGCTCGTTCAGCGTGGTGGCCAGGCCGCCACGCGTTGGGTCGCGCAGGCAATGAATGTTCGAGCTTGCCTCCAGCATCGAAGCCACCAAACCGTTCAGCGGCGCGCAGTCGCTCGCAAGTTGTGTGGAGAAGCTTAGGCCTTCACGCTTGCTCATCACTGCAATTCCGTGATCACCGATCGGGCCGGACAGGAGGATCTTGTCTCCCGGCCTCGCGTTTCCTCCGGAGATATCGGCGTTCTGTGCTACCGTGCCCACGCCGGCAGTATTGATGTAGAGTTTGTCGGCACTTCCCCGATCTACAACCTTGGTATCGCCGGTGACGATGGCCACCCCGGCCTCATCAGCGGTTTTCTTCACGGAGGCAACCACTGCGTCCAGATCCTTCTTCGAGAATCCCTCCTCAATGATGAACGAAAGGGACAGATAGAGTGGGTGTGCGCCGGACATGGCGAGGTCATTGACCGTGCCGCAGACGGCGAGCTTGCCGATGTCCCCACCCGGGAAGAAGATGGGCGTCACCACGTAGCTGTCGGTGGTAAAGGCCAGCCGGCCGCTCACTTCGAACACAGCCGAGTCGTCCAGTTTGGAGAGAAGCGGATTGTCGAGTACGTCGACGAACGTCTTTTTTACCAGGCCGTGAGCGAGTTTGCCCCCGCTTCCGTGTGCCATCAGGATCTCATCTGCCACGGTTGCCTCCTCCATAGAGGTAGTACGTAGAGCAACTTCCCTCCGCGGAGACCATGCACGGGCCAACCGGATTCACAGGGGTGCATGCTTCGCCGAACAGGTCACAATCCAGTGGTGTGTTGATTCCACGCAGGATGGCGCCGCAGATGCAGCCTTCGGGCTCCCGTGTTGGACCGGGATCGATGTCGAACACGCAGTCGGCGTCGAAGCGTTGATACTCGCTTCTCAGTTTCAATCCACTGTTGGGAATCGTGCCCATTCCTCGCCAGCGGGCCGAGCAGGGCTCGAAGACGTTGTCCATCAGCCGCAGTGCTTCGGGGTTGCCTTCTGACTGTACCCCCCTTCGGTAGGCGATCTCCACCTTGGAGTCTCGCCCTTCGACCTGGGCCACCAGCATATTGACGCACTGTAGCACATCCAACGGCTCAAAACCCGATACCACACAGGGGATCCCGTAATCGCGGGCGACGAACCCCCACGCGCTCGACCCGATCACCGCCGACACGTGACCGGGGCAGATGAGGCCATCAAGTCTCACTTCTCCTGAGTCAAGCAGCACCTTGATCACCGGTGGGCAAAGCTTGTGCAGGGAAAGGACGGTGTAGTTCTCAAGATGCTTTTCCTCGGCCTGGAGGACGGACACCGCGATCGTAGGGGCGGTGGTCTCGAATCCGATTCCCAGGAAGACCACGCGCCTGTCGGGATTCTCTTCGGCCATTCGAACGGCATCCATGGTCGAGTAGACCATGCGGATGTCCGCGCCTTCCGCCTTGGCCTGTTGGAGACTGGAGTAGCTGCCGGGGACTTTCAGCATGTCGCCGAAGGTCGCAATGATCACATCGGGTACCTGGGCCAAGGCAATGGCCTTGTCCAAATCGGCGGTGGCGGTCACACAGACCGGGCAACCCGGACCGGAGAGCATCTCGATCGTCTCCGGGAGCGCTTGGCGGATGCCGTAGCGGAAGATCGTCACGGTATGTCCGCCGCAGAACTCCATGAACCTTGCCGGTGTCTTTGACCGACGATGAATCTGGGAGATCACCCCTTTGGCGAGTGCTGAGTCTCTGAATTCGGAGAGGAACTTCAATGCTCCTCCTGTGCTGCCTGTGCGAGCTGCTCAAAGAGCTTGAGGGTCTCCACTGCTTCCTGTTGATCGAGGAGGTTTATCGCATAGCCGGTGTGAACGATCACGTAGTCCCCCACTCTGGCTTCTGGGGTCAGCCGTAGGCTGATCCTGCGGGTGATACCGCCCATGTCCACTTCGGCTTCTTGGTTCTTGTCGATCGACTTGATCAGTGCGGGAATGGCCAGACACATGCTTCCTCCTATGTCATACTAGCGGAAATTGGCGATCACCGCTTGCCCCAGGGAGATCCCGGCGTCATTGCACGGTACGCGACGATGCGTCAACACGGTGAAGGACTCCCGCTTCAACGCGGCGGTGACTAGGCGCAGAAGCAGCCGATTCTGAAAGACGCCTCCGCTTAGGGCCACTTGGTTGATTCCACGCTCCTCCGCGATTTGTCTGCACATTGAAGTGATGGCGTCGGCAACAGTCCGGTGAAACTTGGCCGATATAGCTGCAACTGGTGTCCCCTTCTTCACGTCGTGGATGATTGCCTCGAAAAGCTTCCCCAACCGAACGACCCGCTTTCCCTGTTGCTGATCGATGGAACAGGGGTAAACGTCAGTCTCCGTCACGTCGTCGGCAACGGCCATCTCAAGTTCGATCGCCGCCTGAGCATCGTAGTCGATCGCTTGCCGCACTCCGGTCAACGCGGCGACGGCGTCAAACAACCGGCCGGCCGATGAGGTCAACGGGGAATTGATTCCCCGCTTCAGTTGCTGTTTGATTACTTCACGCTCGATCAAATCGACCCGGTCGAGGGGCAGGCCCTCCAAGGGGAAATCCTCCCCGAGCAGCGTGTAGAGGTAGCCCAAAGCCATGCGGTATGGCTTTTTAATAGCGGCTTCCCCTCCGGGCAAGGGCACGACCTCCAAGTGACCTGCCCGTTCGAAGCCGTGCCAATCGGCGATCAGGAATTCTCCTCCCCAGATCGTGTCATCGGTGCCGTATCCGGTTCCGTCGAAGGCCACGCCGATCACGGGGCCTTCGACCTCGTTATCCGCGAGGCAGCTCGCGATGTGTGCGTGATGGTGCTGTACTGCGACCAGTTTTGATCCTTCTCTGGCCCCCAGCTCAAGAGCGTGCTTGGTCGCGATGTACTCTGGGTGCATATCGTAGGCCACGGTCTGTGGTTTGATGCGAAACAGCTGCTCGTAGAGCGCGATGGTGTCCTCGAAGTGTTGTAGGGTCTCCTCGTTCTCCATGTCACCGATGTACTGGCTCAAGAACGCGTGCCGGCCGTGCGTGAGGCAAATCGTGTTCTTGAGTTCTGCGCCGCAGGCGAGTACCTGTTTCGCCTCAAACGGAAGGTGGATCGGATGCGGTGCATAGCCGCGTGCACGCCGAATGACCTGGGGGCTCTCCGCCCCTACCATACACACGCTGTCGTCACAGCGAACGTGGATGTCGCGATTGTGGAGTACGAAATAATCGGCGATTGTGCCCAGTTTCCGCAACGCTTCCTCGTTGTCTTTGGCCAGCGGCTCTCCGCTGAGATTGGCACTTGTCATCACCAGTGGTCGATCTGCCTCGCTTAGGAGGAGGTGGTGAAATGGGGTATACGGCAACATGATCCCCAGATACCTCAGGTTCGGGGCCACCGTAGGACAGATAGAGGAGGACTCTTGTTTCCACTCCGCAAGGACGATGGGGCACTCCGGCGAGGCGAGTAATTCCCGCTCGCCAGGGGTAAGGATGCAGTGTTTCTCGGCTTCTTCGATATTCTTCACCATCACTGCCAACGGTTTGGAAGGGCGTCGCTTCCTGGTTCTGAGTTGTCCTACTGCCGCCTTGTTTGTGGCATCGCAGACGAGATGAAAACCGCCCAATCCCTTCGTTGCTAACACGTTTCCCTCTTTCAACAGCGCAGCAGCGGTCCCGATGACATCATTACAGGGAATGGGTGAGCCGCACTTGTCGGTGAGCTGCAGTTGTGGCCCACACACATCGCAGGCGTTCGGTTGGGCGTGGAACCGACGATTGAGAGCGTCATCGTACTCCTGTTGACACTCCCGGCACATGAGAAAAGAGCGCATGGTCGTGCTGGCCCGATCGTAGGGAATATCCTCGATGATGGTGAACCGTGGGCCGCAGTTGGTGCAGTTGGTAAACGGGTAGCCAAACCGCCGGTCAACCTCGGAGAAGATCTCCCGTTTGCAGTCGTCGCACGTTGCGATGTCCGGAGAGACGAGCTGCCGTTTGCCGGCCTGTGCAAGGCTCTCTCGAATTTCGAAGCTGGAATACCCCTTGGTGGAGCAGATTGCCGTCTCAATCGTTTCGATCTGTGCCCGAGGGGGTGCTTCGTCCTGCAGGCTGGCGAGGAAATGGTTCAGCGTTTCCTCACTGCCTTCGACCTCAATCTCAACGTTACCCGAGGTATTGCGGACGTAGCCTTTTAGGTTGTGTTGTCGGGCCAACCGATAGACGAACGGCCTGAACCCGACACCTTGGACGACTCCGCGCACGCTTATCTTCGCAAGGTTTTCCATGTCGTTAGCCGGGCACTGGTTGGAGGTCATCGAAGGGCGAACCCGCTGTTCGTGTCGTTTGCTTTTCACTCCGATGGTCTCGAATGGAGTTCGGCCTGCATTCTAGGGGAAGAAATGGGCCGCATCGTGTAAAGGTCAATAACCGACGAGTTTTTCTCATCCATCCCACAGTAGGCGTCACCGTTCTCGGGCAAGAAGTATATCGTTATGACACGAGTTGCTCAATGCAGCACAGCCAATATCGAGGAAGCTTTCCAGCCTTTCCAGCTGCGAGAGGTCAGGTCAGGATCTTCTCGCCAAAAACGATCTGCTCCTGTAAATCACGATGCAGGCGGAACTGGCGAGATTGGAGGATGCGAATGATTCGGACGTTGCTGGGGGAAAACTCGCCGACAACCTTCCTTATCCCCCACCGCTTGGCGATCTTCAGACAAAAGTCGGTGAGTTCGCTCCCCAGTCCCTTTCCCTGCCAAGGGTCGGCGACGAGCACCGCGTACTCTGCCATTGTGTGATTCGGGTCGGCCAGAAGCTGCCCCACCGCCATAATTTCTTGCTGTTCCCCGTGCGGCATCTCGGCGACAACGGAAATCTCGCGTGTGCCATCGGCTGAGCAAAACTGCTCTGCCAGCTCCATGGGGGGCTCGTTGATTTGGCGTTCAAAACGGCTGTAAAGGCTCTTCGGACTGCACGTTCCGAAGAACAAGCACAGGGACTTCCGATCGTCCGGACGCACCGGACGCAGGATAACCGGTGTTCCATCCTGCATGCGTCCATTACTTACAAGGGCATCCGGACCAAGCAGAAGTCCTGCATCAACCTGACCGGTCTTGGACTCAACGCGGTGCTGTTTCGGTTGTGCCCCCATGTAAGCAGTGTAGGGAAAACCGTGTAGCAATGCAATCCCCTTGTGTCGGATCGCGCTTTCCGTGCGGGCCAGCCTGGAGCCGGCAAGGTGGGGTGGGCTGCAGGCTTGAGGTGGAGTAAACTCCTCTGTCGGAAGGTATCCATTGACTGGGAGTTTTATTGATGAGCCGACCGGCTATCACGCATCAACTGGTTTTCCTGCTGGCCAGGGAGAAACTCGGGAGGCGCAGTCTGGCGCAACGCTCTGGGCTGTCCGAAATGACCGTCCGCCTGGAATTGGAACGCTTGCGCGACGAGGGCCTCGTCGTATCGGTGAAATCCGGAGTCACTCTGACGGATTCAGGGGGAAGGCGCTTTAGACCCTTGCTCGCTCATATCAGGGCGTTGCAGGAGCTTTCGCTAGCCTCCTTGGCTCGGGATGGGGTCACGTTGGCAGCGTCAGTATCGCATAGAGAGAGGCACCCCGTGTGGTGGTATCGAGACCAGGCGATCAGGGAAGGAGCCACGGCGATGGTCATGCTGCGCTATGCCAAGGAGGGGTGGTGCTTCGCTCACGACATGGAGGCAGTCGCAATCCAGAACCCACGCGATGAACTCGTGATCGAACAAGCGTTTCCCACAAGAACACAAGGCGATCTCCTTGTCATAGTCACAGCACCAGATCGTCTGCGGGCCAGTCTTGGTCTGTGGAGCGTGATCACGGAGGTGCTTTTTCCCGCCGAGTAGTCCGCTTCTGCGTTGATCGTGGATGCTCTTGTTTGGTATGATGTGGGATACAACATCCCGCCTTGTCTATAAGGAGGTCTCTGTCTGATGAAGGCCAGTGCTGTTATTGTCGTGGTGGTGGGTCTGTTAGGACTTGTCGCGTGGGCGCAGACCTATCCGGTTTCAGTAGTTGATGATCGAGGAATGCAGATCACGATTGCCGGCCGCCCGGAGAGGATCATCTCCATCGGGGCCCTGTACACGGAGATCCTGATCGACCTCGGCGCCGGGGATCGACTAGTGGCGGTCGCCGATTCACCGGACAACCCACAGGTTGTGGCCGGGCTTGCGTCGGTCGGCCCGAGCTACGCACCGAATGTGGAGGTCATCCTTTCGCTTCACCCCGATCTTGTTCTCGGGGCTACGGACTGGGGTGGCGAGCGACCTGCACTGGAAGAAGCCGGGGTCTCCGTTCTGTCTGGTCCGATTCTGACCGGCCTGCCCGATCTGTTTGCCGCGATCCGTGCCGTGGGCACGGCGGTCGGGCTGTCAGATGTGGCGGAGGCGCTGATCGGTCGGATCGCAGAGGTGAGCATCGGGGTTGAGAGTACGGCTCTTCGCCCAATTCGGGTCAGGACGGCTTTTCTCTATGCCGGAAGCGCGAATGCTCCCCCCTATGCTGCCGGAGGCGGAACCATCGAGAACGAACTCATCCTCCGTGCGGGTGGGCAGAACGTCTTCGCCGATGTAGATGGGTTTCCTCAGGTGAGCTTTGAGGCCATTATCTCACGTAGCCCGGAGGTGATCTTCACCGACCCGTCTCAAATCGTGAACATCACGGGCAACCCGCTGCTGGAAGGGATATCGGCTGTGACGGACGGCAGAGTCCATGGGATCAAGGCCAGCCATGTTACCTCCACCAAGGTGGCTGACGTCCTTCAAGCGATGGCTTCGCTCCTTCACCCGCAGGGCTAGTGCAAACCAGCAGAAGACCGTCTCGAAGGTGGGTGCTGGTTACGCTGGCGGCTCTGGTCGTAGTGACCATCCTTATCGGCGTGAGCGTTGGTGCGGTTCGTATCTCCTTTGGAGAGGTCCTGGCTTACCTGCTGGGGCGGGGAGAATCCACGACCTCTCACTATCTGATCCTCTCACAGATTCGCCTGCCCCGCGTTCTGCTTGGACTGCTGGTGGGCTACGGCTTGGCGCTGTCGGGGGGTACCATGCAGGGGTTGTTTCGCAATCCGCTGGCGAGTCCCTACGTCCTGGGTGTGGCCAGCGGGGCATCGACTGGGGCAGCGTTGGTGATGCTCCTCGATCTCCGAAGCATCTGCTTCCTTCCGTTGGGAGCCTTTGTCGGAGGAGCTCTGGCGGCGGGAGTTGTTTACGGCCTGGCCCGCGGACGGGCCAGAAGGACCTCGGTGTACACCCTGATTCTCGCCGGGGTTGCCGTGGGAGCCTTGTTCTCGGCGGTGACGAGTTTCGTCATCTATCTGAGCTCTGGTAGTGAGCGGGCCACCGATGTCCTATTCTGGATCATGGGGGGGTTGGGACGGGCGACCTGGGCATCCCTGTGGGTGTCGACGCCGATTATCTTGTTCTGCAGCGTGGTGATTCTGGCCCTGTCGCGTGATCTAAACGCACTGGCGATGGGGGAGGAAGGGGCGTTTCACCTCGGCATCGATCCGGAGAGGAGTCGGCGGCTCCTGATGGGTGCAGCCACTCTGCTCACCTCCGCTGCGGTAGCCTTTTCTGGGACGATTGGTTTTGTCGGCCTGATCATTCCGCACGTCATGCGGCTCATCGTAGGACCGGATCACCGGTTCCTCCTCCCGGCGACCGCCGTTGCCGGCTCGATCTTTCTCGTGTGGGCCGACATGGCGGCGCGCACTGTGATGAGCCCAGCTGAACTGCCGGTGGGAATCATCACCGCCTTTTTCGGAGCCCCGTTCTTCCTCTATCTGCTGAAGACCAGGGGGAGCCGAGTGTAATGGACATAACAGTGCGCGGCCTGCAGTTCTCCTATAACGAGGGGACCCCCATTCTGAAGGGGATCGACCTCATAGTCTGTGGAGGGGAAGTCGTGGCGGTTGTTGGTCCGAACGGATCCGGGAAAACCACACTCCTCAAGATCGTCTCCGGACTCCTCGCTCCGACTGCAGGTACGGTGAGTCTGGGAAACAAGTCAACAAAACAGCTTTCCAGCAGGGAGATTGCGAAGCAGCTGTCTGCACTCGAGCAGGAACGGGAGGTCGGATTCGATTTCACGGTTCGTGAAGTCGTGGCGATGGGACGTTTCCCTCACCAGCGCCGATTCGCTCAAGAGAGTCAAGCCGATCGGAAGAGGATCGGCGAAGCGATGAGGCTCACGGAGGTGACCTCCTTTGCCGACCGATCCATCCGCGAGCTTTCGGGAGGGGAGAGACAGCGCGTCTTCTTGGCGATGGCCTTGGCTCAGGAGCCGCGGGCGCTTCTGCTGGATGAGCCAACGACTCATCTCGACATCAACCACCAGATTCAGGTCATGGAGATCGTCCGTCGTCAGGCTGCAGCCGGGCTGACCGTACTGATGTCGCTACATGATCTTAACCTCGCTTCCCAGTACGCGGATCGAATTGCCCTCCTACATCAAGGGCGCCTTCTTGCCGTCGGTAGCCCAGCCGGTGTGCTGACTGAGACGAACATCAGGGAAGCCTTCCACACCGACGTCACTGTAGGACGAAACCCGATGACGAATTCCATCTACATCGACACCGTCCCATCGCGGATGGAGAGAACCGCAGAACTGGGGCGGCTCCACATCGTGTGTGGAGGAGGAAGCGGCATTGGCGTTATACACGCTCTCGCCGATCGGTTCTTGCTGAGTGTGGGGGTGCTTTCTCCCCTGGATACCGACTTTGAGGTGGCACGACACTTGGGCTTAACAGCCGTCATGGAGGCGCCGTTTGCGCCAATCTCAGAGGATACGCACGCCAAGAACCTTGCGGCAATGCGCTTGTGCGACGGCGTGATCGTCTGCGAAACGTCGTTTGGTTCCGGGAACCTACTGAACCTGGAGGCAGTCGTAGAAATTGCGGTCGGCATGGATATTTTCATTCTCAGACCAGACACGATCGAGGAGAGGGACTTCACCGGCGGGCAAGCCACGAATCTGGTCCACCGGCTGCTGGGAGCCGGTGCCGTTGCCGTCAACGATGCTGATGAACTGAAACAGCGTCTGATCTGCCCCTAGAAGCGTTCTCTGAATTCTGACCGGCCGGGTTGAGGCGTCGGTCTCACGCGGGAGAAACACCAGAAGGCAATTGCCATGATCCCGCACAGGCCGAGGCAATACCACACCCACCACGGAAAGCCAAGCGGACCTAATCGCCCGTCGTTCCACGCCCAGAAATCGTTTCCCAAGACGAACAAGACGACAAATGCCGCTCCCCATGCCCACAGCCGGAGCCGAGGTCTACGTGCCTGGCCTGGATCCCGAGCCACGCCCTGCGGTTCGATTGCTACTGTGGATTGGCCTTTTTGCCCCGATTGTGTGAGCAGGCTCACCCCGATAAGGACGAGCGTGGACGCAACGACGACGGGGACTACCGGCAGAGTCCCCAACGTGGGGATCGCTTGAAAATGATAGGCAGCAACCAATCCTTCACCGACGAGGATCGAGGCAATCGCTCCTTTGGCGGTGAC
>Ga0307379_10014390_pt1 | contig 10202 bp, 10 predicted proteins | sample UN2MG_FD_202237 | JGI IMG/M metagenome (GOLD analysis project Ga0307379, IMG submission 202237) | Soil microbial communities from Risofladan, Vaasa, Finland - UN-2 | ecosystem: Environmental > Terrestrial > Soil > Coastal area > Acid sulfate soil | place: Finland: Risofladan, Vaasa | collected... | reverse complement strand
GCGGCAGCGAGGCACATCTCATCGGTAATGGTCCTCGCCTTGACATCCAGGGTGCCGCGGAAGATAGCCGGGAAACCGGTAGAGTTGTTCACCTGATTGGGGAAGTCCGACCTCCCGGTAGCCACAATCCTGACGCCGGCTTCTTTTGCTTCCCACGGCCAGATTTCAGGAATCGGGTTGGCGCAGGCAAAAAGGATGGCATCCTTGGCCATGCCCTTCAGCCACTCCGGCTTGATGGTATCCGGCCCTGACTTGGACAGCGAAATTGCGACATCAACCCCCCGGAGCGCCTCGCTGGTGCCGCCCGTCCTCCGCTCAGGGTTAGTCCGCTGACACAGGTCCCACTTGTAAGGGTTCGCAGCCTGCTTTGCCTCAAGGTCAGTCCTGCCGGCATGCAGAGTGCCCTTGCTGTCAACAAAGATGGTGTTCTCCGGCTTAACGCCGGCGGTGAAGAGCAGCCGGGAAATGGCTACGTTGGCGGCCCCCACCCCAATAAAGGTCACGCCCACCTCCGCTATCTTCTTATCCACAATCTTCAGGGCGTTGGTCAGCCCGGCCAGGGTGACGGCGGCGGTCCCCTGCTGGTCATCGTGCCACACCGGGATGGCCATCTCCTTGCGCAGGGTATCAAGAATATAGAAGCATTTTGGATTGGCAATGTCCTCCAGGTTTATGCCGCCGAAGGACGGTTGCAGCCACTTGACGGCCTGGATTATGTCATCGGGGTCTTTGGTATCAAGGCAGATGGCGACGGCATCGACGCCGCCGAGGTACTTGAAAAGGAGAGCCTTGCCCTCCATGACGGGCAGCCCCGCCTCGGGGCCAATATCACCCAGACCCAGAACCCGGGTGCCGTCAGATACCACAGCCACCGTATTCCACTTGTTGGTATACTCATAGACCTTTTCCGGGTCGTCCTTTATCGCCCGACACGGTGCGGCCACACCGGGGGTATACCAGATGGCGAAATCATTGAAATCACGGACGGCACACTTGGCCACGGTCTGCATCTTACCCCGATAAAAGGGGTGCAGCCTCATGGCATCCTCGGCCGGTTTCCGCGCCTTAGCCAGGAGCTCCTCTTTGGTTATTTTCTGTGACATCATACCTCCTTCAATTCAGTAGATTTCATCTCTCCAGCAGCCTATTTATACTACTATATCCCTCCAGTAGACGTCCATGTCTCTCAGCAGCACGGCGATATCGCTGGGTCTCTCCGCCACGGCAACCCCGGCGCTACTGAAGGCGTCAATCTTAGACTCTGCGGTTCCGGCGCTGCCCATAATTATCGCCCCGGCGTGCCCCATGCGTTTCCCCGGCGGGGCGAACCTACCCGCAACATAGGCGACCACCGGTTTGGGATAGTATGTTTCCGCGATGTATTGCGCCGCCAGCTCCTCGGCGTTGCCGCCTATCTCGCCCACCAGGACCACCCCCCTGGTCTCCTTGTCATCCCTGAACATCTCCAGAAGGTCGACGAAACCCAGACCGATAATAGCGTCACCACCGAGACCGACACAGGTAGTCTCTCCAAGACCAGCCTCGCTGATGTGGTGGGCAATCTCATAGGTCAGGGTGCCGCTCCTGGAGACGATACCTATGGTACCGGGTCGGAAAACACGAGTCGGCATGATGCCAACCTTGACCCTGAGTCTGGGATTTATCACGCCGGGGGTATTGGGGCCTACGACGACGACATCTTCTTTCCTGGCCCTGGTTATGAATTCGATGGCGTCTCTTTGGGGAATGCCCTCGGTGATAATCACCAGTGTTTTTATGCCCGCGTCAAGGGCTTCGAAGACCGCATCCCTAGCGTGACTAGCGGGAACAAACAGAATTGATGTATTGACCCCATGACCGCTGGCGGCTTCTCGAACCGTGTCGTAGACAGGTATGCCGCCCACCAACTGCCCACCTTTACCTGGCGTCACACCGGCGACCAGCCTCGTTCCGTAATCCCTCATCAGTGCCGCATGAAAGCTGCCCTCGTGTCCGGTTATCCCCTGGACGACAACTCTCGAGTTCTCACTTAGTATGCTTCTCAAGCTAACCGGCTCTCTAGTTTTACCACCTCTGTAATAGCCTCCTCCATGCTGCGGTAGCTACTAATCCCAGCCTGATGCAGCATCTGGGCGGCTTCGTCCTCATTGGTGCCGCTTAGCCTTATGACCAGCGGCTTTTTCGTGGTGGCCTCGTCCAGCGCCTGGACGATGGCTTTAGCTACCAGGTCACACCTGGTTATCCCGCCCAGGATATTCACCAAGACGGCCTTTATCTCGGGTCTGGACATGACCAGCATGATTCCCAGTTTGGTTTTATGGGCGTGGACACCACCCCCCAGATCCAGGAAGCTCCCCGGCTTGCCGCCGGCAAGCTGCACCATATCCATCGCCGCCATAACCAAACCGGCACCATTACCAATAATACCAATATCTCCGTCCAAATCCACGTAGGCCAGCTTCTGCTTTCTGGCTTCGGCTTCCCGTGGGGTATCCTCTATTCTTAAAGAGTCTCTGGCCGCTAACTCGGGGTGTCGGAAAACCGCATTATCATCCACGATTATTCTGGCGTCAGCCGCCACGAACCGGCCAGAGGACGTCTTGACCAGAGGGTTTATCTCGACTAGCTCAGCATCGTGTTCCAGGGCCATGCGATACAGGGTGGTCAGGATATCGGCAAACGTGTCAGCATCGCCCTTATCCAGATTAAACCGGCACAGCATCTCGATAGCGTTTTTCTTGCTGAAGCCTTTTGTAATATCAACCTGATACCGGGCTATCTTCTCCGGGGAAACCCGGGCTACCTCCTCAATATCAACACCACCGCTGGTGGAAGCGAGGACGACGTACGCCCTGGCCTGTCTGTCTACCGTTAGAGACGCGTAGAACTGGGCCGATATATCCAGTCTCTCCTCAACCAGCAGCCGCTCTACCAGGCACCCCTTAACAGTGCTGCCCAGCAGGTTTTCGGCAACCCCCTTAGCCTCGGCAGCATTACTGACAAATACTATTCCCCCAGCCTTACCCCGGCCTGATACCAGTATCTGCGACTTCACTACGGCCGGCTTACCTATTTCCTGCGCTGCCGCTTGGGCCTCGGCTGATTTGCTGGCGGTAGCGCCGTGGGGGATTAATATACCATATTGCTTCAGGATATTCTTGGCTTCAAATTCAAAAAGCTTCATTCTTCCTCTGTGTGCGTTATAGCCCCGGCTAGCCTACTATCATACCCGCCACAGGTCAGACGATTCTCGGGGATTTACGGAACGCCTGGCTCCGGGGGCGACTTCATCTACTGCCATTTTTCAGAGTCTTTATCAGTCTTGGTCTTGTTTACATAAGACAGTTACCTGGCAGCATAACTGTGCCCGCTCACCTACCTAGCCTAGCGGCTATGGCCTGGGCTATCTCTCTATTTATCTTTGGTTACACCAAGATAGCTACTTTCCCGGCTCAACCAGTTCAATTGATACCCCGTTGGCACCTCTAGGATTGAGAAAGGCTATCCTGGACTCTCCGGCACCGCTTCTCGGTTTTTCATCAACGAGGGGCATTCCCTTTGCTTTAAGCAAATCTAGCGTAGCCTCAATATCGCTGACCTCAAAGGCTATATGGTGCAGCCCCTCTCCCCGTTTTTCAATAAATCTGGCAATGCCACCTCCGGGGTCAGTTGACTCGACTAGCTCAATCTTGCTCTCCCCCACCGGGATCATGGCAATTTTTACCCCGACCGACTCCATAAGCTCTACATCCTGAACCTTGAGCCCCAGGGCGTCAGTATACAGCTTGGCGGCATCATCGATATTCTTGACGGCAATCCCGATGTGGTCAATCCTTCGTATCATGACTCTCCTCCGCTAGTTTATCTCTTATGAAGCCGGCAATCTCCTCAATAGGTGTGCCCGGCCCGAAGGTCTGTGCCATGCCGGCCTCTTTGAGCCGGGGCACGTCCTTCTTCGGTATGATGCCGCCACCGATGAACAGGACGCGCTGGCCACCCTTCTCTCTGGTCAGGTTTATTGTCCTGGGGAACAGGGTCATGTGGGCCCCCGACAGGCAACTCAAGCCGACCACGTCCACGTCCTCTTGTATGGCTACTTCGGCAATCTGCTCCGGGGTCAGGCGCAGCCCGAGGTAGATTACCTCCATGCCGGCATCCCGCAAGCCCCGCGCCAGAACCTTGACGCCACGGTCATGCCCGTCCAGTCCCGGTTTGGCAATCAAGACCCGTATTTTCCCATGTGACACGGCTGGTACTCCTGACTCACACCGCGCTCGGCTCCCGGTATTCTCCGAACACGCTACGAAGAGCGTCGCTTATTTCCCCAATCGTGGCATTGGCCTTAACTGCCTCGACCAGCGCCGGCATGATATTCTGGTCGCTCCCGGCAACATCACGCACTCTAGCCAGCACCTGGCTCACCTTACGGTTATCTCTCTTCCGCTTCAGTTCTCTCAGTCTGGCTATCTGCCTTTGCTCCGTTTCGGCGCTGATCTCCAAGGTTCTGGTGTCTGGCTCCTCCGTTGAGGCAAATTTGTTAACGCCAACGATAACCTGCTCCCCGGAATCTACCGCCCTCTGGTAGTTATAGGCGGCATTAGCAATCTCTTTCTGAATATAGCCCTTCTCTATCGCCTTTAAGGCACCCCCGATTCGGTCAATCTCGGCGATATATTTCAACGCCCGGTCTTCAATCTGGTTGGTCAGCCATTCTACAAAGTGTGAGCCGCCGAGCGGGTCAACGGTGTCGGTGACACCACTCTCATCGGCGATTATCTGCTGGGTCCTCAGCGCTACCTGCACGGCTTTCTCACTGGGCAGAGCCAGCGCTTCGTCAAATGAGTTGGTGTGCAGCGACTGGCAACCGCCTAACACCGCCGCCAGAGCCTGCAGGGTCACCCGGACAATGTTATTCAGCGGCTGCTGTTCGGTCAGGGTAAAGCCATCGGTCTGAACATGGTAGCGCAGCATCATAGACCGGGGGTTTGCGGCCCCGAACCGTTCCTTCATGATTCTAGCCCACATCCGGCGCAGAGCCCTGAACTTGGCAACCTCTTCCAGAACGTTGGTATAGGCGGCAAAGAAGAATGAGAAGCGCGGGGCAAAAGAATCAATGTCCATTCCCCCCTCTATCATTGCCTGAACGTAGGCAATGCCGTTGGCAAGGGTAAACCCGGCCTCCTGAGCCGCCGTCGCCCCCGCCTCCCGCATATGATAGCCGCTGATGCTGATTGAGTTCCACTGGGGCAGGTTCCGGGCGCAGTAAGCACAGAGGTCGGTGACCAGGCGCATTGACGGAGCCGGGGCGAAGATATAGGTATTTCTGGCGATGTACTCCTTCAAAATGTCATTCTGGACAGTGCCTCGGAGTTCATCAGCGGTTGCCCCCTGCTTCTCGGCGGCGGCGATATACATGGCCAGCACGATGGCGGCGGTGGCGTTGATGGTCATTGAGGTACTCACCTTGGCTAGGGGAATACCCTCCCATAGCCTCTCCATGTCCTCAAGCGAGTCTATAGCGACCCCGCACCGGCCTACCTCCCCCTGGGAGAGGGGATGGTCTGAATCATAGCCTTCCTGGGTGGGTAAGTGGAAGGCAACACTGAAGCCGGTCTGTCCCTGCTCGTAGAGATACTGGTAGCGCTGGTTTGTCTCTTCCACGGTGGCAAAACCGGCGTACTGGCGCATTGTCCAGAGCCTGGTTCGGTAGCCGTGGGACATTATGTGCCTGGTGTAGGGGTATTCGCCGGGAATCGGGACATCAGGCTCCCGGCACAGGGCCGCATCGGCCGGGGTATATACCCGATTAACTACGACGCCACCAACCGTAGTCCTGAATTCCCTCTTTCTCTCGGGCCTTTCCTCGGCCTTATTTCCCGACATGCCTCTTGCCTAATCTAGTTCCAAACGATACGATAGCTACTGAACGGCCCCCGGACTGAGCGCTCGTCCCGAACAAGCCAAGGTATAATCTTAGCAACTTTTACAGCGTTTGTCCACTTCCTGATACAGTTCCTCAATACCGATGTCGTTTACGGCTTGGGCCGGTATCACTGAGGGCTCAGTTTTTCCATGACCATACGCCAGTACCGCTCTAAATTCGTCAACAAGTCTCTGGGCGCCTTCCCGGTCAGCCTTGTTGACCACGATTATGTCGGCTATTTCCAATATACCAGCCTTCAGGGCCTGGATGTCATCACCGGACTCGGGCACCAGAACCAGCACCAGAACATCGGCTATCTGGGCGATGCTCAGCTCAGTCTGCCCGACACCGACTGTCTCGACAATAATAACCTCCGTGCCGAAGGCGTCCAGCAGGCTCACCGCCGCCGCGACCGCCTTAGCCAGGCCGCCATGACTGCCTCTGGTGGCCATGCTGCGAATAAACACACCTTCGTCCAGGTAGTGCCTCCGCATCCTGACCCTGTCACCCAGTACCGCACCACCGCTCAGGGGACTGGTGGGGTCTACAGCTATAACCCCCACCGACTGCCCTCTGTCCCTAATCCTGGTAACCAGCTTGTCTATCAGGGTGCTCTTGCCGGCGCCGGGGGGGCCGGTGACGCCAATGCGGCATGATTTACCACAGTGGGGCTGGAGTATCTCCAGTATTTCGGGAAGGGTGGAGCTTTCGTTTTCGGCGAGGGAGATTAGCTGCGCCAGGGATTTCTTGTCGCCGGCCAGCATACTGTCTATCAGTTCGGCTAAGCTGCGGGTCATCGGATTAAGATACACTCCTCGGTCAATATCTTACTATATTTACCCCCTAAAACCAAGGCTCTTACCTCCCGCCCACTGCGCCCGGCTAATTCAACATTGACAAAAATACGGTTTTGTCTATAATAGCGGAACGGGTTGTCACCAGAATAAGCTGTAAAGGGAGGTGCTACATGGCTAAAGTAGCTCAGGAGATGGTGAAAAAAGCCGGGGTCAACCTGGACGAGCTGGTAGAGCTCCTGGTGAACAATGCGGCTGCCGAGCTGACCACCTACTACTATTACACCATTTTGCGCGTGAACCTCATCGGGATGGCCGGGGAGACGATTAAGGAAATTGCCGAGACGGCTCGCATTGAAGACCGCAATCACTTTGAGGCGCTGGTGCCCAGAATCTACGAACTGGGTGGTAAACTGCCCGAGAGTATGGTGGACTTCCATAACTGCTCCGCTTGTCCCCCGGCCAGCCTGCCCAAAGACCCGATAAATGTCACGGCCACTCTCAAGGTTCTGGTAGAAGCGGAGAGGTGTGCCGTGAGGGGGTACACCCACATCTGCAACCTGACCGCAGGCAAGGACCACCGCACCTATGACCTCTCCCTGGCCATTCTCAATGAAGAGATCGAGCACGAGTCGTGGTTTTCGGAGTTTCTGGGCGAAGGCCCCTCCGGTCACTTCCTGCGCCGCGGCGAGACCTCTCCCTTCGTGTCCAAGTTTCTGAGGTAGGCACGTAATTAGACCAGGAGGCTCGCCACAGATTCGGGTCTCCCGACGTTATGGAACAGTAGTGAGGTATAGGGTAAACCCGCTAAAGGAACTCAGAGGATGACAGCCCTCCTCGAGAACCTTCACCCTGTGGTGCAGGCTCTGGTGGCGACCTGCTTTACCTGGGGCATGACTGCCCTGGGAGCCGCTACCGTATTCATGGCCAGGGAAATCAAGCGGAAGACGCTCGATATCATGCTTGGTTTCGCTGGCGGCGTCATGGTGGCTGCCAGCTACTGGTCGCTGCTGGCTCCCGCCATTGAGCTCTCGGCCGGCAAGGATATCCCGGCCTGGGTTCCGGCGGTCGTTGGTTTCCTGGCGGGGGGTTTTTCCCTGTGGGGCCTTGACCGGCTACTGCCCCACCTCCATCTCGGCTTTCCCACCAGCGAGGCCGAGGGGGTTAAAACGAGCTGGCGGCGGAGCACGCTGCTCGTTCTGGCGATAACCCTGCACAATATCCCCGAGGGTCTGGCCGTTGGGGTTGCCTTTGGGGCCCTGGCTTCTGGTCTGCCCTCGGCCACCCTGGCGGCGGCCATCGCCCTGGCTATCGGTATCGGCATTCAGAATCTTCCGGAAGGGCTGGCTGTCTCCGTAGCCCTGCGCCGTGAGGGAATGTCCCGCCGAAGAAGCTTTAATTACGGGCAACTATCGGGACTGGTTGAGCCGGTGGCCGGGGTTATCGGCGCCGCGGCGGTTATCGTTGCCCAGCCGATACTTCCCTACGCCCTGGCCTTTGCCGCCGGGGCCATGATTTTTGTCGTCGTCGAGGAGGTAATTCCGGAGTCGCAGCGCGGCGGCAACGCCGATTTAGCCACCGTGGGAGCGATGGCCGGCTTTGCGGTTATGATGGTGCTCGACGTCGCCTTTGGCTAGCAAGAAAGGTTGGTTGCCTGATGCGAACCTTCACCAGAAAAGAGCTGGCAAGATACGACGGGAGCGGCGGCATCGCTTACGTTGCCTGTGAGGGCAAGGTATACGATGTGTCGCAGAGCTTCCTGTGGCAGAAGGGTAAACATCAGGTCATTCACCGGGCCGGCGCTGACCTGACCGAAGTCTTAAAGGGAGCCCCCCACGGCTCCGAACTGCTGGAGAGGTTCCCCATAGTGGGCAGCCTTGTTGACCCCGACTAAAACCTGGTAATCCAGGCCCCCGCTAGGCTATAATAGGGCAGTTCCCCAGCTTAAGGGTTACCTCAGGACAGGGCGGGATAGTGAAGATAGCAGAGCTAAAGGCCTCGGTCGCTAGAGAAGTAGATGCTCACCGTGAGCAGCTTAACGAGCTCAGTCTCAGAATCCACGCTAACCCGGAGCTGGGTTTCCAGGAAACCAAAGCCGCCGCCTGGCTAACGGAATACCTGGCGGGGCACGGCTTCTCCATCGAGGCGGGTATCTGCGGGCTGCCCACCGCTTTCCGGGCAGGCTACGGAGCGGGGAAGCCGATAGTCGCCATTCTGGCGGAATACGATGCCTTACCCCAACTCGGGCATGCCTGCGGCCATAATCTTATCGCCGCCAGCGCCGTTGGTGCCGGCCTGGCCTGTAAGCCGGTCATCGACCAGCTTGGGGGGAGTATCCTCATCATCGGCACCCCGGCGGAAGAGGTCTACGGCGGTAAGGTGGTAATGGCCGAGCGGGGCGCCTTCGACGGTATCGACATCGCCATGATGGCACACCCGGGCAGCCATGACACCGCCGCCACCTGGGCTCTCGCCTGCCAGACCCTGGAGGTCGAGTTCCTGGGCCGGGCAGCTCACGCGGCGGCCCACCCCGAAGCGGGTATCAACGCTCTGGAGGCCATGGTTCAGTCCTTCAATGCTATTAACTCGCTGCGGCAGCATATCAGGGACAGCGCCCGAATCCACGGGATTATTACTAACGGCGGGGAGGCACCTAATGTCGTGCCCGCCCACAGCGCCGGCACCTTCATTGTGCGCGCTCCCGATGACGACTATCTTGATGAGCTCAAGCAGAGGGTTATAGACTGCTTTACCGGGGCAGCCACCGCCACCGGGGCCCATCTGGAATACCGCTGGGGAGACATTAGATATGCCACCCTGCGCCGTAACCTGACCCTGGCTCGGCTCTTCAAGCAGAATATGGAGTCTCTGGGACGCAAGGTAAGCCTCACCGACCCGGAGAGTGCCTTCGGAAGCACTGATATGGGTAACGTCAGCCAACTGGTGCCCAGTATTCACCCCGAGGTAGCCATCGCCCCTAGGGAGGTCGTCATCCACTCTCCGGAGTTTGCCCTGGCGGCAGCCTCAGACGCCGGCAGCCGAGGTCTCCTCGACGCCGCTAAAGCCCTGGCGATGACGGTCGCCGACCTAGCTTCACATCCGGAGACGGTTAGCAAGATTAAAGAGGAATTCCGGCAGGGAGGATAAAATTGGCAAAACGTTCCCAGCACTACGAGGTTATTATTATCGGCGGTGGCCCGGCCGGGCTCAGCGCCGGAATCTACACGGCCAGAGCCAGGTTAGACAGCCTGCTGATAGAAAGGGGGCTCGTCGGCGGTCAGATATTAAATGCCGAGCATTTGGATAACTATCCGGGCTTCCCGGAGGGCATTAGCGGCACCAAGCTAGCTGAGCTGATGCACGAGCAGGCAACCAAATACGGTCTTAAGACCACCGTCGCTGAGGTTACCGGCGTAGGACTGCAAAACGAGCTGAAGGTGGTTGAGACCGGTAGCGGTAGCTTTAAAGCGCGGGCGCTTATTATC
>Ga0307379_10014389_pt1 | contig 10202 bp, 4 predicted proteins | sample UN2MG_FD_202237 | JGI IMG/M metagenome (GOLD analysis project Ga0307379, IMG submission 202237) | Soil microbial communities from Risofladan, Vaasa, Finland - UN-2 | ecosystem: Environmental > Terrestrial > Soil > Coastal area > Acid sulfate soil | place: Finland: Risofladan, Vaasa | collected... | reverse complement strand
ATCCATACTTGACTGGGGAACTGAACTACGTGACCACTGGTCTTGGGCACGGGATGAGGCGCAGGAAGCTGTTCCCCGAAGGTCTCCAACTCATCTCCATTCCCTTTGATATGCTGCCTTCCCTGCTCCAGACCCTGCAGGACATGCCGTGGGTTCTTCCTGCGTATGAGCCCGATGGACCCGAGTTTGTCAGACGACTGCTGGGAGAGTTGGGGTTGGACCCGCCAGGTGATTGAGCGCCATTTGGACATGATGGATGGCGATATTGCGGGGTTTCAGACCAGGTCATAGGTCCGCGGCCTAGGTGGCAGCCGGGTCGATCATTGCCGGTTCCGCGATGAATGCTGGAATCCGCAGGGCACTGGGGCTGGATCGGGATGCCCTCGAAGTCATGGACTGGCGCCGTTTGGCCTCGGGTAGAGGGACCGTCTTCGAGACAACCCGGGCATGGGTCGTGCATCGTGATCGCCGGTATTGAGGCTCCCGGTGAGGGCTGGGTCGTCGATATCTCCGCGTCTTAGATCAGATTGCCGAGGGGCACCTCAGTCATGATTGGTTGCTCCTCCGCTGATGATTGTCCCCACCTGCTTGTACTCGAGAGGGACTGGGAATGATTGATTTCAGCCTGAGTCAAGAGCAACTGGCCCTGCGCCGGCTGGCCAGAGATTTCGCGCAGAAGGAAATAGCGCCGCGCGCCCTCGAGCTGGAGCGGCAGCAAGCGCACTCTGACGAGATAGTCGAGGAGTACTACCGCGCTGGCTTATTGCACTACGGCATTCCCAGGGAGTACGGCGGGAGAGGACTCGGCAGCCTGGAGGGGTGTCTCCTCGCCGAGGAGCTGGCCGCAGTCTGCGGGGGGGTTGAGGTCGGTCTTTATGGGAACATACTGGGCGTGCTGCCTCTGCTCATCGCTGGCAGCCCGGAGTTGAAGGATGAGCTTCTACCGCAGCATTGCTCCGGGCCCAACCTGGCTGCTCTCTGCGTCACTGAGGCAGGGGCTGGCTCCGACGTGGGCTCCATACGCACCAGGGCTAGTCGCGTGGGCGATGAGTACGTAATCGAGGGCACCAAGCGTTTCGTCACCAACGGCGGCGTAGCCAACTTGTATTCGGTGATCGCCAAGGAGGACCCGCAGCTGGGTCTCAAGGGTTTGTCAGCGTTCGTGGTGCCCGCTGGTACCCCTGGCCTCTCTCTGGGCAAGAAAGAGGACAAGCTGGGCCAGCGCTCATCGGACACGCGGGAGGTGATCTTCGAGGGGGTTCGCATCCCGGCTCGCTTCCGCCTGGGGGACGGGCTGGACGGTTTCGAGATCGCGATGAGGACGCTGGACTCGTCGCGGCCTGTGGTGGGATCGCAGGCGGTGGGCATCGCGCGTGCCGCACTGGAGACGGCGCTAGCCTACGTCAAGGAGCGGGCTCAGCCGGGAGGGGCTCGCCAAATCGCTCAAGGCAAACAGCTGACGCTGGCCGACATGGCGACCAAGCTCGAGGCCGCGCGGCTGCTCTGTTGGCAGGCTGCCTGGCTGGGTGATCAAGGCCGCCGCAACACCAAGCAATCGGCAATCGCCAAGTGCTTCGCAGGTGACATGGCTGTAGAAGTGACCAGTGGTGCGGTCCAGCTGCTGGACGTGGATGGCGTCACCACGGAGTACCCGGTGGAGAGGTATCTGCGGGACGCGAGGGCGTATCCGATCTTCGAGGGCACGGGCGAGATTCAGCGCCTGGTGATTGCACGACAGCTGCTTCGCTAGCACATCATACCCAAATGTCTCTACTTGGTGGGGCTGGAAGCTAGATCATCGGACTACCCAATCTGAGATGATGGAGGGCAATAATAGAGATGAATATCGCTGCCAATCTGGATCACGCGGCCTTCCATTTTCCCCGCCACAGTGCAGTCATCGAGGGAGACAGGAGCGTCAGCTATCTCGAATTCAATCGAGACGCCAACCAGGTTGCCTCTGCGTTGGTCAGCGTCGGCGTGCACGCCGGTGATCGTGTGGCCCTCTGTGCTCCGAATTCCTATGAGTGGCTGGTCTTCTACTTTGGCGCGCTCAAGGCTGGTGCGGTGGCCGTGACGTTCTCGCACCTGTTGATGAAGGACGAACTGGACAGAACCCTGGCGGATTGCCAGCCCAAGATCCTTTTTACTGAGGATGAAAGACTGGACGATCTGGAGGACTGGCGCGAACGACCATACTCGGAGCTCCTTGTCTGCGATAATGGGGACATTTCCTACAACCGCCTGGCTGAGCAGGGCACATCGAGCTTCGAGACCGTGGATCGACATCGGGATGATACCGCAGCCATCCTCTATACCGGTGGAACCACCGGTATCCCCAAAGGGGCCTTGCTGACCCACCAGAACATCCAGTCGTCGGTTTTCAACGTCGCACACTATGAGCGCTCTACCCCGGACGATCGAGCACTGTGCTTTCTTCCTTTGAGCCACGTGTTCGGCCAGATCCACATCCTGGGTGCAACGGTGCTCAGTGGTGGCGCTGTCGCGCTCCTACCTGCCTTCGATCTGGAAGAGGTGTTGGAGGCCATTCATCGTCACCAGGCCACCAAGTTCTTCGCCGTGCCGACCATCTACATCCGACTATTGCGAGTGCCGGACCTTGCGGAGAAGTTGCGCTCAGTTCGGTATTGTTTCTCCGCTGCTGCGAGCATGGCTGCCGAGGTGGTGCGGGAATGGAAAGCACGGACCGGACTGGATATCTACGAATCCTACGGCATGACCGAAAGTGCCGCCATGGTCACCTACAACCATTACTATCGGCACGTGATCGGGTCGGTGGGCACGGTGGTGAATATTGTCGAAGTCCAGATCCGCGACCTCGAGGGCAACAGACTGCAACAGGGGGAGCGGGGGGAGATCTGCGTTTGCGGGCCCAACATCACCAAAGGGTACTTGAACAACCCCGAAGAGACCGAATCGGCTTTCTGGGGCGATTGGTTCCGGTCCGGTGACATCGGCGTGATGGACGAGGACGGCTACCTCTATATCGTGGACCGCTTGAAGGACATGATCATCACCGGCGGCGAGAACGTCTATCCACGAGAGGTTGAAGAAGTCCTCTACACCCGACCCGAAGTGCTGGAATGTGCCGTGGTGGGCCTGCCCGACCAAGAGTACGGGGAACGCGTGACTGCGTTCATCATCGAGCGGGAAGGCCAGCACGTGGATCCAGCCGCGCTCAGAGAGTTCCTCAAAGGTCGTCTGGCTGGTTTCAAGGTTCCCAAGGAGTTCGTCGTGGTCGATGAACTGCCCAAGAGCAGCACCGGCAAGCTGCTCAAGCGGGAGCTGAGAGATTCGGCTCGGACGGGGACTTGATCCCCCTCCACGGCGAGTGCAGCCATGGGTTGGTCACTATTGCAGCAGCCACGACGCTCCGGAACGGCAGACGCTACAAACTCAAAATCCGTTTCGGGGCAACCCGGATGTGGGTTCGAATCCCACCCGCCCTATTGGGCACCAGATAGCGGGGACAGGCCAACGAAAGGACCTCTGTGTTGTCGTTGCGGCTCTTCAGCTCGGGAAGAGCCGCTTTGTTTTCCTCGCACCACTACTAAGCACCCCTGGAGCGCTCTAGCCCGCTGCCTGCGCATGGAGTACTCAGCCCCATTTTCCGCAGTTCTGATTAGGCCTCGCGCAGGTCAAGCCATCGAGCAACACTCCTTCTAGTCGTGGAGAGAATCCCTGTAGTGGGCGAAGCAGTCGGATTTCAGCTGCGGGCGGAGTAGGCGTCTACACCGGTCGAGAGGTACTCTCGAGGATCGGGTTCGAAATCGTGTCGCGCGCTGTGCTCTCCTCTCCTCCAGCTCATACACGAAGTCTGCTAGCCAGATGACATCACCCGTGCGGCACTCCGGACTTTCCTCCCATCTCTCCGGTTCGTTGCACATGGTTGGACCTATTGGCAAGCGAGGGTACGGAGTTGCAGCCGCATTCCCGTCCCCCAGCTCCATCATACCGCGCCGTGGATCAGTCTTTGGTGTGTTCTGGTGCGAGGCAAATGGAGAGCGCTCCCGGGGCCTCTAAGTCATCCGTACATCTCCCCTGCCAAATAGTCCCTACGATGTGCAGAGTTGATTCAACACTAAAGTAGCGTGCTGGGATCACAGGGGCCCGCCCGAGGAGGTGCAGCGCGCGAACGTTTTCGGGCTTTGCCAGGCGTGAAGCATTTGGGCGAGCGGGGTAAGGCACCATAACATTGGTGCTCGGCGGAGCGTCCAAGGCACGAAGCCAGACACCCTTTGTTCTCCAGCGTAGACCTAGATTCCGTATCTCTCTTCCCTTTTTCGAAAGGCCTCTTTGCCCCCTTCTAAGATCGGTATGATATCCTTGCGTATGTCCAGGTTTTCCAGCGCCCCCAACTTGTAGGATATCCTGTTGTTCTCAAACTGAGCAACGATTATCTGCTCAGCGTCAGTGTTAACAACGAGATTTGCATTGTTGGTGGCAATTATGATGGGCCTTTTCTTCTTGGCCTCTCTGAAAGCCCCAACAAGGTCATCATAGATGAACTTGTTGTCTAAGCTCTCTTCTGGTTGGTCTACAATTAGTGGGTACTCTCCTTCTGCCAAGAATAGTTTCAATAATACGGTTCCTTTCTCACCCATGGATAGCTTGTGCATCAGTCTTCCTGAAAAGAGAATCTGTGTGCTCAGAGAAAAGTAGTCACCAAACACCCACGTGTAGAAGTCGCAGTTGCTTCTTGTAGTCTTCAGGAAATCTCTCTTCGCCAGCAGTTTCTTGGTCAAGCTCCCAAGTGCACTGGCAAGTTCCGCCTGACTATCTGCGGAGAAGGCCGCTTCTAGCCCCTCCGCCCATTGCTCTATTTCATCTATGTTGATTCTCCTCAGATCGAAGACATCAGAAGCCAGCTCTGTGTATCTGTCCTTGTCAACATAGATACTGGACCGAAAGTCGATTCCCGCCAGTATTTCACTCTTGCCCTTTGAGAAGGTATCTATGACCTCTTCATAAAGCGCCCTCCAATCCCAGTACTTGCTGGCAAGAAGCGTGTGCTTCTTCTCTCGAGCACTTTCAAGGGATGGTATTCTGCGCTTCTTCTCGCTCAATTCCTCTAGCTGCTTCTCCAACGACTGGATCTCGACCTCTATACTTAACACTTCTTTGAGCAGTTCGGCGTGAGCCTTTTCAACCCCGGATAGTTGACCGAGCCGCTTTTCGATATCCTCGATATCGTCTCGGACCTCCTTGATGCCTTGCGGGATGACCTTAAGGGCCGTGCTAATCGCATCCAGTTGTGGCTTGAAGCTCAGTTGTGGGATTGTGGCATCAACCAGTAGCTCAGACAACTCTCGATTCAGGTCCGTTATGCTCTCGTTAGAGACCTCCGAGTAGTCCTCCAAATGACTCTTGAATGCCTCCAACTCGATCTTGGCGCCCTCCAATCTGGAGTGCCTCACTCGTAGTCGGGTCTCCTCATCCTTCAGCTTTGCGACCCTTTGCTTAATGCCCTCGTCCATCTTTTCAGTTAGCTGTCCAAGCTCAGCCTGTTTGTTCTTCAGCGCTCCTTCCTTGATTGCCTTGCTGCTTTCGATCTTACCTATGACCTCCAGGCGCGTTTCCTCTTCAAGTCCAGACATCTCGCTGTTGACTTCATCAATCTCCTTGACCAGCTGAGCTGTTTCGGCTTTCAGCCTGTGGAATTCTCGCCTGTAGCCCCTCAGTATTACCTCCTTGTTGCTGAAGATTACTTCTTGGATCTTGCTGTCCAGTTCTTGTCTGTCTCCGCTGTATTCTTCTATCCTACCCTGAGGAAGATAGGTGATTGCCGAATCCCCGAAGAACTTCTCTTCTGCAAGCTCCTTGGAGAATTGCTCCACATCTTCTCCAATGAATGCTATCTCGACATGCAAGTCAGGCCTCTCCTCCTCAATCCTTTGAACAAAGGAATTTCTGTCGCTGCCTGCTCTCCTACGTCTATCCTCGAAGCAATTTGCTATCAGGTCCAACAATGCTGTTTTCCCGGTGCCCTTGCCACCAGTGACTGCCACCAGGTTTCGATTCAATGGTATTTCCTGTTCTTCAAGTGATACCTCAGTGCTTATCCAAGAGTTGGTGATTCTTACCGAGCTCAAGGTGTAAATACTCTTCCGGTATTCCGGATTTGCCGCTTGTGTTCTAACCCTTTCTTCGGGTTCATACATAATCTGCTTCAGCCCCTCGAAAGAGGGATCGGCCTTGATCCAGCAGAATCTATCTTCATCTGGTCTACAAAGCCTCTCAAAGCAATGGGCATCAGATCCCCAAATGCAAGGTTTCAAACTGCCAAACTCTTCAACGAATCTGTCAGGTGCGATATCCTTCTTTCCTAGCGCCCATCGAGTGGTGTTTGGATTGGATGAGAATAAGGCGTGGCACTTGCGAAACAGGAGCTTCCTGGTCAGGTGATCTTGCCCGCCCCAATCGATGTCGTCCCACCCTGCTTGAGGCAGCACCAGCAGATACTTGCCTTCAAAGATGCTTCTCTGACTTGCCAGTACTTCACAGATTTGATCTTGAGAAACAGTTATGTTCATTATGCCAACGGCAAAGTCACTCTTGCGTTCAAACTCTTTCTGCTGATCCTTGAGGATTCTCCCGACCTCCTCAATGTTCTCTCTAGTCAAGCTCCGGTTCTCTCCCAACGGATGTGGAATGTCTAGTTTCCTCAAGAACTCTCTTTCAATCTTCTCTGGCGATATCTCATTGCTGAAGATTACATGGAAATTCAACCTTCGATCTGCGACCAACTTGTCGAGTCTGAATTCGATATTTGGCAGGATCAAGGGAAGATTCTGAAGCCTACCATTCTCTGCGTACCCCACCGCCCTCTTGTACCCCTCAACACTGAAGTAATCGGTCAGGCCTATTACAGACACATCTGATACTCCTTCAAGCTCGTGGACGTACTTCTCCCAGATATCACCACCATACTTCGCTCTTTCCTCTTCATCGAGAAAGCTGAACTCATTGGGCAACGATTCAGGTGTATGAACATGCAAGTCCCATTTTCTCCAAACAGACCCTGTATTCATCCAACTATCCTCCCAAACAGCTCACCAAGGCTATGGAAGACTGCGTCTTGTTTCCTCACGAGCGCTCGCAGGGTCCAGATACCTTGACGCCCATCGCATCCTGCCTACAGAACTACGATGCCAATTCCCTACGATTTTCCCTCGTGCGACCTTTGCACCACCCTGAGAATCTGCACATCGTTCCGGAGTCTGTCGCCGCATCTCCAACCTTCTGGACCGCCTGTGCCAGTGCAGTGCCGCTTGCTCCTCCCTCACAACGTCCCCCAGAAGACTCGGCCTCGGCGCACCCCCTCACATTCGGCAAGGACAAGTAGTGAAGCAGAATCAACCCCAACCATAGCTCATATCGGAACTGCAGTCAACTGCCTCTGGAAGATCAGGATATATCCGTAGCACAGTTGCGACTTGTGTAGTTCTAAGCTATAGTTGTCTTTGCCAATGGATGGTGACTGAGGACATTCTCGCGGCCGTCGTCCGAGACATCAATCCCCGCAAGGGGACTGAAACAAGAATCGGCACCGCATGTAGTCGAACACCTCACCCGAGTCTGACAGACATCAATCCCCGCAAGGGGAATAAGAGCTCAACCATCTCATCTTGAACTATCCCCTTGTGCACCATCGCCCCGCGCAACCACGTCGAACCACTACCCCTCACGCTCGTGCCGCAGACTGCCCGCTGCGACCTTGACGGCTCTCAAGAAGTGAAGTATAATGTTGTTGGGTGAAACGATGTTGCACGACGTGTAACACGGTTGGACAATGAAGCACAGCGGGACCAGAGAGAGGTAGACGGCAGTGGGTATGGTCGTGACCAGGATGAAACGCGCTTTTTGTCCAACGTTTCGTGTCGGTAAATGAGCGGGTGGGAAGACTGATACGCATTGAGACCGGATTCAGGTCTCACATCAATCGATGGAGGTTGTTCAGACGTGGGTGGGAGCAAACCGATTAGCGAGCAGATAGCCGAACTGGCGGTGGGCCTTCGATACGAAAATCTGCCGGAAGGGGTAGGCCGGCGAGCCGAGAACCTAGTCCTGGATCTGATGGGCTCTATGATCGGCTCGAAGAAGATCGAGTCCAGCAGGATGGCCACTGAGCTGGCCCTGGAGCTGGGTGGTCCGGAAGAGAGCACCGTGATTGGCCGTGGCCGCAAGGTGTCTGCACCGAATGCGGCCTTTGCCAACGCCATGCAGGGCTACGCCTTCGACTTTGCGGATGACCACAACGAGTCGAATGCCCATCCCAGCGTGGCTACCATCCCCACCAGCCTGGCCCTGGGCGAGAAGCTACACGCCAGCGGGAGAGAGGTCATCGAGGCCATCGCGCTGGGCAACGAGGTAGTGTGCCGTCTGGGCTCTGCCTTCCTGGGGAAGACCTACTACCAGGGGTTCCATCCCTCCAGCACCTGTGGCACCTTTGGCGCCACGGTCTCGGCGACCAAGTTGTTGAAACTGGACGTGGAGCAGACAGTCTGTGCCCAGGGCATCGCTGGCAGCCAGGTGGGTGGCCTGATGGCCTGGAACACGTCGGGGTCCTACACCAAGAGGCTCCAGGCGGGGCACCCGGCGATGGTGGGCATTATCTCAGCCTTGATGGCGCAGAAGGGGTTCGACGGGCCGCCGGCGATCATCGAGGGGCAAGATGGTTTTTTGCAGGCCTATTCATACGATCGTCAGTACGACACCAACCTGATCACCGGTGGTCTGGGGGACGAATGGACATTCGCCAACTCGAGTACCAAGGTTTACCCTTGCTGCCGCTATTCAGCTGGCCACCTGGATGCCTGTCTGGACATCGTGGCCAGGCACGCTCCTGAATGGCGAAAGATCAAGCATATTCTGGTGCGCTCCTCTGACTACACCATTCGGCTGCTGGCCATGCCCAGGAAGCGAGATCCGCAGAATGTGGTGGATGCACAGTTCAGCATGCCGTGGCAGGCTGCCATCGCCCTCATCGATGGCCAGATCGACGTCGATACCTTCACCGCGGAGAACATCCATCGCCCGGATGTCCGCGAGTTGATGACCAAGGTGGACTGGGTGGTGGACGAGGAGTTCGAGCGACGCTACCCCGAGCACTACTCGTGCGCAGTCATCGTGACCATGGAAGACGGGACTGAGTACACCTCTGTGGTCGACGACCCCAAGGGCGACTACCGGAACCCGGTCACGCAGGAGCACCTCGAGGACAAGTTCAGGGGGTTGGCCGGCCGCGAGTTGGACAAGGATCGGGTGGAGCAGCTCATCACCTTCGTGACACATCTCCACGAAGCGGATGACGTCGCCGAGTTGTTCTCCCTCACCGGGTAGTGCTACTGGACTGGAAACGCCCTCGGTGAGGGCGTGCGGTCTCGAAGTGGGCGCTGCCGCTGCGGAGTGAGCACCTTTCGTGTTGACTACCTGGAGCGTCTGGGCATAGTATCCCGTCCGACTGTCCGCGGCGCTTCGATGGGCACCCGCCCAACGCAGCACCGCACAGGATACTCGCAATCCTGTTCACGAATACTGAGCAATCGGGCTCTCCCTCTGGCGGAGAGCCCTCTTGTTTCACCTCGATTCCTTCCCTGAACGGCTGGCATCACCTACCGTGCCTGTTCCGCTTGCCCCCAGTCCGTGCGGTCTGTGTTACTTGCCCGGCGCGTATCCAACGCCTGACGGCATTCGCGACCTATCACTGACGTGTTTTTATCCCACGCTTTGAATCGCTGAGCGGTGGTGTGCAGGAAGGCGCCTACACGTGCCTGAGCGCCGTGATCTCGGCGCTTCGTTGTGAACGTCGGGAGGACAATCAGCCTGGAAGATTGGCGCCTGTGCATGGGCAGGCCACATATGCTACAATTGCTGTGGCTGCCCCAACCCTCCTTGAAGTAATGCGGATCGAGATCCGATCTTCCCTTAGATCGAGCCAGGGCAGTGAGGGACCCAGACACCGAAAAGGCCACGAAGTGAAAGTGTATGCGCCGGCGAGCACGATATCGGGCGAGACGCGAAGAAGTGGTATCGAAGTCATCCACGATATCTCCTGGGGCACGCACTTCTGCCTCTTCCATAAGACCAGAGAGGACCTGCTTCAGATCTTGGTTCCCTATTTCAAGGCGGGATTGGAGCAGAACGAGTACTGCATGTGGGTTACGTCGCAGCCGTTGCCG
>Ga0307379_10014388_pt1 | contig 10203 bp, 18 predicted proteins | sample UN2MG_FD_202237 | JGI IMG/M metagenome (GOLD analysis project Ga0307379, IMG submission 202237) | Soil microbial communities from Risofladan, Vaasa, Finland - UN-2 | ecosystem: Environmental > Terrestrial > Soil > Coastal area > Acid sulfate soil | place: Finland: Risofladan, Vaasa | collected... | reverse complement strand
CTGAATCTCAAAAGAAATTACGGGAATTGAGATTTAATTTGGCTAGCGGAAAAGTTAAAAACGTACGTACTATTCGTGTTTTAAAAAAAGACATTGCGAGAATTTTAACTATCTTAAACGAAAAATCCGAAAATCAACTCTAATATGAAAAAACAAATCAAAAAACAAAAAAGAATATTAAAAGGAGAAGTTGTATCAGACAAAATGGATAAAACCATTGTGGTTAAGGTTTCCAGATTAAAAACACATCCAAAATACAAGAGGCGCTATAAAATTACCAAGCGTTTTAAAGTCCATGATGAGAAGAATGAATGTCATACAGGCGATAAAGTAATAATTGAAGAAACAAGGCCTCTATCTAAAGAGAAAAGATGGAAAGTAAAACATAAAGAACAAATAACAAATAATAAGAAAGAAGATGATTCAACCGCAGACAATATTAAAAGTAATTGATAATAGCGGCGCGAAAATTATTCGTTGTTTTCGAGTATTAGGCGGAACGAGAAGAAGATATGCTGAGATTGGGGATATCATTGTTGCTTCTGTTCAAATAGCTGAGCCTCGAAGAGAAGTGAAGAAAAAAGCAGTAGTAAAAGCTATAGTTGCGCGCCAGAAAAAAGCTTTTAGGAGAAAAGACGGAAGCTATATTCGTTTTAATGAAAACGCCGCTATTCTTATTAATGATAAAAAAGAACCTTTAGGTAATCGTATTTTTGGTCCTGTGCCGCGTGAAATAAAAGAAAGAGGGTATAGTAAAATAGCGGGTTTAGCTCCAGAATTAGTATAATTTATATTTATGAATATTAAAAAAGGCGATACAGTCTTAATAAAAAAAGGCAAAGATAAAGGAAAGTCAGGTAAAGTGATAAAGGTTTTGCCAAAAGATGACAAAGTAGTTGTTGAGGCCTTAAATTTAATAAAGAAAATTCAAAAAGCCAAAAAAGCAGGTGAAAAAGGTCAAATGATTTCAGTTCCCAGGCCTGTTTTTAGGGCTAATGTTATGCTGATCTGTCCTAATTGTAAACGACCAGCGAGAATTAGTTACGCTAAAGATAATGGCACTAAATACAGAATTTGTAAGAAATGCGGTTCCAGAATTTCTTAAATTTTAATAATGTTTATGAAATTTCCCTACGAAGAACAATTTAAAAAAATAGTAATTCCAGAAATGAAAAAAGAATATCATATTGATAATGATTTTAGAGTACCAAGAATTACGAAGGCAGTGGTTAATATAGGTATAGGCCGACTAGCCGCTAGTTCTAAAAATAACACAGAATTAATTAAAAGAATTTCAGATGCTTTAACTATGATTACCGGTCAAAAACCATCTGTCAGATTAGCAAAAAAATCTATTGCAAGCTTTAAAACAAGAGAAGGAATGCCTATTGGTTTGAAAGTTACTTTAAGAGGCAAGAGGATGGGAAATTTCATTTATAAATTTGTCAATTTGACTATTCCAAGGATTAGAGATTTTTTGGGAATTCCCTTAAAAAACATTGACGAAACTGGGAATTTAAATTATGGTATTAAAGAATGCAATGTTTTTCCAGAGGCAGAAAGCATACAAAATATTCCCTCATTTGGCTTGGAAATCACTTTTGTTACAAATACAAAAAATAGAGAACAGTCAATAAAGTTATATCAACTATTAAATTTTCCTTTATGGCAAAAAATTCAGTAATAGCAAGATCTAAAAAGAAACCCAAATATTCTACGCGGATTGTGAAGCGTTGTTGGCGTTGTGGAAGAAAAAGAGGTTATATCAGAGACTTTGGCCTTTGCCGCATATGTTTTAGGGAGCTAGCTTCAGAAGGGAAAATACCTGGAGTAAAAAAAGCAAGTTGGTAGGTGATAAATAACAACCTTTCGCTTCGCTCAAGAACCTTGTTTTCTCACTTCGTTCAAAAATAACAATGAACAAATAAAAATTTATATCTTATGACCGATCCTATAGCAGACATGTTAACAAGAATACGTAATGCGCAGGCAGTTAAAAAAGAAACTGTTGTTTTCCCTTATTCAAAAATAAAATGGGAGATCTTAGATGTCTTATCAAAAAACGGTTATATCAAGGGGTTAGATAAAACAAACAAAAAGAATAAAAAGTTTGTTGAAATAATACTAAAATATGACGAAGAGAAAACCCCAAAGATTTCTGAACTAAAGAGAGTATCTAAACCCTCAAGACGCATATATGTTCACGCAAAAGACATCTGGTTTTTTAAAAAAGGTTTAGGGATAAAAGTTCTATCAACTCCAAAAGGAATTCTTTCTGATAAAGAGGCCAAAAAATTAAATGTTGGAGGAGAGGTTTTATTAGAAATATGGTAATTTATATATTATGTCTCGTATAGGTAAAAAAGAAATTAATATTCCAGATTCAGTCGAAGTGGTATTGGAAGAGAACAAATTAAAAGCCAAAAGCTCTAAGGGTGAAGATTTTTTAATTATCAAGAATGGTTTTAAAATTGATATTAAAGATAATGTTTTATCAGTTATTCCTTTAGAGCAAAAAAAAGATACTTTTGCGCAATGGGGAACTTTAAGAGCATTAATTAATAATCTTATAAAAGGAGTTGATAAAGGGTTTGAAAAACAGCTGGAAATTCAAGGAGTAGGGTATAGAGCTGATATTGAAGGCACTAATTTAAATCTCAAATTAGGATATAGCCATCCAATTATACTTTCTGTTCCAGAAGGCATAGATGTAAAAGTGGAAAAAAATATAATCACTATTAATGGTATTTCAAAGGGAAAAGTTGGACAGTTTGCCGCGTTAATAAAGTTTCAAAGACCTGTGGAACCTTATAAAGGAAAAGGCATTCGCTATGTTGGGGAAAAAGTTTTACGAAAAGCAGGAAAAAGGGTAGCAGGCAGTGCTTAAATTAAATAAAAGAGTAAATGAATAAAAACAGCAAAAAAGATCAAAGAGAAAAAAGACACAGAAAAGTAAGGGCAAAGATTCATGGAACAGAAGGTAGGCCCCGTCTTTGTATTTTTAAATCCAATAAGCATATTTATGCTCAGATTATTAATGATGATAAGGGATTTACGCTAGTTTTTGCCTCAGATTTAGAGGTTAAAGATTCAAAAAAAGATAAGAAAATCAATCTAGCGCAAAAAGTTGGAGAATTAATAACTAACAAAGCAAAAGATAAAAAAATAACGAAAGTTGTTTTTGACAGAGGTGGATTTAAATATCATGGTCGTGTAAAAGCTTTAGCTGATGAAGCTAGAAAACAAGGATTACAGTTTTAATTTTTAAACCATTATGGCTTTTAATAGAAAATCAAGAGTAAATAAAAGTGAATTTGAAGAGACTCTTTTAGATATTGCGCGTGTGACTCGAGTTGTAGCAGGAGGCAAACGTTTAAGTTTTCGAGCTACATTAGTAATTGGCAATAAATCCAAGCATCAAGTTGGCGTAGGGGTGAGTAAAGGGAAAGATGTGGCTCAGGCAATTCAGAAAGCAAGTAATAAAGCAAAAAAGAATCTTATTATCGTTCCAATCATTAATGAAACAATTCCGCATGAGGTAAAAGCAAAATATAAGGCTGCAAGAGTAATAATAAAGCCAGCAAAAAAAGGAAGAGGAATAAGAGCTGGCGGAGCGGCGCGAACTGTATTAAAATTAGCTAATGTCCCAAATGCTAATGCTAAAATTTTAAGTTCCAGCACTAATGCTATTAATAATGCCAGAGTGACTATTCTTGCTCTTTCTAAATTTAAGAATTTTATCAGTAAAGAGAAATCTAACCAAGAAAAATCGATGGGTAAAAAACAACAAACAAAGGATTATGCAAATTCATCAGATAAGGCCAAATAATAAATCATCAAAGAAAAGAAAAGTCGGCAGAGGCGGCAAGAGAGGAACTTATTCTGGGCGAGGAATAAAAGGCCAAAAATCACGAGCCGGAAGAAAAATAAAATCTCAACTAAGGGAGATGATATTAAAATTTCCTAAAAGACGCGGGGTTTCTTTTCCTAGTTTGCAAAAAAAATCTTTAGTTTTAAAACTAAGTGATATAGTAAGAGTCTTTCCTGAAGGCGGTGTTATTAATCTTAATAAACTAAAGAAAGCAGGTTTGATAGAAAAAATAAAAGGTGAAATTCGTCCAATTAAAATTTTAGGCGCAATGCCTTTATCCAAAAAATATATTATTAAAGATTGTTTAGTTTCTGAAAAAGTAAAGGAGGCCATTATAAAAGCCGGAGGAAAAATAGATTTTAAAATTAAATAAATTTTATATGTTTAAAAATCTTTTAGGTTTATTGCGAACGCCAGATTTAAGAAAAAAGGTATTTATAATTTTACTGCTTTTGGTGGTTTTTCGGATAATGGCTACAATTCCATTGCCTAATGTTGATAGGGAACAATTACAGGTTTTCCTCAGCTCTAATCAGATATTTGGGCTTTTTAACGTTTTTACAGGAGGCGCTTTTAAGAATATTTCAATTGCCTTGCTCGGTGTTGGGCCTTTCATTACAGCTTCAATTATAATGCAGCTTCTTACCATGGTTTTTCCTGCCTTAAAAGAGATGCTTAACGAAGGCACTGATAAAGAAAGAGCAAAATTTATGCAATATTCTCGTTTATTAACAATTCCTTTAGCTGCTTTGCAGGGATTTGGTTTTTTAAGCATATTAAGCAGGCAAGGAGTAATTGTTTTTTCCAACCCAATTGATTTGATAAGAAATGTTATGATAGTCACTACGGCTTCTGTATTTTTGATGTGGATTGGTGAATTGATAACAGAACAAAAATTGGGGAATGGAATTTCTTTAATAATTTTTACAGGTATTGTTATAGGTTTTCCGCGTGAAATTATGCAAACGATAATAAGTACAGACCCTACAAGGATTCCTAATATGATAGCTTTTTTTGCTATATCACTTTTGATGGTTATAGGAGTGGTATTTATTTCCAGAGGTGAAAGAAGGATTCCCGTGAGTTATGCAAAGCAAGTGCGTGGAACAAAAATTTATGGAGGCGCTTCTACGTATTTACCTTTAAAAATCAATCAAGCCGGCGTAATTCCTATTATTTTCGCTCTTTCTATCTTAATGTTTCCCCAAATGATTAGCCAGTTTTTGGCAAATTCACAAAGTCCGTTTATGCTTAAAATGGCTCTCTTCTTGCAAGGATTTAATCAGCAATCCTTGATTTATCTTGCTTGTTATTTTGGTTTAGTTGTTTTATTCACCTTTTTTTATACAACTATTACTTTTAATCCTGAAGCTATCGCTGAAAATTTACAAAAAAGAGGCGGTTTTGTTCCTGGTTATCGGCCTGGCAAAACGACTTTACAATATCTTGTTAACACCAGCCATAAAGTTACTTTTTTTGGGGCTATATTCTTGGGCATGATCGCTATTCTTCCAATAATTATGCAGCAGACTACTGGCGTTACTACTTTTGCTATTGGTGGCACTTCCATCTTAATTATGGTAAGTGTAGCTATAGAAACCATGGATACAATAGAAGCACAATTAATAATGCGCGAATATGAAATCTCTTAATATTATCTTTTTAGGACGTTCTGGTTCTGGAAAAGGCACGCAGGCAGAATTATTAATAAAACGGTTTAAATTAGTAAATATAGATACTGGTGATATTTTGAGGAAATTAACAAAAAGAAAAGATAAATTTGGAAAAACGGTTTTACAAACAATTCTTCAGGGAAAATTAGTTCCAGTTTGGTTGGTAACTTATTGTTGGATGGACCAACTTTTAAAAATTCCTTCTACAAAAGGAATAATTATGGAAGGAAGCCCCCGTCTATTGGAAGAGGCGAAGATTTTGGAGAAAGCCTTTTCCTGGCTTGGACGTAAAGATTTTAAAGTAGTTTATTTACAAACATCAACAAAAGAAGTGACACAAAGATTATTATTGAGGCGGATTTGTTCTAAATGCGGCAGAGAATTTTCTTTAAATTTTACTCCTAATTTAAAAAAATGCTCTCATTGTGGAGGAAGATTAATTCGTCGGCAAGATGATTATCCAAAAGCAATTAAGAATAGAATGTTATTTTTCCAAAAAAAGATTTTACCAGTAATTAATTATTTTCGTAAGAAAAAAATTGTGATAGAGGTTGATGGCGAAGGTTCTGTTGAACAAATCCATAAAAGAATTCTTAAAAAATTATTGTGATTTTTTTTAAAACTGCTCAAGACATTAATATTTTACGTGAAGGTGGGAAAAAATTGGCATTGGTTTTAAAAAAAGTAACTCAAGCTGTTCAGCCAGGTATATCTACTGTTGACTTGGATAAATTAGCTTTTAATCTTATTTGTGAATACGGGGGTAAGCCCTCGTTTTTAAATTATCAACCAAGTTTTGCTAACAAGCCATTTCCGTCAAGTTTATGTACATCAATAAATGAAACAGTCGTTCATGGGATTCCTTCAGAAAAAAAGATTTTAAAACAAGGTGATGTGATTTCATTGGATTTAGGAATGGAATATAAAGGATTATTTACTGATATGGCGATAACAGTAGGAGTCGGCAAGATAAAACCAGTATATGAGAAATTGATAAGGAATACAAAGCAATCTTTATTACAAGCAATAAAAGCATCTAAAATAAATAATACTTTAGGGGATGTGGGATATGCCATACAAAAATGCGCGGAAAAGGAAGGATTTGTTATTGTCAGCGGCTTGGTGGGACATGGCGTTGGCTATTCTCCCCATGAAGATCCGGTTGTTTTTAATTATGGTTCGCCGCATCAAGGGTTGAAATTACAAGAAGGTATGGTAATAGCAATAGAACCAATGGTAACTTTTGATGACGGAACTGTAAGAGAAGAAAAAGATGGCAGTTTTGTCACTGCTAATGGTAAAGTATCATGCCATTTTGAACATACAGTTGCTATTACCAAAAAAGGGCCAATAGTGCTTACGAGATAAAAAAAGGTGCAGGTGAATTGTTTCATAAACACGCTATTTGTTTATATCCCGGGGGTTGACCTTTTAGCTCTGATGTGGTAGTATATAAATGTCCAAAAATGGACATTTTTTAATCGTTTCGTTGCTTTTTGAAAAAATAATAAAAAAAATAATATAGAAAAGAAAATATTGAAAGGAGATTAATCTGATGAAGATACTGAAGAAAATAACTCCAATGTTAATTACATTGTTGTTTATTTTAGTAATTATATCTGTGTTCTCTTGTCTTCTTAAAGATCATCCTCAATTATTGGGAGCTGATTATGCATTGCGAGCATTAGGGTATAGTATGTTTCCTGCTGTGAGAACGAATGATTTGTTATTTATAAAAAAAGGGGAAAAGATAGAAATTGATGATATTATTTGTTTTCGTAGACGTTCTGAGACTGAAGATTATTTAGTCGGACATCGTGTGATTGAGATCCAAATATATCCATCCTTGGCGTTTAAAACAAAGGGAGACGCTAACAAGTGTAGTGACGGTTGGGTTTTAGAGGAAGATATCGTAGGAAGACAAATTTTAGACATACCGTTTGGGTTTTTTCTTGCGAAAAATTGTATTTTGCTCTTGGCTGGAATGATAGTTATTTTAATTATTTTAGTTATTAAAAAATAAAAAATATAGAGAATAAAAATTATAGAAAGAGAGGGAAAGAAAGTGAAAAGAATAATCTCGGAAGTCAGAGCAGCTTTCTGGCTTGTTGTAGTGGTCATAGGATTCTATGTAATGTTGTTGATTGTTACTGCAATTACTGCAATCAGAAAATAAAAGTTAGTTATTGTTTTTAAGAAATAAGATTATAGAAAAGGGGGTGAAATGTAATGTTAAAAGTTGTAATAAAGGCTTTGTCTTTATTTGTTTTTACAGTTTTGTGTTCACTATTTGCTGATGAAGCTCTATCTGAAATGATAAGTCTTTATGATAAATTTGGAACGAGATATATCATTGCAATTAATGGATTTGAATTTCTGAGTTTTATCTTTTGGACGGGATTTATAGCCATGACTTTAATTATATTAAAGATAATTGTATTGGTTGCTACAGAAAAAAAAGAAGAAGCAGAAGAATAAAAGATAAACCCTCGTGCTTATGGAATGAGTACGGGGGTTTTTTATTTGATGAAATTTTGTTATAATAAGTATATATAGAAGATGAATGAACTCTGGACTATTATTATTGCCGCTTCTCCAATAGTTGAATTACGGGGAGCAATTCCTGTGGCTATGGGAATTTTTTATTTTTCATGGCCAAAAGCTTTATTATTAAGCTTAATTGGAAATATTCTGCCGATCATCCCCATAATTTGGTTTTTAGATAAATTATCTGGTTATTTAAGCAAGCAATTTGGCGTTTTTCACCGTTTTTTTTACTGGCTTTTTGAAAGAACTAGAACAAAGACAAAAAATAGTTTTGATAAATGGGGGAAATGGGCATTAGTTGCATTTGTTGCCATTCCTTTACCTTTTACAGGCGTTTGGACTGGTTCAATAGCGGCATTCTTGTTTGGTGTTAAGTATAAAAATGCTTTTTGGCTTATCAGTTTAGGAGCGCTTTTGGCAGGAATTTTAGTAACTGCTTTAACTCTTTTTGGCATAAACATATTTTCTTATGAATAAACTTATTTTTTTTAATTTTAAAATGGCGCCTTCATCTTTTGCAGAAGCAAAAGAAATTTTTCGAATTTTTAAAAAGTTTTCAGAAAAAGTTAAATCAAATAAAATAATTATAGCACCGCCTTATGTTTATTTAGCAGAAGCATCAAATATTTTTGAAAAAGAATGTTTTTTAGGAGCGCAGGATGTATTTTGGTTTAATCGCAATTCTGCCACTGGAGAGATTTCGCCTAAAATGTTAAAATCATTTGGTGTTGAATACGTTATTGTTGGGCATTCTGAAAGGCGTGAATATTTTAATGAAACTAACGAAATAATCAATTCTAAGATAAAAGCCTGTTTGAGCAGTGATTTGATTCCAGTTCTTTGCATTGGAGAAAAAAACAGAAAAAAAGGGGATTGTTCTTCATCTTTTCGGATAAAAAAGATTCTTTTTGAACAATTAAATTATGCATTAAGAGGGATTATTCTCAAGAAATCCACAGATTTGATCATTACTTATGAGCCGGTTTGGGCCATTAGCGCTAATCAACCAAAAAAATTGGAAAACCCAGAAGAAATTGAAAAAACAATTAGCCTTATTCGTTTTTGGCTTGCCAGACGATTTTCAGAAAAAATAGCGAAAAATTTAGCAATTCTTTATGGTGGTTCAGTAAATTCACAAAATATTTCTTCTTTTTTATCTTTGAAAGAAATCAATGGTGTTTTAGTTGGCCGAGCCAGTACAAATAAAATAGATCTTAAAAATCTTTTTAAAAAAATAATAAAATAAATAAAATTATGGATGCAAAAAAACAGAAACAATTAATTGATACTTCAATAGCTTTCTTGGTGATATTAAGTTTAGGTATTTTAAGTTGGGGTTATTATAATTATCATCAGGCACAAAGCATTATCAATGAAGGTGAACATACAATTTCTTTTACTGCCGAAGGAAAAGTTTTTGCCAAGCCTGATATTGCCGAAATTACTTTTTATGTAATCAATCAAGGGGAAAAAGCCGAAGTAGTTCAGAAAGAAAATAATGAAAGAATGCAGGAAGCTGTTGGTTTTGTCAAAAATCAGGGAGTTGAAGAAGATGATATAAGAACTGTCCAATATAATTTGAGTCCTGAATATGATTATACTTGGTGCAAAACATCTAGTGTTAGACCTTATACTTCATGTCCGCCAAAAATTATTGGTTATAAATTGGATCAGGGCATAGAAGTTAAAATTAGAGATTTTGATAAAATTAATACAATTGTAGGAGGTTTGTCTGAAAAAGGGGTGAATCAGATTTCCAATGTGAGTTTTGTTATTGATGATACTGAAGATTATAAAAATGAGGCTCGCATTCAGGCAATAGAAAAAGTAGAAGAAAGAGCAAAATTATTAGCGAGCAAAAGTTCGATTAAATTGGGAAAAATCATTAATATTTCAGAAGGACAGGGGACTTATCCTGTTTATATGAAAGCAGAAATGGGAGCAATTTCTGATTCTTCCGTAGAAATACCAGCTCCAACAGCCCCAATCGAACCTGGTACGCAGGAAATTACTGTAACATTGACTGTTACTTATAAATTACGTTAAGGAACCAAGGGTACTTATGAAATCTATTAAGTCTGTAAATATCTCTGAAAAGAGTGTTCTAATGAG
>Ga0307379_10014387_pt1 | contig 10203 bp, 5 predicted proteins | sample UN2MG_FD_202237 | JGI IMG/M metagenome (GOLD analysis project Ga0307379, IMG submission 202237) | Soil microbial communities from Risofladan, Vaasa, Finland - UN-2 | ecosystem: Environmental > Terrestrial > Soil > Coastal area > Acid sulfate soil | place: Finland: Risofladan, Vaasa | collected... | reverse complement strand
CCCCCGGCTGAATCTGTAGAAGTCAATGAAGATAATAACGGCGGACAGTTCGAGCTTGAGCGGGGCCAGATACTTGTCGTTACACTCGAATCAAATCCCTCCACCGGATATAAGTGGGAGCTGGCCGAACAATCCAAGTCTATCCTTCTGCAGCTTGGCGAAGTAGAGTTCAAGTCCTCTGATACAGGTGATCCTCCAACAGTAGGCGCCGGCGGCTGGGAAATTTTCCGCTTCAGGGCCGTAAGCACAGGACAGATGCCCCTTCTATTCTTCTATCACAGATCATGGGAAGATGCTGAGTTTTTGAATACCTTTTCAATTCAAGTAACCGTAAATTAATTCGACAGAGTATTGAGCCAAAAGTAAATCAGGGCATTGTCACAGTAAACCAACAGTAAGATAAACGTCCAAAGAGCTGGCAGTCTGAGAGATCTGTCAGCTCTTTGTTTTTTGACGAAGTCCATTGAATACGATACGCGCCCGATAATTTTTTCACAAATGCATAATTCCGTAAAAAAATAACATTTTTTAGGACTCACTTTGGGTAAAATCAGTGTTTGTAGTGTCATTTTGGTGTCATGTTGTCACCATGTCAATTGTTGCTTTTTTCGACTCCTGAAGAAAGTACAATGTCACTCTTTAACAGCATCTGTTTGCGGCAGTTTTGCTCGCCACTCTTTGGCCTTTTCGGATTTGTTCCAGGCTTCGTAGAGTTCGATAAGGTATTTGATAGACTCCTGTGTTTGTGGGTGAGTGTCACCAAGTTTGAGCAGTAGGCCTGAGGATATCCATGACGAAGGCCAAGATGATGGTCTGCCAAAATGGTAGGGAAAAGTGGGTTTTTAACGTATCTGCTCAACTTTTAGTGGTTCTTCTGGCACAGTATGCTGAACCTGCTGGAATTTTCTTGAGATTGAGATGAAAGTTTTGTATTATGGGAGTTGGATTATGCAGGAGTGTTTCAGTGAAGTGTATATGGGAAATCATGGTTTGAAGGAGGTTTTGATGATGCTTTACAGAAAAATAATGCTCAGCATGCTTATTCTGCCGATCCTGCTGGGAAGTTCTGCACAGGGAAAGAATAAGTGGACAGGCAACGGAGAAGACAGTTTTTGGGACACTGCCGCAAACTGGAACAAAAACCGGGCGCCTCTGCCGGACGAGGATGCCCAGATCGATATTGACGGAACCAATTGCCTGATTGATGAGTTCAATGTGGGAGCCAATGAAGCTGTTGCCAATCAGCTTCAGTTAATGCATCGCGGAGATCCCGATACTGCGGTGATCCTCACGATTGACGGCGGTACCCTGCGTACTAACGACAAGTTGCTTATTGGCGCTGAGGGAGGATCCGGAACTCTATTGGTCGAAAGCGGGCAGGTGTTTTTTCCTCAAATTCAATTAGGCAAAAATGCGCAGAGCGCCTCCATTACCCTCAATGGTGGACGCATCGACTGTTCGGGCATTCTTGAAATTGGTGTTAATGTAAATGCAGAGAGTACGCGAACGCTGACCATCAACGGCGGTGTATTGAAGGCCCTGAACACGATCGGCAGCTCGCAAGGGGCGATTGTGTTGAATGGCGGGATTTTAGAGCTCGGCAGTCTGACACTCAATGGCTTGGTTTCCCTGGATATCAGCAACGGAACACTCATTCTGGCCGGTAACGGAGATCAAACCGCTACTATTGAGGGATATGCCCAGGCGGGTTATCTCACGGTCTTCGGTGAGCACGCCACGCGTGGAGGGCTCGTGGTTACGTATGACTCGAACCTGGATCAAACCCTGGTCACTGCTGATGCGAATAAAGTGAACCTGACCGCTGCCTGGGGACCTGCACCGGTGGGCGGAGGAATCCCAGTGGACGTGAACGCCTTGGTGTGGAATCCCGGTAATAATACAGCAGCCACTTTGGGGCATGATGTCTACTTCGGAACGGATGTCAACACCGTGGCTGAGGCTACGGCTGACAATCCCCTGGGTGTGTACAGAGGACGTCAGGATCCCAACAGTTTGGATCCAGGTGAACTCATATTGGAACAAACCTACTTTTGGCGTGTGGATCAGATCGATGGTGAAACAGGCGCAGTCTACGCGGGCGATGTGTGGAGCTTCACTACGCAGGCGACATTGATGATCGACAACTTCGACGACTACGCGAATTATGAAGAGGTCTTGTTGGTTTGGGAAGAGCAGGGCTCTGCCTGGAACTACGTATCCACTGGCTTTGCCGCTGCGGGAAATTCTATTTGGATATGGCTGAATCACCCAGACCAGACACCTGAACAGAAAGGATCCAATGGAAGCCTAATCCTACGGCGCGATATGGACTTTTCAAAGTACGGTATACGGGCGTTGGCCTTTGACTTTGCGAGTGATATGAATCATGGTTTCGTTCAGGATATTTACATTGAGCTGAGCGATGGAACGACCACGACGCGAGTAACGATCGATGATCCTGTCATCGTTCATAATCGGGCCTGGGGCTTGGTGGACATCGATTTGGCCCTTTTCACAGGCGTTGATTTATCACAGATCAAGAGCTTGTCCATGGGTGTCAATGTCGCCTCCGATTCGGACCAAACGGTATCTGCCTACTTCGATCAATTACGTCTCTTACCGCAACGCTGTGTGCCCGAGCGGAGCCTGGCGAGCGATCTCAATGGTGATTGTGTGATCGATGCCGCCGACTTGGAGATCTTGTCGGATCGCTGGTTGGAAGGCACGGTTCAAGTCACAGCTGCCGAACCTCCGGATCCCAACACCTGGTTCCCCTTCGAACAGATCAATCTCTGGCATATGGCTTTTATCGATCAGATGGACGATCCCACTGATCCGAATTTCCCCATCGTAGTCGCAGCTGTGTCCCTTAATGTAAGCGTGGACGAAACTGGTGGTTTTGATGGGGCAGGGGCGGCGGTCTTTCCGGGCGATGACGACCCGACAGTTGTGGGCGAGGGTGAAAGCCATATCAATCTCAACAACGCCGGTATTAGCAGCCTGGCTGGAGGTGAACTGACGATCTCACTTTGGGTAAACGGCGATCCTGCATTCCAGCCCTTCAATGACGTTGTATTCGACGCCGGAGAGGCCGGATCCATGCTCCGGTTCGAGTGTCCGGACTCTCAGGGACGTGTCGTTTTCACTCATGGGCTCCAACCCAGGGATATTGTGGTCTGGGACGAAGCCAACTCGGCGGACTGGGCCGGGGAATGGAATCACTATGCCCTGGTGAAAGATGCGAACGAGGGAACCCAGCGGATTTACCACAATGGCCTACTGGTGGCGGAGAATACCCAGGCCTTCCAGGCGACGCTGTCACTCGATGACATGCGGATCGGGGCGACGAACCAACCCTTACCGCAGCGTCCGTATCACGGCATCCTGGATGATTTGCGCTTCTATGGTTCGGTGCTTCCGCAATCGGCCATTCTCTCATTGGCCGGTGTGGAAACACTGGACCAGGCTCCCGTAACCCCTGCGGATATCAATGGCGACGGTACGGTGGATCAAGCGGACCGTGACCTCTTGGATGCCGATATGGGGCGCACGCAACTATGGCCATAAACATTGGTGTATGAGAGATAACTGGTCAAGGCACGTCGAAAAAGTGGTTCAATCTTTGATCGTCAGCAAATCGGCACGGTTTTCGGCTATTCCAACAAGAATGATGGTCAGAAGCGTTGAGATTCGGTCGCGTGTAGAGACTGTTCTTTCCGCCAGCTCCGAATCAATGATAGAGTATGAAATGGCATATCTCTATGGTGAGGGGCCGGAAGAGATGCAGGGGACTAACGGAGAGACCTTTGGATCATCGAGCCCGACGGTTTATACTCCGCAGGCCCGCCTGACAATCCAGAGATGGTTGCAGGAGTCCGTGGATCTTACCTGGAATACTGATAATAAACTTTGGGAAGGAGCGGAAGATCCTATCGTCTCTGGCGGTTATTCAGCCGAAATCAACGTGAAAGGGAAAGTTATCTTCGGATACAACTGGTTCGTGCAAGACACTGCCGATGGCCCGGGTCACTATCGAATTACGATGTGGCTTGAAGGTTCCGATGCTGCCATTGACTCTGAGAATGGTCTTACCTATGTCGATGTTCCTATCACTGATGCAGCCGCAGGTGGCGGTGGCGGTGGCGGAGAAGGCGGAAATGGCGGAGAAGGCGGAAATGGCGGAGAAGGCGGAAATGGCGGAGAAGGCGGAAATGGTGGTGGTTCAAACCTCGTAGCTGATTTCGAAGCAGGTCCTTTGAGCGGCCCTGCGACGTTGAAGGTATATTTTGATGACCTTTCCACGGGTAATCCGACAAGTTGGCTCTGGGAATTTGGTGACGAAAACACATCAACAGAGAAGAACACGAGCCACAAATATCCGATTCCAGGTAAGTATACAGTCCGTTTGACTATCACGAAAGGGACGAAAACTGCCACTGAGACCAAGTATGACTACATTACCGTATCATTGCCACCGGAATAGTTGTAAGCCCAAATACGGAAAATTCAGGATCGTATCAGCTAAAGGGCCTGGCCATACCGCGCACAGACAGAATAGTCTTTGACCTTCGATAAGGAAGCATCGGGGCATTCGTCGGGGTACAGGTAAACACTAATGTTAAAATCCGGCCCCGGCTTTGTGAATCGTTCGAGGTCGGTGGCCTGCTTAAATCCCTGTGATTCGAGTTTTCCGGCGGTATCAAGCCAGTTCGCCCCTATTTTGATGCCGTAAAAGCCATATGCGCTGCCCATAATTACCGCACTGCCGAATACATATTCTTTCGCAGGATCAAAAAAGAAAACGCAATTCTCTACTTCCAGGAATTTATCTGGTTCGGTCTCGTCGAGGCCGAGCACCCGGCAGACCTCGCTGAATGGAGTTTCAAGAATCTTGATGGACTTCTCAAGGTTGAATAATTCTTCAGTTTGAGGGTGATTCGACCCCATCTTCATCGCCTCCTTATCGGTATTATCCGGCATTAACGTTCTTTATGTCTCAATGGAGGTAGGGGCGGTTCGCGAACCGCCCGTACTAAGACGAGTTAATTTTATGCATTACGCTGAAATTTGAAAGAAAAAACTTTCAAAAGTGACCTTGTTAATTATATATTATGACTTTAATTTTTTCAGAGTTTATGCGCTTGAAAAATCGAGGCAGGGTTGTTATTCTGGTGATCTGGAGTAGGGTAATTGCTTCATTATCTGGCTACCGCTGGGCCATAAAGTGCGAGTAACAGTACCGGAAGTGTGCCAATGGGTATTAATGACAAGACAACACAGCAAACAGGTCAACCGGGCTCTGGAGCAAATCAAAACCAGGCCGGCTCGGCGGATGAGAAATTCGTGCCGACGTGCAGTATTTGTGGAGAAAAACACTGGCCTCACCATCCTTTGGTTCCATGTGTCAACAAGAGAAAGGCCAAGGTAAAAGCCAAAGCGGACAAAAAGGCTAAAGCTCAAGCCGCCGCTCAGGCCAAAATTGAAGCCAGGGAAAGAGCCAAAGAACAGGTGAGGGTTGACGCCGAGACAAACACAAAAATAAAGGCTGAGAGAAAGGCCTACCTTGAGGCAATAGCCCGGGCGGAAGAACGGCTCAGGGCCGAATCTAAAGCAAGGGCCGAAGCCGAAGAAAGAGCCCAAGCCGAGGCCAAGGAAAGAGCTCAGGCCGAAACCAGGGCGAAGGCTAAGGCCCAGGCCGAACAAAGCGCCAAGGCCCAGGCTGAGAAAAAGACTTATGTCGAGGCAATATCCAAGGCAGAGGAAAGATTTAAGGTCGAATCCAAGGCAAGAGCCGAAGTCGAAGAGCAGCTCAGGGCTCAAATCGAACAGCGTGCCAGAATCGAGGCTGAGGCAGCCGAGACTTTGAAATCTGCAAAGGTAGAGGCCGCCGAGACTTTGAAAGCCGCTAAAGCGGATGCCGCGGCGGAAGCCGAATCTTATGCCGCGGCTATAAGAGAGCTGGAGGACAGGCTGCAAGCCGAGATTGAATCGAAGTCCAAAGCTCAGCAGGAGACTCAGGCCCAATCGGAGCAGCGAGCCCGGGTCGAGACCGAATATGCGGAGGCTATCTCCGCCGCCAAAGCAAAGGCGGCAGAAGAAGCCGAATTACATGCTGCGGCAATAAAAGAGCTGGAGGAAAAGCTACGGGCCCGAGCCAAGGAAATAACCAGGGCCGATGCAAAAACCGAATCCGAAGCTAAAGCCCGGCTTGAAGCTCAGGAAAAGATCCGGGCGGAAGTTGAAGCAAGGGCCAGGGTCGAAGAGCGGCTCAGGGCCGAGACCGAGGAAAAGGCCGGAATTGAGGCCGAAGCAGCCGAAGCTATGGCCGCCGCCAGGGCGCAAGCCGAAGCAAAGGCTGAATCTAACGCTACGGCTATAAAGCAATTAGAAGAAAAGCTTAAGACTGAAACACAGGCCAAATCGCAGGCTCAGCAGGAGGTCCAGTCCCAAACGCAGGCAAGGATCAGGGCCGAAGAAAAAGCCGCCGCCGAGGCTCATTCCGGTATCGAGGCGCAAGAGAAGGCCGAGCATTTCCTTAAAGCTATAGCTCAAGCGGAAAGAAGACTAAACGCCCAGGCCGAAGAACTCGCGAAAGCCAAAGTTAGATTCGAGGCCGAAGCAAAATCCCGGGACCAGGCAGAGCATAAAGCCAGCGAAGAAGCTCAGGCAAAGGCGAAGGTCGAAGAGAAGCTCAGGGCCGAATCCGAGGCAAGAGCCAGAATCGAGTCCGAAGCAAAAGCGGCTCTCTCGACGGCCAAATCAGATGCAGAAGCAAAGGCTGAATCTTACGCCGCTGCTATAAAGCAATTAGAGGGAAAGCTGAATTCCCTGGCCGAAGCAAGGGCGAGAGTCGAAACAAAAGCCGAATCCGAAGCTGAGGCCCGGCTCGAAGCTCAAAAAAGTGCCGGCCAGGAGGCGACAGCAAGGGCGAAGCTTGAAGAGCGGCTCAGGGCCGAAACCGAGCAGCGAGCCAGAATCGAGACCCAGGCTGCTGAGGCTATGGCCGCAGTCAGGGGGGAGTTGGACGAAAAGGTCGAATCTTATACCGCTGCTATAAAGCGATTAGAGGAAAAACTTAACTCCCAAACCGAAGCAAGGGCCAGGGCCGAAGCAAAGGCCGAATCCGAATTGGCGGCCCGGATCGAAGCCCAAAAAAGTTCAACGGAAGAAGCCAGGGCAAGGGCTAAGATTGAGGAACAACTCAAGGCCGAAGCCGAAGAACATGTTGCAATCGAGGCCGAAGCGGAAGAGGCCATCTCCGCTGCCAAAGCGAGGGCTCAAAAAGAAGCCGAATTACATGCCGGAGCTATAAAAGAACTTGAGGAAAAGCTGAAGGCCCAGGACGAAGCAAGGACCAGAGCCGAAGCAAAGGCCGAATCCGAATCCGAGTCCCGGCTTGAAGCTCAACAAAGTGCTCGTCAAGAGGCTAAGGCAAGGGCTAAGATTGAAGAGCAGCTCCGGGCCGAGACCGAGCAGCGAGCCAGATTTGAGGCCGAAGCTGCCGAGACTTTGGCCGCAGCCAAGGCAGAGGCCCAGGCAAAGGCAGATTCTTTCGCCGCGGCTATAAGAGAGCTTGAGGACAAGCTCAAGGCCGAAATTGAAGTTAAGTCCAGAGCTCAGCAGGAAGCTCAGGCCCAATCGCAGCAGCGAGCCAGGATCGAGGCCGAATATGCAGAGGCTGTCTCCGCCGCTAAAGCCAACGCGGCAGAAAAGGCCGAATTGTATGCCGCTGCTACAAAAGAACTTGAGAAAAAACTGATGGCTCAGGCCGAAGCAATAACCAGAGCCGAAGCAAAGACCGAATCCGAAATTGCAACCCGGCTTGAAGCTCAGGAAAAGATCCGGGCGGAGGTTGAAGCAAGAGCCAGGGTCGAAGAGCGGCTCAGGGCCGAGACCGAGGAAAAGGCCGGAATCGAAGCCGAAGCTAAAGAGGCTATCGCGGCAGCAAGGGCGGATGCCGAAGCAAAGGCGGAATCTTACGCCGCGGCTATAAAGCAGGTAGAAGAAAAACTTAAAGCTGAAACGCAAGCCAGGTTACAGACTCAGCAAGAGGTCCAGACTCAAACGCAGGAAAGGGCCCGGGCCGAAGAAAGAGCCGACGCCGAGGCTCAATCCGGTATCGAGGCGCGAGAGAAAGCCGAATATTTACACAAAGCGATAACCAAGACGGAAAGAAGACTCAACGCTCAGGCCGAAGAGATCGCGAAAGCCAAAGTTAGAATCGAGGTCGAAGCTAAATCCCGGGACCACGCAGAGCAGAAAGCCGGCGAAGAAGCTCAGGCAAGAGCGAAGGTTGAAGAGAAGCTCAGGGCCGAATCCGAGGCAAGGGCCAGAATCGAGGCCGAAGCTAAAGAGGCTGTCTCGGCGGTCAGGGCAGAGGCTAAAGAAAAGGCTGAATCTTACGCCGCAGCTATAAAGCAAGCGGAAGAAAAACTGAAGACCCAAACCGAAGCAAGGGCCAGGGCCGAAGCAAAGGCCGAGTCCGAATCGGCTGCCCGGCTGGAATCTCAAAAGAGTGCCAGTCAAGAAGCGAAGGCAAGAGTGAAGATTGAAGAGCAGCTAAGGTCAGAAACCGAGCAGCGTGCCAGAATCGAGGCCGAGGCTGCCGAGGTTATCGCCGCGGCTAAAAAAGAGTTGGATGAAAAGGCCGAATCTTATGCCGCGACAATAAAACAAAGAGAGCAAAAGCTTAAGGTTCAAACCGAAGAAAGGACAAAGGCTGAAGCACAAGTTCAATCCCTGGCCCAGGCGAACGCTGCATTAGAAGAAAAGTTGAAAGCTGAAACGCAAGCGCGGTCGAAGGCCCAGCAGGAGACTCAGGCCGAAGCACAAGCAAGAACCAGAGCCGAAGCAAAAGCCGAGTCCGAAGCCGCAGCCAGGCTTGAAGCTCAACATAGCGCCAAAGAGGAAGCAAAGGCAAGAGCTAAAGTCGAAGAGCGGCTCAGAGCTCAAACCGAGGAACTGTCCAGAATCGAATCAGAAGCTGCCAAGTCTGTCGCACTGGCTAAAATAGAGCTGAATGAAAAAACCGAATCTTATGCCGCTGCTATAAAGCAGGCAGAGGAAAACCTCAAAGCACAAGCCGAGGTGATTGCAAAAGCCCGGTCAAAGGCAGAATCCGAATCGGCAGCCCGGATTGAAGCTCAGAATAGCGCGAAAGAAGAAGTAAAAGCAAGAGCTAAAGTTGAAGAGCGGCTCAGGGCTGAGACCGAGCAACGGGCCAGAATCAAGGCGGAAGCTGCCGAGGCTATCGCCGCGGCCAAAACAGAGTTGGATAAAAAGGCCGAAGCTTATGCCGCTGCTATAAGCCAGGCGGAGGAAAAACTCAAAGCGCAAACCGAAGTGATTACCAAAACCCGGGCAAAGGCCGAATCCGAATCGGCGGCCCGGATCGAAGCTCAAAATAGTGCCAGGGAAGAAACAAAGGCAAGGGTTAAAATTGAAGAGCGGCTCAGGGCTCAAACCGAGGAACTGTCCAGAATTGAATCAGAAGCTGCCGAGTCTATCGCACTGGCCAAAATAGAGCTGAATGAAAAAGCCGAATCTTATGCCGCTGCTATAAGCCAGGCGGAGGAAAAACTCAAAGCGCAAACCGAAGTGATTGCCAAAACCCGGGCAAAGGCCGAATCCGAATCGACGGCCCGGATTGAAGCTCAACATAGCGCCAAAGAGGAAGCAAAGGCAAGAGCTAAAGTTGAAGAGCGGCTCAGGGCTCAAACCGAGCAACGGGCCAGAATCGAGGCGGAAGCTGCCGAGTCTATCGCCGCGGCCAGGAAAGAGGCCGAAGAAAAGGTTGAATCTTATGCCGGAGCGATAAGGCAAGCGGATGAAAAGCTGAAGGTTCAAGCCCGGGAGATGGCTAAGACCGAAGCAAAAGCTCAAGTCCAGGCTCAGGCAATCATTGAAATAGAGAAAAAGCTGAAAGCAGAAACACAGGCCCTGGCGAAGGCTCAGCAGGATGTCCAGGCCCAATCGCAACAGCGAGCTAAAGCGGAATCAAAGGCCGAATCCGAGGCGACGGCTCGGCTCGAAGCCCAAAAGAATGCAACAGAAGAAGCGAAGGCAAGAGCGAAGATCGAAGAGAGGCTCAAAGCCGAAGCCGGGCAGCGGGCCAGAATCGAGGCCGAAGCTATAGAGGCTGTCTCCGCAGCCAAAGCGAAGGCGGAAAAAGAAATCAAATCTTATGCCGCATCGATAAAACAA
>Ga0307379_10014385_pt1 | contig 10204 bp, 21 predicted proteins | sample UN2MG_FD_202237 | JGI IMG/M metagenome (GOLD analysis project Ga0307379, IMG submission 202237) | Soil microbial communities from Risofladan, Vaasa, Finland - UN-2 | ecosystem: Environmental > Terrestrial > Soil > Coastal area > Acid sulfate soil | place: Finland: Risofladan, Vaasa | collected... | reverse complement strand
TCAGTAAATTCAATAATGTCTACAGGCTCTCGTATCTTACCTGTTCTAGTTATCTCGATCTGATGACTTATAATTCGTAAGACATCTTCTTTAGGGATACGATCTCCGAAGAGTACTCGTAATCCCTCAAACTGTTCTAACAATAGCTCTAGCACTTCCGGAGATAAATTTTGATCGCTCGAAATACTTCTCAGGAAGTGTGTGATACCGTCAAACGTAAGACTATTATTTTGGTCTGCATGTAGATGAGTCATCGACTAGTTACTCCTTTACTGCATGTATAACAGATAAAGAGTAACTAGTCAATAGCTTATTGACCAAAAGTGAACTTGATTTCAATACAGCCTGTGACATTGACATTGACTCCTAGTGATTCGGACAAAGCCGTTTCCAGTATGGATTTAAAAGGTTCCCCAGGCTTTGTGAGAAGGCCCAGGTCATCTTTAATTGGTGGGTCCGGTTCCTTTTTAGTGGATGGTTTATCGGCCTGGATATAGGGAATTAAGCCTTTATGGTGAGCTAGTACTTTATCTCTATCCGATGTCTTATAGGCAAATGTTTCTAACTCTTCTGGTCTACAGTCAAGTGCTGCTGCCACTAGCGTATAGGCAATACCTTTACCGGCTCTCCTACGTTCTACTAGTTTGCCCAGGTCTGTCTTAGTCATTAAGTAATTCATTCTCTGAGCATACTTCTTGTTAGTAGCTCCACCTATTACTTTTAAAACATAATCTCTGATTTCACTACCAACTACTTCTCTCCCTGCCAGAAGTATCACTATTGCGGCTTTGTCTATACTGTTTGTTTTCATTAGCTGCATCTCCCATGTATGTTTGTTTATCTCTCTCCTAGTCCAAATTCTCCCGAATGAGTTTGACTCCTTCTTTGATTTATAGGACTTACCCCCTTTATGATAGATTACTACCCTATCAGGCGCAAGGGCTTCTCCTAACTCTTTACCCTCTTCCTCTGCCAAGTGTTCCTCTAGTGGTATACCGCCTATAGTTATCCCACTAGTACACTCTTTTTCAATCTCTCCCCCTTTTACTCCGATCATTTGACTAGTCTCCTTTAAGTAGTAAAACCATAGCACTCACCCAAACTAAAACACCCACTAAAAAATTCCAACCGATGATAGCGTCTTTTGCTCCCAAGGATTTAAAACTAATAACGATCATTGCTACCACCATCACCACTACCATTAGTACTCCTACCGTATAACTAGTCATTTTACTTCCTCCTTATACTTTTCTCCCCATCGTTCTAGAGTTACTCTGTATACCCCTGCTCCCAGGTGCTTAGACTTAATGTCATATAGTCTACCACAAGATAGTGCCTGTCCTCCTGTAGCTAGTAGTAATTCCCTCAAATCCTTCCTGTCCATAGTAGTATGAGCAAGCCCAGGCATGGAGTAAAAGTTATTAGGTAGTACTTTCATTTATATCTCCCCTAAGTCTATGAAAAAAACTGATACAGGTTTACACATTAATTTATTTTCTATCTTTTGTCTATCTACTTCTTTACTAATTACATTTAAAATATCTTTACTTACTCTTGACCTAAAGTCAGAAAGAAACATAGTCACTTTCAATTCTCTGTGTCTCTTTCCTGTTTCCTCATAGAATGTTTTTACTTCTTCACTATACATTATAAATCCTTTCTAGTAACAAAACCATCCACGGCATTTAGTACATTTAACTCCACCACCAGGTGCATCGACTACTTCATGGTGACAGTTTGGGTCTGCGTCCCATAAATCCCATACCTCTTCTCTTCGTACCAAATGTACTACAGGCACATTACAACATTTACTACAATGTACTACGGTATGTCCATTGACCCGATCTACTTCTTCTATAGTCACTTCTATTGTTTTGTCATTGCAGTCATACGTTTGTAGGTAGTTCATTATAAATCCTCTCTAGTTCGTAGGAATCTCGGGAATCTCATTCTCCCCTGCGCTCCGTATCCCTGGCATCTTACTTCAATGACTTTACCTACAATTAATTGCTCATTAAACTTCCAGGCTCTTCTATCAGGTAGTGAAAACCCTGTACCTACACCCATCTGTAAAGTGCTTTTGTCATCGTTAATGACTACTAGTAATCGAACTGGTAGGTATTCATTTGACTCTACTCCGTGTTCTCTTATCTGAAAATCTCCGTATTCAATATCTTCTACGTAACAATCTACTTCTATCTCAGTTCCAGAGACATCACTAGCTTTGACTTTAACTAGTGCATGACTTCTTTTGAACTCGTACCATACTGCATCCGACCGAAGTATAATACCTTCATACCTTAACCCTACTGCTTTGTCTAGCCGTTCGTAAATCACATCCTGGTTGTTCGGTATTTTATCTTGTTGAAGTGCTTCTAGGTAATGAAACTCTCTATCTTCCGAAGTACTATCTTTAAACGCATGGTGTAATTGGTCCGGAGGCACACCTAGTAATACTAAACTTTTCAGATCACCGTCCTGGGGTCTACCCATGTAGAAGATATTGTACTTTAGTTCACTAGCATCCTTGACATTTACTCTACTACTCACCAGGGATTGAATCTGCTCGAAGGTAAGACCATGCTTGTATGCCTCACCATCCACAAACGTAACCCCTGTACGTTCTTGCAGCATAGCTAGTTCCAGCTTCCAGTGATCTAATGTAGTAATTTCTCGACCTAAGTAATCACCATCTCTAGAGTAAAGTCTCCAACCATGTGTATAAGTATGGATAGCAAAGACCCTCTGACCGTCTAGCTTCATAGAGACATACCACCATCGGCCAGGGTAGTTCTTCCCTGGGATATACTTCTTAGCTAATTGAATCTCCTGGACCGGAATTAAATCTTCTACTACTTTGTTTATCTGCTTTATGCCTACTCCACATCTAAGTTTTTTATTGACTATACCCATTAATGCTTCCTGGTCATCCCTGGTAAGTACTTCCATAGCTGTTTTCACTCTACTCTTATTCTCCTGGGAGCTATGACTAGTAGGAAGTAGATCGAATAATTGGGAGATTGTTTCTTTCTGTAGGCCCAAATGGGACTTACCAGGTGTAGGTATATCACTACTCTTTAACTTTACCTGGTGTAACTTCTTTGGGTCGAATGCTTCTTGCATGAGATAGCATAGGTAGGGTCCATCTTTAGGGTCTTTCAGGTAGTAGTCAAGCCAGTATAGCTTATCGCTTGCCTTAGTAGAACCCTTCAAACTGTCTACTAGTTCTATAAATTCCATACTAGTCATTCTCCTTTCGTGTAGTTATATCTAATTATATCGCACTCTTACTATACCATACATTAAATGTCTTTGTCAAGAATTATTTTATGACTAGTCATCGGTCTGAATAACTACTAGTCATTGGTAGAGTCAAAAAAAGGACGTAAAAAAGCCCTGACCTCCCCGCTTAGGGGAGACCAGGGCTATGAAAATAATACATAATAAATACTCTCTACGATCCCTAAGATACCTACCTCTCTAGATCACAGGCTGACTTAACTAGTACGATCATAATAAAGCTAATGCATGTCGCTAGTACAAAGAAATAAACTGATTGAAAGAATACTGCCAACCAAAAGAATAAAATTGAAGTTAGTAAACTAATTTTTCTCATTGACTAGTCTCCCCCTAAGGCCCGTAACAAAGGGGCTATGTCTGCCTGAATCCTTACGAATATTACTTCTACCATCTTTACTGCTAGCCATACAGTAAGCAATCCAAAGGCAGTATGCATTATACGTGCTAAAAAACGTGTCATTGTAGACTCCCTTCAATAGTGGCTTTGTACGGTGTGATCCTTGTAGACCCTTACTGCTGTAGGGGTGCGTCTGGCACCGGAGATTAAAAAAAGGGGAGCAGCTAATTGCCACTCCCCTTCCTGGTTTAACTAGTAGTGGTTTTTACGCCTCTACACCTACACCATGTTCCTTGACCGAAGCAGCCAGGGCAGAGAGACTTCCTTCTCCGTAGGGGTGCCGGAGTACTTCACTATCTCCTTTACTCATTACAAAATCCTCGGAGTCAAAAATTACTGAGAGACCATACTTCTCAGCCGATTCGATTCTACCTTTTACATTGTAGTTCAAATCCCATCCCTTTGACTTCAACCGATACTGGAAGTTATTCTTTGCCCTACGTTCGGCAGTAGTACCCGAAGAAGCGGTCCTGGTCGTTTTGGTAGAGACACCCATTGCTTCAAGTTCGGAGTCTGCTTTCTCTTTCGCAGATTTAAACTCTTCTTCTTTAGCAGTAATCTTCCCTTCCATCTCTGCTGCCTTGGCAAGTACTTCTTCCTGTTCGGAATCCATCTCTGCTGCTTTCCTGGTCATCTCTTCTGCTTTCTTTTTGAGAATCTCGGCTGCTTTACTAGGAGCATCCTTTGTCTCTTCGATTCTCTTCTCCAGGGTAGCAAGTTTTTTGTCTCCGGTAGCTACAGTCCTCTTTGCTTTGGTGACTGCTGCTCTCTTCTCCTGATACTGCTTGTTAGCTTCTGCAAATAACTTCTTTGCTTTCTCTAACTCATTCATTGCTTTGTCAGAAGTACTAGCTGCCGGTGCCGGAGCCTTTGCATTTGCCTGAGTCTTACCGTTCGTTTTTGCCATGATGAAAAATCCTCCTATATAAAAAGGTAAATGTAAATAAAGTGGATACTCCCTATGACCATCCACTAGTCATCCTGCTTGAATGACCTGAACTAGTTATAATGGAGTAGAGCTGCACGGTCCTGGTGTTGACTAGTTCCCTTACGATCCAGGTGGCAGATACTCCTTTACAACTAGTGCTCGGCTTCAAACACTACTTCTTCAAATACTTCTTTGGAACATTCTCTTTAAAGGATACGGTTCGATAGGGGAAGGTCTCGGTAGTAGAAATAGAATTAAACACAGTCTCGCCCAGGTCTTTCTTTGCCTGGCCGACTAGTGGTTTGACTGCATCAAAAAATGCATCCTCTCTGCCCAGGTCTTTGTAAGTGTCGTACAATTCCTTTGACTCGCAGGTAGTGGAGCTACCGGCTGATATAGTTAAGAAGTGCTTTACTCCGAAGAAGTGATCGGACTTTTGCTTCTTCGCTCTTTCCCTTGCCTCTGCTTTTGCCTCATCTAGTTGCGATTCCAATAAGTCAAATTTGACCTTCAACTGGAAACCACGATCTACTAGTTCAGCGTCAGACATACTCTTAAAGTCTTCCATAACACTCTCCCTTGTAGTAGCTAGTAGTAGTCTCAATGACTACTAGTCATTAAAGAATCCCCGATGGATACCATAATATCTATCATAAGCCCCAGGTGCTTGTCAAGAACTTTTTTGCCTTATGTAGATATTAATTCTCCGGAGTATTCCAAGTTCTTAATGATGTTGTTTTCCATCTAAGCATATATAAAAGGTATGACCAGGTATACAGGCTTAGATGAAGGGCAGACCATGTGAGGGTCTGCCCTACCTATTACGTACCCGCTATATCTCTCTGAGTTTTACTTCACTTCTCCAAGTGTTTAAAGAACTACTACAGCCCAGGCCAAATTCTCTCTTCCATGTAGTGAAGTCATAGATACTACACTTGTATCTTTTATTCTCTGTATCGAAGTAAAGACCAGGGCAGCGTTCCCCATTAGTCAAGTTGAACCTGTCTACTCCCATAGTACAGGCAGCTTTACTACAGCAATAGCCACAGCCTACACAATGTCTCACCATCAAAGTAACTCCTTTTTAACTAGTTGTTGTCCGGCAATGTTATAGTGTTGATGACAATGACTGCACTCGTTTGTAAATAACTCTAGTACAATCGGTTCTCCACAATAACACTCTGCCACCTTTGACTCAAAGTAGCTTTGGTCTTCTCTCTGTAGGCCACGATAGATTACTTCATACTCCCCTGACTCGCACTTCCCATAATGCACTAGTGCTTCCGGTGATAAGTCATTGAACTTGATTTCACCTTGCATGTTGCAGTCAAAAGAGAATCCAGCAAAAGGTATCTCTACCCATTCATAGAATATAAAATAACTATACTTCTCTACTTTCCCACCATGACTAATAACTTTTAGCATGATTACTACCTCCTGATTTGTGGTCTAGATGAAATGATCTAGCGTCATTACTAACTGTTTACCAGGCAGTTAGTGATGAAGTTGGGTCATTTCGGACCGGCTGCATAATACACCTACCTTTCTTTTCTTTAACTAGTAGTCAATTACTACTCTCTGTCTAATTCGTTCTGCTCGAAGTTAACTATCTCCATCGTAACAAAGTGCCTGGCTACATCTGTCTCCGTTAGGATATGATTGTCACCCCTGCGATTGACTAGAATGTATTCGTGGTCAATGACTCCACCATATAGAATTACTTGTTTGATGGAGTACTCCCCCTCTTTCACAAAAGCAGTTGCTCCATTTCTCATTACAAAGTCTTCTCTACAAAGCAATAACTCATCCTTGGCAAAAAGATTTAAGCTGTACCTAGTCATTCGTCTTCTCCCTTCAAGGTTTTGTCTAGACTGTTCAATGACTCTAGTATACTCCCTGCCCTAATCTCTACCAGGTTCCAGAAGTCAATCTGCTCGGTAGTAAATCTCTCTTCATCTTTAGCCATTCGATCTGCTAACTCCCGAAGGTCTTCCAGATGAACTACGCAATTACTACACAAGTTTTTCACTACACTGAAACCGAACCTGGCCCCTTGCGAAATAGCCAGCTCTGCTACTACTTCTTTACTTCCCATAATTTACCTCCTAGTTTAAAGTTTACTGCAATTAGATCGTATGATCTGAACTAGAAGTGAATGACTAGAGTCAATCACTCCTAGTACTCGACTACGAACCTTTGTTAATTTGATATTCAATTAACTGCATGTGTCCTTCCTTCATATTGTTAAAGCACAATTCCAGGATAAAGTCAATACAATATAGTACTGATTGACTAGTACACACAGTTTGAACATCTACATCATCTGGCTCCCATCTATTACCCACAGTAGTAATAGCTACATCTACAATCCAGCCATCTACTTTACTAGGCTTGCCAGAACCTTTGGGATTCATAATACTCTTATCAGGCTTTAACTCTATCCTGCCTTTGTAAAGAGTAATAGCATTATCAATGACTATACTCTCGTCATCAATTTTGACTACATACAACGAACCCCACTTCATCAGACTTATTACCTGGCACACCAGGCTTGCCACAAAAGATAATTCCATTTGACTAGTCTCCTATTGTGCATAACCCTGCTTCGATTAATGCCTTTGCAGTTCTGCCATAGCTACCCTGTAGCTGCCAGACTACACCATTGTCAATCAATCCCTGGAAGAAAATGACTACATCTTCCTCGTCCATTTCTCCAGACTCATAATCGCAAATGTCCCCTACCAAGTTTTGATTTACTTCTGTCATTGTACTAGTCTCCTTTCTTTTGTTCTACAGTTACCCAGGTCTCTTGCAAGTAGTAATCGTCCGTGTCATCATACTTTACCATCTTCACGAAGACCCACCCAACAGGGTTTACTTCATTTGGAAGATCGACATAAACTTTACTAGTGCATCTCCCGAACTCTTTTTGTAGTGACCGAAACAACTGGCCTACGTTATCAGTGAATGACTCGTAGTACTCTGTCTCTCCTACAATGTAATTTTTGGTCCGGTTTACCCAGGTCTCTTTGATCGAAATGTTTTCCATTTGACTACCTCCTTTTGTTTAATGTTATTCTACTTACCTGCAATTACTCCGACCCTGAATGAGTCGAAGTAATTACTAGAGGCATTAGAATTATTTTGGCTCTAATATATGTTGGACATACCACCCGTATGCCCGCCACCTCTCTCTATTTGGCTCCCAGGTTCCTGTCGCAGTTGTCAATAAGTAATGACTCACCGCTAGAAGTACTAGGGACAAACCCAACACAACCACAAGAGTATTTGACTAGCATAGAATATCACCACCTTTCTTTTTACCAGTTCTGTGCGATAGCTAGTAAGTATTCTTCGAGTGAACAACTTAACCACTCAATTTCTTTATACTCTTTCTCCAGATCGTCTGCTTCCTCTCCCTGGAAGAAGTACTCTTCTTCACTACTCATTTTAATTGCAATGTAAAGACCACCGGAATGTACTTCAACGGACCCACCGGCCTCTCTCTCTGCCTTTGCTCTCTGTTTGTAGTCAAGAGATATTTGAGATTTTTTACTGAGACCTTGCATGTACTTAGACTTTCCACACTTGCCACAGATACGAGTAGTAAAGCCTTGATGACCGCAATAACCACACTTCACTTTGTCTAGTCGCTCGTCATCAATTACTTCTTCTACCGACTCGTCATGGATACGGAGACCAATCTCACTGACCCCAGGAATAGGAACAGTATTGTACTGGTCCCGAAACAAATGATCGGTCTCAACTACTAGAGTCATTCCCTTAACGGCCCTTAACTTATCGGCCCAATCCCGATTAGGAATTTGTTGAAGTACGAACTGCCTACAGTAGATAGCTGCCGCATCGTCTTTAATTCTGATCTTCATAATAATACCTCCTAGTTATAATGTTTTATACTACTTCCCTGTATCGACTTACCTGAACTAGAGTCAAACAGTTTGACTCTAGTACTCGGCTTCGATCTTTACTCCCCATTATACCGTGTAAAACTATCGGTAGTTTCTGCCTGTGATACATAAGCGAAGGGAGGCCAATGGTCCCACCTTCCTATTATAAACTTTACGCATTTGCCTCTAGTCATCCAATCGGTCATAATAGTATAACTTCCATTACTGTCCTTGGTCCATACTCTATACATAAGCTACCTCCTAGTTGCTCAGGCTGAATTGCCTGAACTGTAGTCAAACGGATATTTAGCTTGACTACAGTACTCGGCTATCAACTACTCTCTAGGCAATCCAATCATTTCCCAGGCTTCATCAGTTATGAAAGAAAACCTACGGCCTAGAGCAAATGCCTTTACTTCTCCGGAAAATATTCTCTCAACAAAATCCTGAGTGACTACTACCCAACCACCTGTCCGACAGGGATTCGGAAACCTACCTTTCATCTGCTCGTTAGTAGTACTATCGGCAATGCTTATAAGTACAATGCCTAACTTCATGTGACCCTTGCAGTCATTACAAGGTTCCATATCCACTACTCCTACCTTCCTGGGTAATGACTTCTTCAAGCGTCTATCAAGAAGTACTACAGAATCACTTCCACAAAAATAACACTGGCCCATTCCTACATGACTTAACTCATTCATTTTCCATACCTCCTAGTTTAATGTTAACTTCGTTTGATCGACTTACCTGAACTAGAGTCAAACCGTATTAGCTTGACTCTAGTACTCGGCTTCGATTAGTTTAAGTGACCGTGGCCTAGAAGTATTCCCACAGTATCTTCGGCCAATTTGTTTTCTCCTTCCTGGCTCTTTAACCATTCCAGAAGAGACACCGGAGTAAGTACTGCAATGTCTACAGACTTCCATCCGTCCGGAGTAATTGCTCTCACAAATATTCCGGTATTCCATTTGTCTCGCTCTAGCCATCTTTCTTCGATTACTACTAGGTCTTTCATTTTACTTCTCCTTTCTACCTGTAATACTTTTTAATGCCGTGTCAATATGGTCATCGTTTAAATAGGGATACAAATTATCACATATCCATTTTGACGGAACACTGATATGTAGTAAGTCCCACCGATAGCGCATATCGGAGAGAGTACAGTCAAATCGAAATATTACTTTACTCTCATTCTTTTTGATTGCCTCTTTCAAGAACTCATAATGCTCTCTAGTCATTTTCATTTTACTTCTCCCTTATACTTTCTTAATACATTCCGGACCAAACCCATTGACTACACTCTCCGGCACAGTTAATGCCCTACCACATCTACCGCAACGATTCTCATGGTAGACTTTAAGAGTACTAGGTAAATTGTCCAGGTGATTAATGAACCATGTAAACGCTATAAAGCTAGGTGCCTCTGGACCTACCTTACTGTTCCTAGTCAAACGAAACTGCTTGCCAAATATACTACCCATGTAGGTATAGTCATTCACATTATCCTGGCCGCTAAGTACTCCTACAAAGTAAAGAGACTCAGACTTCTTATGCTTCTTTACTCTGTAGGTAAATCTCTTTCCAGTTTTTTCACTGACTAGAGTAAAGACTGCTTTCCCTGCTTTCATAAAACTGATAGGGTCCAACAGTTCTCTACTGTCTCTAGTT
>Ga0307379_10014383_pt1 | contig 10204 bp, 8 predicted proteins | sample UN2MG_FD_202237 | JGI IMG/M metagenome (GOLD analysis project Ga0307379, IMG submission 202237) | Soil microbial communities from Risofladan, Vaasa, Finland - UN-2 | ecosystem: Environmental > Terrestrial > Soil > Coastal area > Acid sulfate soil | place: Finland: Risofladan, Vaasa | collected... | reverse complement strand
TTGCCATGCCATGTAGAAGCCGAAGCTCGTCGACAGCAGCAGCATCCAGCGGAACCGATGCGGCAGCAAGAACAGTGCCGCCAGAACGAGCGGCAGAAACAGCAGAAACTCGCGTGAATTGAAGAGTATCGATCAAGGTTCGATCCGGCGACACTCAGATTGCGCCGCCTGCAACGCCAATGCCGTTTCCAGCCGCGCGGCGAGGCGCCTGGCGCCGCCGCCATCGACCAGCGACAGACCGGCCTGGCGCATCGCCCGGCGCCTCGCGCGATCTGCGATCAGCCGGCTCGCCGCTGCCGTCAGCGTTGGGCCGTCGATATCCACGAGCTCGGCGCATTGCCGGCGCTGCCACGCTTTCGCGGCAGGCATCTGGGCCGCGGACTGGCACATGAGAATGGAGGGAAGTCCGCAGCACATTCGTTCCAGCTGGGACACGCCGGGTGCGCCGATGGCGAGGTCGTGGACCAGATAAATCTCGATCATATCAGCAGGCGATACCAGAAGCGCCGCGTCTGACAGTGAGCCGATCAAGGCTTCTACCGCGGGCATGTGGGGAGCGCTGGCGCCCAGCACGCAGGTCAAGCGGGGTGTCGGCTCGACGGCGCCTGCGGCGGCAAGCGCGATTGCCGTCAGATTTGCACTGTCGTGCTGTCCGAACGCAATCAGGATGCTCGCCCGATCCACGATCTCCCGATCTGCCGCAGAGGTGTGGCGCCGGGCATCGGCATAGCAAGGCGCGAGCGGCGCATAGGCAGGACCCGCGACCACATCGGCATCGGCCGCCTCCTCGGCCGCGCCGATATCGATGGTCAGGTGCTCCGCCCCTCTGGCTCCGCCATCGCGGAAGACGGCGGTGAAACCCGACGCTGCCGCAGCCGCGACGGTATCGCCAGGGAGCGCATAGCTGTCGATCACCAGACCACCCACCTCGGCGTTCGCCAGCGCCGCAAGCGCCGAACTGGCATCATCGCGACGCCGCTCCCTGACGATGCGCCAGCGGTTCCGCTCGAACGGGGATTGGTCCGGGCAATCAGGGTCGACAAAAAAGACAGCCTCCGCCCTCAACGCCCTGGCGAGCGCCGCACACCGTGCGACATGCCCCGCGCCCGCGCTCGGATCGGTGGCGACACGAATGCCCCAGCCCGGCATCTACCCGCCGGGGGCGACCTGATCGACCAACGCCTTCAACTCGTCGCCGGCGATCCACGCCGTGTTGTCGTGGCTCGAATACTCAAAGGCCTCTTCGATCCGCTTGCCCTTCATACGCACGCGCTCCAGGAAATCGCTGACGTTCCACCAGTGGTGGGCCGGTTGAAGGACGTAGTACTCGCCCATATCGACACAGTTGCGGGATTCTTCCTGCGGGATCATCACCTCGTGCAGCTTCTCGCCCGGTCGGATGCCGACGACCTCGTAGCCGCCCTCCGGGACGATCAGCGGCACCAGATCGGTCACCCTGATGCTGGGCAGCTTGGGAACGAACAGCTCGCCGCCGAGCATTTCCTCGAGCGACTGCAGCACGAAATCGATCCCCTGCGTCAGGGTGATCGCGAACCGCGTCATCTGCGGGTCGGTGACCGGCAGGGTCGTTTTCCCTTTGGCGGCAAGCGATTTGAAGTATGGGATCACGCTGCCGCGCGAACCGATCACGTTGCCGTACCGCACCACCGCGCACCGTGTCCGATGGCGCCCGGCCAGATTATTGGCGGTGATAAACAGCTTGTCGGAGCACAGCTTGGTGGCGCCGTAGAGATTGATCGGGTTAGCCGCTTTGTCGGTGGACAGTGCGATCACCTTTTCGACGTCGTTCTGGATTGCAGCTTCGACAACGTTCTGGGCGCCAAGCACGTTGGTCGCAATGCATTCCGTGGGATTGTACTCAGCCGCCGTGATGTGCTTCATCGCGGCGGCGTGGATCACCACGTCGACCCCTGAGAAAGCACGCATCAGCCGGTCGCGGTCGCGCACGTCGCCGAGAAAGTATCGGATCTGCGGGTATTGTTCAGCTGAGAACTGCTGGGCCATTTCAAACTGCTTGAGCTCGTCGCGGCTGAACACGACGAGACGCTCGACCCTATGGTCGCAAAGCAGCCGCTCGACCATCGCCTTGCCGAACGATCCGGTCCCGCCCGTGACCAGAACCGACTTCCCGTCTAATTGGTTCGAGTGCGTCATCTCGTCATCTCGGCTCTACTGTTTCGGGCGCGAACGGTTCGCCGCCATCGACCATGTCGCGCAGCCAGCTCTGCTCGCGGGTGATGGTCTTGGTGGCCCCGCACCGAGCCAGCTTCCCCTCGTCGAGCGCAATCACGTAGTCCGAATTCAGCACAGTCGAGGCGCGATGGGCGATCACGATGACAGTTGCGTTGCGCTTGGCGACGAGATCCCTCAGTGCTTCATGGATCTTGGCTTCGGACTCGTAGTCGAGGGCGCTGGTTGGCTCATCAAGCACGATCACCTGGGCGTCTGACAGGAAGGCACGCGCGATCGCCAGTCGCTGACGCTGTCCGCCGGAGAGAAGGGTTCCGCCCTCGCCGACCTCGGTGTCGTAACCGTTCGGCATCGCCGACACGAACTCATCGGCGCGGGCGAGGCAGCAGGCTTCGATGACCTCAACCAGGCTCGCCTCCTGGCGGGCATAGCGGACATTGTCCGCCACGCTGCCGTTGATCAGCATTGGCGTCTGGCCGACATAGTGCAGGTTGGCGCGAAGCTCCGATAGCACGATCTCGTTGATCGGCACGCCATCGATCCGCACCTCTCCGCGTTGGGGGAGGATCAGGCGGGGCAGCATGTCGACAAGTGTCGATTTGCCGGCGCCGGACGGTCCGGTTATGGCGGTGATTTGCCCTGCCGGAATAGATACCGAGAGGTCGTTCAACACGGGCGCGCCGCCGCGCGCGTAAGTGAATTCCACGTTTCGGAACTCGATCCCTTTGCTGACGCCGGGAAAGGTCTGTCTGCCGGTGTCGATTTCCCGGTGCTCGACGCTGGCATCCATGTAGCTCAGAACCTGTGTCAAATAAGCTTCGTTGGCCGCGGTCGACTGCCGCAGTCGGCCGAAGCTGGTAAAGATCGGCATCATGCGGAACATGGCCAGGAACAAAAGGGTGATTGCGGAGAGCTCGATCTCGAGCACGCCGACCGAGATATTCAGGACCAGCAGCAGTAGAAAGGCCTGCCCTGCCACCACAACGAAGGTCATCATGTTGGAGATCTTGGCGATCCGGATGTCCAGCCCGGCGAGCTTGTTGGCGTGGCGGCGGGCGAGGCCGCGCTCGAAGTCTTCGGAGTTGGTGGTCTTGATCAGGCGCCACGCCGTGAGCCGCTCCACCAGATGCTGCGAGAACGCTGCCTTGGCGTCCACGAAACTCTTGCTAGCGTGGCGCGTCATGCCAATCAAGCCGGAGATGCCAAGCATGATCAGCAAGCCGGCAGCGAGCGCAATCAGGGCCGGCACCAAGGCGATCACCGCCATGATCACGGCATAGCCGATCAGCGTTATGGTGTTGCTCCAAACCTCTGAAAGCGACCGCAGGATCGAGGCTCCGGATTGCGCCTGGGTTCCAACAATGACCGAGAAGGTACCCGAGCCCACGGTCTGGATGTATTCGCCGCGCGCCGACATGATCGCCGCGAAACACCGTTCGCTTAGGCTTCTGGCCGCGCGCGCGCGAATCACTTCGACCAGGAGCGCGCGACCGGTGGCGACCGCCTGCCGCATGATAAGCATGAATAGGACCACGGCCGAGAGGCCGAGCAGGGTAATGTCCTGCCCGACCAGGTCGAATGCGTCGGCAAGGATACGCCACAGGCGCGAATCGGCGATCAGCCGTTCGATCCGCCCCTCATGCTCGACGAACTGCAGCACCGGCAAAAGCATGCCCATGCCAAAGGTCTCGAACACCACGGTGATCACCGATATCACACCGATGGCGGCTATCTCCCGGCGCCGGAAAAGGCCTAGCCGCCTGGCCTTGGCGATCGGCGCCCGCCATTCCGAGAGCGACAGCAGCTTTAGCGTGTCAATGAGCATCTGCGGCTATCGGGACCCAGCGGCTGTGCTGGTCGACGTTGTTGGTTTCAACTGAGATAGATCTCCGCCGCTCGCCCGAGGCGCCGCGCCAGGGAGCGGGCGACCCGCAGCGGGCTGCGGCGGTCATGGGTCGACCAGCCGTTCATGAAATCGATGTGGTCGATGTTGTTCAGACAGTTGGGATCATCGTAGGCGTGGCGGACATCGAAGACCGTGGTCCGATTGTTGGCCGTGATCATGACCGTTTCCCATTTGCCATCCTCGACCAGCTTGGTGACCGGCACCAGCACGGCGCAGTGACTGTCGACCCGCTGGCGCAGATCGCGGCCCGACGAGGAGGCAAGCCGAGCGACGATCGGCTGCCGGTAGGGATTGATGAGCAATAGCGAGTTGCCGATGTTGCGCGACCTGTTCACGTAAGACGCGGTGTGCTGCATACAGAACATGCCGAACCGAGCGATCTGCTCGATGATCGGGCCGCGGGCGAATTTGAGGTCGGAGCCAAAAGTCATTGAACCGCGCCCCGGCTGGACGAAAAGGCCATAACCCTGCACCGTCATCACCTTGGTGAAGGCGGGCCGGTCGGCGACAATCCCGACCTCGACATAGCCAAGACCGTCGCCTTGAAACCGCCGCACGACGTTCGGGATTTCTGCGACACCATCCTTGACAGATATCGCGACGGCCTCGCGCGAGCGCTCCTGCCCGTCGGAATACGCTGCAAGGTTCAAGGTGAATTCGCCGGTGAAATTCGGTGCGGTCAGGAAGGTCAACACGTTTTGGATGCTGTAGTTGACGATCAACGCGCCGACCTCGGCCGGGAACAGCGGGTAGATGAACGGAGTTACGTACTGATAAAGACGCCGGGTCACGAGATCATTTGAAGTTCGGGAAATGGTCGACGCTCATGGCGCCATCGCTCAGACGGTTGACCACGTGCTTGCGAACCGGGTGGTCGCTGGCGACGAAGACGTCGAGAAGCTCGTTCCGCGGCGCATCGGGGAAGGGTTGGTCCAGGTCCTGCAGGGCGGAGGCGTAGCGGCCGAGTGTGCGCGTGAAGGTCGCCTTGAAATCGGATTCCAGGCTGCTCATGCGAAACTCCAGCGTCGTCTCCCGGCGATCGGCGTTTATCAGGTGCACCGCGGTTGCGAACCGGCCGTCGACGCCCTGGAGCACGATGCCGCGACCCCGGCATGCGACCGATTGGTATTGCGGGTGATAGGTGGTTGCCCAGCCCGGGCCGACCAACGCGATCTGCGGCCGGATCGAGCCCATGAAGCCTTCCCGTTGGGGATAGAGATCGAAGAGGAACCAGCCGTCGGCGGGAGCGCCGGGAAGCGCCCCGAGGTCGATGCACACATCCTCGCCGAAACCAAAGCCGCCACGCGCGCGGGCCGCAACCCGACCGTCCTCCGATACTGCCAAGACCCGGTAGCGGTAGCGCACCGAATAGGGCATCGACTGGAACATCGGGCCGAAGTTGGCAACCCGGATATGCGTGCTGATACCATCGCGGTTGATCAGGAGACCGCTGTTCGATTGATCGAAGGGCATCTTGATCCCATGCCCCTGGGCAACCGGCCGCGCATCCGCCACAACCCGGCTGTCGGCATGTTGCCCCGTCGCCTCATGCACCACGAGGTCGAGATCGAGCAGGCAGGCGGTGCATTTGGTGCCGACGCCGGTGGTTTCGACCAGCGTGTCGTAATTGTTCTTGGGATCGGCGAGGTGCCGTTCGATCGTGCCGCGTGTGGTCTCGAAGCAAACGCAGACCACTTCGTCACGGACCGGGTCGATCTGTGCGTTCAAGTATTGCAGCCTTTTTGCCGGGTTCTAGATTGCTACGGGCGCCATTGCGGCGGCCCCGACCTAATACCGGAAGCCGTGCTCAAGTTGCCAATTGTAAACGTCGATGAGAATGTCCATTGCACGCGCCGCCTCGCCCTCGGGCAGGTTCGGCACGGTGCCGCCGAACAGCCTCGTGCCCGGCGCATCAAACGATGCGGAGCGGAGCGCCTGATAGAAGCGGGCGCCCGCCGTCTTCCATTCCGAGATCTCCTCCTCGCTCCGCTCCTTGACCGCCCACCGCACCGCGTCGGGCAGATCATAGAAGGAGGTGATGACCTTGACGTTGGGCATGAACGCGTAGTCGACGTGACTGGAGAATATCAGCGCCGGCTTGCCCAGGCGCGTCGACTGCTTGCCAATCGAGCCGCTGACCGTGGCGACGGCCCTCGCTTTCTCGGCCAGCTCGTTACCCGCGAGGCGATAGTCGGCGAAAACGACGTTGGGCAGCTTGCCCAGACGGCAATAGAAGTCGATGGCGCGGTTGCCGATGTTCGGCGTGTGCTCCTTGACCACCAGCGTGACGCCAGCCGGCATGCACAAGGCGAGTTGATAGACGATCGCCTCGGTGTGGCCGAACTCGCGCGCCAGGCAAAGGGTCGAATATTCTGGCTCGACCTGCAGCAGGAACAGCACGAAGGGCCTGTCTCCGAGCGCCTCGATCTGGCCTTTGCCAACCCGGATCAAATAGCGCGCGGCGCGGTAGGTGCGCCACTGCTGCCACATGATCTTGATATAGCCGAGCCGTTTGCGGCGCCGGCGCAGCTTGATGTCGAGCAGGATATGGCCGACCCGAAACTTGCTCAATCGGTACCATTGGCGCAGCATGTGAGAGATTGTGGCTATCTTGTTGGCCTGCTCGGCGATGCGCTTGGCAGCGCCAGGCACCAGCGAGCCTTCGATCTGCGCCGGCGCGGGCTCCTCGGCGAGCGCCTCGGTCCGATGCCGCAGGTAATCATCGGCCATGAATGGGCCGCAGAACCAGGTGATGAAGGTCTCGAAGTTCGAGGCCCCCGGTACGGTGACCGGAATTTTCCGCTGCGCGGCAATGTAGGTAACCGCCGCCCCGAAGCGCGAGTCGGGCCGCGTGATGACGAGATCGACGCCATGCTCATCGAGGAGCCTCTCAAAGTCGGCGAAGTAGCTGTTGGTCTGGCCGAAGATCTCGGTCAGCGTGCCGTCGTTGTGATCGGTGTGGACGCTTTGCGTTGCGCCAGGGTTGAACCGGGTTGAGATGCGCCGGTCGAGCTGCACGATATCGCGCATATAAGTGATGCCGTAGCGCTCTTCGTTCGCACGCGCGGCGCGCATGATCTCGCCGGCATCGCGGCTCTTGCCTTCAACGATCGCCTTCCGCTCAATCTCGCCTAGATCGACCGGCACATCCGTGTCCGTGCAGTGCTGCTTGAAAAACGCCGTAGTGGCCGCATCGCGCGCGAGGATCAGGAACTTCGTTTCATGTTGCTCGCGCATGAGGCGGATCAGCGCCGGGTAGAGATCGCCGATGATTTCGGTTAGATCAAGCAACACGACGCGCGGGATGACGAGCGCCTCGGTATCGGTCGTGACCGCGCCACGCCGGGATTCATCGATCGTCTTGGTCTCTGCCATCGTCGCCTATAAATAAAGCTGATTGGTGGGTTTTGGGCGGACGCTTATCCGGCCCTGCGGAACTTCGCGACCAGAACGAGGTCGACCTCCTGATCTTCCCATATGAACTGGCTGGTTCGACGCCCCTCTTCGATCATTCCAGTCGCCATCATCGTTTTGAGCATCGGGCCGTTGGTTGCCATTGTCCCCGCGGTGACCTTGCGCATCCCTCCGCCATCGAGAAGCCAATCGAGCGCCAGTCGCCAGCTCTCACGGCCGACGCCGAGGCCCCACACCGATTTGTCCCCCACAAGGATCGCCAGATCCGCGGTCTGATTGTTACGGTCGATATACGCCGTGACATTGCCGACATGCCGAGCCTTGTAGTGTATCGCCCAATAGCAATGTCCGCCATCGCACGTCGAGCGCAGATACGCCCTGCAGTTCTCATGCGATTGCGGACGGTGCCGGTTCTCGCTGTATCGGAGCACCTTCGGATCGTTAAGCCATGCGACCGTGCGCTCGGTCAGGTGGGTCTCGGTGAAGGGCTCGAGGCGGACCATCTGGCTTTCCAGCACCGGAGGCCCGGACCAATGGGATTCCGTTTCGGCCGGCATCGTGTCGGTCAATCGGCAACCCCGTCTCGCGCCACTGCGACATCGTCGAACAGCAGCACGTCAAGATCGGAGTTCTCGAAGGTGCGGATGGCGTCATCGGGAGATTCTGCGATCGGGTCGCCGTGCAGATTGAACGAGGTGTTCATAACGCAGCCGAGCCCGGTCCGCGCCTTGAAGGCGGCGATGATGTCATAGTAGCTCGGATTGTCCTCGCGCCGCAGCATCTGCGGCCGGACGGTCTTGTCGGCCGGATGGGTCGCCGCCGGGATCGCGTTGCGAAAAGCTTCCTTCAGATCAAACGCCATCGTCATGAAGGGCGAGTAGAGACCCTTTGGATTCTCGACCATTCGCTCGGCCTCTTCGACCAGCATCGACGGGGTGAATGGCATCCAGAAATCGCGGTATTTGATCTTCCGATTGACACGCTCGACGGTGTCGTCACGGCGCGGGTCGGCCATGATCGACCGGTTGCCGAGCGCACGCTGGCCAAACTCCATGCGGCCCGAGAAGCGGGCGACAATCTTGCCGTCCTCGATCCACCCGGCAGCGGTATCGGCGCTTGGCCGCTCGATCAGCTTGTAACTGCGTTGCAACCCGTGGCGTTCGATCGCGGAGGCGACCTGCCGCCTGTCATGTTCGGTTCCAAGATAGACGTTGGTCGGCGCCTCGATCTCTATTTCAGGCGCGAACTGCCGACTTGCCAGCCACGCGGCGCCGACCCCTAGCGAGCCGTCGCCGCTGATGGCGCCGACCCAGAGATGGCGAACGCTATCCAGCTCGGCGATCGCCTTGTTCGCCTTGATGTTCTGGGCGACCCCGCCCGACAGCACGACGTTGTCGATCCCGCGGGTCTTTGCGTTGTTGTCGACCCACTCGGCGAGCAGTTCCTCCAGCCAGGTCTGCAGGCCCCAGGCAATGCCGTCGAAGCGCTCGGCGCGCAGGGCCTCCCCGACAGTGTAATACAGCTCCGGCACCAATCCGTCGTTCACGATCTCAGTACCGTCGACGCGGTTCACATTGCGGAAGTATTCTAGGCTCCGACGCCCGTGATACTCAGTGCCGAAGGGCGCCAACCCCATGACTTTGTATTCATGCTGGTTCGGTTTCATGCCAAGCAGCAAGGTGACGTAGAGATAGAGCCTCCCAGCATTGACCTGGTTGGAACGCCAATGCTCGTTGATCGCTCCGGTAGGCTCCAGCGTGCTGACAGTAGCGGAGCTGTCTTGACCACCGGCCTCTAGTGTCATGACAAGGGTTCTTTCCCGCGGGTAGAGTGACGAGAAGAACCCATAAGCCTTGTGACAGTCTTCATGCCGGAACACCGCAATTCGGTCGGCCGGCAGCCCCAGGTGCGCCTTAATCGTCCGTTGCCTTATTCCGTCGCCGATCGCCTGCCACTGCTCTTGCGGGGCGTTGCGGACCATTTCAACCATCGGCAAATAGGGGTCATCCTGCAACTCGGACCCGGCCAGGTGGCTAAAATGGTCGAACAGGAACAGTTCGGAAATATCAGCTCCTTCGAGCAGGCGCGGCTTCCAATAGACCTCGCATTCCTCGATCCAGTCCTGGATTGAGAATCTGGCGTTCTTGTTGATCGTGTTCTTCCAGATCCAGTCGCTGCGCTGGGTGTAGGCGACCTTGTCGATCTCCATTGGATCGATGCCGGCGAGCGCGATCACGGCATCGATCGCGCGTTTTGGATAGCCTTGGCAGGCCTTCAGCTTGTTCAGCCGTTCCTCACCGACAACGGCCACCAGCCGGCCGTCGCGCACGATGCAGGCGTGCGCATCATGACCTTCGTGAATGCCGAGAATGTTCAACGGAACTCGAACCTCCAATCGAATGTCAGATCAGGCGCGTTTGCGGTCGATAACCGCACCAATTCGGTCGTTTAGGAACTCCCGGATGCGACCTATCGAGTTCGGAGTGATGATCCGCTCCAGCGCCTCCCGGGAAATCGGCTCCGGAGCCGCAATCATTCGATCGAGTGTGATCATCAGATCCTCCCGCCGGTAAACACAAGGGGTCAAACCTCTTTCGATCGATATCAGCATCTGGGCTTCCGACCGACGAGGAAGAATGGACAAGGTCGGCCGTCCTAGGAGCGCGGCTTCGA
>Ga0307379_10014382_pt1 | contig 10204 bp, 4 predicted proteins | sample UN2MG_FD_202237 | JGI IMG/M metagenome (GOLD analysis project Ga0307379, IMG submission 202237) | Soil microbial communities from Risofladan, Vaasa, Finland - UN-2 | ecosystem: Environmental > Terrestrial > Soil > Coastal area > Acid sulfate soil | place: Finland: Risofladan, Vaasa | collected... | reverse complement strand
GGCAACTATGGTGTGACTGGTAGAAGTTTGCCCAGTATTGGGGTGTATGAATCGCACGGATACGGTTCCTTCAGGCATCTCGAGATTGCTCATTTCCAGTTCGGTCCCGCCGGCCTGATCGACTCCAAATCCACTGTGCAGATAAATAACGGTCTCATTAGATGAAGACAACGCTAATTTCTGCCGAACCTGGGGTGATTTTTCTATTATGTCATTTCGACTTTTAAGAACAGCATAATCTGTAATTGCGTTGGTGAAAAACTCCATCAGCGTTCGGTTGAAGTTGCCCAGCTTTTTTGCCTCAGACTTTTGTAGCAAATTTTCTTGTGTATGATTACCCTTTTCATAGAGCCCGAGGCACTGGACTTTCATCATCATACCCAGCCATAAGTAATGAAGCCGTCGATTGGGATGGTCGGTGAGAGAAAATGTCTCCATATATCCGTTGGCTTTCTCGTTCACCCAGATCATTGGTTTTCTGTAGATTCTTCGTTTGGCAATCATCTCGTTGGTATCGGAGTATATCCATTTGTCCTCGCCGATTATGAGTTCCATCCCGGGATGTTCAAGCAGCCAATTCAGATTGGCCGTATCCTTTTTTTGCAGAAAGTGGTCCATGTCCATTCCGACCAGGATGTCTCGTCCTTTGTTCTTTTCCCACCTCTGGATAATCTCCAGCGTACGGTCAATCCACTCCCTTGTCAGACCTTCTGCAACAGAGCCCTCATTCATCAGAACAATGAATAACAGGTCAATGATGCACGGTCTGTGTTGAAGCAGTTTGTTAGTGTCCGACTTCAAATCATGCAGCGGCGTGTTCGTTCTATTTGCGTTTTCTACAGCCTGGTAATCACTTTGTCTGTTGACATTTAGCTTTCCCATATAATGATGTCTCCCGCATTTTCTTCGAGCACTAAGATATTCATCCTGCGCTTTGGTGTCTTATAACACATGACCTGCAAAATTCCCTGGCTTTTGACCATCACTAACGGCAGTATGTATCAGAATACAAGAAAAGGAAAGGAGATAATCAAGATGAACAGAAATATATTGTTAGTCCTCCTGCGCAAGAACGAGTGTTGCCTTTCGGACACTAAAGCTATCGTTACCAGAGAACACAAGATAAAGTTCGCGTCCGTCCTCGCTCATCCACTTGGCCGGGAAGTCACCGTGTTCTCCGGGGCCAACATCCCAACGTTTGGTGTAGAAGGCCGTTGACCAGGGGCCCCACGGTTCCGGTGCGTCGTACACCGCAAAGCCGCCTTCGAACCGTGTGTCACCACGGTCGGCACTGCCTTTCGGTGCTGGTATCTGCTGCCACCAAAGGTAACGACGCAGCGGGACATTATAGGTCATGGCAGACCGAAGGCAGCAGTCACTGTGATAGAAAACCGCTCCTCGGCGCTTAATGTCACTCGTCCAGGCTGCGTGGCCGGCTTCATCTATTCGTTCAAAGAACTCCCAGGATCCTTGTTCGGTGATTCGATTCTTTGGTACACGCATAAGTATAAAGTGGTCAGCAGGTGTATCGGCCAGTGGGCCGTCATGTGAGTAGGAGTATACGTATTTGTCTCGGGCTCCCTTGTAATCCTTGCCGTAGTTAACAAATCCCATGAGGCCAAACTGCAAGAACTTCCAGTTCGCGAATGTCCACGTTCGAGCATGATCATGGGACCACGCCAGTTGGGCCTGACCACCTTGTCGATCAGCATGTCCCATCAATAGATATAGCACGCCTTCGACTGAGATAATACCCCAGCCTTTTCGCCCGGAACGTCCTGAGCCGAGCTGCTCCGCTGGAGACCGTATGTTCGTGCCCGTAAAATTTCCAGGCTCTCCGGCGATACTGGCGAATCCCATACTAAGCTTGTTCGGCACCTTGGGCTTGAAACCCCAACCGTCTCCCCATGTTGTGTATATCGCATCATCATCAGCCCACGTAATCGGCCAGTTATCACCGCCGGCCGCCTTGCGAGTGATCGTGTCCGCCGGAGCCCAGACTATCTTTTTGATAACAGTGCTGGGTGGATAAGGAGGATTAGCAGACGTAATCACTGAAAGGATGGAAGAAAGGAATACGGACACACTAAAGGCCATTACTGCACGAGAGCCACGAACCCAACGTAAAGGCAACTGATTCATTTTGTCTGTCTGGACAAGAGCCGGCACCGAGAGTCGACACGTTCCCATGGTTAATCTCCTGTCAATGATTCCTGATACGCGTCCAAAGCTGGTTTGTCGTATCCTTACTACTTAATCCAATTCTACTCGCTCCCCCTTTATAAGTACACCCTTTTTGGTACTTAACCGAGAGATTCTTGTTGACGGAAGGGGATTAATCTGATATAAGTAGAATTACAAAGTATGTGGACGCTTGATCTCGAAGCAGCAGGCTTTTCAATGGTCTATTTCAGATGTCCACTTTTCAATTAGCGGCATCACAGGCTTTCAAAGGAAGGAGATAAACTCAAAGAGCACAAATGAATTATCTCGGGCGGGCAATGTTAAACGTAGTCAGGCCAGAGACTCTTTTTGGTTTGATTTGATAAGCAGCTAAAGCGTAGTTAATGTATCAATTTATCAGGAGGATTATCATGCAGCGAACACATGTTTTGTTAGCCTCAATAGTACTTCTCACGGTAGCTGTCTGCACACAGGCACAGGACCCGGATCTCCTGGCCTGGTGGAAATTCGACGACGGCACGGGTACCATTGCGATCGATTCGAGCGGTAACGGCAACGACGGCGTATTCATCCAGGACCCCGAGTGGGTCGCAGGCAAGTTCGGAAGCGGCCTGCTCTTTGACGGCCAGGGCGGTGAGCGTGTGTCACTCGGGGGACTCGATATACCCTCAGGAGCCATGACCATCACCTGCTGGTTCAAGGCAAACAATCTGGACACGCCCGGCCAGGACCCGCGCATGGTCTCGAAGGCGTTTGGCGGTGATAACAATGACCACATATGGATGTTCAGTTCCAGCCGCATTGGCAACGAGAAGTTCCTGAGACTTCGATTAAAGACCAACGATGGCCAGCAGACCTCGGAGATAAAAGCCGGCAGCTTTGAAGTCGGTGAGTGGATCCATGGGGCCATCTGGTGGAACGGCACCGACATGAAGATTTATAAGAATGGAGAGGAAGTCGGGACTCTGGCGAAGGGTGGCACTTCTGTCGCTCTCGATCCCGCGGTGCAGGGCGCCATCGGTAACCAACCCATCGGGGCAGAGAACAGACCTTTTGATGGTATAATCGATGACGTTCGTATCTATACAAAGGCTCTGACCGAAGCAGAGCTTGCTGAAGTAATGGCAGGTCCGCCGGCCCCGCTGGCAGCCGGGCCGGATCCTGCTGATGGTGTGACTATTGAGCAGAGTTGGTCCAGCCTGAGCTGGCAGCCCGGAACATGGGCCGTCTCCCACGACCTGTACTTCGGTACTGATTATGACGCTGTAGAACAGGGTGCAGAAGGTACATTTATCGGTAATACCACGTCCACCGTCCAGGTAGTCGGTTTTCCGGGCTTCCCGGCTCCGGATGGCCTTCAGCCCGGCATGACGTACTACTGGCGCGTGGATGAGATCAATCCGGACAATCCTGACAGCCCATGGAAGGGTGTTGTTTGGAGCTTCACACTGCCTCCTCGCGGGGCATACAAACCGATTCCGGCCGACACCATGAAGTTTGTCCGGACGAATACACAGTTAAGCTGGACAGCTAAATGGAATGCCGCTCTGTTCACCGTTTATTTCGGTACCGACCCGGCAGAGGTGGAAAATGCCACGGGGGCTGCCCCTAATGGGAAATTCACCTTTGATCCGGGTACTCTTGAACTTAATACGACCTATTACTGGCGTGTAGATTCGTTTGATGGTGCCGCCTGGAGTACGGGTGACGTTTGGAACTTCACCACGACAAGACCGGGAGGCGGTATCGTTGGTGAATATGCCAACTACGGTGGCGGCGTACCGGACCCGCCTGAATCACCTTTCCAGAATGTAACACTGACCCGTATTGACCCCGGAATCGATTTCCAATGGGGCAATGGCTCACCTGAGCCTGACGTGATCGATACGGACAACTTCGCCGTGCGATGGACGGGCGAATTGGAGGTGCCGTTGACAGGTAGATACACCTTCACAACCACGACCGACGACGGCGTGCTTCTCTATGTCAATGGCGTGGAAATCGCCAAGGCGTGGCGCACACAAAGTGCGGTAGAACAAGGCAGCACGATTGATCTGGTCGATGGTGAATTCGCATCAATCAAGATGTTATTCTTCGCCACGACCGGTAACGCCCAGGCCGATCTGAGCTGGGGACACGACTCGTTCCCACTGGAAATCATCCCGGCAGCGGCTCTTTCGCCGCCGTTGCGGGCCGGTCTAATCAAGCCGGTGAATCAGGCTGTCAATGTAACCCAAACACCTGTCCTGCTGTGGACAGCCGGTGACCATGCTGCTGAACAAGATGTGTATTTAGGTATGGATGCTGCCGCTGTTGCCGCCGCAGACACTGGCACTCTAGGAGTTTACCAAGGCCGTCAGTCTGATACCGGTTTTTCGCCTCAGCCGCTTGATTGGAACACGACCTACTACTGGCGTGTTGATGAAGTCAACGATGCGCATCCCGACAGTCCCTGGAAGGGCTCGGTCTGGAGTTTCACCACGGCCGATTTCCTGATTATAGATGATTTCGAAGATTATGACGCCTATGAAAACCAGATATGGTGGACGTGGAAAGACGGCCTCGGCTTTGTCGCGCACGATAATGAACCGGACTACAATGGTAACGGCACAGGTTCGGAGGTAGGCGACGAAATGACAGTCTCCTATACTGAAGAGACTATTCGTCATGGCGGCGCCCAGTCGATGCCGCTCATCTATGATAATAATAAACAAAATTCAGCTAAATATTCAGAGGCTGAGTTGACTTTGAGCACCCTTCGCGATTGGACTGAAGGAGGCGTAGGGGAATTGTCACTGTGGTTCCACGGTGACTCGGCCAATGCTCCTGAACGGCTATATGTGGCGGTCTCCAATGTCGCTGGTTCAGCCGCGGTGATGAACCACGATGATCCGGGCGCGGCAACAATAGATACCTGGACAGAGTGGGTGATTACTCTGCAGATCTTTGCAGATCAAGGCGTCAACCTGACGAATGTTGACAGGATCGCTATTGGTCTGGGTAACAGGAGCAATCCCGTTGCCGGAGGCTCAGGCAAGATGCTGTTTGATGACATTCGGCTGTACCGGCCAAGGAATTAAGTCAGGGAGTAAATAGTACTTTCTTAGAAGTATTATAAGGATAAGCATTAGTTTTGGGGCTCGTGCAGATTGATTCTGAATCAGCATAAGCCCCAGCTATTTTAGGTTCTTCCGGATAATGAGTTGGTAAACTTGGTAGATCAGGTCCCTGGAGTTGCTTGGAGAGAAAAATCGTTTGGGCAGAGGCTCAAATTTGGGCTGTCTGGGGGGAAATTTGTGCCTCTGGGGCCCCGAACGATTTTTCTCGGTCGTCCGAAACACCGAATGCACCTACCCATTACCCGGATGAGCCCTATTTTATGGCAACTTTTGGAATTCTTTGTTATTTCTTGTCTTTTTTTGGCAATGTTGGAGAAAGGATAACACTTACTCGGAAATGTTGAAAACAATCAAAAATCCGTTTTCTGGCATAAAAAACCCCCTGTTGTCATCGGTTGACAATGGGGCAAAAGCAATCGGGGTGGGTGGACGATTTTCGAACTGCGGTCTCTATGTATCCAGTGAATCTAAGTCTCCGGATAATTTCGTAACTACTATGTAGCGTAGGACTTAGGCACGTGATTATGACATGGCCCGCCGGAACAGCCGATCCTGCGAAGCCCGCATCGAGATCGCCGCCGCCCACTCCATCAATGACAAACCAGCAGGTGAGTTCGTGCTCGTACGGTTTTCCACTGTTCATTTGTCAAATCGCTTGGATAGTTTTTATTGTCCGTACATCAGTTAAAAGAATTGACCACTCATCTGGGATGGGGTAAATATGTCAGGGGTGCCGCGATTTTAGTCCGACACCCTCCGCGATTTTGCTCCGCCCTTTACAATTGCTATAAATTAGCTATTATAGTGAGAACCTTATAATCTCTTCGAGAATTCATTGAGCAGATTTGCTATATCCTGAAGGGTTTCCTTTTTTGGTATTGGTAATTTCAGGTGGCGCCGGCCGGTAGCTTTATCTGTTTCAATTTTTAATTCGGAAGATACCTTTGAACCTGGCTGTTGTGATTGACTTTCTTCCCCAAGCAGTGTCCGGCCAAGTTTCTCAAGGAATGATAAGCCTGTTGAAACAATATCGTCCCATGCCTGCTGCTGTGCTGATTCTGAGACTTCCTTCTTTTCTACTTCAACGGAAGCTTCCGGTTCCGCGCCATCTCCGTTTCCTTCTACTTTGGCTTGTTGAGGCATTGATTCAGGAATGGCACTTGTGGCTTTATCGACCGAGTCCATAAATCGCTTAAGCCTTGTTCCGCCAAGAAAAACCTCATCTTTTCCTTTGTCAAGAACGCCTGAGAAAAGGGATTGCTTAAAAGACAGCAGTGAAAGCATTCCATGCTCAATAGTTCCCTGAGCCACAAAGTTTACTACACGAACCGGGCGGTGCTGGCCAAGACGATGAATCCGTCCGATGCGCTGTTCGAGCACCGCCGGGTTCCATGGCAAATCCATATTAACGACGGTTGAGGCGTTTTGAAGGTTCAGTCCCACTCCGCCGGCATCTGTTGAGAGAAACACCCGGCAGTTGGGGTCATTTTTGAATTGCCTTATCAATTCCTTTCTTTTTGTGCCGGGAATCCTGCCATGAAACAACACATAATTGCGTCTGGATGATTTTAGACGGTCCAAAAGTATTTCATGTGTTCCCAGCCATTGGCTGAATATCACTACCTTTGCATCCGGTTGTTCAAATACTTCCTCAAGCACTGAAATCAATTCATCAGCCTTGATGCCATAGTCGGTTTTTTTGTCAAGAAGATATGTGCTGTTGCAGCTCATTCGCATATTCTGCAGAGCAATCATAAGTATTCTCTGGTCGGTTTCGGGTAAAAATCCGAGCCGTCGCCACTTGGCAACGATACGTGCGACAGTTTCACGATTTTCTTCATGATACTTCATTTGCTCCTTGGTCATTGGAACGAAATAGTTCTTATCCAGACGTTCCGGCAATTCCTTCAAAACTTCCTTTTTGGTGCGTCGAACAAGAATCGGTTCTAATGATTTGGCAATCATGGAAAGATTACGGTATCCTATCACTCGGCCATCTTTATCTACATGCTGATGCTCGGCAAGGAAACGGAACATCGGACCCAGATGGAAGCGGTCGACAAATTCAACAATGGAGTGTAGTTCTTCCAGCCGATTCTCTAACGGTGTTCCGGTAAGTACGAGGGCATATTTTGAATCAAGCTTTTTTACGCTTTGTGCTCTTCTGGTTTTCCAATTTTTGATTCGCTGGGCTTCATCAAGGATAATCATTTCCGGTGCCCAGTTGCGGATAAGGTCAAGGTCGCGGTGGACAACTTCATAATTGATGACTTTATAAAATGAATCAGATACGTAAAGCCTGGCCCGTTTTGCCAGCGATCCTTCTACAACTTCGGAGCAGCGTCCACAGAATTTCTCAATTTCCTGTTTCCATTGATGTTTCAGAGAAGTCGGAGATATAATCAGCACACGCTCAAGGCCGACTGTTCCGGCTAATATCTCAACTGCCGCAATTGCCTGAATGGTCTTGCCGAGGCCCATATCATCGGCGATTAGGCTTCGTCCTGCTTTTGCCGCAAATAAAGTTCCTTCACGCTGATAAGGATACAACGAGACCTTCAATAGCTTCCTGAAAGCAGCACTGTTGGCACCGCTTGGAAAAGCTTTTTCAATTCGTTTCTTTAGAAGAGCCTGGTCCCTGACCTGGGCGATAAATTCTATTGTATCATCATAGCAACGCAAATCATGCTTGATCGCTCCAGCCTTTCTCATAAACGTATCAAATTGGGAGTAACCTTGTGGCTTTAGAATTCCATATTTATCGAAGTAATATGAGGCGAGTTCCGACAGAGGTTTTGGGCACTTGGCTCCGGGGCTGAAAATCACTTCCCGTTTGGCACCGTAACGCAAATAGATTTCTGAGTAGGGAGTCTGAAAGCCTTCTGCAAAAGCCTTTTTGCCTCCGCGTTTTCGCTGTAGTTTGGCAAGTGTAAACTCAATGTGTTTACATGTCCCAAGGGTATTAACCGCAAAATCCGGGCACGAACAGTAATTATCACCGATTCTTTGCCCACGAATTGCAATGCGATATTCGCCGCCGGTTTCCGGATTTGTGACAATAAATTCAGAGAAAATCGGTTCTTCGCCAATGTTCTTAAGTCGAAAATTCTGTTTTTGTGCGAACTGTTTTCGTAAGGCGATCTGCCATTGTTCCAAAGGCATATCTTCGGGCTTGCGCAAACGTGAAATCTTTGTGACATTAACCCCCTTTGGCGTTTTCTTCCTGGTTTTGCGTTTGGCCATGCGTCAAATCCTTATTATAAAAATAATCGTACTCTCATCTATTTGCGAATTTCACATAACTTTAAACTAATTTCCAACTTCCTGAAAAAAATGGATTCTAACCATTGTTACAAATACACGCAACGCTGATCCGTATCTGATTGTAATCTATTTCGCCGTTTAGTAAATCAAAGATGGGCTTCATCCGACCGCTACCGACCTGTTTCACGGCATCGATAATACGACCAAACGTTTGCTCATCTGCCCAGGGATACGGATTATTGATTTTCTCTCGTTTAATGTATTCGACCAGATATTGGAGCGTGGTTGATTCTGCTCGATTAACAGACTTCGCCACTTCTTCTATGGACAGTAATCTTTAATAACAGCAAGAACTGTTTCTCCGTATTGGCGGCATTTTTCCTCGCCCACCCCCTTGACTTCCAAAAATCCTTCAAGCGTGGAAGGTCTTCGTCTGGCCATATCTCTCAGTGCTGCATCACTAAAGACTAAATAAGCCGGAATCCTTCTTTTGCCCGCAATAGTCGCCCTCAGCTTTCTCAAAGCCTCAAATAGACCCTTATCAACACCATCCCATGAATCTGCGGCTACCCTGGAGACTTTGACTTCCTTTTGTGCGGGTTTTAACAAACGAGGTGTTTCTTTTCCCTTTAGAACACGCCAGCCTTTTTCGGTCACATTAAGAACATTGTATTCGCCGGTTTTTTCAACGTAATCCTGACCTGCAAGCTGTTCAATCCAGTCATGTACGATGTGTTTCGAATAGTCGCTCAAAAGTCCATAGGTACTAAGCTTGTCATGGTTGTTTTCTATTATTCGCTTATCTTCTGAGCCGGTCAGTACCAGAGCGGTATAGCCGCCGCCAAATCGCTGGTCAAGACGAGCTATGCAGGACAGGATTTTCTGAGCGGTTATTAATGAGTCATCTATACAATCCAATTCGCCAAGACACATGTCACAGGCGATGCAGTTATCCTTGTTGAGGTCCTGGCCGAAGTAACGAAGAATCGCCTTATGTCTGCATGCCCCGCCGGTACAGTAGCTATACATTCCGCTAAGTTTAATCATGGCAATCTTCTGGGCCTCTGCAGGCATATCTCTCATTAAGCTTTTCCAGATGCCGTAATCACCACCCGAATAGAATAAACAGCATTCCGCCTCAAGTCCGTCACGGCCTGCCCGGCCGCTTTCCTGTTGATAGTGCTCAAGAGATTTAGGCATGCCGGTGTGAATGACGTAACGAACATTAGATTTGTCGATACCCATGCCAAAAGCGATTGTCGCTACAATGGTATCAACCTTTTCATTGATGAATTGATCCTGATTTTTTTTGCGGTCTTCATTTGTCATACCAGCGTGGTATGGTGCGACACTATAGCCTTTAGTGGCCAGTTGAGCACACATGGAATCGACGTCTTTGCGTCGGATGCAGTAGATAATGCCGGACTCGCCTTTGTGGCGGTCAAGTACGGCACTGACCTGTTTTAGTATCGTTTTTCTTGACCGAACTTTATAGACCAGATTTGGTCTATCGAATGAGCCGATTAGCATTTGAGGGTTTTTGAGTTGCAACTGCTCGGCAATGTCGTTGCGAACGTGTTCAGTAGCGGTAGCAGTGTAAGCCGCAATGGTAATGTCAGGGAAAATCTGCTTTAATG
>Ga0307379_10014380_pt1 | contig 10204 bp, 8 predicted proteins | sample UN2MG_FD_202237 | JGI IMG/M metagenome (GOLD analysis project Ga0307379, IMG submission 202237) | Soil microbial communities from Risofladan, Vaasa, Finland - UN-2 | ecosystem: Environmental > Terrestrial > Soil > Coastal area > Acid sulfate soil | place: Finland: Risofladan, Vaasa | collected... | reverse complement strand
CAGGTATAGATTTATCTGTTGGTGCTGTCCTTGCTCTCTCAGCTTCAATGGCTGCGGTAGCAGTGTCATACTGGGGACTCAATCTGGCAGTTGGTATACTTTTGGGTTTGGGGACAGGGGCACTAACAGGATTTATAACCGGTGTCATCATTACCAAAGGAAGGATACCCGATTTTGTTGCTACGCTGGCCATGATGACTACAGCAAGAGGTTTAGCACTGATTTTGACGCAGGGCCTGCCGGTTCCCTCACACTTCACTGCCCTTAAACTTGTAGGATATTTGCCCGCAGGACTAATCTGGCTGGGTAGCGGTAACGTTTTAGGTGTACCGGTTCCGGCTATAGTTATTGTAGTTATAACTATCCTGGGCTGGATGGTTATGACCCGCACTACCTTAGGCCGGGCAATTTATGCTGTAGGAGGCAACCGGGAAGCTGCTAGAATTTCAGGTATTAGCTATGTGCGTACCAAAATAATCACTTATACTATTATGGGACTACTGGCTGGAGTTGCAGGCATTGTCCTGACCGGTCGTCTAAATTCAGCCAATGCTTTAATGGGAGAGGGAGCGGAATTGCAGAGTATTGCTGCTGTAGTCATTGGTGGAACAAATCTCTTTGGTGGTGAAGGCGGTGTTGTCGGTTCGCTCATTGGCGCATTTATAATGGGCATACTGGGTAATGGATTGAACTTACTCAATGTATCTGCCTTCTGGCAGCGAGTTATTCTGGGGTTAATCATTATTGGTGTTGTTATTTTCGATCAATGGCGAAGGAGACGATTTGCAGTCTAAAAGGAGGAGGTTAATTGAATGTTTTCTGGAGGTTACCAAGGAAAGTACTTAAGAATAAATCTAACCAATAAAACAATAAAAGAGGAAAAAATTAATCCTGAATGGCAAAGAAAGTTTTTAGGTGGACGAGGCTTAGCCGCAAGATTTTATTATGATGAAATAGCTAATCATATTGAGCCATTTTCACCTGATAATAAATTAATTTTATTTACCGGACCATTGACCGGTACATCAGGACCGGCGACTACCAAAATAGGAGTGGCTACTAAATCTCCTGAAACCCGGCAATATTTATGTTCCAATGGGGGAGGATTTTTTGGCCCGCACCTGAAGAAAAGTGGATATGATGGACTTATTATTGAAGGAAAAGCGAATAAACCCGTTTATATTTTAATCGAAGATAATCAAATTAAAATTGAAAAAGGGGAGAATCTTTGGGGAAAAACTACTAAAGAAGTTAATAAAATACTAAAAGAAAAGGCAGGAAGAGAAGATCAGGTTCTTTCATGTGGCCCGGCAGCTGAGAATAGAATTAGATTATCCTGTATTCAGATTGGTGAAAGAAGTATGGGGCGAGGTGGTGCCGGAGCGGTTATGGCTTCAAAAAATTTAAAAGCTATCGCGGTAAAAGGGACTGGTGAAATAGCAGTAAACGAACCGAATAAATTTAAAGAAGTTGTAAAAGATGCTATTTCTTATGTACGTAAAAGCAAAGCCAGTCATACTGAATATGGTACTCCTCAATATACTGCTATCATGAATGAACTTGGCTGTTATCCGACCCGCAATTTCCAAACCGGAGTATTTGAGGGAATTGACACGATAACAGCAGAATATATGAAAGAACACTTCTTTATAAAAAACCAGGCCTGTTTTCATTGTCCGGTAGCCTGTTCCCAGTTATGTGAAGTTAAAGAAGGTATTTTTAAAGGTGCAAAATCAGATCCAGAATATGAATCTATAGGTACTTTGGGAGCCGTTTGTGGGGTTAGTGATTTTGCTGCTATTATTAAAGCCAATGAGATTTGTGACGAACTGGGCATAGATACTATGTCAGTAGGTGTGATTATTGGTTTTGCAATGGAGTTATTTGAAAGAGGGTATATTACCAAGAAAGATACTGGTGGTCTTGAGCTTAAGTTTGGCAATGGAGTGGCAATGGTAAATATGATTGAGAAAATAGCAAAAAGAGAAGATTTAGGAGATTTGCTTGCAGAAGGTATGTTAGGCATTGCGGAGAAAATGCCGGAAATGCAAAAATATCTGATGCATGTTAAAGGATTACCTTTAGCAGCTTATGATCCAAGAGGTTTCTATGGTAATGCATTGACTTATGGAACTTCAAGCCGAGGTGCTTGTCATAATGTTGGGGGTTGGAGTATTCGCGAAGAACTTATATCAGGTGAATATGATCGTTTTGCTGTTGAAGGAAAGGGACAGTTGATAAAATCTATTCAGGATACCCGAGGTTATATAGATTCACTGGGTATTTGTACTGTAGTTAGAAGCGGATATGGTTTTACTGATAAACCTCAAGGCAAAGCTTTAGAATATTTAACCGGTTATGATTTTACTCCGGAACTTATGACTATTGGCGAAAGAGTATATAATTTAGAAAGATTAATTATCAATAGGGAAGGCAGATTTAGGAAAGATGACATGATTCCAGAACGATTACGAACCGAAAAAATGCCGGAAGGTCAAGCAAAAGGGCATGTGGTCAGTGATAAGATTTATAATGCCATGCTTGATGAGTATTATGAAGTTCGAGGCTGGGATATGGATGGTAAACCAACCAAAGAAAGATTACATGAATTAAACCTTGACAATATTTAAACCTGAAAGGTGAGTTACTTTGAAGATTACTGTAAAATATTTTCTGGATTTCAAAAAGATTAGTGGACATTCCAAAGAAGAACTATTATTTAAGAACGATAAAGTAAACGTTAAGGATGTATTTAAAGTACTTAATAATAAATATCAGATAGAATATAAGAAAGTGGTGTCTACAGGAATTGTTATGGTCAATAATAGATCAATTAATCAGCTGAAGAAAGAGAATACCATTCTTAAGGATGGCGATGAACTAATAATTTTGCCTATGATTTCAGGCGGATAGTCTATTAGGATTAATGAGTATTATAACTTTTATTTAATAGTATTTTGTTATTAATTTATTTGGGATTTAGAAAAAAAGAGGTTTGTATATATGAAAATATTAATTACTCCCCGCTCTTTTGCTTCGTTCTCAGATAAGCCTTTAAAAATGCTTACAGAAAGAGGTTATGAAATAAAAAGAAATAATACTGGCAGACCTTATAAAAAAGAGGAAATGTTAAATCTGGTAAGCGATATAGATGGAATTATCATAGGAATAGATGAACTAAGTGCCGAAATAATTGAAAAAGCAAATAAATTAAAAGTAATTTCCAAGTATGGCACAGGTTTGGACAATATTGATATAAATAGAGCGACAGAAAAGAACATTACAGTAACCAATACTCCCACGGCTAATGTTGATGCTGTTGCAGATTTAACTTTTGGATTGATACTGAGTTTAGCCCGGAGAATTCCTGAAGCGGATAAAAAAACAAAAAGTGGTAAATGGGAAAAAATTATTGGAAAGTCAGTCTGGGAGAAAACTCTCGGGATTATCGGACTCGGAAAAATAGGTCGGCAGGTGGTTAAACGTGCCCAGGGTTTTAAAATGAATGTTTTAGTTTATGATCTAGTAAAAGACGAAAAATTTGCTCAAATTTATAACATCAAGTATGTTAATTTGGAAGAACTTCTTCAGAAATCAGATTATATCACCATTCATATTCCCTTAAATGATGCTACCCGTGGTATGATTAGCTATGAAGAATTAGAAAAGATTAAAGAAAGTGCATTTTTGATTAACACTTCACGTGGTGGAATAGTAGATGAGGAAGCCCTTTATAATGCTCTAAGGAATAATAAATTAAGAGGAGCAGCTTTAGATGTCTATAATAATGAACCCCCCAGAAAATCTCCTTTGAAAGAACTGGATAATGTAATACTGACTCCCCATATTGCTGCCTATACAGAAGAAGCTATAGAAAATATGAGCATTCAAGCTGCACAAAATTTAATTGATGTTTTAGAGGGAAGGAAACCTAAAAATAGAGTTCAAAAAGAAAGGGATGAGATGGAATAAAAAAGTAGCTTTCAGCCTGGCCAAGACAGGACAGAAGATCGTAAATAATGAATGGAATAGCTGGTGGCCTAAAGAGATTGCTAAAGCGAGAACCTGATAAGTATTTGTCTTTCTTTGCGCGAATTAAAATAAAATAATTTTTTGAGGTAAGAAAAATCTCTACAAGTTTTGGACACCAACTACTATGGAATTTAGCACAAAAGATATTTGACAAAAAAGCATAAAATATAGTATTATGTTAAGAAATTAAGATATATTGTTAAAGAATAAACATTAAGAAGATTAAAAGAAAAAAAGGAGGGAGAAGACCGTGAGATTGGAAAATAAGGTGGCAATTGTGACTGGTGGAGCGCAGGGCCTCGGGGAAGCCTACTCAATCGGGATGGCTCGGGAAGGAGCTAGTGTTGTTATCGCGGATGTGGATGAGTCTTCGGGGCTTAAGCTCGAGGAACTAATAAAGAACTCGGGAGGAAAGGCTCTGTTCGTTAGGACGGACGTGAGCAAAAAAGCAGACACTGAGGCAATGGTTCAGAAAGCAATCAAAAAATTCGGCCGTCTAGACATCATAGTGAACAACGCGGGTATTCTGTTTAGCGCACCTGTGGAAGATACCACTGAGGAAATGTGGGACAAGCAGTTTGCGGTTAACGTGAAAGGACTTTTCTTTTGCTGTCAAGCCGCCGCTGAAGTGATGAAAAAACAGAAAAGCGGGAAAATCATCAATATCTCTTCCATCGCGGCGATCGGTGCCCAGGCTGGACTATGTGCATACAGTTCATGCAAAGGGGCCATACTACCTATTACCAGGGTTTTTGCCCTGGAATTGTGCAAGTGGAACGTGCAAGTTAATGCGATTCTTCCGGGTACTACGGATACAGGAATGGCAAAACTAGCGATGGCGGATCCTAATTGGACAAAGCAGGTAACCCAGAGTATTCCTATGGGACGACTCGGCATGACGGATGAACTTCTCGGCGCTGTTCTATATTTTGCTTCCGATGACTCCAAATATTGTACCGGGCAGACCCTAATCGTTGATGGCGGATACTCAATGGTTTAGTGAAACACGGTTCTCGACAAGCGCGTATTATGGATCAGCAGACAGGAGATGAGCGACCGCTTCGGACAGATCGATCGTGAACGTTCGGAGGCAGAAACTTGGAAACTTCTCAACGAGATGGGATGGATATCAATCTTGCCTGAAGGGAGGTGAATAAGTTATTTCATTATTTCTTTCAATAATAAATATATTTAATTAAAGGAGGATTAAGATAATGAAAAAAGTATTTTTTTGGTTGCTTATTATATCAATGGTTGCATTGTTTGTTCTAACAGGTTTTACAGAAGTAGCAGCTCAGGAACAAGGAGAAAAAGAGAGGTTGGAATTAGCACAGAAATACAAGAACGCTGAGCCTGGAGAAGAGTTCATAGTAGGACATATCACTTTTCATCTATCACAAGAATACGCGATGATGGTCTACCAGGCTGATGAGCAAGCCTGCAAACAACTCGGTTTAAAATTTGTCGGTGCATTAGCTACCACCGATGAAGAATGGATTACGACAACTGAGAGCATGATAGCTGCTGGCGCAAAGGCGATAATTTATAACTGCCCATCCGCGGCTGTCTTGCCTGAGTTGGCGAGAATCTGCAATGAGAATAATGTGTTTATAGCAACGCACTTCGGATATACAGGGGATATGTTTCCAGGAGACTTAGGGCCACGATGGGTTGTAGATAATACTCCTCTGTCTGACGAGCAGACTTATCTTCCATTAATGCTGCTGTTCGAGAAGATGAGGCAGAATGGAAAGACGAAGGTACTTGTCCATCAAGCGAGTAAGGTGGCTGCCACCGTTTCTACAGTCTACATAAACTTAGGAGTCTTCCAGGCTTGGAAGGAATATCCGGAGATGGAAATACTAGGTCACCAATATGGTGAATGGGGGTACGAGGGAGGACGAAAAGCTGCTGATGCATCACTGGCGATGCGAACGGATTATGAAGGTTTTTGGGGAGCTAACGACTCACAGACTACGGGTGCTTTGAGGGCACTTGAAGACCGTGGTCTAAAGATAGGCCCCTTCACAGCTTCAAGAGACATGGAATTGACCACAGCACAAGCAATACTTGATAAAAACTTTGTAGTTAGCGCTGGATTTGCTGTACCCTACTTTGGAGGAAGACTGGTTCCAATGTTATACGACATGTGCGTTGGGGCATGGTATCCGCTTCCTGATGAGATGATTCAAGCAGGCAGGATAGATTGTTATGGTTATCCAGGCGAAATCGAGCAGCTGGCCAAAGATTCCGGTGTAATAAATAATCCAAGCTTCAAGATAGGCCCAACCGAGGAAAATATGAATAAGATATTAAAGCAAATGAAGGCAACACCACCAGAATATCCATTTGACTTCAGGCTAGCATCCATATCAAAGTGTAAAGAGCTTGGTCTAACATTTGACAAGCATGCAGGTGGGGATCTCGCACTAGGACAGAATGATTACTACTTCCCAGCAATGACAAAGAAGTTCGGAAGCATTGATGCACTTAGAAAGCATGTTGCTGTTCTATTTAAGTATTTCCTCGATACCGGCTGGGCTGATACCTGGGCTGAAGCAGAAGAATATGCAAAACAGTTCCCAGCAGAGCTAAAGTTAGAGCCTAACTGGGAATAAAGACTAAATCGTTATATTTACTCTTTTTGTAATTTGTAGTGATTGTTAACGTTAGAAAGGATGGATTATTATGGTGATGGCCATAGATGATACAATAGTTGAAATAAAGAATGTTTCCAAAACCTTCAATGGCGTTGTGCATGCCCTGGATAACGTTAGTATAGCGATTGGTAAAAACGAAATAATAGGCGTGGTAGGGGAAAACGGTGCCGGAAAATCTACGCTAATGAAGATTCTGGTAGGCGTTTATCCTCCAGACAATGGGGAATGGTACTATAAGGGAACAAAAGTACCATTCCCCAAAAATCCAAAAGAAGCAGCAAAAAGAGGTATCTCAATAGTTTACCAGGAAAAAGGAGTTATACCCTGTTTAAAGGTATATCAATTCCTGTTCCTGGGACATGAGGATAAGTACATAAAATACTCTAGATTAGATATAGACAAAATAAAAAAGTATGCTAGGGAGATATTGGAGGAGTTTCATGTAAAATGCAATATTGAGAACTTTATGTACGAACTTCCCCTTTCCACACAGAAGATGATTGAAATAGCGAAAGCGATTTTAAATGTAAGATTGGAACACGAAGATGACAACATTACATCAGTCATTATACTTGACGAACCAACTGCGCCGTTAACCATCGAGGAACGTCGGGAGTTATTCAGCGATATATTAAATATGAAGAAAAATGTTTCTTTCGTCTTCGTGTCTCACATCATACCTGAAGTAATGGAATTCACGGACAGGGTACATGTGTTACGAGATGGCAAGATGGTTGCTCACTATGACTTGTCCAAGGATAAGATAACAGAGGAAGATTTTTTCCGAGCGATAGTCGGTAAAGAATCCTTGGAACGTATTTACAAACCCGAAATTAAAAGAGTGGCAAGCGAGGAAGTAGTTTTAATAGTCAAGAATTTGACTAAAAATGGAAGCTATTATGATATCTCATTCGAACTTCATAGGGGTGAGTGCATAGGAATCTTTGGTCCAGCGGGATCAGGTAAAAGCGAAATAATAAATACAATTGCTGGCCTCATAAGTTTTGAGAACGGAGCCCTAATAATTAAAGGACAAGAAGCCAAACCCAAAGAATCTCCTCACGTTAGGTTAGCAAGGGGCATTGGATATTTTTCGGGTGAAACCGGGAAAGAGCTATTCCTCAACTGGCCGATTACGAAGAACATCTCAATAGTAAATATTAAGAAAATATTACGAAAGTTCATCCGGGTGATAAATTTTAACGCTGAGAAACAGATGGCGGAAAAGATTGTGCAGAAGCTGAGAATAAAGACTCCGGGTGTTAACACGGATTGCTACTCTCTAAGCGGTGGCAGTAAGCAGAAAGTTTCTGTGGGGAAATGGTTTGAAAGAAGCCCCGATATACTTTTACTGGAAGACCCTACGATCGGAATAGATGTAGGAGCCAGAAAAGACATCTACGAAAATACTTTGGAGATAAAGAAGAGAGGCATCTCAATGATCCTTATTAGCGACGATCCTAAAGAATACTCTCTACTATGTGACAAGATAATATTCATAAAACATGGCAAAATTCAAAAAGTTATTAGTGGTGAAAAGTTTAAGCAGGAGCTGGAAAAGTGAAGATCCCAAACAAAAAGAAGCTGATACCTTCAATCATAATTCAAACGATAAAGATTTATCCCGTTACTCTATTCTTATTTGCTCTCGTCGTGATATTCTCTAGTTTATATCCAGAAAAATTTCTAAACCCCCTAAATTTATCGACAATTCTAAGACAGTTTGTGTCACTCATGTTATTTGCACTTGGTCCCTCAATTGTGGTGGTAACCGGTTCTTTAGATTTATCTTATGTTGGAATTTGGATGCTGGGAGGTATCCTGGTTTGGCTTCTCATGCCAACATTAGGGATATTTTCAATTCTCGTTATCCCACTATTGGGATTAGCGACAGGATTCATCGTTGGCGTAATACAAGCCAAGGCGAAAATGCCTTCCTTCATATTAACTTTAAGTGTATTAGTAATATACTGTGGATTAACCGGTACGATCTCAGGAGGAATCTCCAGATCGGTTCGCGGATACGAGTTTATAACTGCGCGGTTAATACCTTACATTCCCACGGCTTTTCTATGGACTATTCCAATAATAATTGCCGCGGTATTCATTATGAAGTACACTAAAATAGGTATATATCTATACGCTATTGGGTCAAACGAAGAAGGAGCTCGATTAGCCGGAATAAACGTTGATAAGTACAAGATTCTGGCTTTCACGATAAGCGGACTATTTTCGGGCATAGGATCAGTGATTTATTTCCAACATCAAGGAGGTTCGGTGCCAGTTGTGCTGAATCTAAACACCATGGTTTGGCCGCTCGTGGCAATAGTCCTGGGTGGAACGCCACTTACAGGGGGAAGCGGTGGCCCCCAAAGAACGATACTCGGTGCGTTGACCTTTACTGTGCTTTGTCGCGGATTAACCCTTTCATTTTTAGATCCCACGATGATACAACTCATTACCGGGCTATTGCTAATTGCATCTATTATAGCAAGTTCCAGGGGGTCGAAGGGAGTAACGATTCTATGAAAGGAATAAAAAGATGATGGTCAGACTACTTCCAGAATGGTTTCGAAAAAACATGAGTACTATCGGTCCAATAGTTGCTGCGATAGCGGTTGTAGGTGTATTCCAAATGATAAATCCGTTATTCCTCAGATACCAGGGGATAATAACTTTAGTCTATGCAATGTCATACTTCCTAATCGCTGCCTGCGGATTGACTTTCGTTATAATGATGGGTTCTTTTGATTTCTCAGTAGTAAGTTTACTAAAGCTTTCAGCGCTTATATGTGTATTATATATTGATAAGCTCGGTCTCTTGGTCATTCCTTTAGCTTTATCGATATGCGTGGGATTCGGCTTTATTAACGGGCTATTATTTGCAAAATTAAAAGTCCCCTCTTTCATGGCAACGCTCGGTGTTTCAGTTGTCGTTGAGGGAATAGCGCTGTACCTCTCGAAAGGCTTCCTCCACATAATGAATGATAGGACATTCAGAGCTCTTTCGGTAACCTTTGTAGCGGATTTACCATCGATATTCTATTGGGCGATAGGTGTCTGGATTATATGCACTTTCATTGCTATATGGACACCATTTGGAAGGCGTATTTACGCGATTGGAGGAAACCCGATAGGTGCTATGCTTTCGGGGATCAACGTGGAAAGTAATAGAATTTACGTTTTCATGCTCAGTGGATTTTTTGCCGGGCTGGCAGGAATTTTATACATGGCACAGTTTGGAGGAGGTTCCATAGAGATTGGCGCAGATATGACTATACCGCTTTTCGCGAGCGTAGTCGCGGGTGGCACAGCTCTCACAGGAGGCGTGGGAGGTCCCCAAAGAACCTTGCTTGGAGTGATTATCATTACGTGGATTCAAGCTGGATTGTTAATGCTCGGAGTCGGCCGCAGTATTCAGTTGGTAGTTTTCGGCTTAATCGCTATAGTTATGGGCATATCCACGATAGATAGGAGAAGGATAAGGATCATTAAATAGGATTTACTGATTT
>Ga0307379_10014376_pt1 | contig 10206 bp, 2 predicted proteins | sample UN2MG_FD_202237 | JGI IMG/M metagenome (GOLD analysis project Ga0307379, IMG submission 202237) | Soil microbial communities from Risofladan, Vaasa, Finland - UN-2 | ecosystem: Environmental > Terrestrial > Soil > Coastal area > Acid sulfate soil | place: Finland: Risofladan, Vaasa | collected... | reverse complement strand
CAGCGCGGACTGATCACCTACGTGCTGGCGCTGATGAACGGCGCCCGGGTGAGCATCGCCGCCCAATCGCTGGGCCTGGGCGAGGCGGCCTATCGGCTGGCACGCACCTACGCCCACAGCCGCGAGCAGTTCGGCGGACCGATCGAACGCCTGCCCGCCGTGGCCGAAATGGTCACCGACATGAAGATCCACCTCGAGGCCGCCCGGGCGTTCTGCTACGAAACCAGCCGCGTCTGCGATCACGAGAACAACAACCTCCGCGTGATGGAATGGGGCCACATCGACGCCGAAGAGCAGAAATCCCGCAAGAAGCTCTCCCGCTCGTTCAAACGCCTCAACGCCATGCTCACGCCGATGGCCAAGTACTACTGCTCCGAGATGTGCTGCAAGGTGGCCGACACCACGATCCAGGTCCTCGGCGGCTCCGGCTACATGAAGGACTACCCGGCCGAACGCTATCTCCGCGACGCCCGGATCACCACCATCTACGAAGGCACCAGCCAACTGCAGGTCGTGGCCGCGGTCCGCGGCGTTTCCTCGGGCACGTTCGAGTCGTGGACGGAGGACTACGACCAGAAGCAATACGACGACCCGCTGCTAGCGGAACTGAAGGAAGACCTCATCAAGGCCAAGCGGCAGATCCTCGAGGCGATCGCCTTCACGAAGAAGCAGGGCACCTCGTATCTCGACCTGGCCGGCCGCCGGCTGGTCGACTCGGCGCTGGCGGTGATCATCGGGCATCTCTTCCTGGGCCAAGGCGCCGCGGGCGAGCGGAAGAAGCGCATCGCCCGGCGTTTCATCCGCAGCCAACTCCCGATCATCCGCATGAACTGCGATCAGATCCTCGCCGGCGACACGGCCGCATTGGACGAATACGCCCTGCTGGCCGGCCCGGTCCCGGCGGCCGACTAACCCAGTTCGTAGCGACCGCACTCACGCGCCCTTTCACGATTCATGCGGCCTTTCACGGCGTTCCCCTGCACGCATCCCGCGCCCTCTCTTCGTGTCCTTCGTGCCCTTCGTGGATCGCAATCATTCACATAACCAATCCGCCCCCCGTTTTCAAGCGCGGATTTGGGCCACCCAAAGAAGTCCGTCGCTGATTTCCCGGCGACCCGATCCTCAGCGTGTGGACACTCTGTTGGGGTATACGGCCTGCCTGGATTGCCACGACTTGCGTTTCTGGAAAACTTGACTTTGGAGGGGATTCTGCTACTCTGACACGCTCTGAGGGTAGCCGTTCGTTCCCATGTCAGCGTGCAGAAACTTGAGCAAACTCTCAGGAGGTCGCCGTGAAGACTCTTCGGAACCGTCGTCGACCGTCATGGAAATCAAGCCAAGCTCAGCACGCAGACGGTTTTTCAGCCCGTGCGCGACGGCTGGCTATCGAGTGGCTGGAGGATCGGCGACTGCTGGATGGGGCGATGCATCAGCAGGTAATCGAGTTGTTCGATATGTCGCCGCCGTTGTTCTTGGGGTCCGAGTCGGGCTCGGCTCACGAGGGTGAGTTCGGCGGGCAACATGCTGATCGTTACGTGGTGGATAGCTTGGGTAATGTGATTTGTGTCGATCCCGCGCCGGACCGTTCATTCTTCCCGGCCGACGCTGGTGGGGGCCCATCGCCCGCCGACACGCCGCCTTACCCGTTGGATGAGACGTTTCTGCTTCACAGCGATCCCACGGCATCAAAGGTCATCTATCTCGATTTCGACGGACACATAACGTCTGGAACGACATGGAATTTTGACTATGGCAACGTCTATACGCCGCCCTACAGTTTCGAAGGCGGCGGGAGTTTTACGGACGCCGAAAAGGAACGAATCCAACATATCTGGGAGCGTGTAGCCGAGGATTTCCGGCCGTTTCACGTGGACGTGACTACTGAAGATCCCGGCGTGGATGCGCTGAGGAAGAGTGGCATCTTAGACGATCATTGGGGCGTTCGGATGGCCATCGGAGGATGGTCCGACGACTGGTACACCGACGATCGTGGTGTGGTCGGTGTATCCTATGAAGACTCGTTCAACTGGAGTTCTGACACACCGGTGTTCGTGTTCTCCAACGAATACTGGGGAGAAGAAAAAGGCGTGGCGGAAACGATATCGCACGAGGCGGGGCACACCTTGGGGCTCCTCGACGATGGCACCTCCGACGATGACTATTATGCAGGCCATGGTAGCGGCGAGACTGGTTGGGCACCAATCATGGGTAATAGCGACGTGCGGAATTTAATACAGTGGAGCAAGGGCGAATACCCGGACGCGAATAACCTCGAGGACGACCTCGCCATCATCACCAGCAATAACGGTTTTGGCTACCGTGACGACGACCACGGCAATACGCGCAGCACTGCCACCTTCCTCACGATCAGCGACGGTACGGAGATTTCCGCAGAAGGAATCATCGAGCGCAATACGGACATCGACTACTTCGTCTTCACCGCGGGAGAAGGCCCAACCAACGTCTTGCATATCGAGCCGTTTTACAGGGGCCCGAACCTGGATATTCTGGCTCGCCTGTATGACGCGACCGGAAGTATTGTCTCCACGAGTAATCCCACATCGGAACTCCGTGCTGGTTTCGTCGAAGACTTGCTTCCCGGCACGTATTACGTTTCGGTCGATGGCGTCGGCAAGGGAAGCGATGGTATTGATGACTACGGGTATAGTGGCTACGCGAGCCTGGGTTATTACACGATTAGCTGGATAGATGTCCCCACCTCCTCCGTCGAAGGTTTCGAAAGCAGCGATTTCAGCAAGTTTCCCTGGACGCATTCGGGAGATGCGGACTGGACCGTCACCACTACGGACCAGCGTCGCGGTGTCTACAGTGCTCGGTCCGGGAGCATCACGGACTCAGAGGACACGACACTATCAGTTACCATCACGACTACAGACGCGGGCGATATCTCATTCTGGCGCAGGGTTTCTTCGGAGAGTGATTATGATTACCTGGACTTCTACATCGATGAAGAGCTTCAGGACAGTTGGTCGGGCGAACAGGATTGGGCACAAGAGACATACACGGTCACCGCCGGCCGCCACACGTTCACCTGGACCTACGACAAAGATGACTCGTGGTCCGACGGTTCCGACTGCGCCTGGATCGACGACGTTGTGTTCCCGATATCCGCCGACACGATGCCGCCGACCATCATCAGCCATTCACCGTCCGGTTGGGTCGGTCCCCGGCAAACAGCGATCGAATTCAGTTTCGACGAACGGATGGATGAAACGAGCTTCAGCAAGATCGACGACGTAGTCGGTTTCACCGGCCCGTCCGGAGATCTCTTGGCCGAGATTACGGGATTCGACTGGATCGACGACGATACCCTCGAAATCCGGTTCAACCCGCAGATCACGCCGGGGGCGTATGAAATCGTCCTTGGGCCGCAGATTCTCGATCGGGCGGGCAACCCGATGGACCAGGACTATGCGGCAACGTTTGAGATCGTCGACGCGATCTACTTCAACAGTTTTGACACCAATCCCGGCTGGGCGATAACAGCAGGCGGTCAGTGGGCATTCGGGCAACCCGGCGGGATGGGTGGGAGTTACGGCAATCCAGATCCGACTAGTGGGTACACCGGCAACAATGTGTATGGCGTGAATCTCAACGGCGATTACAGCTCGACCGTGGGCGGACCTTGGTATTTGACCACTCCCGCCATTGACTGCAGCGGCTACGAAAATGTGACCTTGGAGTTTCAACGTTGGCTCAATACGGATAGTTCGAGCTGGGCAACTGCCACCGTCGAGGTCTCGAACGACGGAAGCACGTGGTGGCCGGTCTACAACAATTCGAGTACCGAGACAGACGACTGCTGGCATCTCATGCCGCCTTACGACATCAGCAACCGCGCCGACGGCGAGGCTGCGGTGTATATTCGCTGGGGATATGAAATAAAGGAATCCGATGCGTTTGCTTACTCCGGCTGGAACATGGACGATCTGCTCGTGAGAGGGAGCCGCATTGCCATCGTGTTGCCCGCGCCGGTTCTCGATCCCGAGCCGACGGCCACGCCCGGTACGGAGAACACCATTTCGTGGGCTGCCGCGGGCGGGGCCGACGAGTATTTCGCCGAATACGACAACGATTCCGACTTCACATCGCCGGAGGGCAACAGTGGTTGGATCAGCGACACCCAATACACGTTCACCGGGTTGACGCTCGGCCAGCCGTATTACTACCGTGTAAGGACCCGCAGAGTCGTGGCACCCGCCACCACCGGCTCTTGGACGCAGACGAGCCGGGCGGATTTCGAAGGCAATACTCTCGTTGACGTCAGCACGACTACCAGCCCCGGTGATGTTGTCTTGACAGACGTTGTTGTCTTCGCAGACGACTTCGAAGATGGGAACTACAGCGGTTGGACCGTTGGTCCAGGTGACTACACGGCAAAAGTAACGGACGAAACCGCCGCGGGCGGAAGTTACAGCTTCACTATTATCGGGGCTTCGGGGGATGGCGTCTACCGGTCTCTTCCGAGTCTTACCCCCGAGAGGATCGATTTCTCCGTCCGATCGGCCGACGCAGGCACACGCGATGGGTACTTTGTCGTCGGCAACGGACCCACCAATAGTGAGACTGCTGTCTTGTTCTACATGAATGGCGATGGAACGATGGGCATTTATGACGGTAGTTTATGGCATGGTCACCATTACGATCCGGGTGTGTGGTACGACGTGTCGTTCGATTTTGACTGGACTGGGAAGACGGTGGACTACTACGTCGACGGCACGCTGGTGGACCACGACATTCCTTTTCGTGGCCCGAACGTCGATAACGTCACAAGGGTTTGCCTGAAGGGTATTGTGAGCGATTCGCAAGCGTGGTGGGACGAGATCGAGTTCCGCCATTCAGAGGACCATGCGTCCTCCGGTACTATAACGTCCACGGCGATCGCTCCAGCGCCGTGGGCACAATGGAATACGTTGACGTTCAACACGACGACGCCAGCCGACACGACCCTGACGATAGACGTCCTGCCCGGCTCCGGTTCCACGCCGATCCCCGGATACGAGAACGTTTCCAGCGGTGCGGACCTTTCCGGAATCACGGATACCACAATCCGCCTGCGGGCAAACCTGGGGAGGACCGATACGAGCGTCACCCCGACGTTGCACGACTGGACCGTGGAGTGGCAGGCAACAACGGCTGAGACCGTGGAGAGCGATTGGTCGAATGTGGCGTGGTCCGTACAGGTGCTGCCACAGGTTGTCGGCCGCAACGTCTTCTACAACAACTCTTCCTTTGACGGAAACGGTGCCGGGACTGGCCAACAGGATGACGGAGCCATCGCCTCCGACAAGGTGCCGTTGCGGACAAACAATAAAGCCGGCTTCGACAATTACACGAACTACCACCGCGGCATCAACGGCGTCATTGTCGATCTAGCCTATCTGCCCGACGGGATCACGCCGGAGGTGGGCGACTTCCTGTTTCACCTGGGCAACGACGACGCGCCGGGCGATTGGGACCTGGCTCCGACGCCGACGGTCACGGTGCGGGAAGGTGCCGGCGCGGGTGGATCGGATCGCGTGACGATTGTTTGGGACGATGGGGAGATTGTGAATCAGTGGCTCGAGGTCACCGTGCGGGCCGAGCGGCTGGGGTTGGCTGAGGATGACGTGTTCTACTTCGGCAACGCCGTGGGCGAGACGGGCAACTCGGCGGCGGACGCGCGGGTGACCGTGGCCGATCTGCTGTTGGCGCGGAACAACCCGCGGGGGTTTCTGGATCCGGCACCGATCGATTGCCCGTATGACTTCAACCGCGACGGGCGCGTCAACGCGACCGACGTGCTGCTGGCGAGGAACAGCCAGACGGGCTTCGCCGACGCCTTGACGCGGATCGACCCCCAGGGCCCGGCCGGTACGGCGGAACCGGTCGCCGCGGCCGAGACTTTGGCCTGGCTGGAGGAGTTCTTCGACGCGGCGGAAGGGAGGCCGCAGAGGAAGACTCTCGATCGGGTCGTTTGCGAGTTGGCCGAATTGCCGGCCGGGGGGTGAGAGTTCGTAGTCACCCGATTCATCGGGTTGGATTCGGCTTGCAGTGGAAAAAGGGGACAGGCACCGAGCCGGCGGTGGATTGAGCGAGGTCGCCCCCAGTCCCCTTCCGTCTCTTCCTCTTCGCCACGCGGCCGTCGGCGGCAACCAAACGGCGGGCAAGCCCGCCCGCTAAACCCGGATTATTCATAACCCCGGGAATTGCGTGACACACTGTCGTAGCCACGTTCGCCAAAACGTGGTCGTAACCCTTGGGCACGTTCCACGTTCTGGCGAACGTAGCTACAAGCCTATGAATAATCCGGGCTGAACGGTGTTTTCGCGAATTGTCGTGTCAAACTTCGTTGCTCGGGGCGTGTTGCCCACGCATAGTTTTCGCAAGCCGTACAGCTTCTCGCCCCAACCACCCAGTTTCTCCCTTCGCGCGCAATTTGCGCCTTTTCGTGTGATTGGGCACGATCGGATGGTCCGATAGCAGGAACAACGACAGTCGCGGCGGCCGCATAGGTCGCCGACTTGCGTTGCGCGGTGCGCTTCCGACGATCGGACGCGCAGTCATGCTGCCCAATATAATTTCCCCCTAACGCTAGTGGAGTATCAAGTCATGAGGATTCTATGTCTAGCCGGCGGTGCGCTGGCGGCGCTGGTGGTCGGCGAAATCTACGCTGCCGGACCGTCCACGGACGACCTGCAGCAACCGAAATTCGTGCAGCTTCAATACGACTACACGTACTTTCAAGACGATGGCTTTCAAGACGATGGGGCCAGCGAGTCGCCGAGCGACCAACCGGTGATCGCGGCCGAAGACTTCCCGTTGGATCTGGGCTGTGGCGGCAGGGGGTGCCGTGCGGGGAAACCGTCCGGCTGCGGGGGTTGCAGCGCTTGCGAGCCCTGGGGGCTGCCGCAACCGTGCTTCCTGAAATCGCGAGGCATCGAGGTCGGCGGCTGGCTCTCGGGCGGGATCTACTCGAACGCCTGGGGCGCCTCGGACAACGGCCCGTTGGGATTCAACGATTCGACCGGTTTCAACATGCACCAGCTCTGGCTCTACGCCGAGCGGGCGGCCGATACGGGCGGCTGCGGGACCGATTGGGGATTTCGCGTGGATTACGTCTTCGGCGTGGACGGGCCCGATACCCAGGCCTTCGGCGACGGCGGCTGGGATTCCGGCTGGAACAGCTCCCGCGATTACGGCTCGGCGATTCCCCAACTCTACTTCGAGTTCGCCCTGAACGACTGGAAGGTCAAGTTCGGCCACTTCTACACGATCATCGGTTATGAATCGGTGCCGGCCCCGAACAACTTCTTCTTCAGCCACGCCTACACGCAGTATTACGGCGAGCCGTTCACCCATACGGGAGTGCTCGCCGAGTACGCGGTCAACGATCGCACGACGGCCTTCGGCGGCTGGACGATGGGCTGGGACAGCGGCTTCGAGAACCTCAACGACGCCTCCACGTTCCTCGGCGGTCTGAGCTTCGCGATTTCGAATCGGACCTCGCTGACCTGGGCAATGACGGCCGGCGATTTCGGCCGCGGCGCCGGCGACGTTTTCATGAACAGCATCGTCCTGCAGCACCAGGTGACCGACCGCCTGACCTACATCTTCCAGCAGGACCTGGGCGACAACTCGGGCCTGGGCGCAGCCGACAACGAGTGGTACGGCATCAACCAGTACCTGCTCTACGATATCAACGACTGCTGGGGCGCCGGTCTGCGATTCGAGTGGTTCCGCGACGACGACGGCACCCGGGTGGTCGCGGGCAACGCCGGCAACTACTACGCTTTGACGGCGGGCCTGAACTGGAAGCCCAGCGCCAACGTCGTTTTCCGGCCGGAAATCCGCTACGACAATTTCGACGGCGTCGTAGGCGGCACCTTGCCGTTCAACGAGGGCCGGGACGACGAGCAGTTCTCCGGCGGCTTCGACGTGATCGTCACGTACTGACGTCGGCCTGCCTTTTGATCCATCGACGATGCAGAGGAGGGACCGCCGGCGACGAATCGTTGCCGGCGGTCCTTCTTTTGTCGGTTCGCGCCGTCGACGGCGAAATGTTGACACGGGAATTCGTCATCCCCCCGCAACGCAGTGCGGGGGCGTTTTTCAACTGATCCCCCCGCAACGCAGTGCGGGGGCGTTTTTCCCTCGTCCCTCACCCCTCGTCCCTCGCCTCTCGCCCCTGATACTCCACCCTCTCGATCACGATCCGGCAATTCGGCAACGAGGCCAAAAACATCCGCCCATAGGGCTTGCTGCGGACGCGGGGGTCGAGAATCACGACCATGCCCGTGTCACGCTTCGATCGGATCAACCGGCCGAAGCCCTGCTTGAGCTTCAGTATCGCCTCGGGCAGTTGATATTGGGCGAAGGGATTGCCGCCGGCGGTGCGGATGGCCTCGAGCCGGGCCTCCAACAGCGGGCGGTCGGGCACGCTGAACGGCAGTCGCGTGATGATCACGTTCTGCAAGGCCTCGCCCGGCACGTCCACCCCCTGCCAGAAACTGTCGGTCCCGAAGAGCACGCTCCGCGGGTTCTCCTTGAACTGCTCGAGCATCCGGCTCCGCGGCGTGCCTTCGGCCTGCGAAAGGAGCGTCAGCCCGGTTTCGGCCAGCCACGGGTCGAGCGCGGCGGCCGTCCGTTTCATCAGGTCGTAGCTGGTAAAGAGCACGAACGCCCGGCCGTCGGTTCGAGCCACGTACCGGCGGATCATCTCGGTCACGCGCTGTTCGTACTGGATCTTCTGCGAGCCCGGATCGGGCATGTCGGCCAAGAGGATCAACTGGACCTGTCGGCGGTAGTCGAACGGGCTGCCCAGACAGAGCGTCTGGGCTTTGCCCAGCCCGATGCGCGACTGGAAGAAATCGAACCGTCCGCCCGCGGTGGCCAGCGTCGCGCTGGTCATCACCACGGCGGGCACTTTTTCGAAGAGGTGTTCGCGGAGGATCGGCCCCACGTCGATCGGGGCCGCCGTCAGCGTGATCCGACGCCGACGCCGGGCGAGAGTGCTCTCGATCCAGTAGACCGTCTCGGGCATCTGCTGGCTGCGCCAGTTCTCGGTCTCGCCCGACAAGGCTTCCAGCCGGTTGGCGCTGGCGATGAAGTCCTGCCGCTCTTCGGCCTTCTTGAGCTTCTCGCCTTCCCGGCGGACCATCCCGGCGAGTTTGTCGAGCCCTTCGCTGAGCGGGTTGGGCACGATCTTCGGCTCCCGCACGCGGCCGTTTCCCCCGGGATGTTCGGCAAGCCATTGCTCGACGCTCTCGAATAAGGCCGACGCCCGATCGCGACACTCGCTCACCTGACGCTGGGCTTCGCGCATGCGGTGGTGCACCAGCAGGCCGCGATTGGTCCGGTCGTTGTAGAGTCTGCTCAGCACGTAGCCGATCTGGCCGTCGCTCACGCCGAGGCCCAAATGGTCGCCGGCGACCGCTTCGAGCGTATGGGCCTCGTCGAAGACCACCACGTCGTAATTGGGCAGGATGCTCGCCCCTTGGCGGCGCAGCGACAGGTCGCTGAAGAACAGCGCGTGGTTGACGACCAGGATTTGGGCGTTGCTGATCCGACGGCGAGCCCGATAGTAGAAACACTCGCCGTAGTGCGGACATTTCCGACCCATGCAGTTGCCGTGGTCGCTGGCCACTTCGGCCCAGACGCCCGGCAGGGGGCGGTAGTCGAGATCGGCCAGCGACCCGTCGTCGGTTCGTTTTGCCCAGGTTTCGAGCCGGCGAAGCTGGTCGAACTCCTGCTCGTCGGCGAACAGCCCGGCGGCCCGGGCGAGAGCGTTTTCCAACCGCCGCCGGCTGAGGTAGTTCCCCCGGCCCTTGACCAGCACGGCGGTGAACTCCAGCGGGATCACGCTGTTGAGCAGAGGGATGTCCTTCTGCATCAACTGTTCCTGCAGACTGATCGTGTGGGTGGAGACGATCACGCGGCGCGACGGTTTCTTCGAGCCGTTCGACTCGCCGCCTCCCCCCGGCTGAGGCGTTTTGGACTCGTCCGATCCCGCGGCGGCCAGGATCGCCGGCACGAGGTAGGCGAAGCTCTTTCCCACGCCGGTTCCCGCCTCGACGATCAAGTGCCCCGGCCGGCGGATCGCGGCGTCGACGGCCTCGGCCATGGCCAGTTGTTCGGCCCGCCGTTCGTAGTTGTTCAGCCGCTGCGCGATGCGGCCGTCGGGTCCCAGGATTTCAGCAGGCGAGA
>Ga0307379_10014375_pt1 | contig 10207 bp, 9 predicted proteins | sample UN2MG_FD_202237 | JGI IMG/M metagenome (GOLD analysis project Ga0307379, IMG submission 202237) | Soil microbial communities from Risofladan, Vaasa, Finland - UN-2 | ecosystem: Environmental > Terrestrial > Soil > Coastal area > Acid sulfate soil | place: Finland: Risofladan, Vaasa | collected... | reverse complement strand
CCCCGGTTGACGCATTTCGTGTCGTCAGGGGGTGATGAGGGATGCCGCGATGCCGTCGAGGATGTCGTGCTCGCTGACCAAGATCTCGGCCACACCGGTGTAGGCCACGATCGCCGAGAGCACCAGCGAACCGGCAGCGATCACATCGAGGCGCCCGGGGTGAATGGCCGGGTTCGCTGATCGCTTGTCTCGGTTGGAGTACAACAGCTCTTCGCACACCCGATGGATGTCAGCAGCTGAGATGACAGCACCATGGATGCGTGATGAGTCGTACTCCCACATGCCCATGGCAAGGGCGGCCACCGTGGTCACCGATCCTGCGAGTCCGACCAATGACGCAGCGCGTCGAAGGGGGACCGATGCCGCGGCTCGTGCGATGGCCGCGTCGATATCGTCGCGGGCGGCCGTGACCTCGGCCGGCCAGGGGGGGTCCGTGACGAAATGGCGCTCGGTCATACGCACGCAGCCGATGTTGACCGATGCCGACGCAGTGGGGGTGCGCCCGGGCTCACCCATGACGAACTCGGTCGAGCCGCCGCCGATGTCGATGACGAGGCAGGGAGCTGCCGCTCCGGCGATCTCCAGGTTGCTGGTGGCGCCGGTGAAGGAGAGCTGGGCCTCCTCGTCGCCATCGATGACCTCCGGTTCGACGCCAAGACGGCCCCTGATGCCCGACACGAACTCGTCGCGGTTCTCAGCATCACGGGTTGCCGAGGTCGCCACGAAGCGCACCGCGTCGACCTCGGCCGCCTCGATGAGAGCGGCGTACTCGTCAACGGCGGTGAAGGTGCGCCGGAGCGGTGCCTCGCCGAGGCGTCCCGTGGCGTCGACACCCTCGCCAAGGCGCACGATGCGCATCTCTCTCGCCACGTCGGTCAAGAGCCCTGAAGCTGCATCGGTCTCTGCGATGAGCAGTCGCACGGAGTTCGTGCCGCAGTCGATCGCGGCCACGCGTCGTGAGCTCACGCCTCGGCGCTCCTTTCCACGCAGGTGAGTCCGCGCACCAGGCCTCGTTGCTCTATCTCGGCAAGAGCGTCATCACCGAACGGGTTGACCCCCGGACCGCACGCCAGCGCGTGTCCGACGAGGACATGGAGGCACTTGACCCGGTCAGGCATGCCCCCGGCGGACACTCCTTCGATCTCGGGAACGTGGTCGAGCGCGACACGATCATCGAGATATCGCAGGTGGGCGCTCGCATAGCGCTCGGCCAGGTCGACGTCGGCGGCCAAACGGTCCTGCATCTCCCTCATGCGGCCTTCGGCCTCGAGCGTGCTGACCGCTGACGTCAGCCGCGGGCAGGTGAGGTAGTAGACGGTGGGGAACGGTTCGCCGTCGGGTAGCCGCGGAGCCGTGGTCACCACGTCCGGCTCACCGCACGCGCACCGATGGGCGACGGCCACCATCCCTCGTGGCTCGCGACCCAACTGTCGGTGGACCGACGACCGGTCGGCGTCCGAGACTGCGTCGGTCACGGCCTCGGTCACCTGTTGTCAGCCTCTTGGACCGACTCCCACAGCGTGTCGAACCACGCCACCTCGGGTTCGACGGCCACGGGGATCTTCGGCTTGCGTGCCTCTTCGACGTCCTGTGGCGAGAGCAGGACCAAACCGGTCTCACCTGGCAACACGTAGTGCAACCTCTCCCGCGCCTGCTGCTCGACGAAGTCGTCGTCCTGCCAGCGATCGACCTGATCCTGGAGGTTGCCGACGCGATCCTCCAGCATCGCCGCACGTTCCTCGGCCGCGCTGATGGCAGCGCGCTGCGCGAGGTACTCGCGAATGGGAAACGCCAACGTCATGACCAGCGCTGCGGTGACCAGGATGAGGACCACAGCTCGCCCGGTGAGGCGCGCCCACAACGGACGGTCGTCGATCACCTGGAGGTGATCGCGCGACCGTCGCCCGTTGTCCGTAGCGGCCATGACTAGACGACGAACCTCGGGAAGGCAGCGGCCCCGGCATAGCGGGCCGCGTCGTCGAGCTCTTCCTCGATGCGCAGGAGCTGGTTGTACTTGGCCACGCGCTCGGACCTGGCCGGAGCCCCCGTCTTGATCTGCCTACAGTTGGTGGCCACCGCCAGATCGGCGATCGTGGTGTCCTCGGTCTCACCGGACCGGTGACTCATCATGCAGCTGTACCGGTTGCGGTGAGCCAGGTCGACCGCGTCCAAGGTCTCGGTGAGCGACCCGATCTGGTTGACCTTGACCAGGAGTGAGTTGGCGATGCCCTCGTCGACGCCTCGCTGCAGTCGCTCAGGGTTGGTCACGAACAGGTCGTCGCCGACGAGCTGGACGCGGTTGCCGAGCTGGTCGGAGACCTGCTTCCAGCCCTCCCAGTCGTCCTCACTCATCGCGTCCTCGAGGGACGCGAGCGGATAGTCGCTGACCAATGACTCGTAGTACGACGACATCCAGTCGGCCGAGCGAGTCTCGCCCTCGAACAGGTAGCCACCGTCACCGAAGAACTCGGTGGACGCCACGTCGAGCGCGAGAGCGACGTCGCGACCGACGACGAACCCGGCACTTTCGATGGCTGTTGCGAGCAGATCGAGCGCATCACGGTTGCTGGGAAGGCTCGGTGCGAAACCACCTTCATCTCCCAGACCGGTGCTGAGACCACGCTCCTTGAGAACCGCTTTCAACGCGTGGTAGACCTCAGCTCCCCATCGCACCGACTCGTTGAAAGTGGGCGCACCGATCGGGGCAATCATGAACTCCTGGATGTCGACGCCGGTGTCGGCGTGAGCGCCGCCATTGAGCACGTTCATCATGGGAACTGGCAAGAGGTGCGCGTTGGGGCCGCCCAGGTAGCGGAAGAGGGGAAGGTCAGCCGACTCAGCGGCTGCCTTGGCGACGGCCAGTGAGACTCCGAGAATCGAGTTGGCACCGAGCCTGGCCTTGTTGGGCGTGCCATCGAGGTCGAGCATGACCTGGTCGATCAGTCGCTGCTCGCTGGCCTCGTACCCCAGAAGCTGCGGCGCAATCTCGTCATCGACGGCGATCACGGCCTTCTCGACGCCCTTGCCGAGATAGCGCGCAGCATCGCCGTCACGCAGCTCGACCGCTTCGTGGACCCCCGTTGAGGCCCCTGAGGGAACCGCCGCTCGGGCCATCGTTCCGTCATCGAGGGCGACCTCGACCTCAACGGTCGGGTTACCCCGGGAGTCGAGGATCTCGCGCGCGATCAGGGCGTCGATGGTCGCCACGAAACAGCTCCTTCGAGGTGGAGGGACGTCTTTCCAGACTACCCGTCGGAGGCCTGGAGGCCGGCACGCCGCGCCTGCTCGGCGAAGTCGTGCGCGAACCTGCGAAGGGCGGTTTCGGCGTCGAGCCCACGGCGGCGCGCAGCGCTGACGATGCCGAACAGCAGGACGCCGAGGACGTGCTCGTCGAGGTCCTCGGGGAGCTCGGGTTCGTCGACGTCAAGGGCGAGACCGGCCTTCACGCTTCTGCTCAGCAGCTTCTCGCTGAGGGCAAGGGCCGGCAGCGCCAAGGGGACCCCGTCGACGATCGACTGGCGCGGGCGCTCCTGCTCCTTGAGGCGCTGCCAGTTCTCTTCGACGTCCGACGCCGAGTTCGCCTCACCGTCGGCAAAGACGTGGGGGTGCCGCCGCACCAACTTGTCGACGAGGCCCCCCGCGACATCGTCGATCGACCAGGCTCGTTCGGTGGACTCCTCACCAATCCGGGCATGGAAGGCCACCTGCAGGAGGACGTCACCCAACTCGTCGCGCAGGGCATCGGGATCGTCACCATCGATGGCGGCCAACGCCTCGAAGGTCTCTTCGATGAGGTACGGGGCCAGCGACGAATGGGTCTGCTCGGCGTCCCACGGACAGCCGCCCGGCGAGCGCAGCTGGTCCATCACCGCCACCACGTCGAGGAGTCGAGAGCCTGGCAGGTCGTAAGAACCGTGGACGACCTCCAGCTCGATGGCTGCCCCCTGCTCAGCGCGCGAGGCAATCGCCGGCGCCAAGGCCTCGGTCAGAGAGGGGTCGCCGTCATCGCTGACCAACCACACCACCGGGGCATGCTCAGCGGCGTCCAGCAGGATGCCGGCCAAGCCCGCCGGCCCTTCGGCGTTCTCGATCGTCACCTCCAGTCCCGCTTCCATCAGCGCCGGGAGGAGTGGGTGGTCGGGGCGGGCGAGGCGGGCGTCGGCGTCTTCGAGCACGCGCCACGCCGATCGTGTCAACAGGCCAGGTGCCACCCGGTGGGTCGTGATCAGAAGGCAGAGCCGACCCGTCACTCCCTACTCCTCGACGGGGATGTCGAGCTCTGGCGGGGTGGCAACCCCACCAGCGGGGGCCGACAGCCGCTCGGGATCTCGCGGCTCCACGGCAACCGACTCACCGTTCCACGACCCGAATCGCGGGCTCACAGACACGCCCATGTCAGCGGCGGTCGCCTGCAGGAGCTCACCAAGTTGGGTATTGACCTCTTCCGGTGACGCCCCTTCGGCCGCCAACGACTCGGTAAGGGCGTTGCTGAGGACGAACACCTCTGCGGCGGCATCGAGACGTGAAGGGGCAATGCCATTGCTCAGGGCGATTGCGTCTCGCTGCTCCTCGTCGGCACCCAGCACCTCGTCGACCTCGGTGGCCGTGGCAGCAAGGCCTCGCTCCTCGGCGATGGCGCCGATCAGCTGCTCGTTGATCCACCACGACAGCACGCTCAAGGTGAGCTGGTCGTCAGGGAGTCGCTGAGCATCCGGGTTCGCGGCGTAGAGGTCATCGAGCTCAGCGAACAAGTCGGCCAGCTGGTTCTCGGTCAGCCGGTCGTCGCCAGCGACCGCAGCCGAGCCCGCCTTCTGCGCGGAACACCCAGAGAGGACGAGGACGCCCAGAACCGACACCGCCACCGCAGCGCGAAGCCGCCTTCCACCACGCATCAGGCCCACCGCTCTCCTCGTCCGCTCTGACATCATCACGCAGCCTGCTGGCCGACCAAGACCGCATCGATGAGCTCTGACGCCCACTGTATGAGAGCGGCATCGCGCAATGGCTCGCCGCCTACGCGCGCCGTTGAAGGTCTTGGCACCAGGATGGTACGGACCGCGGGCTTGACGATGGTCCCCGGGTAGAGCCGCGAGATGCGCAACGTCGCCGACTCGGGAAGGTCGATCGGGAAGAACCGCACCTTGCTGCCCTGGGCGACGACCTCGGTCAGTCCGCTCGCCCGCACGAGAGCTCGCAGTCTGGCGACGTCGAAGAGGCGCTCGACGGGCTCGGGGAACGCTCCGAAGCGGTCAACCAGCTCGGCCCGGACCTCCGCGAGTGAGATCTCGTCATGCGCGTCAGCGATCCGCTGGTAGGCCTGGAGACGCACCCGCTCGGAGGGGAGCCAGGCATGAGGGATGTGGGCATCGACGGGCAGCTCGACCTTGAGCTCGCTGGCCTCGGGCGCAGCTCCTTCAGCCTCACCCTTCAGGACAGCGACAGCCTCGCCCACCAGCCGGAGGTAGAGGTCGAATCCCACCCCTTCGATGTGCCCGCTCTGTTCACCGCCCAGCACATTTCCTGCGCCGCGGATCTCGAGGTCCTTCATGGCGACCGCCATCCCGGAGCCAAGGTCGGTGTGCTGGGCGATGGTCGCGAGTCGGTCGTACGCCGCCTCGGTCAACGGCCTCTCCGGTGGGTAGAGGAAGTACGAGTAGCCCCGATCACGACCCCTTCCCACGCGTCCGCGCAGCTGGTGCAGCTGCCCGAGGCCCAGCATGTCGCCACGCTCGACGATCAGCGTGTTCGCGTTGCTGATATCCAGCCCTGACTCGACGATCGTGGTGCAGACCAAAACGTCGAAGCGCTTCTCCCAGAAGTCGATGATGATCCGTTCGAGCGCGTCTTCGGACATCTGACCGTGGGCGACCTCGATGCGCGCCTCCGGCACCAAGTCGCGGATTCGCGCTGCCGCCCGCTCGATCGATTCGACGCGGTTGTGGATGTAGAAGACCTGTCCTTCCCGCAACAGCTCACGGCGTATCGCCGCACCGATCTGCTTTTCGTCGTAGGCCCCGACGAAAGTGAGCACGGGGTGCCTCTCCTCCGGAGGCGTCAAGATGGTCGACATCTCTCGGATGCCGCCCAACGCCATCTCCAGGGTGCGCGGGATCGGCGTTGCCGACAGCGTCAGCACATCGACATGTGTGCGCAACGCTTTGAGATGCTCCTTGTGCTCGACGCCGAACCGCTGCTCTTCGTCGACGATGACCAGGCCGAGGTCCTTGAAGCGGGTCGTTGCCTGCAGCAGCCGGTGAGTGCCGATCACCACGTCGACACTTCCATCGGCAATCCCCTCGAGAACAACGGAGGCCTCACGGTCACTCTGGAAGCGAGACAGCGCCTTCACCGAGACGGGAAAGGCGCCGAACCGCTCCGAAAATGTGTTCGTGTGCTGCTGCACGAGCAGCGTGGTGGGAACGAGAACCGCTACCTGCTTGCCGTCCTGCACCGCCTTGAAAGCAGCGCGTACGGCGATCTCGGTCTTGCCGTACCCCACATCACCGCAGACCAGACGGTCCATCGGAACCGGCTGTTCCATGTCACGCTTGACCTCGTCGATGCAGGCCATCTGATCGGTGGTCTCGACGTACGGAAAGGCATCTTCCAGCTCTCTCTGCCACGGTGTATCCGGCCCGAAGGCATGACCTGGAGCCGACTGCCGCGCCGAGTAGAGCCGGACAAGCTCTGCCGCGATCTGCTTGACGGCTTTGCGCGCCTTGCCCTTGGTCTTGGCCCAGTCAGCGCCACCAAGGCGATGGAGAGACGGCGCCTCGCCTCCCACGTATCGCGTGACCAGGTCGAGCTGGTCAGTCGGCACGAACAGGCGATCAGCCGGTTGCCCTTTGCGTGCCGGCGCGTACTCGATGACCAGGTACTCGCGGGTTGCCCCCTGTACTTCCCGACTCACCATCTCGACGTACCGACCCACGCCATGCTGCTCGTGAACGATGTAGTCGCCGACCGAGAGCTGGAGGGGATCGATGGTCGCTCGCCGCCGCGAGGGCATGCGGCGCATGTCTTTGGTCGAGGACCGCCGGCCGATCAGGTCGGACTCGGTCAAGACCAAGAGCTGCAGGGCGTCGCTCTCCAGGCCATGCTCCATGACTCCGGTGGTGACCTGTACGACTGATCGGGGCTGGGAGACGTCGACGTCGCCGACCAGCTGCGCCGCCACCCCCTCCTCACGAAGCTGTTCAGTGAAGCGCTCCGCCGGTCCGTGCCCAGCCGTGACGAGGACGACCCGCCAGCCACGCTTCACTGACTCACCGATGGCCGAGAGCGCGCGAGCCGTGTCTCCGCGGTACTCCGCCGAGGGCCGGAGCGTTGATCGAACCGTGTCGTCGTCCAGCTCGCCGAAGGGACCAACACCGAGCCAGCGCAATCGGCGCCCCCGCACCACGTCGGCGACGTCGTCGAGCTCTCGATACGACGCTGATCCGATGTCTATGGGTGTCGCACTGCCAGAAGCCGCATTGGCCCAGGACGCCGCGAGAAACTCCTCGCTCGTTCGGTGCAGCTCGACACTTCTGGCGCGCACCCGCTCGGGATCGACCAGAACCACGGAGGTATCGGAGGGCATCACGTCGACGAGCAGCTGCATGCCTGCTGTCAGCAGCGGTGTCAGTGACTCCATGCCCTCGACAGCTATCCCCTCAGCCATCTGCACCAGTACATCTGCCAGACCAGGGAGCTCGGTGGCCAGCTCGGCTGCTCGACTCCGCACGTCCTCAGTCAGCGGCAGCTCGCGCGTCGGCGGTGCCCACACCCCGTGCGGCGCTGCCTCCAGACTGCGCTGGTCGGCGGCCTTGAACCATCGGATCTCTTCCACCGTGTCGCCCCACAGCTCGACCCGGAGCGGGTGCTCCTCCACCGCAGGAAAGACGTCCAGGATTCCCCCGCGAACAGCGAACTCGCCCCGACGCTCGACCATGTCGGTGCGGGTGTATCCGCCCTCGACCAGCCGCTCGACTGTGGAGCTGACATCGATGTCGTCGCCCACCTGCAGCCGGACCGGCTCGATGTCGCCCAGCCCCAGCGCAAACGGCTGAAGAAGAGCGCGGACCGGCGCCACCAGTACCTGGAGCGGGCCGGCACCGGGGTCACTCGGGTCGGGATGCGCCAGCCTCCTCAGAACGGCGATCCGACGCCCCACGGTGTCGCTGCGGGGTGACAGACGCTCATGTGGAAGCGTCTCCCAGGAGGGGAAGACACCCACAGTGCTCGGATCGAGCAGGGAAGCAAGGGCCTCCGACAGATCGTCGGCCTCACGAGTGGTGGCTGTCACAGCCAGCACCGGACATGACCGGCCTTCGACACCAGAAGCGAGAGCGGCGATCGTCGGTGCGGTGGCCGCCGGAGGAACGACCAGGCCGGCACCGGTGACTCCTTGCATCGCCTCGGCGATCGCAGGGTCGGCGGCGATGAGAGGCAGCAGCCCAGACAAGGACATCGGCGCTCCCAGCAACAGTAGATGACAGGCGATGACGTACGCCCCAAAACGGTCCCGCCCTAGCCCTCACAGTATCCGGGGCTCGACGAGAGGCGACAGCTACGCACTCGCCCGCGGCCCGCCTGGTCGCAGGAGGCCACGGCCCCGTCGTCTGCGAGTCGGGTCAGGTGTTGAACTCGGACTGCGCAGTCTCCAGCCCGTGCTCCATCAACGACATCAGTGCGTCAGCGCCGCGCACCAGGATCTCTGGTAGCTCTCGGCGCTCAGTCGCCGAGAAGTCTCGCAGGACGAAGGCGGCCGGATCCATTCGTCCTGGGGGCCGACCGATGCCCACTCGTGCCCGGTAGAAGTCGCCGGTTCCCAGTGACTTCCGCATCGACTTGAGTCCGTTGTGCCCATTGTCACCGCCACCTCTCTTCAGGCGGAGCGCGCCGAACGGTAGGTCCAGCTCATCGTGAACAGCAATGAGCCGCTCGGGCTCCACCTTGTAGTACGAGCAGAGCGAGGCAACCGCTTGACCAGAGTCGTTCATGTAGGTGGTGGGTTTGACCAGCACCATCCGGCGACCATGGATGCGCCCCTCCCAGGTGAGGGCCTTGGCTCGCTTGTTCGACGCGAACTTGGCACCACCAGCCAAGCACTCAACCACTTGAAAGCCCACGTTGTGGCGGTGACCGGCGTAGTCAGGACCGGGGTTACCAAGGCCGACGACGAGCCACACAGACTCGTCGTCGGCGAGCCCGGAGCGCCCCCCGGGGATCAGTCTGATTCCTCCGCCTCAACAGCGGCGGAAGCAGCCGCTGACGCCTCAGAAGCAGCCTCGGCGGCAGCCAGGTCAGCGGCTTCCTCTTCCTCAGCCTCAGCGGACTGGGCGGCGAGAACGTGCAGCAGGACCAACTCGGGGTCGGCGATGAGGACGACGCCCGCGGGAAGCGCGACCTCGTTGGCTCGGACGGTGCTTCCGATCTCCAGGTCGTTGATGTCGACCGCCAGCTCGGACGGAATCTTGGTGGCATCGGCCTCCACCGTGATCGTGTCGTTCACGTGCTCGATGAGGCCACCTGGTGCGATCTTGCCATCGAGACGAACGACCACCTCTACCTCGACCTTCTCGCCTGATCGGACCGCAACCAGGTCGACGTGCTCGATGGTGTGACGAACGGGGTCTCGCTGCACCGACTTGGGCAGCACGAGCTGCGCCCCGTCGTCGAGCTGGAGCGACAGCAGCGCGTTGGACTGCTTCAGCGCCAGCATGAGCTCGTGCGCCGGGAGCGCAAGGTGCTGGGTCGCCTCACCGTGGCCGTAGACAACAGCCGGGACCTTCTTGTCGCGACGGAGCCGACGTGCGGCCCCCTTGCCGAACTCGACGCGACGCTCGGCGGTGATGACGATCTCTGACACGGCGGTAGCTCCTGACGGGGGCGGTAGCGGGCTGCGTTCGACGAGGGAGGTGCGACCGAGCCGCACCTGCGCCGTGGCGCCAGCACCGCGTCGATCACGGGTGCTGACCCACACTGCCTGGTCAATGACCGTGTGGACAGAGACCGTAGGCCCAGCACACCCTCGCCGAGACGTGCAGGAGTCTACAGGCCGCGTCCTACACGTCGAAATCCAGTCGAAGACACAGATCCTCACGTGGGGTCATGGGGGCGGCACAGAACAACCGAGCCGTCTGGGCCCTCGTCCAGCGCGGTCGTGCCGGCGTCAGAGCCGAGCTCTAGGCCACGCCATCGAAGAGGCTCGTCACCGAGCCAT
>Ga0307379_10014372_pt1 | contig 10207 bp, 12 predicted proteins | sample UN2MG_FD_202237 | JGI IMG/M metagenome (GOLD analysis project Ga0307379, IMG submission 202237) | Soil microbial communities from Risofladan, Vaasa, Finland - UN-2 | ecosystem: Environmental > Terrestrial > Soil > Coastal area > Acid sulfate soil | place: Finland: Risofladan, Vaasa | collected... | reverse complement strand
TCAAACTTCGGGTCCGACTTATAAATGGTCAGCGCGTTTTCTTTGTTGAAGGAAGCATAAATTCTCTTGCCCTTCTTGCTGTCGAATACGCCCCAAACGTTGGACAAATCATCAGGAAGTTTTAGTGTGTATACACCAGGTTGGACCAGGGGTTGCCGTCCTTCCTTTTCTTCAGGGATATCCTCCGGCATTTCGATCTGTTCTTCTTCGCCAATTGCAAGTTCTTCTAGTTTACTCATTCTAAATTGTCTCCTTGAGTGTTTTCACTCCTTTCTTTTGACACACTATGTGTCTACTTATTCCCAGACCTTGGACCAGGGCGCTTCAACTGTGGCCTTACTGCAGGCTTAGGTGGAAGCTTTGGTGTAGGCTTGGTACCTACTACAGGTTTAGTAATAGGTTTTGCTGCTGCGCTTGTTACAGGTTTTGCTGCTGTTTTTGGGAGAGTCACAGATGACTCTTCCTCTGGTGGCAAATCCTCCTCTAGTGTTGATACCTCCTTTAATAGATCGACATGTTTCATCCCAGGTGCGTCTGGGTAAGCCTCAAGTGTAGATGCTAATGATTTCTCAGTAGCCTTTTCTACGATGTCAAAGAAGTACCCTAGGTTGAATGTAGTGAATGGTGCTTCCCCACTAATGGGTTTGTTGTCTGGTCCAACTGGACCATCACTAAGAAACTCAGGAACTGTGCCAGGTTCTGCCCGTGTCTTACATAGATGTTTGACATTGTCATCTTGTTCCATGTACTCAGTGAGATACATACGAAATTCTCTTCTACCCTTTGGGTCGTGGAACACTGACGTACCTAAGCAGTTTGCTACCCAGGCCGGTACTTCAGAAGTCTTTGCTTGGCCTGCGATCATAGGACCATAAATACTTACCTTTTGGTTGTCAGTTGCCCGTTGTTTTCTTGCAGTAAATATAGGACCTACAACAAGTCCAGGAATATTGGCAGCATCATTGATCCAGTTTGAACTTCTAGTTTGAGCGAATCCATAGTGGTTCCTAGTTGATGATGCATACACATCTTCTCCAGAGACGATACGGATCGCTGCCTCACCCTTTATCTCTCCACGTGCGCCTTTCTCTGCCATGTCTGTCATGATCCAGTCATTCATGCTGGTGATACCATCGTACATGCGCAGACCAACATCTTCGAAGAACCGATGAACTGCTGATTTATTTGTTACTGTGCCAATTTGCAGATTAACGCGAGTACCACATTCTTTGCAGGTAAACGTCTGTTGAAATGCTTTACGGTTTGTTGCTTCCTTTACTACGGTTCCACATTTACAGTGGAGGTAATACATAGTAGTAACCGGAGGCAATAAACTAACTCCTGGATGCGTTTCACCACCAACAGGGTCGGTGAATTCAGTAGGCCAGTATCCTAAACATGCTCTACTGCACGTTTCAAATGCCTCACCACGTGTGCGCATCTTCCAAATACGGATGATACCTGAACGAATGAGAGCATCAATTCTTCCTGGATACCCACCTGTGTCAATTGAGTAGAGTAGTGATACTTTTTTGTGTTCTCTCCAACCCCACTCAGCTGCAGTTGCTAAGAGACTGGACTTTCCTGTCCCGCTGTCTCCCATAATAAGTGTAGCGTTTGTTACTGGAATTTTCTCTTCTCCTTAGGTTTTTAACCTTCCTCTCTACGGTATTGTGTGGTAACAAGTGACCGTTGGTTAATCTTTTGCATGCGCTATAAAGGCCCGTTATCACTTAGCGCTTTCATCCGCCACGGGCCAACAACGGAATGTGAACTACTTATTAGCCTTTAGATCCATTGACAGATCCTTAGCAGCTTTCACTGTTAGAAACTCCATCAATGCCTGTGCGCCATTCATCCCCTGACCATTCTCTCCACCCATCTGTACTTGCGGCACCCAAGCACCTTCGTACTTAGCAATAGCATCAGCCCAGTTCTTTTGGGTCTCGACATACGCAGCAAGTTTCTTATCCAACGCACCATCAGCAGCCATTTCAAGTTGGCGTCGTTTAGCCGTACCTTCGCCCAAGAGGATCTCTTTCTTCTTGGTTTCTTCAGCGGCTTGGCGGTCGAGTTGGGCAACTTCGAGACGCATTTGTGCCTCAGTTACTTGCATTGCCTTCTCAACTTCCTTTTCCCACTTGGCCGTTTGTGCATTGGCCTTTCCTTGTTGTTCTGCTGTAATAGCGGACTGTTGTGCCTTCAACGCATCAGCAATAGATGTTTGCACATCCATGTTGATCTTTTGTTGTTTAGCGATTTGTGCCTCAACTACATCGTCGTAATCGATACGTTCAATAGCAAAGTTGAAAGCGCGAATACCAAACTCACCCACAATAGATGGTTCTTGCCGTAGTGGCGTCCCATTCTCGTCACGGACAATTTCAGCTACAGACACTGTCTTTTCTTGCCCAGACAACTCGTCCATAACCTTTTGCTGCCCTTGCCGTGTTTGGTATACCCCATTATCGATCTGGTCTTGGGCATAGTTGATAAGGTAGTTACGTTTCTCAGCATACGACTCACGTGAACTCATAACAGGACCAGTCATGTAGATAACCTTGTTAGTGACTACCTGCATAACTTGGTGCTGGATAGCCTCTTGACTACCAAAGCGTGTGTGAAGTTCTCTGAGATTCCCTACATCCAATGGCATGTCATATTGGACACTACCAAAGATAATACCCTTACCGCCATCGTTGAATTGCACTGGAGACTCAAAAGCATAGATAGAACGCTTCAAGTATTTGGTTACTTTACCAAACCACTGCCCTTTGATCCCAGCTGTTGTATGAAATGTCAGGTGCCCGCGAAGTGACTGCACAACCATAATCTGATCTGCATCAACATTCTCTACGAACTGCCCTCCAAGTAACATACCTACAATAGCAAGCAATGCTACCAGCCCTACAGCAATTAACTTCTTCGGACTAATTTGTGACTGCCGCATAGGTCTTGGATCACCAAAGTCCAACTGCTTTTTCATTCGGTTCCATTCCTTTCTCCGTCTTCACGGATTGTTTGTGCTTCCTCTTGTCGGCGTTGAATCTCACGAGTAAGTTCAGCTTCCAACAAGCCTTGGTTTGCATCCTTCAAGCCTATCTCCAACTTACCTTCAGAACGAAGCATCGGGAAAATTGGGGTGTCGCGCCACAAAGGCATTGCCACTTGTGTAATGACACTGTAGACAAACAATGAGAATACAGCAATCTCAATCAGATATAGCGCATGCATCTAATCCCCTTTCATTTAGTCTTGTCCGTGATTCTCTAGTACGTCTTCGTTGCTTGCTTCTGGGTTCTCCAACATCTCAATAAAATCGTCTGGAGAGAACTCAGGTTCTACTGTATAGTTAAGGTCTTCATCTTCAAACATGATATCAGGAACTACTTGAAATACATGTTGGATACGATAACCATTATCCCATGCCGCGAAACCTAGATACATCAATGCGGAGTCTTTCTTTTCATCTACTTCATACGGAGACCCATCACCTACAACTAATAGTTCCAATTCTTCTGTTTCGACTACTGCTTTATTGGGTGAAATAGGTTCGTTAACACTAATAAACAGTGGAGTCTGTCCTACTGTTGAAACAGTGTCGGTGATAATTCCAAGTGGTTCCGCTCCAAGTGGTACTTTAATCTTGCAGTACCCACCATAGATCGGAATGTTGTAGCGTGCAACTCTGTAAAACATTTAACCTCCAGTATTGTTTACTTACAATACATCTGAGTACGAGGGGGAGAGGATACTAAACCCACTCCCCCTTTCAAATCCTAGTTGACTATGTTGTAGCACTTTTGGGTACTGCAAACACCCCAGAAATCGTCATGGCTGTTTGCCCCAAAGTGATTTGGATAATGTCCGGGCGTTCCAGGTGGCACGTTCTGACACTGCCACACTTTTTGCGAAAAGATGTACCGATGGTTCTTGCAATTCTTCCATTCACCATTATGCCACATACAATACTGCGCATTCTGTGTATGACAAAGTGGCTGTTCGCACTGCGTAATACATTCTGTTGTCTCAGTGATAGTCTCCCGAGATTTCTCACGTGTTTCTTGCGTACAAGAATTTACTTCGTAGACTACAATGTCAACTGTACGACTCTTCTGGCCGAGGCAGTCAACCGTAGGCGGTTCATCTGGAATATGGGTAGCAGCTACAATTGGAACACAAACATCATACTCCGACTCGTTCTCACGAATAGGATCTTGTTCCAACCACTCTACTACGCACTCAGGACAGTCCCACTTGCAAGATTCCCGGTCAGGAATAGCAGGTCCAAACGGGCACTCTGGCGGGGTACTCAGCACACACTCAGGACAAACCCAACCACAGCCGTCAACTATCGCGTCACCATAAGGACATTCAGGTTTCTCAGGCATAACACAGCCAGGACAAGAGTAAGTGCAGTTACCTGCGTTGTAAATCGCTGGACCAAATTCACATTGAGGTTTTTCCTTAGGCTTTGTGCAACCAACTGGTGTTGGACAAGGATCTCCCATGATGATTTTAGCATTTAGTGTCTTAGAATGATGCGCAGGTTTCTTTGACACAACCCCAATATTAAACACGTTGTCACATTGATTCAACACACCACAAGCAAGTGGAGCCTCGAAGTTATGTTCCTCCCCAGGTTCAAGTTTAACAACAGTAGGACTACCTACTAATTCTTGTTCATCAAGGTTATTCATGTTGCCTGAGTAACAAGCAAGTGCAAAAGTTTCTACCCTTGATAGTTCATTGGTGATAGACGAGTAAGCCTTTGTCCCATCACTTGTGATTTCGAACCCATGCAGTTCATCTTTTGATGGTGCTACAGGTTCAGCTGGTGTAGAAGGTTCAACCGATTGTTGATAACTTCCAACGTCTCCTACAGTAGAAGAACTTGTAGGAGTTTGCATTCCAGTATCACCACATCCATACATTAACACTCCAGCCAAAAGCAATCCTATAAGAGTTAACAACTGTTTCTTCACTTCATTCACTTCCTTTCTTTATTGGGGGAGTTAATTAAGTTTACTTTACTTTATCTTCTGCTTACCTATGGGGTGGCATGCGGGTCGTTGCCCACGTCCAGACCTTCCGGTGTGTATGGTGGGAGCGCAGCGAAAGAGAAAGGGACAGGGTCGCTCACCCCCCAAAAGTTCGCGGCCCGCACCTCCTGAATATAGTTCGGTCCCTCTACCCACAACCCGTCCAAATCAAACTTCAGATAGGGTTTGTTGTCCACCGTCCATTCGGCGGGCACCTCATAGGTCTGAGCATTCATCAAGACGACGAAGTGCGTCGGCAACCCATAGCCCTCTGTTTCCTCAAAAGGTGAGCAGGTTAGATATGGACCTTGAGCAAATACACTTCCCACAGATAACAACAAACACATCATAGCGGTTAGGGTTAAGATTTTTTTCACTTCGTTCCTCCTTCTTTAAACTTCAAATTTTTCAAACTCGATTGGGTGATTTGGGGTCCGTTGCTTGAAATCCAGTAGTTTACATGGCGTATCCCAACCAGAATACTTGTGACAAATAGGATAGAACTGACAGATCTGATGTCCATACCGTCTGCATTGCCACGACCTTGGTACATATTCATGAAGATCTTCTTGTACTAAAGGATCCCCAAAGCCTAACTCGTCGATCCGGTTGTTAATGTAGTTGTAACACTCATTCAACTGCGCCTCAAGGTGGTATGCATCCTTCAACATAGACTCTGCTTGGTTCTTTGGATACGGGAACGGTCCCCACATATAAACGTGTGATTCCAACTCTTCATCTGGCATCATTGCTATGTACTGCTCAATAGCTGGAATCCCTTCTTTCCTGTGTGGCAGCTGCATTTCCCATACAGGGGTCTTTTCAAACGACTTTATTCCTTTTCCTCCCCATTTAGTTCGAATCTCAGGTGGGACTAGTCCGTCGATTCCTTCTTTGTAGTAACCGTAACAAAGCGCGGATTGTTGCAGCTTAGGCCCGCCGTCTCTTGCTACGCGATAACCTTTGTTCAACGCATGCACGTAAGACTCCGTGAGGCTTTCACCTGTAAAGCCCTCCACACCGAGGGCACCAAACGCAAATTGTACGTCCCCTTCGAATGTGTCTGAATCAATCTTGCCTCCAGTCTTAATTTCATGGTATGTCCATCCACCTGTGGTGTACTTTACTGCAGCAATATCAGGTCTAGTCATTACAACCAGCCCATTGCAGTTACGTTTCACATGAGTTTGGACAGTACCAATATCAGAAAGTCCACAATCACATTTGTAGACTCTTTCCATCTCTTGTTCAACGTGGCGCACCTCAAACTCTTCTAAGAACCTTGGTAGAATGTAACTTGCCCATGCCCAGACTAACCCATGAATGAGTGTAGTCTGTTCTTTAAGCACATACATTGCACGTTCTTCGTCCATCTCAGGATCAAAGAAGCCTTCATCTGCAATCTCTGTTTCATACGCTACAGTTGTCTGCCTAATAGCTTCCCGAACAAGGGACTCATTAGGTACTTCATTCCACGAGTTCTTCAAGATATGCTCTATGGCATTGTGCGTATGTGCCCCTGTTGCCAGAGGAAGTGCCACTCCACTTCCTGTTATACCTGTTCCGTAAATATGGTACCCAAGGAACCTTTCCATTGGGCAACTGAAGTATGTTTTTTGTCTGGATCTATCTGTGAATATCACTCCTTTCTCCTAGGTCTTCTTTTTCTAAGACCTTTAGTATGCTCACTGTGTCATCTTCCTGTTGATACGCTACGATAAATCTTGGAGACCCCCGGTACGAACCACAACCACGTAATAGTACTTTGTCGCCTGGCTTAACTTTCACTTTAGGCCACTCCTAATGCTATGTCAATTTTATTTAGTTATTGCTGTGATACCAAAAGCTATTGTCACTGCTACAATAACTATTGCCACTATTCCAAGTGGAATCCAAGCTGGGGCCAGCACCCACCACCAAGACCAATTGATATGCCCTGTTAATTTCAGTGCTATAAATAATATTAGTAGCACTCCACCAAGTCCTATACCTCCACCACTAGTACTGCTACCTTCACTCATATTAGAACCTCCCTTGCCATTCAAGTATCCGACCAATATTCCATGCATCATCCATACCTATATGATGCGTACCTTCAAGCTTCAACATAGAAAAAGTCAAAGCAGTTGACATACCTACCTCTTTAGGCAGACTATTATGAATTGCGTATATAGTTTTTAGGTTGATATGTTTTCTATTGAATGGGTATGAAAGCCCTTTACGTCTACAGTCCGCTTCAAACATCCAACGGTCGTAGTCTCCCCAAGAAGCCCACACCCGCTTATTAGAAGCAAATTCAGTTTGAAGTATTTGTACTGCAGTATGAAGAGGTACGCCCTGTGCTTCTAGTTTCTTTTGTGTCCAGCTAGTCAAACTTGTACAGAACTTAGAAACTTCAGACATAAGTGGTGTTACTACTATTTGGAACTTTTCTTTTGGTTGCCACGTGCGAAGATCAAAGGTACAAATTCCAACCTCAATGATTTCACTCTGCATTCCAGGAGGCTTTTTACCTGCCTCCCAACATGTGGCTTCAATGTCAATTATTAGTAGAGTGTCCAGCTTCGCCATTTTTGTTCCTTTCGATGTTTGCTGCTATTCTTCGTAGGTCAGTTTGTACTTGTGTATTGGGATCGTTTGGATATTTAGTATCGAACCAGTCTGCAAGAAGTCTTAGTTTTTGTGCGTCTGTTAGTAAGTCATCAGACATCTTCAGTCCTTTCTTCTAGTGCTTCTTTGTAGGTAAGTATCTGTAGACCAACCCAGAGCCCAACTGCACGCTCTGCGTTTGCTCCAATAGATTGTTCCCAATCTTCTAATAGTATAATCGCGTCTCCGTCTTCAGCTTTCAGTTCATTAATGAGGATGTTCAAATCTCTTTGTGCAAACCTCCTTGAATTTTCTGACCCAATTTGTTTTTGTTCTTCTATTGTGTATCCAGTGTAATTGTGTCCATCCAGGACTCGATCCATCTCAGCAGGATTATAGACCTGCCAACCATGTTTTCGCAACTCTAATGCAGCAGCATCGAATGCTGGATGGTTGAAATCTAGTTTACTACGCATTGGACCGGCCAAATACGCTTTGCGTTTCTTTTTTAGCTTTCGAATAGGGTTGCTCCTAAAGGGTTGCTCCTAAATAAAAGTTGGCCGGGGTGTCGTTGACAGCGAGTGTTATCGTCACAGATATGAAAATAAGAAATGCTCCACTGAAGACACCATGCCCCCAGGCGGATTAATCGGTTAACTCACTCACCCCGGCCAAAACTTAAAAAGATTTGCAGGCTACTCCTCTTCTAGTGCAGCCTAAGAATAGCATCGTGGTACTTAGATGTCAAACGAGAGAACTAGTAAAGGTCATACCGACACCTTCAGACACCCACAGAATGAACTTCCGGTTGACACTTGTCAAATGAGAATAAGTGTGTTAAGGTACAGGAGAATTGACGATCAGTGTGTGGTGTAACCTGGTAGCATGGCTGCTTTGGAAGCAGGCGGTCCAAGTTCAAATCTTGGCACGCTGACCATAAAGTGTTGAGTTTAAAGAGTTTGTGGGGTCGTATATCAATTGGGAGATAGCTGCACTTGCACTGCAGAGGTTGCAGGTTCGAGGCCTGTCGGCTCCACCATAAATTTTAGTTTGGCGTAAGATTTTTGTTTTGTGCCACGGTAGCGCAACTGGCAGAGGCGTTCGGCTTAGACCCGAAATGTTGTAGGTTCGAATCCTACCCGTGGTACCAGTTTTGTGTCGGCGTGGAGCAGTCAGGTCTAACTCATCTGACTTTCAATCAGAAGAACGCGGGTTCGAATCCCGCCGCCGATACCATTTTTGCCCGGTTAACTCAGCGGTACAGAGTGTCTGCCTTACAAGCAGAAAGTCGAAGGTTCGAATCCTTCACTGGGCACCATTTAGAATATTGTTCAGGGGTGGCCGAGTGGTCGATGGCGGCAGGCTGTTAACCTGTTGGGTCCCAACCCCACCGGAAGTTCAAATCTTCCCCCCTGAGCCAGTTTGTTGCGGGGTAGAGTACTGGTAACTCGGCGGTCTCATAAGCCGCCCTATGTCGGTTCAAATCCGGCCCCCGCAACCATTTTGAGCGTCTGTCGTCCAATGGTAGGGCCTCAGGCTTCCAACCTGATGATGCCTGTTCGAATCAGGTCAGACGCTCCAAATAGTTTTTGTGTCTGCAAGTGAGTTGCACCCGTAGTCTAATGGAAAGGCACTCGGCTACGAACCGAGATCTTACAGGTTCGAATCCTGTCGGGTGTTCCAATTTACTCATAGTCGCTGCCACGTTGGGCAGATAACGAGGAGAATCTTTGGCGCTAAGGTGATGCCTCCTGCGGTTCATACTATAGGTGAACTTAAAGATGCAGAGAAAACCAAGGACACTATGAGTAATCAAGTCATGGTCAGCGACGTACCAGCAAACCAAATAGTTGACTGCAAAACGTCGTAGAGTTTAATGGGCGTAGGTTAGCTGGTTGCTGACGAACGGCTGATAACCGTTTTGAGGAGAGTTCGATTCTCTCGCGCCCAACCAAATTTAGTTATTTGCCGATGTCGCATAGTTGGTCGATTGCATCCGCCTTGTAAGCGGACGGAGAAATCCCTCGGGGGTTCGAATCCTCCCATCGGCTCCAAAGGTCGCAGCGATGATGCTGTTGACCACGAAAAAAGGGCACTGCTTATTAGTAGTGTCGCAGGTTTTGCGGTCCTGCAACGGTTGAATGAAAGACCATAAATAAAAAACCGCAACTTATTTTTTGGGGAAGGTCAGTGTATTGGTGAACACAACGGACTGCTAATCCGTCGCCTCCCGAACACGGGGGGCTTGTGGGTTCGAATCCTACACCTTCCGCCATGCCAGCGTAGCCCAATTGGTAGAGGCACTGGTTTCAAACGCCAGGGCTAGTGTTGGTTCGAGTCCAACCGCTGGTACCAAAATTGAGTTTGTCTACTCTAAAGAAAGGAGCGAAGCCAAATGGGAATGCGTACCTACTATTATGTTGGGCCGTATGCAGTAGTAAAACCTACTATTGAGACACTTATCACAGAAGAACTAGAAGATCAACTTACAGAAACCTTAACTTACTTTATCAGCGGTAAAGATATCTGTTGGTTTCCTAACAGGTATGATTCGCAGCCACCACACCAAATACATT
>Ga0307379_10014367_pt1 | contig 10208 bp, 13 predicted proteins | sample UN2MG_FD_202237 | JGI IMG/M metagenome (GOLD analysis project Ga0307379, IMG submission 202237) | Soil microbial communities from Risofladan, Vaasa, Finland - UN-2 | ecosystem: Environmental > Terrestrial > Soil > Coastal area > Acid sulfate soil | place: Finland: Risofladan, Vaasa | collected... | reverse complement strand
TAGCTGTGGTCATGATCAGATTTGAGACCGCTACTACATGACCGCACGCCAGCAATCGACCTGTCGGCTGATGCGGAGTTGCGTGACTCGCAGCCAGTTTGATGCGCAATTTGCTGTACCAGTCCCAATCGTGGCTGAGTGTCTGGCCTGCCATCAGCGCCGCGGTAATCTCGTCGCGAGTCACGGGCCGCACTGACCGAAATCGCGGCGCGAATTTCCCGTTGGTATCGATGCCGTTGAACCGTTCGGCGGCGCCCAAATACAGTTCTGCATGCTCGGGCGGTACATCAACCCACCGCCCATTGCTCAACTGCTCCTGTAGGATTGCCATTTCGTGTTCCGGTTTCTCAGCCTGCGGGCCGGGGTGTGATTCGGAACGCTCGACTGAACGAGCACCCGGCCCGACAGGTTGATTGAGTCTATTGAGGGGTGCGTTCCGAATCACGCATATATTCTACCCCCCCCCTATCTCCGTGTCAAGAAAAATCGGCGACGGGTGTTGCCGGGCAGGATGGGGTCGTATCAGGCGGGGGAACGAGGTTGAGGTTGAGGTTGAGGCCGGATTCGGTCAGCGGCAGACGAACACATGCCGGCGGGGCTATCTCCCGTAGTCGACGGCCGGCGGCCTCCCTGGCATCGACGGAAGCAACCTGGGACCGAGGGTGTCACTGGGGCGCCAGGGGCGCATCCGGTAGAAGGCGGCGTCGATGCACGGCAACGGTACCAGCACCCAACCTGTGTCGTCGATGAACGCGCCACATGGCAGGCTTCCGTCCTCTTCGCGCAGCGGAGACCAACGCGCCCAGAGCGTGCCTTCTGCCAGGCTGTCTCCGCTGGGGATTGGCTTCCTATATCTATACGGCGCCGTGATGCGGTAGGAAAAGGTCGGCTCGCGGTACTCGTCGAGCATTTTGATGTCCAGCCTGGCCAAACACGGGCCGAGAGTTTCCCTGAATCCCGGCTTCCGTTCGTAGAACCTGACCCGGAGCGGGCCGGCTAAGAGCACGGCGAGCTCGTAGGCCGAACGGCGACCGCGGTGCAACCACTCCCCCGGCGTGATCTGCCAAGTGTCGGTGTGTGTGTAGGTCGTCTCAGAACGGCAGAAAGACGCCACGTGTCGCTCCCGGGCCGGCACCCAGACCGGATAGATGTTCGCGTGACAGACGGGGCTGCAAAGCCAACTCCACAGTGTGATTCCTACCCCGACGATGACCATCCAGGTCCAGAAACGTTGCCGACGCAGCAACCGCTGAATCTCGGCCGCCGCCTCCGGCGTCAGGTTCGGCTTGATTTCGGGCATGACTCCTCCTTACTTGTAGTGTCGGATCGCGTACAGCACTTTACCGATGATAGTTGGGGACCGGGCGGCGTCAAGGATAATCGGCGGGTAGGCGGCGTTCGAGCTGACGAGGATTGCGCGCCCGCCGGCGCGGACGTACCGCTTCAAGACTACGTCGCCGCTGTCCACGCGAACCACGACCAGGTCACCATCCCTAATAGAGGAAGAGAGTGCCGGCGACACCACGACCAAATCGCCCTTCTCGACCTCGCCCTTCATCGAATCTGAATTGACCCGCAGACAGAAGGCATCGGGGTCGGTGACCATGGTGTGCGGCAGGGCAAGATGCCCCTCGACGCTTCCCTCGACCGGCGGCCGGCCCGGATAGCCGGCAGAGACGCGGCCGAGAATCGGCAGCCGGCGCCACTCCGATGGCTGGTCGGCAACGCGGTCGGCCGACTCTCTCGACAACCCTCGCTTCTCTCCTTCCCCCGTCATAAGCCATCTCGGACTGTAGCCTAGCAACTCCACGGCGGCGACGAGCTCGGCGGAAGGCGACGACTTACCATGTTCCACTTGCGAGATGAACTCCTGGGTACACCTCGCGATCTCCTCTGCGAATCGTTGCTGCGTCATTCCCAACTCCTGTCTTATCTCCCTGAGCCGCGTCCCCACGGCTCGGCGATTCACACCTCCCATTAGTGGCGCTACAGATATGCTTATATTTTTAGCTTGACACCATGAATATATTTATTACTCTTACCTCGTGCAGTCGCAAACATCCGTAGCCAAGAATAGCAAGCCTCCCCGTATTGTCAAGCCGCCGGTCCGACGTGCTGCGACGGTTCCGATAAGAATCCGCCTGATACATCGCGGGTGGATGGTTACGGATTTGGCGCGGCGGGCCGGCTTGTCTCGTCCTCACACCAGTCAAATAATCCACGACCGCAAGCGGCGCATCTGGTCTCAGAGGCGGGTAGCCCGGGCGCTGGGGATGGGGCTGGATGAGGCGTTTCCGGAGATCGGAACAGAGACGAGCAGAGACTCACACGGACGATCAGGGACATCGGAGTGACAGATTCAGCGGTACGTCATTTACCTGACCGGCCAGCCAACCTAGAGGAGAAGACCCACTTCATCGGATACTTCCGATTCCGTGATTTCTACGGCGGGTGGATGGTGTACCGGGTCCAGAACACAGAGCCGGACGGAGGGGACATCCACAGATTACGCAGATTACACAGATTGTCCGGAGCAGGACAGGAGCGGATAGGACTGTACCGCTGCTGGATGGGTTGGAAGGCGGCCGAGCGGTTGCTCGGGAGGAGGTTTGATGAGTTTCCGGTCCTGGGGAATAGGACCGACAGGACCGATAGGACGTATCGGACGGGGAACGGACCTTCACAGACTAATAGGAACATGAGATTCTTACACCAGGGAGAAAACCATGACACTGTTCGCACTCATCGCGGTCTTTGTGGCCGCGTTCCTGTTCGCATTCGCCGCCGGCAAAGTGATCGCCGGCCGACGCTACCAGACGCTGCTCTCGGCCTTCAACGAGCTGCACGAGCGTAAGCTCGACGGCGCGTCGGCCATCATCCAAAGCCTCAAGAAAGACGCCGATTCGATCCGCCCGAGCCTTATCCGGGCTTGCGCGCATCTGATCTGGTCGGCCCAGGAGCTGGACGCCGCCGGCAAGCCGGCGGTCGGCCAGGCCCGGCGCGCCGCGGCCCAGGCCCTGACCGAGGCGTTCGGGTCCGACCCCGAGGCTGATTTCGGCGTCAAGAAGCTGACCGGGGAGAACGTAAACGTGGACGCTGTGGACGGAGTGGACGTTGTGGACGGGGGAATGAATGGGTAGCGTTCCTGCCGGACCTGACCGGATGGCGCTCGCGCTCGAACTTCTCCAGCAGAAGGCGAGAGTTTTCTTCGCTCGGGAGGATATACGCAGGGATATCGATAAATCGCGGGAGACTCTCGTCAGGGAACGTGCCATGTGGGATCAGTTGATGACCCAACCCGATGTGTTGCGCGTGACCGGATGCCGGAGCATGGAGGGAGTCGTTAAGGCGAGGCAGAGGAGGCTGGTTGCGGCCTTGGAAAATGTCCGGGGGTTTGAGGAGATCGAGCGCAGCCATACGGTGCTGCTGGCCGAAACCGAAAGGATGATCGGGGAGGTTTTCAATGGCTAACGATCTACCGGCCGTGCCGGATGACGATAGGAAAGAGAAGGCGAGGGAGCTTTGGACCTGGTGCGTCGAGCTAAGGGCGGCCGGCGAGGCGCTGGCCATCGACTGGGGCGAGGCGTTGAAGAACATCTACGAGGGCCAATTCTGGAAGGACTGGGGATTCGAGTCATTCGAGGCCGCGGCGCTGACGATCTTTGGCGTGAGTAAGGAGACCGCTCACCGGCATATTCGGGTCATCAAGAACGTGATCGAGATGCTTCCGGCCGATCTGTCAACCCGGTTGACAACCGGCCCTAAGGCGTTGCCACTCAAGATTTTGGCTGCGATTCGACCTGACAGTCTAAAGGTGCCGACGGAGGAGATTGAGCGGCTGCGGCAGTTGACCGACGAGGAGTTGCGGGCCGAGATCGTCAGGATGGGGTATGATCGCCGGCGGATGGGCGGCCGGGGACCGTCCGACCTCAGTCGGCGGCTAGTCAGCCGCAATGTGCACCGCGATCAATCGAAGACGGTCATCCTGCTCAAGGAAAAGATCAGGAATCGCGACGACGAGGCCGAGGAACGGGACCGCGTCATCGCGCAGCTCCAGGAGGAGCTGAAGAGGAAGAATGAGATTCTGATGGCCGACGATAAGACCCGGGCTTACGAGCTGCAGGTGGAGCAGATGGCTCAGACGATTGCCACGTACCATACCGCCGAGCACAAGGCCGCGGCGGAGAAGATTGATCGGGAGGCGGCCATCAGGTTGATCGCCGAGACCCGGGTCGTCGTCTTCCGGCTGCTGCGCGAGTTCCGGGAACGCATCCACGTGCCCGACGTGGAGGTGGCTTCATGGTTGGAGATGTGCTTCGACCAGATGCGCTCCGACCTCCAGCAGACCCATGATTTCGTCGCGTCCGAGGCGCTGAAGATCATCGGCGAGGGCGGGGACGTGCCGCTGGCCGACGCCGCGGCTGCCATGCGCCAACTGACCAACCCCTACCGGATTAATATGGAGAAGCTCGGCGTGGAGCTGGGGCTGGTGGAGAAGCTCGGCGCAGGCGGGAAGGACGAACACAGACGAACACCGACGAACACGGACCAAAGGCCGGGGAAGAAAGGCTAGGGCGTGGCCAGGTGGTTGCTGGAGAGCATTGCAGCGGGGGTCAAGGGCGGTGACATCTCGGTTTCGTGCGCGGCCCGGGCATTCGGGCTCAGTCGTTCACAGATCTATCGGCAGATACAGGCGGAGGAACGGCCGGGCGAGGATGGGGTTCGGTTCACCGTCCGCGAGCGGGACATCGCCTTCCAGGTGGCGGCAGTGCTGATGGCCGGGATGAGCAAAAAGAAGAAGCGGACGATGGCGACCCATGACGCGATCCAGGAACTGGTTATCCTGGGCGCAATAACGAAGGGAGAGATGAGCGTGAGCCGGGCCAACCGGCTGATGAAGCATCTGGGCATCAGCGCCCGGTACATGCGCCGGCCCGGCCCCTGCGTGAGCCTGCAGGCGCTCGGACCGAACCATCTGCACGAGGCGGACTTCACGCAGGCCGCCTTCGTGTACCTGGACAATCTGACCGTCCGCTGGCAGAAGGAATTGACCAAGAAGACGCCACGGCAGCCGATCCAGCTAGGGATCGTCACCGACCACTATTCCCGGGCGATCCTGTGCGCCCGCGCCTATCCGTCCAGGGCGGAGAACGCAGCGGATACTCTGCGGCTGCTCTATGATGCCTGGAATCCGAAGCTGGGGACGAGCGGGTTGCCGCACGGCGTGCCCTGGCTGCTGTACACCGACCAAGGCCCGGGGTTCACGGCCGGATCGACCCATGCGCTCTGCAAGGCGCTCTATTGCGATATCTCGCATCACGAGCCGGGCAGGTCCCAGGCCACGGGCCTGGCCGAGAACACCATCAAGCGGCTCACCACTTTCCAGCACATCCTGAAGAGTCGCCTCTGCCGCGGCGTGTCCATCGACATCGAGCGCCTGAACGGCATGATGCAGGAATGGGTCATCGACCAGAACGCATTGCCGCATCCGGAGTTCACCGGGACCACGCGCGCGCAGGTCTGGCAACAGATACAGGATGACGATATCCGGCGGTGCCCGCCGTGGGACGTCTTCGTGAAGCTGAGCGCCTACCGCGAGCATCATCGCACCGTCGAGCGCTACGGCACGGTGCTTTTCGACAAGCTCCGCTACTACGTCGGCACCGACTACGTCGGTCACAAGGTATGGGCGTATCAAGGTCCGAATAACGGCATCTACGTGGAAATCCCCGGCAAGGGCGTGGTCGGGCCGATCCGCTCGGGCATGCCCCGGACGGCCATCGGCACCTACGCGCACATTCCGCTGACCAACTGGGAAAAGAACCTGAACGAGGTCCGGGAGGTCCGGGGCAAGCTCGGGTACACGCCCGACGACGTCGACTATCACCGGATGAGCGACGAGGTATTTCCGCCGCGCGAGGGAAGACCGATAGTGGATGACAAAGGCGAGAGCGAGCGGTTCTACACGAGCGTCTTCGAGGCGAAATCGGCGCTGGCGGATTCGGTCGACCTTGGCAGTTTGACGGAGGAGATCATGGAGGAGATAGAACGGACCCTCGAAGACCGGGCGGACCCGGCGGGGTGCATTCCGACGACGGTGGTGGATGAGATTGCAAGGCTCGTCGCGGAGGTCCACTGATGTCCTTAGTCCTTAGTCCTTCGTCTCTTCGGAGTCCGGGGCGGAGTGAGTAACCGCCGATGGACGCCGATGAACGCGGGCATGGGAAGGTTGAAGAGATGAAGAGTTCAAGGGGCGCGGAGTGAGGGCGTTGACACTGACTCAGCCGTGGGCGACGCTGGTTGCGCTGGGGCACAAACGGGTGGAGACGAGGAGCTGGGCGACCTACCGGCATCGGTACCAGGACGTAGCTATTCACGCGGCGGTAGGGGGCTTTGCGCGCGACGTGGCTGAGCGGGAGAGGGAGTTGCTGAAGCGGGAGCCGGAGCAGATTCCGCTCGGGGCGATTGTGGCTATTGCGCGGATAGGAAAGATCTGCCGGACCCAGGACGTCGTGCAGATGCTCAGTGGACAGGAGACCCGACTGGGGGATTACACGTGGGGAAGGTGGGCGTGGCAGCTCGACGACATTCGAGCGCTGCCGGAGCCGATACCCTGCCGGGGAGCGTTGGGGCTTTGGACGCTGCCGAGAGACATTGAGATTGCGCTGGAGAGAATGGACTGGGAGAGGAAACAGCGCGCGCGGCAGGAGGCACGGACGGAATCTTTGCCAATGAAAGCGACCGAAGGGACGGAAGGGACTAAAGGGTGATCCGCGACGCACGCGAGGTCTTCAAGGCTCCGGAGTTTTCGGAGGAGGAGATTGCGCGGGTGTTCGAGGCGGCGGGGGGATTGACGCTGCACTTTGGACGGGGAAAGGGCACGAACGAACACGGACTAGCACGGACGGACACGGATGGGGGGATGGGAGCGGCGCTCGTGAGCTATGCACGAGGGGAGAAGTGGAGGGCGGGGTTGAGCGTTAGCGTGCGGCGGTTCTATCAGGTGCTGGCCGCTGTACGGAAGGATTTCTGCCGGGAGCGAGTGCTGGCCTTTCAGCAGGAAGGGCTGTCGCTTCGGCAGTTGGCGAGGCTGTACGAGAGATCGGTGCCGACGATACAGGCAAAGATGGAGGAAAGAGGAGTGAGGAGTGAGGAGGCAAGATGTTCCGAGTGAGCTATCCGGAGCAGGTGTTTGAGACTCAGGGCGTGAAGCGGGTGGCCCGGGCCGTCAAGGAACTGGTCGCCAGTCCCGGCGCTACGCTCGCCCTGGTGGGCGATATCGGCGCCGGGAAGACCGTGGCGGCATGGGCCGCGTTCCGGGCGTTCGAGGACGCGCGGGTTATCTGGGTGCAGCAACCGGACCGCGAACACCTGACGATCAACTGCGTCGTCTCGGCGATGGTCCGGCAACTCAAAGGCAAGGAAGAGGGCATCCGCCGCGACGTCGAGGCCCGGCTCGAACAGTTCCGCGGACTCCTCGGCCGGGCGTCGGAGACGAGCCGCGTCTGCCTGGTACTGGACGACGCCCACGCCTGCCCGATCACTCTGTACCGCCAACTCAAGCGCCTGATGGAAACTCACTACGCCGCGCGCAAAGGCCTCTTCTCGCTCCTGCTCATCGGCAACCCGGAGCTCCAGATGAGGCTCGGGGCCGTGCCGGAGAAGCTGAGCCGCACGCGGTTCGTCGAGTTGAAGAAGCTGACCATGAGCGAGGCGACGCAGTTCGCGCAGCACGTCGCCGGCCTGGCCAGGCCCGAAGTCACGGAGTCCGCCTGCGAGCGCATCGCCAAACGGAGCCAGAACCCGCTCGAGATATCCAGCCTGATGGCCGCGATCCAGGACCACGCCTGGGAGATTGGGGAGAAGAAGGTCACGGTCGAAATGGCGGACACATTCCTCTCCGCCTCGCTCAAGAACCTGGTCGCCATGTCGGCCGACAGTCAGCGCGACGTGGCCAAGCAGCTTGGCTGGAGCCCGGCCAAAGTATCGCAGGTACTCAGCGGCAAATATCCGCATGCGCCGGCCGAACAGGACAAGCTCCTCTCCGGCCTGGCCCGGATCCGGACCGGCGAAAAGACCCCGGTCCCGGCGGGGGTATCATGACGACGCGGGCGGATGAGCTGATGGAGCGGGGGCTGGCGGAGATCGGAATCGGCATGCCCGGACACGGACAGGAGACACGGACAGGAGACAGGGACGAGCACGGAGCTGCACCAGAACCGGATAGAGCGAAGCGCGTTGTGGATCTGGTTTGCGGGCAGGTGCGGGCACAACAGGAGTCGCTGGATTCGAGCCTTGCGGTGAGCATGACCATAAGCTACAACGCGGACAAGCTGGCGGAGGAGTTTAGCGTGCCGGTGGGCAGGATACTGAGCGCGTTCGCGCGGGAGAGGCAGAGCGGGCGGCTGCTGGCCGACATGGTGTTGACGTCGGATCACCGGGCGCTGATTACGCTTGCGGCGATGGTGAGGGAATAGGACCAATGGGACCTGTAGGACCTATAGCGAAGCGGAGACGGGCGGCGAAGCCGGATTTGCTGAAGGAACGGGTGCTACTTGTGATCCGGGAGCTGGGGCCGGTGACGGCGGAGACGATTGCGGATACGGTGCCGGTGCTGTCGACGGATCCGGTCCGGATCATCCGGCGGAAGGTGCGTGATCTGATCATGTGCGACCGGATTCCGATCGCCAGCTCGATGCAACCGCCGTTCGGGTACTTCGTGGTCGAGCCGGGATCGGATGAGGCCGAGGCGTACATCATGCAGCTTCGGGGACGGATCGAGAGTATCTGTCAGAGGCTGGCGCGGTTTCGGGAGGGGGCGGCGAAGAGGATACAACAGACCCTGTTTGAGGAATTAGGAGAATCCAGAGTTCAGAGTCCAGAATCCAGAGTCCAGAGTGGGGGACGGAATAGGACCGGTAAGATCGAGAAGACCAATATCGCAGAGGAGGCAAAGTGCCTAGAGTAAAACCTAACCGCGTCACGCCGGTGGCGTCCGTCGAAGAGGCGGATAGAGCGTTGGCGCGCATCGCGGAATTACAGCGCAAGTGCGCCAACATCGACGCCAACCTGAATCGCAAGATGGACGTCGACAAAGCCGCGGCGGCGGCGGAAGCCGCCCCGTACCAGGATGAGATACTCCAGCTCACGAACGGGCTGGAGGCGTTCGGGGAATCGAACCGGGCGGACCTGTTCCCGAAGCAGAAGACGCTGGAATTGACGCACGGGTTCATGGGGTTCCGGATTTCCAGCAGCATCTCGATCTCGAAGAAGACACTGGAGCTGCTGCAGGCGGCGAAGAAGCTCACCGCTATCATCGTCAGGAAGACGGTCGACAAGAACGTGCTGAAGACCTGGAGCGATTCGGACCTCGCCGAGTTCAAGGCCAAGCGGGTGACCGTCGACGAATTCTGGCTCACGGTCAAGGACGAAGAAGTCGCCCGGAGGCAGGCGTGAGCGCCCCCTACAAACTCTCCGGCCTCAACCGCGCCTTCAACGCGGGCCGTACCGACGCCCGTGCCGGCCGGCCCTCCAAGAGCACCCGGGACATGAGCACCTTCTACGCCACGGCCTATCTCCGCGGGTACAAAGGGCAGGATTACCACCGCGAAAAGTCCGGCCATCTGGCGTTCACCGGCGCATCCCTCGGCGTTCGGCACAGGGCATGAAGCAGGTTGAGGTTAAGGTTCAGGTTAAGCCGGGGTCCGGAATCCGGACCTCGACCTCGACCTCGACCTCAACCTCAGCCTTCCCTTTGGCAGGAGCGGCATTTCGGAGCGTAGTCCCTGGTGTTGCTGGGGGAGAGGGAGCTGTTCCGACCCCCTCTCCCTCCCTGCCGACCACTGACGAACATGGACTGACAAGGACATAGAAGGTTGAAGGGATGAAAAGTTCAAGGATTGCAGAGTCGGAGGGGACGGGATGACCACGCCGCAGTTTCGGCTGGTCTATGCGGTGAGCCGGGCGCTGGGGTATGACAATGCGGTGCTGCACAGCCTGGTACACGACTGGTACGGGAAGGCCAGCCTCCGGCAACTGCGCGAGGATGAGGCGCGGCGGCTGATCAACAAACTCAAGGGCCTGGCCGGGCAGACTCCGGATCAGGGGTATCGCGTGCCGACGATGTCCGTGACCGATGAGGGCGCGGTCGGCGAGAAGTGCTCGTCGGCCCAGGCGTATATGATTCGCTACCTCTGCCGGCAACTTGG
>Ga0307379_10014365_pt1 | contig 10208 bp, 14 predicted proteins | sample UN2MG_FD_202237 | JGI IMG/M metagenome (GOLD analysis project Ga0307379, IMG submission 202237) | Soil microbial communities from Risofladan, Vaasa, Finland - UN-2 | ecosystem: Environmental > Terrestrial > Soil > Coastal area > Acid sulfate soil | place: Finland: Risofladan, Vaasa | collected... | reverse complement strand
TCTTGCTCGGCGACATCTTCGATCAAGCGGTCACGATGCATATGCCGACGTTCAATCGGCTGTTCGTGAGGCTCTACACGTGGCAAGGTCAGGTGATCGTCATCGCCGGCAACCACGACCAGTATGACGGAGCATACAGCTGCTTACGCACGCTGCATGCGGGATCGTGCCGAGTGGTGCTTGTGCCCGAGTTCGATCGCGCATATGGAGCGTTGCTACCGTACCAGCCGTTGCACGAGTACCGTGAGACGATCAAGGGTATCGACAAGTCGGTGCGTACGGTCTGGACGCATATCGGGGTGAAAGGCGCCTATCGCAACGCGATGCAGAAGGACCGGGATGGTCTCGGAGCGAACGAGATCCCCGACAGGTGGGTCATCACGGGGCACTACCACCTGCCACAGGTCGCTGGACGCGTCATCTACACCGGCTCGCCGTTCGAGCACTCGTTCTCCGAGGAAGGGCAGCGCAAGGGCTGGTTGCGGTGGACCGAGCCCGACACGATGCCGACGAGGATCGAGTTCAGCGACACCGGAGCGCCCAAACACGTCACGATCGGTTGGGACCCATCGGCCGGTGGAGTCGACAGTTCGATCGCCTTCGACCGCTCTCGCGACAAGATTCGGGTTCGCACCCTCGCACCCAGAAGTGTCGCGAAGCAGCGCATCAAGCAGCTCGCAGATGCCGGGCTCACGGGTGTACCGGTCCTCGCTCCAGCTGATGAAGGGGTCGGTCGCGGTATCGTGAACGAGGGGGCTTCTCCGCGTGAGGCGGTCGAGCAGTATGTACGGTCGGTGTATGGGTCAGATCTCAATCTACCTACCCCAAGTGAAATGATGGAGTGGGCGACGACATGGAACCTTCTAGCCGTGGTTTGAAGCTGGAGAGCATCTCCGTTCAAGGCTTCATTTCGTACCGTGATCCGGTCGAGATTGAGTTCCGTGGCGGAGTTCTCGGCGTGGTTGGTAAGAACGGGGCTGGGAAGTCGACGATCGTGAGCAAGGCGCTCACGTGGGCGCTGTTCGGAAAGTGTGCTCCGGAACGCATGGGGTCGGGGACATCGGCGCTTCGAGGCGGTTCGGTCGTTCACGACGACTGCAAGGACTGCCAGGTCGCAGTGAAGTTGTCCCGTGGTTCTGACGTGTATGAGATCCGCCGCTCTAGAAAGCGTGCAGGCGGGGAAGTCTGTCAGGTGACGAAGAACGGTGAGATCGTGACCGACGAGCCCGAGCACATCGTTGGTGCTGGGTATGACGTCTTCGTTTGCACCGTTGTGCGTGGTCAGAACGACCCGTGGAACTTCGCTGAAGCCACCGATGCGAGGAAACGCGAGATCTTGGACGCCATCAGCGGCGCTATCACGCTGAAGATCGCGCTTGCGATTGCGAAGAGCCGTTCCAAAGAGGCACAGGCAGACCTGGCCAAGGCCGAGACCACGCTAGCGACCCTTCGCAGCAGTTTGGCAGGGTTGCCGGACCCTGTAGCGAAGCAGAATGCGGCTGAAGCGTGGGATCGAGAGACGCAGCAAGCCATTGAAAACGAGCGCGCCATCCTCACCCAGCTGCAGGCGCAGCTCGCAGATGCAGGACCGGAGCCGACACTCGATCGCACAGCATTCGGACAGCAGCTCACAGCTGCGCGTACAGCTGTGGCGGAGGTGAACGCCGCTCTGGGGTCGGCCGCCACGAGAGGCAAGCTGTACAAGCAGATTGAGCCGATGAAGGCGTGCCCGCTGTGCTTGGAAGTGGTGCCAGCAACGAGCAAGGTGGTCGAGGCGAAGGTCGAGGCGGAGAACGCGTGGAGGGGGGCTCACGAACGGCTCAAGAGCGCGGAACAGCTGCAGCGGGAGTGGGAGGGCTACGCCAGGCAGCAGGAAGAGGAGTACAGATCGCGTCATGCGGCTTGGACGGGCACTCAACGTGTACAGCAGCAGATCGCCTCTCATCAGGCGCAGTTGAGATCTGCAGAGCAGGCATCCAATCCTCATCGAGACTCGGTGACCCTGATGCAGGAGCAGCGAGACCAGTTGGGGCGCCAGATCGGGTATCAGGAAGCGGTGTTGCCCGAACTTCGGCGTGTGCTGCAGATCGCCAATGAATGGGCTGGCATCCTGTCACCGAAGGGCGTGCCGGCGCATCTATCGGAGTCGGCAGTCGCAGCGATCGAGGCCGAATCGAACCGATGGCTTGCGGTGTTGTCCGGTGGGCGTATGTCCGTCGAGATCTCGACGCAGAAAGGGAGTCGAGAGCAGATCACGGTGAAAGTCACCGCGCTGAAGGGAGGTCGCACCGTGGAGCGCGACCTCATCCAGTTCAGCGGTGGTGAGCGCACGCGCATCAACCTCGCAATCGACCTTGGAGTCTCTTCGGTGGTGGGGCGGGGGTCTGGGCTCGCCTTGTCGATGTTGGTGCTCGACGAAGCCGTTTTCTCCGGCTTGGATGAGGACGGAAAGGGAGCTGTTGCAGAGGCGCTCGTGGCGGCTGGCGTGCATGACGTCGTCGTGATCGACCACGACACGAAGTTGACCGGGGTGTTCGCTCGCACGATACTGGTGTGCGAGCAGGGTGGATCGAGCACTGTGCAGGAGATGGGATGACCGAGGAAGAGGAGCGCGCTGCGGTCTTGTCGAAACGAGCGAAGGGCAGCCGTCGCAAGGGCGGAGTTGGTGAGCGCGAGGCTTGCCGGTTGATGGAGGGGCTCACGACGGTGAAGTGGAAGCGCTCCGCCATTCAGTCGCGCCGCGGAGGAAGGGAGGCGGCCGACATTATTCCCGACGACGAGGATGGTTCGAGCGTAATTCCTGACGAGATCGTGGCGCTTCACATCGAGGTCAAGCGGCAGAAGCAGCCGAACCTCTTTGGCGCGCTGAAGCAGGCGGTAGGCGACTGTGAGGGGACGTCGAGGCTTCCGATGGTCCTGGCACGCCGAGAGCGGGAAGAGTGGGTCGTGATGCTGCGTGCAGGCGACCTACTGCGGCTTGCACGCGCTTTGCGTCAGCCATCGAAGAAGAAGAAGCCTCCACCGAGTAAGAAGTGAGCGGACGTCGCAAGCGCGAAGCTCTCGCGAAGGTGCCGAAGATCGAGCTTCCGGCTACCGACGCAGAGCTGCCGACCAAGGTTCTCGCCCAGATCGCCGGCTTCAGGGCGCATCAGATCTACATGGCGAACTTGGGGATGAGTCTTGAGTACATCCACACGAACTACCGGCTAGATCCGGCCGATGAGACGAGCCCGATGCTCAGCGAGATCGTGCAAATCAGCACGCTCCGCAATCTCTCGATGCGCAACGAATGGTCAGATCGACGCAAGGAGTTGTGGGCCGGCATCGAGAAGAATCTTCTCGACGCACTTGAGACCGACCTCACCAAGATTCGCATCCAGGAGACGCGCGAGTTGAAGCGCGTCTACGAATCTGCACTCAAACATGTGATGGGCGAAGTCGATCCGGCTGATGCGACCAAGGTGCTTGTAGAGCCAGCCCGCCCCAGATCGTTTGAAGGCGTGGTCAACGCGCTCATCCGCCTCGATGCGCACCTTGAGACGAAACGGGAGACGATGAAGGCTGCGATCGCGGCTAACGCGTCACATCGACCTGATGAGGGCTATGTCGGCGTTGCGGTCATCGAACCTGACATCGACGACGCCCTCAACGACGATGAAGCGGCGTGGGCCGCTCACAAGCTCGCTGAGATGCGAGCTGGCATACTTTCGGAGGAAGAATGAGCGAGATCGGCGACATCGCGGAGAGGAAGCTGAGGGATCGAGCGCGTGAACAAGCGGGCGTCTTGCTGCCAGAGATCGACGTCACCATCGGAGAGATGCTGCTCAACACCATCTACGCGAATCCGAATGTGGGGCTCGCGGACGTCATCATGTCGCTCGTGCTGACGGCGCCGAAGGAGATGGCTTCCGAGTTCGTGCGCGCTGGTATCCAGCTGGCGCTCTGTCATCAGCACGGCAAGTTGTATTGGCTTGATGCCGAAGCTCAGTCGATCTTGGTCGGCATCAGGGGCACGAATCTCAAGTCCTCGATCATGGTCGGCAACGCGAGGTGGCCGATGAAGGCGCTCCTGTCCGGTCCGCCCCAGGTCGTCACGATTGGTCTGACCGACCGCCGAGAAGCAGTCTGGATGGCGTGTGACGGCCTGGACGGCGCAGTTGTCCGGATGAGCGAGGTCATCGGGCTCGCCCAGCTCATGGTTGAGGCGTTCGGGGCGCGTGTGATCGAGGACCGACATGGGCCAGATGTGATGCGTCAGAGCTACATCGAGAAGAACATGAGTGTGCGTGCACAGAGGCTCGCGGAGGCGCGTGGCGCGATGGATCGTCTGACGATCACGCGTACCTCGGATCCTCGTGGCGAACATGCGCGTGTCGCGATGGCGGAGTCGTTACCGGGCACTCTCAAGGACGGGGATCGTGTGGTGATGGTCGAGGACCCAACCCACGTGTTCGAAGTCGATCGGCGCATCAACGAGGACTACGTTCTCGTGGTGTCGATCGACAAGAAATCCGCGGTCGCGGCTGGGCAATGGCGGTACGAGGACAATCGGCGCATGCCCGGTATGAGCAAGGATGTCGAGGAGATGTTCGCCGGAGTCGTCGGGTTCACCGATGACGACGCCAAGCCGTATGCAGGAAACCAGCCACCAAGCCCGCCGGAGCCTGAAGGGGAGTCCGAGTCTACGTGATCGCGTATGCGAGGTCGTAGCACGTCCCAGCGGGGCCACAGATGAGGAGATCGAGACCTCGCTCGATCTCCGGCATCAGACTGCGAGCGCACGTAGGCGTGAGTTGGTGCAGCAGGGTCGGATCGAGGACAGCGGACTGCGACGTGCGAACAAGTCAGGACGATCGGCTATCGTTTGGAGGGTCGTGGTGAAGAAGCGACCACCGACCAGGGTGGATGAACTGAAGCATGATGTTGGTCTAGCTGCGGTCGTCGCTGCAGCGGCAGAACACGTGCTGCAGGGGGCCGAACAGCGTTTGCACTGGATGGTCGATCTGCGTGGGCTCTCGTATGACCCGACAGCACCGGAGTGCGCAACGCCCGAATGGCTCGACATGATGACACGGTTCCGGGCCGCTCTCGACGCTCAGGAGGACATGACGACGGAGTGCATGGTAGCGTTGACAGCGGTGCACTGCACTCGAAGCACCGGACGCGAGCTGATGACGACCTACAGCCTGCGAACACGAGTCGATCTCGTTCGATTCATGAAGCTGCCTCCGCCGATGGGTCACTGGCTGCTCTGGCCGTTCCAGCGTGGAGCGAATTGCATCGACGCCGATACCGACGAAATGCCAGACCTGTTCTGGTACGATTCGATTCCGTTCTAGGGTGGAAGGATGAACGAACACGTTCGAATCGGTGGAGTAGCGTATAGGGTTCAAGAGGCGCTGGTGTTGGGGCGCTTGCTTGCTTTGTTGAGGATCGACTCCGGGTGGGTGTCGTGTTTCGATCTCGATGCAGACTCGGATGGCAGGCAGGCGGCTTACTGGAAGGATGTCGGCACCCTTCTGGCCCCTTTACCGTATCGGAAGCTCGACTTCATCGAAGCGCCGTTTCCGAAAGTGTGCTTGGTTGAGGATGTCGCTCTAACCTTCGGTGAAGGCGAAACTCGAATAGATCTTCCGAAATTGCCAGAGGAGGGCTGGACCAACGTCGTTGCGTGGATGACCAAGCGGACTCTCACTCCTGCTGCTACTGTGTCTCGCGGTGATCGCGTGTCGATAGACCCCAACTCCGGCCTCCTGTACCACGTGGCCAAGGTGGATTCGGAGAGGATCTGGTTAGATCGTAAGTGCCGTTCTCGGTCTGTGGCAGTAGGGTCGCCCTTCAAGGCTTTTCGGACGTATGAACCGTCAACGGACTGGGACGCTGTAGAGGGCGGGGATTTCGTGACATTGGAGTCTGTTGAGGGCGTATCGATCGTCTGCAACCGGCTGGACGAGTTGAACATCGAATTCAAGAATGGGCAACGCATACAATCAGCTCCGATCACGGAAATCACAGGGTTGGCCAAGAGGAAGCGGTTCTTTGCGGTCCTTGTAGACAGCATCGATGTGGAGGTCGAGTCGCCGATAGCGGGCGATCGGTTGCTGGACCAGTCCAAGATCGTCGGAAACTCCGGGGCCAAGTTTCTGGTTGAGGCTCTCGATGAGCAGCTGGTTTGGGTCGACAAACCTGATCGTGTACGGCGTGATGTCGCAAACACCGCGAGAGCGCCTATTCATCTGGTGAGATCGCTCGATGAGGTCTCCATGAGGCAGCTGCCGCAGGTGACCTACGACGAACAAGGGCGTGTTTTGCAGAAGCAAGGCGGCACACTAGTCGACGCGCACGATTACAGCCGAGCCCCGAAGAGTCGTCGTGTTCGATACTGCACGCTGCTGTCTACAGCGACGCAAGATCTCATGACCAAGTCCTTGTGGGATTCAGATTACGCAGGTCGCAAATTCATCACGACGAATGGGGGCAAGCTCTGGTTTCCTCAAAGAGACGGTAGTTGGTCCAGAGACGGTAGTTGGTCCTGCCCGACGGATGGAGCGCGCCGCCATCGTTTCGAGTATGTCGATCCTTCACGCGGGAAGCAGGAAAATCGGAAGGTGTATTTGTGGGGGATCCATCGGCTCGGAGGCGGTATTCCGGACGGCGCTGTAGTGCGTCTGGCCGGCTCCATGAAGATCGTAAAGGTGGTCTCTCAGGGGCGCGATAACCTGGAGGTGATGTCCAGTTCCAGACTCACTTCCTGGGTGTCGGAAAATCTGGTGAACCTGGTTTGCCGCCAAATGCTCGATGAGGATCTCGACACGTTGTGGCGCACGATCGATGGTCCGCCTCCAACACCGTTGGTGCGAGCTGACGTCTATGGAGTGGTGTGGCTGGGCGTGGACAAGGAAGACAACCGGATCGGGTATCATCCGTCGGGCGTCAAGCTCAAGATCGATAACTTGGATGCAGCCCTGGCCGACGAATGGACCCATCTTGTAGAGGCCGAGTTGCGGAGGCTGAAGGTGAAATTCGACTCCGTGCTCGCCCTTCCTTCCAGCAGGAGTCTCGATCAGCTGTATCAAGAGGAGAGCCCCGGTTTGTTTCGAGCCCGTGCTCGGGAGCGCGGACTGTTCGGTGGAGGGCGACGTGAAGAAGACTAAGTCGTGCACTACTTGCAGCGGGACCGGAGTGACCGGGCACGATATGGGGGTTTGTTTCGTGTGTTCGGGTCGTGGAATCGTCCAAGCTGTTCACGAGGAGGTGGCGCTTTCCGTGCCAGCCAATCCCCAACCGGCCAAGCCCACCGATCTGTACACCGTGGAGTCAGATCGAGCGTTCAGCAGCCGCGCTAGGGGTCTGTTCAGCGAGCAGGTGCGAGCCCCGCCTGATGATGAGGTTTTTGAGGTTGAACGCTGTCTCACGATCTACAAGACCAGTAGTGGCACCCTGGATGAGATGGTGACACGCTACCAATCTAGGTTGATCGTGATGACGGATACCGGGTTCAGGCGCGCAGTTGAGGCTTACAGCTCGACGAACCCGTCGCTATTCGATGAGATCGTGATTCTGAAGCCCCACCGATGCACCATCCGACGAAGCGAGTAGTCAGTGGAAGAGGAAGCGAAGAGGACACCCATGCGGTTCCCACCAGATCGGCACGCGAAGACGCCGCAACTGCGTGCCGAGTGGGAGCGCCGACTGCGCAAGTGGTTCCCCGATGCCATCGATATCTCGGCCCACGACTACGGGTTCAGGGTCGTGATGCCGCATCCGGACGACTCGGTGCGCAGTTACAAGATCGTGTACCGCTACAACGGCGTTTCCGAGAAGCACGGCGCCCAGTTTGCACTCGTGGACTGGTTCCGCGACATCGGAGAGAGTCTCGGAACGATGCGCTTCGTTCGGTATGCGCAGGGCAGTATCAGCACGTTGAAGGAGTAGCATGTCCAAATACGATCAGGAGACCGCGATACTCATCGCATCGATGCTGACGGCAGCGTTCCTGTCAGGCGCGTGTTGGGCGCTGCTGGTGTCGTGGCGGCTCTGAACCCATCGAGTGGTCTACGTTGGAGGAGTCATGACAAGAGAGAGGATGCTGCAACAGCTGTACATCGCCTTGCTCAATCTCGGATGGCACGCAATTACGACGGAAGAGATCTTTCTGATCGACGGAGATGCCGATACCGTGGCCGAAGCGTACATGGCAGGGTTTCAAGCGCCAGATCGAGAACCGACCGTGATGGTCCTCGGTCGACGCATCGAAGATAACGCGATCTGGCTCCTGTGTTCCGGACGCGGCGGGGCATTCAAGCGCGTTCCGTTCAACGACACCCAGATCAACGAACTGTGGGAGGTGGTCAAGCTAGTTGTTCGTGCCACCGAGGAGAGCACATGAGGTACTTGTGGCAGTACGCGAGCACCGCCCGCGAGGACATGCAAACGGGTCCTTCGGAGCTTAGAGCGGTCCCGAAGGGGTTCCGAGCCGATGAGACGGTTGCCGGAGCCTGGGAGCCGTTTCTGGTGACGAGGAGTTTGGTGCACTGGAAGCGCCTGCTCGTGATGGAGAACAACGGAGTCAGTTGGGGGATGGACGATGTCTGAGACGACGGCGTACCTGGATGACGTAGTTCCGTAGGCGTAGCGGTATAGGGCGTCTAGGAGGCATCGATGAACACGGAACGCTATTTGGAGATCAAGAGCTTGGTGTCCACCCGCAAGAAGACGGCGGGGAAGGACGACCCGATCGTAGTCGCGATGAGTGAGCTGATCGCGACCGTCGACAGGCTCAAGACCAGGAACGGGGAACTCAAGCTCCAGCGCGACAGCTGGAAGGGTGAGTTCAGAGCCATGCTGCACGATCGACGCAACGCAGCAGGTGAGAAGAGCGATGAGATCGTGCAGGAGCTGTACGATGCCATGGTGGAGCGCAAGGCCAAGAAGGAGGAGGCATGATGGTGTTCGTCGTAGTTGGTCGCAACACTCCCTGTGACGAGGGGGACAACGACTCCACCGCCGGCATGGAGCACCGCTCACGTTCGGAAGCGGAGCGCTCGGCTAAGCAGCTCAAGCAGCTATCCCGGCATCGCTTCTTCTTTGTGAAGGAGCAGTCTGTTCCGATCGTCAAGCAGCCGCTCTGGCTAACAACCAAGCTGGGTTGATCCCCGATCGATAAAAGGAGAGATCGTATGAATGGCCAAGACGACGACAGCAGGAAGCCAGATCCGGTTCGGCTTATTACTGCGGTCCCTCTTGGGGATGACCGGCTGGACGTGATGATGGCCAAGTTCACGCGTCAGTTTCTCGGCCAGCAGGATGCTGTGCTGATGGACTTCATCAACATCTACAGACGCGCTCCGCGGTACATGGTGGCTGTGTACCCGCTGGAGATCGGGGGCGACATATTGACGCTGGCAGTAGACGACCCCCACGAGTACCAGACAGGCGGGATGCAGTGCACGGTGCAGCCGCTAGATGCGCGCCTCCGGGGGTGGATCGACGAGTTCGTCGAGCTGTATGGGATCGACCCCGATCGGAAGGTGTTTCGCAGTGAGCTGATCGAGCACGTGAAGCTGCGCAAGCGTCAGGCCGAAGCGCGAGATCTCGGGGTCCCGCCGGAGGAGAACCGCAACCCGGGGTACGCGCTGGACCGTGATCCCCAACTGACACCCGAGCAGTGGGAGGAGCGACGCAGACGGTGTACCCCGGATACCGTCGGCTTCACCCAGCCACCAACCCACTACGCGGCTGAAGAGGGCAAGCACGAGGTCATCGACGAGATCCGCCTGTACATGCGTGAGCTGGCGCACCTGTTCTCATGGCGAGGTGTCGGGGAGCGAAACACGATCGCCGACAGGATGTTCATCGGGTTCTGCATGGGCAACTACAAGAAGTACCTCGAACGCGCCGGCAAGAAGGGCTCCGAGGTCGAGGACAAGCTCAAGGCGGAGTGGTATCGTCGCATGGCGGAGCACGTGCGAGGCGTCGGGGAGGACCCGCGCACAGACCGCCCCGGGTGGGAGCCCACGATCGACTGGAGGAAGGAATGAGCGCACTGGACGACGTGATCGCGGCGGCCATGCTCATTAGCGTGGCGGCTCGCGAAGGAGGGGAGTGATGAGGCGTCGAGACTTCATCCGCGGCACGGTGGCGGGGCTTCTGACTGCAGCGGTGCCGAAGGCGCTTCTAGGAGGAACGGTGTCGGTTTCGATCGGCTA